>Ga0065711_1027794_pt1 | contig 45963 bp, 18 predicted proteins | sample Hoacrofraction12_FD_59098 | JGI IMG/M metagenome (GOLD analysis project Ga0065711, IMG submission 59098) | Hoatzin crop microbial communities from Cojedes, Venezuela - Epithelial fraction 12 v2 (version 2) | ecosystem: Host-associated > Birds > Digestive system > Esophagus > Crop | place... | reverse complement strand
CCTGACATGCAAAACCAAGAATTTGTTGTTAGTTTAAAGCCCTAACAGCCTACTGATAGAATTATTACCAGGCCAATTACAATGATACTGGCGCTTATGGTTCAAATTGTCCCACTGTAAGAGCTCATTCCTGATAATGATATAGATACATGTAAGCTTTCTGCTGTCTGATCCTTTTTTGGTGTTACGATCCTCCCAAGGAGAAAAGGGAGGTGTCCGTACAAGCTGTCAGCACGACGAGTTCTTCGTGTGAGGGTCTTCGTGTGGTTTCTTCCTCCTTTTTGCCAGGAAGAGGGTGAAGTTTGATGTTTTCTTTCTTCTTGCTCTGAGGTCCATTTGGGGTCATTTTAACGTATATATTAACACAAATATGTGCTCAATGTGGTTCTCAGTTGTATACTGTAGTGAAATTTTCTATTTATAGTGTGTTTTACATATGTTGAATGCTTCTTCATTTTCTTTTTATCCCTAAGCCCACTCTTATGCATAAAGTTGCATTCCTTTAGCAAGGAGTAATTGAACACTGAGTTCAGTGAGTTGTTTATAGCCCTGGAATCCTGGTGTCATCCCGTTCCTTCCACTTCCAAGGCCTCTGCTGTGACCTTGTGCTTGTCCTTCTGCGGATCTGTGTTACAGTCCTGGTTTTCCTCAGCAGCCTCCGAGCTGCGGTTGACTGATAACTCAATACTGTCTTAACACAGCATAGTGACACATACATCCTTGCTCTACAGTTACTAATATTTCAGTCTGCAAAAGCAATGACGCAGTAGAAGGCACACATAAATAGAGACACGTGCTCTCATAACCGCTTGCTGCCAACATCTACTACTCATGGTAATGTCAGTGGTACGTTATCAAAGTTACTTTACAACACATTTCATTTGCATCGTTGAAAGTGAAAGCATAAGTCAAATTATGGTGTTAATTTATTTTGCCTTGCAAGAGGCAGTCTTCATATTTAATAATTTTTTCTTTAATCTTGTATTTTTCTCAGAGGAGTCTGTGTGAATAGTATTAAAGGTTGGGTTAAGGATAACAGATTCTGTCTGTGCCAGTTAGCTGTGGCCGTGAGATAAGCGTCAAAATTTGCAAAGGCCCGTTCTTGTCTCAATTTTCATTGGTCATATTTTATATATTCTTTGAAGAATCTTGTCATGGTCCTGGGATAATCTCTGGCAAGGACCAGATCCTGCTGATGAGAAGCAATTTGTGAACAGAGACTTTGAACGGCTCAGTGATCCAATATAAAACTGGTATGAGAAAGTGTGATTTATCTCTGAAGTAAAGAATTAAAATGAAGAGCTCACTTTGAGGGAATTCATGTATCTCCTTCAGTCCATCAGAGTTATTAGAGTATCCTTCAAGGATTATGGAAAATATACTTTGAAGAACCTGACTGTAAATATTAATTCCTTATGTTCATTCCTTGTGCACATTGTAGAGACTGGAAAGATTTAAGATTTGGTAGGTTCCTTTCAGTCTCCGTGGCAGTCTTTCCTAAAACATCAGTGACCAAAGAGGCTGAAGGCATAGACAAAAAATTTCTGCTAGCAATTTTTAACGTGCTTGTCAGAAGTGTATTGTGTGCTTCTTTGGTGAAGAAGGAGGAGTAATCAGAATCGCAGTGTGATCCTACAGAGAACTTCAGGGCTGGAGACCCAGTGCACCATTTTGACTAAGGTGAAAAGCTGATGGGTCACAGTAGACACCAGTAGGTATTGGAGGACACTGGAGCAAAGAGTTGTTGGATGAAGTCTCAAAGATCTCAGAGCTGCCAAGTATGTTGTTATTCATGCAGAAAATAGCAAAACAGTCTCCAAAACGAACAAAAGACAGTTGTAAGATCTGAGCCATGCAATGCTTGTGTGTTGATGGAGCCGTCATCTCCCACTAGAAAGTCATGCTAAAAGGAAATCCAATACTCTCTCTCCAAAGAGGTGTAGAGGTGACCTTTCTCTGAAACGAGTTCTTGGTGAGGGAGTTGTTGCTCCTGTGAAATGATTTGCTGAAGATGAATACTGCTCAAACAGGGGTGTTTCCAATAGCTTAAAGCTTTCTGGATAGAGTTTTGGTGGGGTGTTGTGGAGCTCTCGTTGTTTATGCATGGAAAGTTGTAACTGGCCAGGGCATAATGCGGTCATCAACATTTTGGCACTCAATGACTGAAAACGTTGGGAGGCAGTGCCTCACTGAATCAGTATTTTGGTTGCAGCAGCACCCTCAAACTTGAAAATATTGTACGTGCTATGCTCAGAACAAGTACTCTGGATGCTTCAACTTCACTGCTGGAGTGAAAGGAAGGTGACGGATAGTGCTGTGGGACCAGGGAATGGCACATGATGTCTAAAACGATCCGTGCTGGGTTGTCCTTCTGGAGCAGCAAAGAGGAGCTGCAGCCTCTGAGGGCAGCCCCACACTTATGGCTGCCTGTGTCTGCCCAGACATGTGGAGTCATGCCTCTTCTCCACAGCGTTGCTCTCTTCTCTAACGACGCTGGGAATGACCATTTTTTAGATAGGATTTAAAAGGTTGCATATGATTTTTTGAATTAGAATCCTAAATGGTGTAGGAGTGGGTGTAAAGGTAAAGTGATCCTTAAAGAAGTGACGTGTACCGATCATGTCTTAAATCTTTGTGACTGAAGAAGCTTTGTTAAGTGTTGCTGAAAGTTTCCATGGTGAATTCAAAACCTCTGCTCTTCCTGAGCTCAGCAGGGGTTTTTCCATTGACTTCAAGAGAAGTAGAATCAGGCCTAGAGTCATTAAAATAAATACCTTTAAATTAGACACTAGCATATGTAACCACTTCCCAGATGTACAAGTGTGCGTCAGCTTTATGTTATTTTCATTATCTGGTAAAATTAATTTGATAGGCGAGATGCTAATTCTGTATTTCTGTGCTGTTTGCTTTGGTCTTGGCCTTATTATTTACGGAGTATTCAGCTGAATTTTGCTGAAGCTAACAAAAAATATCCTGCAGCTTGCAAGAAGATCGGGCTGTTGTTATACAAGTGGTTAGTAGCTATCGTAGTGAAATATTCAGTATGCAACGCTCAGCAGTTCTGCAGGTTTAAAACAATGTTTTTGCACAATGGCAATACTGTGACCATTTAGTCAACTTTAGAAAAAATAGTTATCTTAAAGAAAAAGGCAACAAAAGTCTCACTTTGTGCTCCGTAACCTGTTATTGATCAAAGTCCTGGAGCCTTGTTCAACTGTAAGCCAGAACGCTATCTGAATCCTGCAGCAGGGGGTACTGGAAAGGAGCAGAAAATGCGCCAGCACCAGAATGATGTCAAATGAAACTGGAGGCTTACTGTGCTGGGAAGGGCATTAGTCATCACCTAATGAACTATGTGTTTGTTTCTGCCAGATAATTTCTGAAGGAAAAGCATTAAAAAGAATAAGAGAGCAAAGAAATATTTTTTTTCCTTCTATTGCTCCAGTGTATGTCTTTTGCAGTCACCTAATCAAGAGTAATTAGTAAGATCTTAATCAAAGATAACTAGCTTTCATGTATATTACAGGTGCAAGTGTGCAAAATATTTAGTGTTCTCATCTTCCTCATGATTTTGGAAACAATTAAGTTTTCTTTTGGTTTTGGTTTTCATTTCAAGCTCAAGTTTCATTTATTTTTTCCCACATAGGAAAATCTAACTGAACTCGAGACACTTTACAAGAAAGATGCTTCATGTACGAGTATGAAGGAGTCTCAAAATCTAATCATATTTCATGATAAAATAATTCCAGTTTTTATATTACAGAAGTAGAAAAGAACAATGGGACTTTTCAGTTGTATAACATAATAGATATATTTAATACATATTTGTAGGATCTGAGTGTAAAAGCTGGTTCAACAGTTCTTTTTTGCAGACTACACGACCAGCTGAACTACTGCGCATTGCTGAGCTGTGCTCATGGGCAAGCTATAGTTGTTTGTGAATATTTGCATTACATCAATTTATTTAAAGTTCATAAAAATTTCCCGAATCATGAAGAATCACATTTTCTTGTCACCCACCTCCCTTCGGGCCCATGATGGGCAGGTAAAACAATCCCAACCTTCTGCTTAATTAATCCCCACTCTCTCCCCAGTCTGGGATGATGCTTGTGACAGTGCTGGCAAAAGAGCACAGTTTCACTTCAGCTGAATCTACCTACTCAGCAATATTGTGGGCTCCAAGGACTTGCCATTTTTAAATCCTGCATATATCTATACCTCTGTGTGTTAGACTTCTTCTAATATTAAAAGTCCATCAGGAGACTGTGGCTGTGATTCGGGGTAGAAATAGGAGAGGAAAACGATGATTCACAACCTGCATTGTGCTTGTCATCTGGAGGGCTTAATATCTGATCGTAGAAAATGTGATTCTGTTGCAAATTTGTGGAGCGCTCAGTTTTTAAGAAAAGGTTTAAATTTTGCAGCTTAGACGGAGATGCGTACAGGTATAGGCAGAGGCAGTTAGAAGCAGCTTGGAACTTGCAACAAACTGAAAGTTATCCGTAAGTCAGCAATAGATCAATGTTATTTATTAAAGGCCTCTTAAAAACAAAGTGAGTGGCCAATGTAGTCCATGCACTGCTAAAGCGAGGAGATGGACAACTCACTGCGTAAGACAGAGATCGTAAAAATGGTGGTTGGAACGAGCCGCTGGCTTCCTGCTCACCAACACAAGATCATCGAGTAAGAGGGGGCTTTTTTCAGCCATGTCCTGAATTTCTGCAGGGTTGGAGATGCCGCAGCCCCCATGGCATTAGGTGCTCCCATGCCGCAGCACCCGAGCAGGGAAGCTTTCCCTGCCGCTAGCAAGAAGTGACTCCATCTGCTGTGCAGCTCCCCATCACGCGGTTGTAGGCTGCGGTTAAAATTTCCCCCGTTCCTCTCCTATCGCAGGAACATATTGTAGCAATTAATTCCATACTGGCAGCACAAAAAAAAAAAATTTGGCTGTTTATAAATTTCTTCCTCAGCCTACTTGAGTGGTTGAATCACTAATTTCATTGAGAAATCTCGACATTCCTCTTTTCTGTGGAAATAACTTGCTGTGTTTAACTTCTGCTAGGGAAGGCCTGTCACACTAGCAGGGTGAGTTCTTCTTGGATGATAGTGTTTTTTTCTTGGAGCTTTAATGTTTTCTATAACCTTTAAATAATATGAAAGACATGGTCATGAAAAGTATGTAGATCACAACGCAGGTGAAGAGATGCTGCCCTGTTGTGCTCTGTAAAGTGAAGGGTTCTCCAGCTGCAGAACAGTAAAAAAATACATATATATGCCCACACAGATCACCAAAGACAGAAGGAAAATATGGGTGTTTTGCATCTTACCAAACAATGTTTTCTGCTTTAAATGGCATGTTTCATTCCCCATTTGAGTGTTTACTGGTGTTACAGGAACTCTGATCTATTCAGTTATTACTTATGATTGATTAAGCTCAATCCTCTTTGCGAAAGGATACTAATCCGGTTTGGTGTGAGAAGTGTTTATCTAATGAGTACGTTGTCGCTCTGTTTATCATATCATAATTCACAGAAAGAAGCAATAAACCATCTCAGTTAACATGGAGTGTATCGACAGCCATTATGTAGTATTCAGAGAAAGGGGAATAGCTTCTAGAAAAATCACCGGGAGCTAAGCAATACTCATGTTTAATCCCTGTATTAAGCAGTAATCAGATTTTTTTTTGGAAAATAAACTGAGTACAAGCCAAAAAAAAAATTTTATTAACAATTAAAAATATGGCTTATGTCAAATACGGATTTCAAGGGAAGAAATATTTAATTTTTTTTTAAAATGCCACTTTTGTGCCACCCGCACGACAGAGCTGAACTACCAACCCATGTTCCCCATGTTTAGGTAATCAGCAAATTTTTGAAGGGCAGGAGGGAGCTGCAATGGCCTTCCAGCTCCTTTCGGGCTGAAAATGGCATATAGGTAGCGTAGGAGCTGGGGAAGCTCATGCTGGATTTAGGACACGCGTGTAGGACTGAATATCCCACGTCTCCATGATCTCAGCCCAACACTCCCTTGTCTGACGTGGGCAGTTTAGCAGTTTAGTTCTTCATCAATTACTGCATTTAGTTTCACCTCCCTTTACAGTCTCAAAGCCCTTGTGCTGGGTAAGCAGCAGCTGCGTTTTCTACGTGTGCAGTATAGACGTGACAGTATGTCGGTTCTCTTAATATAATGTAAAGCTATAGGGATGAATTATCCCTGGACTCTTTCCCTGACCACTCGTCTGCTTTCTCAGAGGTTCCCACGTTAGCTGTGAGACTGCTGTATCTGATCTTTCAGAAGCAACTAACTTAAAATAAGGGCTACGGCAGAAATTTCAACGTGCAACACAAACACTTGGTATTTTAGTGCTTAATGTGTAGAGGGCTGTAGCAACCTGCTTATGCTATCTGGGCTGCAGCCTAGAGTATTTCGTAGTTAGGGAGCAAGAAAAGGAAATTTTACTTTGAAGAGTTATTTTTAAAAGCCAACAATAGCATAAATTCACAATTCAGTGGCTGCTGGGAATACGGTCATTTATCCTGATAAAATAAAAGACAATAAAGAAGCAAAATTTGATGTAATGGCTGTTGAGTTCTGTAATGTTATACTTCCATTGATCAGAAAATGAATTTATGGTCTGCGCATTTTCAACATTGTAAAAGTCTACATAATTTAATTGTTAATCTAAGGTCAAAAGCAAATTAGCATAATAATATCTGAACTGCACTGCCTTGAAATCCCCTGATAGGCATCTTTCCGACTCCTGCTATTAGAAAAACTGTTCCCATTGGTTCTTGACCCTGTTAAAGTTGTTCCTAAACTAGGGAGATGAGCTTTGCACGGGTAGTTTGAGAGCATCTCTGGATCGGCAGTCCTTAGATGATGCCTTTGTGCTGGGGAAGATGGCTGGTTTTTGTGTAGCATGTTGACGCGACAGAGAGAGCCTGCATCAATCCTGATGCTTGTTAGGATTTCCCCTTTGGTTTCGTAAACTTTGTTAAAAGTTTCACTGCTTTTCTTCACAGTCAGTTCTGATAACATCAAGTTATATGTTTCAAGGTAGAAAATGTTTTATTTGAGGCTGGTTTTGTTTGCTGGGGTTTTTCCTGTATTTTATCACCTGCTATTATATTCAGATACATTGTGTTTCACTATTCAACCTTTTGTGTCCTGAGCGTATTTAGTAATTAATATCTTCTCTATGTTTTGAAGACCTATTAGTTTGAAGTGCTATTGTTACAAGTGCTTAAATCTTGAGTTTAAAAAAAAAAGAAAAGGCAACAACAACCACTTTGCAAGGTGGCAGAAGGCTTGTAATAGTGATGCAAGAAGTGCACTTAATGCCGCAATGTGTCTTTGCTTTCGAGAGGCTTTGATCCACGGAGGTCCTCAGGCACCTGGCTCCGGCAGCAGGATCTGGGGCTTGGGGTTACCATGTTAAAAAATGTGGGTGACAATTAGGAAACTCGTCACGAGCATTTTGAAATGTGGCATGCTGGAAATTCACTGTCTCATGTGACAAATGGGAAAATGAAGACAAGGGTGAAGTAACCAGAAATGTGGTCCCGTTGGAAGCCCACTGAAGATTTCTTTGATTTTTTTGATGGGTATCTTCCACTGCAAGCCTGCGGACACCCGAGCTGGAAGTGAAATGTAGACACGCCTGAGTTTGGACCTCGTGGTGTTCTCATGTATAATTTCATCCATGCACGGGTACATAGGAGCTGGTAAAGTCTTCCTTTCCATCTGGGCTCATACACTTCAGCACAGCGTGATGTCACGGGCGTGCAGCGAGATTCCCGACGGAGTTTGTTAGAAATAGGTGGAATATTTCTGCTTCAGACCAAGAGTTACAGTTAGTTTTGTTAAAAAAAAATCCAGCTTCTGCCCGAGTGAAAGTAGCCCAGTTGCAGGATCCCATTGCAAGGCTGGGGAATTGGGGGAAGTCATTTGCAAAATGACAGTGGTCCGTGCTCTGCGCGTTCGGAGTGGCAGCGCGGTGCATCGGGAGAATGATGAAGGCATTTAGTTCTCTTGGAGAAATGTCACTTAATTATTCATTGTGAACTGTTTGTTGAACTCTGCTTGCTAGGACTTGCATGTTTTGAGCTGGTTCATAAGCAGAGCAAAATACAGGAGGGAATCATATTTAAATACTGTATGGTGACTGCCTGCTAATTATTTGCTTACTGATCCGTGGAAGCAAACAAACATAACAGGCATTAAACTAACTATTGAAGTTAGCACTGGTGAATAGCTCTGCCACTGGGAAGGACATAAAAACGTGAAGAAAAAGATATTTTTTTTATTGCTGCCATTAAATTTGAACAAGTTTTGGGGGGGCCTGGTGATACTCAGAATGCATGGACTAATGGCATTTTACGTATGATGGGGTAATACCTCGTTTTCATTTGCACCATGCAAGCAAACCCAACAAAATACAAATATAGGCCTGTATAAACGCAGTGTGAGCAATTGCTAGCAGGACTAAGTGCATAAGGGATTTCAGGTGATGATAGTTTGTCAGATGACTAAATAACTACAATACCCACTAATGGGGAGACACGTTTTCCCATTTAGGTGACTTTTTATGTATAGGAAAGAGTATTTCTGGAAAGTGCCTAATCAAGCCTCAAACCACCTTGCACCAAGTGCATGTTTTGTGGTTTACAACTAAGAAAAGTTCCACTCATCCATCGGTATTTGCTGAATAAAGTCCTCAGGAGTTACCTAGGTATAATCCTTATAAATCTTTAAAGCTCTCCATGAAAAAGACCGCGATATCAGTTGTAAGAAAAAAATAAACCACATTGTATAACTAGTTCATATTGTGCTAAGACCAGTTTTCTGTACAGGAAAGAGGCGATGTATTTGACAGGAGCTCTGACAGAAGGGGAGCTCTGCAACGAGTAGTTATCCAGAGGAGAAGAGCCAGCAGTCCGACGTGAAGGCTGTGCACACAAAAGTTCTGCCAGACTTCTCTGTCTTAAACGTTGACACCTACTCGTAGCAACCAGGGAGAACAATTTAATTATTTAAAAATTGTGAGCGGTTCTTCTGTACCAGATCTGGTATGTGCTAAACAGCTCATGACTGATCAGGCTGACGAGGGGCTCGTGAATGATGTTTGCTTGGCAATGATAGGCATGAAGCACATCATCTATGCCTCCAAGATCACGTAAAACTTCCTTTAACAGCGTTGTCCCTGTCTGCTGTGAGTGAGACCCTACTCTCACCCCAAAACGTGGAGTCCTGTTAACTGTGGGAGTCCTGCGAACTTTCAGCAGTAAGAGAAAAGGGGTCAAAATCTGGTCAGAATCAAATCACTAACTATAATCATCCCAGTAATTGCAGTAAAGTGCTGCTGCTGGAGGGTGATTATGGATTTGTATACACCTCGGCTTGTCCTTTTTAACCATGTGAAAAAACACCCTTTTATCTCGCTTTTCTTCTCTTGCTTTGTCACATACTTATTTCCTTACGCATTGGAGGGGGGAAAAAAAGGAAGAATTATTGAGCTCTACAAAATGGAATGAAATGCTGTCTTTAAATGCCAAGGGCTAGTGGTGGGGAGGGGAAGGAGCAAACTCCATCCATTCTCTCACGTTCTGAGTACTCAGAAGTCACCTATGAAATGAAATATTTCAGGTTTCACAAGTGGCTGGTGGGAAGCAGGGCCAGTATCATACTATTGTTAGGAAAACATGAATGCGCAGGGGTAAGAAATGTTCTACAAAGATGCTTCATGTTTCAAGCCTTTTTTCATGGGGAAAAAGTTACCATGAATCCAGTTTTGAGTAAACTTATGATTTTATACCTCATTAGCACAATAAACCAAATTTTGGTAACTCTATCTAGAAAATACAAATGGTACAAGTGATGAAGTGATGACGTTTCAAATTATTTCTCTGTATCTATCAAGGAACTTTTCAAAGGAATATCCAGTTATTTGAAAAATAATGCAAAAATTGAAAATGGAGAGTAGTAGTAATTTTTCTGCAAGCATTTGTTTGCTTTCTTAGCATGTTAATATATATAGGTTTCCTGGCATTAAACAGACTGCCAAGGCAGCATTAGCATCACCCAGAATGTCAAAGACAGTCAATGCGTAAATGTATGGTGTTATATGAGGAATATTTTTCTGTGAATAGGGCAAAAAAATTGGAAAAGGGGCAAAATAAAAAATGGAGAAGGAGCAGGAGAACAGTGTGTATAGAGTTCTGCACACTCTATTCCACGTGTGTCTACCATGTGCCACCAACAGTATGAAAAGCTTTCAATACCCCTCGAACAATTTGAAGTTAGAAATACTGCCTTTACAAATCCATCTAGCCCCTGTTCCTGACCAGCTGCTAGCCCTCGGACACTAAAATGGTGGCAAGTTACTGAGTTCTTCCCAGATCTTGTAAGATGATGTCATCTAGACTGTGAGCTACATCAGAGACACACTGAACAGCTGAACGATCCACCGATGGGCTTTGGGACCTACCAGTGTACTTTTTGCTGACATGAAGTATTAGGGAAGTCTTATTGTCCTTCTGTGACATAAAGAAAATGAAATCACCTTTTCTTGTGGAGAATCAGAGCTGTGCATTTTAATTTCCAACCGAAGAAACAGGCTGGAGGTGAAACCAAATGAGATACTGGATCAAACCTCAGTGCCTGCTTAACTGCCGCATCAGACACCAGTGAGGACAGGAAACGAGCTCCTTCAACGGGAAGATCTTCCCATTTCAAAATACAAGACTTCTCCGGCCGTTACAGCCACTGGGGATCCCTGCTGGGGCAGGACCCTTTAACATCTTTAGTAAAGACCTGGATGGCAGGACAGCATGCTTTCAGGAGCTTTGCAGATGGTACCACACTGATAACATGGCAGGGCAGGTCCAGAGCCACCTTGGTGGGCTGGAGAAAAGGGACCTCACATGGTTCAGCATGTTGGCTCCAGCACGTGGGGCAGAAAAACCAGCCGGGGGGTTGACAGGCTACAGAGCAACTTTGCAGAAAAAGCCCTGGGGCAGTCTCATTATGTTTTGTCACTGTCTCAAAAAGCAGTCGGGTTGTGGGAAGGGTTTTTAGGAAGAGAGTTGTGAGCAGAATTGCGGATGAACGTTGTGTGGTCCTACTGAGGCTGGTCTATGTTAATCACACAAGGTACACTAAACCTAGCAAACTTGCCTCTAGCATCTCGATGCATTTTGGCTATTCACTTGAAATGTATAAATTTATTGAATGGGTCATTTTGGTTAGGTTTGAAATCAATTCTCACCATGAGTGCTTAGGAGAAAGTAATTGTCATTACAGAAGTTTACCCTTCTTGTTTTTTTGTGTATGTGACTTGTTTCTTGCAGAGACTGAAGGAACTGAAACAGAGGGAGTTTGCTCGAAACGTAGCATCCAAGTCACGAAAAGATGAGAGGAAACAGGAAAAAGCCCTGCAACGTTTGCACAAGCTGGCTGAGCTAAGGAAGGAGACAACGTGGTAAGCGCCTAGCTGCTGGAACATGAAAATACTTTGCAGTCATCCCTCCGCTATTAGCTGGTGCTGTGGGCTGCAGGGCTGTTGGCATCCTGCGGCTGGAGCCCAGCTCGCATGTTTTTATGGCATTTTTGAAGTAGTACGCGTACAGTAATTTGATTCACACTGCGTGCAGAAATGAATGTTTTACGTTGCTTTTTCAGTGGAGCTGAAGTGACATGTGTTTTTAGTTTCAAAAAGGATGTGTTTCATATATATTTCATAAAACGAGGCACATTGGTTGAAAGCTGAGTAAACTAGGTCATGCATTTGAAGGCTGACACTACTTCATTGATGAGGTGAGGAGCACAGTCTGCCTTTCTAGGATGTAGCAGATCTCTGTGATTTAGTTTTCAAACTGCTTGCCTGGGAAAGCATCCAGAAACCTAGTTTAAAATTTCAGTAACTGGATTTTTTTTTTTTATATTAAAAGGTAAGTGCTTCTTTTTCCCAGCTCCACAGAGTGTTTACCTCTCCCTGCAAAAGTGTGACTCCTTGCTAGCCATATGTTTTTAGTATTGCATCATTTAGGCATCCTATGGAAATGAATCTTGAGCTTGCTAGTTGTAACTCTATTCTTACTTAAATATGACACTGACAAGCCACTGAAAATACATGTACCAGCTTTTCACACTGGAATCTCAGGGGGGAAAAAAGGCAAAAAAGTAGATGGTCAAATGCAAATGTTATCTTTTTATCCAGCCTTCATCCCGCCAGAGGAAGTAACAGAGAAGTCCAGCTGTACGAGTTGTAGCTCTTTTTCAGTAATAGTCTTTTTCTCCGCGGTTTGGATGGTGAGCAGCGTGCTGAAGCAGAGGCTCTGTAAGCAAGTGGACGTGAATGCTGTTAAGATCTGCTTGATATGAGTGACCTAACACCTAGTTTTTAATTTTTTTATCCTTTTATGATAAGTCGTGTAGAGACTCTTTCTACTTCATCAGCGTTTTAAATGTCCAGATTTAATACCTGAGGATTGCAATTTTTATGTTCTCAGCTTTAGATGTTATTCCCCCTAAATATACCCCAAAATCTGCATTTGACACGTTTCAGGAGAAAGAGGAAAGAGGTACTTACCGTTTCCCTTTTTACATATTAGTGAAGCACAGATTTTGCAAAGTTTTGTTGTTTCTGTTTTGTTGTGGGTTGTTTTTTAAATACCCTTCTTCTGGTTCCTGAATGATAATTTCCCTGAGCTTTATTTCTCTGTTTAATAATTGCTATTTACTACTACTTTGCATCCTTAGAGGTGTGATATAGACAGACACGCGGGATTTTTTTTGACAAGTAGTTTCTAGTTTGGTTTTGTAGAAGTCACCATTTTACTTTGTTAGCGAAAGGATTCGTGTGGGGTTTTTAATATATATTTTTCAATTTATGAAGAACTGGTCAAGGCAGGAACGTTCATGAGGAATCCCTTTCTCATAAAACTTCTACCTTCATTTCTAGACTAGATTAAATTTGTCATTCTTTGTCTCAGCACTTCTTGGGGTCCTAAATGACACTTGCAGGTTTTCCCAATGACCCATCATTTAGTATTGCTCTGCGCTGTAACATAGAATAATTTGGTTACAACAAAAAAAAAATTGTTTTAACATAGGTCCATTACTCCTAGTGCTGAGCAGTTCCTGTGGATCCTGGAAAATTGGCAGCTTAAACAGTTTTTGCTCTTCTCTTTGCTTCCTATTAAGTCAGATAGAACAGATGGGAAGAGGACATGAAATGAAGAGCAGAAGTAGACAGTGATAAATTTTTTCTCAAGAGGGATGAATCACTTACAGCACTACTGTCAGCTGAAATACTGTCCCCGATATTATTTTCCCATGAAAGAAATTGCTGAGATTGCGACAGTTCGGTCTGTGAACGCAAAGAGGATGGGAGCTGCTGGGTGATTGCCCGTGGGCGGAGCAGCAGCCACCAGCACGGTGACTAAGAGGGAAGTGATCTGTGAGGCGCCCTCTGTTTTGACAGATTTTGTAGCACAAAGGCATGTAAAACCTCTGCTATTTGTAGTAATGGTGGTGTAACCATGATGGTCTACTGGGATGAGAAGCAAGATTTCTAGGGAGATGTACAGTCTCTTACTAGACTGGCTGCTATGTCTAGGAAAAGTGAACTACCTAGTAGGAATATTAGCCCTTCAGCTGATAACTTCACATGAAGGAACTGGGGGCACAATATTTACTCTTTTTTTTTTATACTAGTCAACTGGTCCGATTACAAAATATGACATTTTTTCGTACTCTAAATCTACGTATCCACAGATTCTTCCTCTTTCCTTATAAAAATCTCTCACATACCAATGAAGCACCATATTTCCATCTGCAGTTCTCTGAAAGGTACTGACTCTGAGTTTTGTTTTCCTTCCTAGTGCTCCTGGAAGCGGCCCTATGTTCAAATCCACTACAGTGACTGTGCGAGATCATTACAGTGATAACCCACAAAGTGCTGCCATAGATTCTGCCAACAAACAGGATCTCAGCTGTTCGTTAATGCACGATGTGCAGAATTGTAAAGACGTTGCTTCTGGTATTTCTTCCACTCCTGGAAACACATGTAGTAATAAACCTGACGCTAACAAATCTGGAGATCAGATTCAAGGAGCTCAAGGGCATAGAGTTGGGTTCTCTTTTGCTTTTCCTAAGAAAGCAGTGGTCAAACTGGAGTCTTCAGCTGCCGTTTTCTATGAATACAATGATGAAACGTCAATGGAGCACGGATTTAGCAGAAAAAGTAGGTTTGTTCCAGGAGCATGTAACCTTCAGTCTCCTTCAGCGGCAGAAATAGTCCTCTGCCCTGAGGAGAAACATAACTGTTTTCACCCGCTGGTGGAAAAATGTGTAGACACAGCAGAAGCTCCTGAAGCTCAGGAGTCAAAAGAGCTGGCCAGTGAAGAAAGCAGGGTGCTAGAGAGTCCTGTATTAACTCCTTCTGTGTCCCATTCAAAGCAGCTGGTGTCCTCAGACATGGATGGCTGTGGGATCGATGGAAGTGCAGGAGACTTACCAGCCCAAACACTGCTGCCCACGGTTGTGGACAGTGCTCAGGTCCTGCCCCTGGACGGCAGCAGTTACGAGCTGCGGGCAAACAGGGCTCTTGCGCAGGTGGTCGTGGAGGATTGTTTATCTCTGCAGGATGCTGCAGAGGAAAATGATAAAGACAGGAGCAGTGATTCATCCACAGCTGAAACTGAAATAAAAAAGCTGGAGGCAGATGCATTAGTTCCATCGCCGTCTGAAGAAGGTAGTGGTGGAGCCCCACAAAGAAAACCGGACATGCGCAAGAGACCTTGTGAACCCTTTGTTCCTGTTCTTAGCAAGCATGGATCAAATATTCTTCAGTGGCCATCAGAAATGTTAATTTACACAAGTACAGACCCATCGATTTCTTATAGCTGTAATCCTTTATATTTTGATTTCAAGTCATCAAGAGCAAGTGACAGCCAAGAAAAGCCCAAGCATCAGCCAGACATACCTCATTTGCACTATAAAACTGAATCCAACCATAGCTTAGTCTCGGATTTTACAAATAAACCTGCTTCAGAGTGTGGTGATTATGAAACAGAAATGAATACAACAAATGTGTGCAGCTATACAGTACCGCTTATAAGTGATGTTTCCCTCATCAGAAGTAGTGATCTTGCAAAAAATCAAAATAAAGTGTCCTTGGATGAGTCATTCAGGATTAGAAAAATAGAAAAGTGTCACGTTTCTAAAACTCACTTACGACAAAACACTGTGATAGATGAGAAATATAACAAAGTCTGGATCAAAGAAAGCCATGGAAAATGGCTTCACAAAAGTCGAAAACGGAAAAGGCGAAGAAAATTATGTCATTGTCATCATCATCACTGTGGGGACGCATCAGCACCAGAAATGGAGATGTCCTCAGTGACCGAAGAAGAAATTAGTTACAGAGATGAAAATAAATATCAGCACCTCCAGAATAATCCAGAGAGGTGCAGACATGGTGTGGAGAATATCTGGCTAGCTACAGGTGAGATACAGCAGTCGCATCAAAAACTTGGCATTGAAAATGGTCATAAAAGAGTCGTGTCTGCGTCAGATCACGTACACGGGGACAGAGGCTGGTGTGACGTTTGGAGTACAAAAAACAGCAGCCAGCACCATGGTTGTAAACGACCGCACAGAAAGAGCAAAGCAAGCTCTCGGAGACAGGCAAAGCAGCTGGCTCTGCGTTCCAGGAGACACAGCTTAAGGTACTCGAAAACATGTTGTAGCTGGAAAGTGAGGAGGTCAAGCTGTAGCCCAGAGCATAAATGTTTAGGACACTGCAGTGAGGAGAAGAGTCCGAGTCGAAACCAGTCCATGAAGAGAGGTTACAACGTTCTGACAGAGGAACCTGAAAAATCCCACCGCAAGCGGAGACAGCATACCTATTCCTCTTCATCAGATGAAAGTTCCTATGGGCAGACGTTATCAGCAGAGGAATATCTAAGACAAGCGCGTACTTCAGGTAGACATCACAAGGCAAAAGGGAAACGCAGGAGAAGGAAAACTAGAATCCATCACGTATTCATTGACAGGAACGTAAGTAGTGATACCTCCAGACCTTCCAAAGAAAATTCTGCAAATTCTACATTAAATATTTTGGGGGACTTCTTGACTCAAGACAGTCTAGAGGAAACTAATGTGGATCCCAAAGCCGATCATGCAAAAGATACGGATGAAACAATGCAGTTGAAGGAAAGCAAGCCATCTCTAGAAACTGATAGTTCACACAAGCCGGAAAAGGACCAACTGACTGCGTGTGCAGCGATGGAGACCGCTCCGAGTTCATTTTCTGAAGTTGTTGCAGGTTCTGCTGCTGCTGTTCCTGAGCACAGTGCTCCGGCAGCTGCCGGCATGCAGGATGTTCTGCAAGAGGAAAAGAAAAAAGAAAACGTCAACACTCGTGAAAATCAAGGCCGTTACAACGTTCCCCTCCCCAACAGACATTTGGAACAAGCTCCTCCTAAATCCTATCTTTGCCATTTCGAATTGGCCGAGTCTCTACCGCATGAGAAAATAAATGAGGTGACCAGTGAATGGGTGCAGTGTAATCCCGGCATATTTAGCAGCCCACCACCTTTGCCGTTCAAAGAAGCACATGTGAACAGTCATACCTTTTTAACTACCGAGCAGTTAATAGCCCCCTTCACCCTGCCCGATCAGACATTGATATTCCCTCCAGATAACCATGAAAAATTCAAAGATCTCCCATCCGAGGCGTATCAGCAGACCATGCCACAAACCATACTGGCCAACAAAGTGAAGTTCACCTTCCCTCCCGCAGCGATCCAGCCCCCGAATTCCCCGCTGCAGCCCTTACCCTTGCAGCCACCGCTGTGTTCTACCTCCGTTACCACCATCCATCACACCATCCTACAGCAGCACGCTGCCGCCAGTACGTTGAAGGTTCTCCAGCCCCACCAGCAGTTCCTCTCGCAGGTCCCGGCTCTTTCCAGGGCGCCTTTACCTCACCTACCAGTAGGACCAGGGCTTTGCCCCGGGAGCCACGCGGCTTTCGTCGCCCCACCGCATTTGCCGCTGCTGCCGCCTTCGGTCCTGCACCCGACCCAGCTGGCGTTTCCCCCGCTGCCGCACACCGTCTTCCCGTCCCTGCTGTCCCCCCACCCGGCCGTCATCCCCCTGCAGCCCCTCTTTTAGGACAGGTTCTCGGGCATGGGAGAAGGAGCCTTCAGCTAGACGGTCCTGCTGTTTCTGCAGTCCCCTCGGCTTTGCAAAACGGTTCTGTGCAACAAACTCGTTAACGTTCCCCATTCCTTGGGAAGCATTTACTGTAAGTATAATGATGCAAACGCTCATGTAAAGTTCAGACCTATACTATAACTAAAGCACTGACTAGTCTGATACGAATATGAACTCTATATATACAAGTGAAAATCATGTCTTAGAATATGTATAATGTATATAAAATATATTTATAGTTCTATAACTTATGTTGTAAAGTATTCACTTTTTGTTTTTTATCTTTGTGTATTTGCACCTATTTAATGTTTAGACAAAGCTGATGCACTATGTTTTGTACTATGTTCTCTGAAACTGTAAATCCAGTGACAAACTATCTCTTGCAATAAATTTTTGTTAACTACTGAAGTATATCAAAAATCTTTCATTATAAGCCTCACGGATGTTGTTCTTCCATGTTCTTCTGCAGCTGAATAGCATCCTCTTCCCCTGCTATGTTGGTATCATCAGGTTTCCTCTACGTCAGTGATTTATCAGGGAGGCTGAGAGGTGAATGCCTTGAGGGCAGCTCTCTTACCGAGCAAGAGAGAAAGGGTAATAGATCTGTTTGTGTCGGTGGTTTGATGTCACCGTGACAAATTTTGCCTACTTGTAGTATGTGCACAAACTGCTGGCTGTTGGAGCTAATCCCTTTTGTACTAAACCACAAAAAGGCAATGTGTTGAAAAGAACATCAGTGATGGGGGGGGAATGAAAATATGAGTGGCGGTTTGACTTCAAGGGAGTATTGCTTATAGGGAAGAGACTGGAGCATAGGGAAGGTCTGGGTTCCACTAAGCGTGCGTTCTCTGATGGCATGCACGCCTCGTCGGGGGACAGATCTGTCGGAGTGAAGGCCCTCGCTGCCTGGGCAATATGTGGAGATAGCAAGAGCACGTGAGTGTGAAGGGGAGGTCAGGAACAGCTTCATGTGGGGAAGCCACCAGGGTTTGATTCAGATTCTTACCTTGCTTCACCCCCCTCTAGCCCGCAGCATTTTGGTAAAGAAACAGAGTAACATAGACTAGAAAATAATAATAATACTAATGTACTGCCATGATTTCTAACTGTATTTCAGAGAATTCTCCCTACCTCTGCAACCTTTTTATTGCTGTCAAACCTCACCCAGCTTTAGCTCGAGAGATCTTCCCATTTGCTGTAGTATGATATATAAGGCCCACACCTGCGATGGTCCAGAATAAAACCAGAAGTGGTTCTGAGATAGTCTTCTCTTTGAGTTAATATGAAGCGTTGTCATGTGAGTGAAGCTAAGGGTTTGCAGCATGACTGTTAGTGCTAGAAGTAGGCCCTCTATAATTAAAGGTAGGTGCTAGCTCTCCAATTAATTCTTTTTTTTCGCCTTTTTATGTAGTGTAATAAAAGCATATACAGTTGAACTGAAAGAATAGTAATTTTGGGCTGTTATTAATATACCTTACATATTAATAGTTAAAGGCATAATCCATTTGAAAAGTAATAGTATATCCTAAAACATGTGTATCTGGGTATTATTTTCTGCATCTGTAGCGTTAGAACTTACCCATATCAATATTGCAAGTTTTACTACAATATTACACTAAAAGTATAGCAAACAGCATCTTGCCGCTATGATTACAGTGTCAGCCACTCAAGGGATGTGAGTTTTGCGTCTCGTGCAGTTACAAAGGGCTAAACTACGTCAATGAGCAAAAAACTGGTAAGCAGGAGCAGATGAGCGGTCAGGTTCTGGAAAGTGGCTCGGATCCGCTGCCTGAGGCCGTGGCGTGGAGCGGGCTGTTGCTGAGCATCTGTCCCTGTAATGCCATAGAGAAGGTATATTTTCTCTAGTTGTAATGTCAGGTGAATATTTCTCTGGTACTTGAAAAATACAGCCTAGGAGTGACTTTATACTCCTCCTTTATTTCAAGGGTATGCCTACGTAATCTGTCTGTCTCCACTACCTCCTGTAAAATGCAGGTGCCGAGCAGGCTCTAAGCACGGGAGACTCTGTTTGAAGGTGGAAAGTGCGTGCTAGCTGCTTCGTCTCCCCTCTTAGCTGACCTTGTGCCGGCCTTTGCATTTCTGCCCTCCTAGCGGTAGTCGGCGCAGACCGTCCTCTGGGTTCTGAGGTCTTAGCAAAGACAAAATCCATCCGATGATCTAACAGTACGCTTGAAAAAAAGAAACCACGTAGGACAAGTACGATGGCATGTGATCATATTGATACTTTTTTATCTGGCAGAACATTAAAAATTACCAATCTCAGATTTTCAGTTGCAACGTTCATTGAAAAATCCCATCTATTGACTTAGAATTCGACAGTTTTTTAACAAAATGTCCAAACAGCTTTGAACCTTACTTTTTTTCCTACAATTTGAATTAATCTTTTTTCTAGTTTAAGTTATTAAACAGTTTTAAGATATCGCACAATTATTTATTATCTACTGTAATTGCTTTGCAATAGTGTATAAACTACTTACAGTAAAAACTAATAATCAGCAAATGTGATAATTTTCTAATATGGTATTGCCTTTAGTGCTAGAACTGTTTGTATATGTCATTTCATATGTAAAAGCAAAACCAATATAAAAATAAATCACAAGTTAAGTTTAAAATTGATCACGCTAAATTAAAAGACCTAATAAAATATTATTTTGAGTTTCTGTTTTATTATTAAATATACAACTTTGAGTAAGTCATATAAGGGTAGGTCTGCTTTTTCATGTTTTATCTGGTACTTTAGATTAAATGTTATTCCATATTGTTATTCCATAACTTGGTAGTCTAATTTATGAGTAAAAATTATTGCAAATGATGAATAATTGAATTTTTATCATTCTTAATAAATTCAACCAAATTTGTTAAATCTAATTGATTAACTTTCAAATTTTCCAATTTACATAGATCTAGGGTGCCTATGTTCCTGGCCAGTTTGCTAATTTTTAGAATTGTTGGGCTGTCTTCCTGCTGCAAACAGTATAAGGGCTACACCTGAGTTGCAAGAATTAACCCTTCAGACCTAAGCTGAAATGAGGTTACAGATTTTGTGAAGTGATTTCCCAGAACAACGCTGCAGAGACATGCTTGAAAAGTTAATCTGTGCCACTGAGATGAGATGAGAAGCGCATCTTTTTTTTGGTCTTTGGAAAGTTGCAATCTCTCCAGACTGTGACCTTCTTGGGGACACACCATTTCTCAGGTAACGTCAGCCATAGAGTAATGGTCTAGAGGAGCTTTCGGCGATTAAGATACATAATCGTCTTGCACTGTTGTGGGCAGTTTGGAGCAGCTGGACTCTTTTGTCTTGTCTGTAAGTACATAGAATGTTTTTCAGTCTACAAATATGTGCAAAGAATCAAATTGTTTATTTGGTTTCCTTCACAAACTAGAAGCTATGCAAGCTTTTAATTGCTGGGGAGAAATCACCAGATTTCAGATACTACGGGACTGAGCGATGGGTAGTCACGGACGTAGAAACTGCTGATCATAAGCATTGGTGAAAGGAACACCTTTTATGGAGCATTGTGGAGTGAGACGATTTTTATCATTTGGTGTAATCAAACAACAATGAAATCGTTATGAAGCAAAGTCTTCTTTATATGCAATGTTAACTTTTTATTAGTCAGTAAGCTTTTACACTCTGAAAGAAACTCATTTGAATGTGGTATTCACACTAAGCTTTGAAAGACCATTGGGACATCCATTTCTCTTTAATGTATTGCTGTAGGTGGTCACGTGCTTCTTACACAATATACAACAGGACTGTAATTTTTCTGTCAAGTTCATTTTCTATAGTTGTGAGTTTTTCTCAAAATACATGTTTTGCATTATGATAACATTTACTTGCTATGCTGCATTTAAAATACAGCTTTAAGTAGATATGGCCAGACTCTTAACTGGTGTAAATCAATGTACAACTTCTGACTTTGGTGGGATTTCCTTGATTTGTACCAACTGAAAATCGCTCATGTTGCAACGTTAAGGATTTGGTTCACTTTCTCGGATGAAGGCAATACGTTACGACCGTGTGAATGTATTTTGAAGACAATTATTTGTTCATAATGTGGTAAATTTTAATCTACTGGGTATTTTACCGTGGTGCTCATAGTCTACACGTTCCGAGCCCCATACATTCATTTTCTGACTTTCATTACTGTACGTTGCCTAAAGAGTTGTATGTATGTAGCAGTGCACGTATTTATGCAATATGTCTACCTGTTGTAAAATTATACAAAGCTATATTAACTCTCTTTAGTGAAAGCAGAGACATTTTTACTGTATAAAGATCATTTGATATTTTAAAATTAACATTGCTTACTATCTGAAAGTCTATGTTATTTTACAGATCGCTTTGATTTAAGCTTTGCAGCAGGCATAGTTTTGTGTATTATTTTGTGTCCTTCCTTCTTCCTTTTACTTCAGGAACACTATGAAGTTTCCTCTTTTTCTGTTTGTGAGTAAGGTTGCCAGAGTTTATTGGAATTTATATATTTATGAGTACAAACCAGGCTTTTTTATTATTTCTAACTTCAAAAATTAGTGTACCAATTTAAGAATTATAAGAATTAAGTAAGAATTTTGTATTATCTTATTTTTGCTTTAAGCTTCTGTTTTATTTCATGGATTTTATAAAAGGTTGGAAGAATTTCTACCCTGAGTCTGACTTTTTACCTGTTGGTGATATTTTGAAAACAACTAAGTCTGAGGAAGCTTTGCCATTAATATTACTGAGGATTTCTTTTGACCTGGGGCATTAAGGGTCTTTATTTATTAAAACTCCCTAATACTTGCTGCTTTTGGTTGAATAATGATTTCATAAGGTATGATGAGGAGCACAATCCAGTAAAGAAAAGTTAATCCATTTTAAATCAGTCTTTTACCTCCTTCATTGTAAGGGTATTTGTGTAATTAATGAGCGTAAAGGTATATCTTTCAAAATTCTGTTATACGTCATCAGTGTTTTGAAGCACGTACATGCACCTTCTACTCTGATACCAAAGAAAAAAATGGTGAATGAAAACATTGGGGTTTCTAGCTGTACAGGCTAATTTAGAGGTTGTAGTAAGCAGGACTACACTCATACAATATTTAGATAAAATAATGTATCGGTGGTCTTTGTTTTTGCTGGGAGATGAAAATGGGCAAATACATGTAGAGAAAAACATAATTAAGTAAACTTCAAATGTGAATCCGTGATGGATATAGTACTACTTATGTGAATTAAAGAAGGTTACTGTTATATCAGCAGTGGTGTTTGTTTGCTATGAATGAGATATTTAAAGACAAAATATTTTCTTTATTTTTTCCCCTCAAAGGAAGCAGCAGAGAGGAAAGTACTTTTGGAAATGGATTTTTTTTTTTAATGAGCTGTAGGTAGTACCTGTCTACCTTTCTCAAGGATGAGAAACAGCAAGTAAGTATTGCACATTTAGAATCATACATGCTATAAAGTAACATCTTGCATTTCCAGTGCAGTCATATACTTAATTAGGCCAGTGAAATCTGGAGGGGGAATTAGGCTAAAAAATAGAAAGTTCTACTCCAAAATGGCAGAATCCTCTTTTATATTGCAATAAATCAAAGAAAGATCCATTTAAATGAACATGTTTGCACTACTGCGAATATAGAGAAGGTGAAGCCCAGTTTGGCTCCAAGTGTTTTCATGCAGTGTAACTCGGATTTAACAACTTAGGTAACTTGACCCAAAACTTCCTTGTGTGTAACAGACTCTTCTATATATTGCTTTTATGTCACTGTAGCTCTGGCAAAAATGACAGTAAAATCCAGTCTCTTCTTTCATGTTACTATTGCCTGTTGAAATAAAGAGGAGGCAGTCACTGGAAGACAGGCTGAAAGGAGGAAACCTGAATCTGCCAATGCCCAGATGGTACTTTTTGCTTGTGGAATTGTAATTGGAAATAGAAGTTTATCTGCATTCTAGTGTTTTTGCATCCACATACATATGCAGGTGTGCAGGTGTGTGTTGGCATGCACGTGCCAGGTTACCGGTTCAGGGTTCTTTTTTTCTAGATGTAATTTTGCACCTGTAATGAAGTAGTGGTAAGAACAGCTTGTTGGAAATGTACGTAGTAGAAGAGAAGAAACCATTGAAGGGAGGAATATTGACACAAAATAATAACAATAATTTAAAAGTTATTATTGTATAATAAACCCATCTTTTTGTCTCTAGGGTGGCGGGAAGTTGCTTCAAGTTACTTCACCTGCCTTTTATTGCCTGGCTCTATTTTGTATCTTTTTACCACTGAAGTTAACAGTGCTGTTTTTCTCAGTACGCCTTTTGCGAGCTGGTCTGTCAATCCATCATTGTCAAGAGAAGTCAGGCTAGTGAGAGAAGATTTGCATACAGTTTGCTCTTAATAAAGTCCCTGTTCTCCCTGGAGAAATTATTCACTAGAATGAACCTTCAGCATGCAAAATAAGCATGTTGCACTCTCTGCCACTGCCAGCAGCTGCACTATGTTCTCCTTGCCTGCTGTTAACTCGTCATTCTCCAGAAGCAGGAGAAATAGAAAGGAAGGTCTGTTCTTCTAGCACCACCGGTTTACCTGGAACTAAGGTGCAGAGGAACCTCTTGGAGGATTACCCACGTTCTTCCCAGTAGTTGTTATTGTAAGTGGAAGGACTGTCACGATCACCAGGCACTTTTCAGTCCTTACCTACTTCAGAATGAATTACAGCCAGTTTAAAAGAAGAGCATGTGTAGAAACACTAAGACAAAGTGGGTTTAGTGAAGAAGGCATTTTAAAAAAGCCAAGGTGCTTTACTGTCTCGTTAGATGCCCATCAGCTCTAGACATGCTGAGTTCTCTGCATTGCAGACTTTTCGGCAGTGAGAACTCTCATAAGAAACTGGCCAGCGTTTGGGTGGGCAAGGAAGTGAATTACGCTTCGCTCCTAGGGAAGATTATCATTTTATGCCCATTTGAGTAGATAATTTGGTAGAACAGGGTGGAGGACCTTCCTTTTGTTCCTCCTGTTGCTGGTGATCCAGTTTCTGCATGGGGAGGTATGAGGTCACTGGTTATACAGGAGAGCACGTCCGACCCGGAGGGTTGCAGATGCGTTGCTCCGGTGCGTGCCCACCAGCTGTCGGCCAGCTTTACGTGTAGTTAGCAGAACAACTCAGATCTCTGACTAGGTTTCCTCAGGTCCCTTGGACGAAGGCGCAGTTGCCTGCCCGCAGCAGAGGTTGATCGGGTCTCTGTTCACGTGGCAGGACTAGGTCTGGCTTGGAGCCATAAGAGGAAGCCTAATCTAGGATGTAGGGTATTTCGCAGTTTATTTTCCACAAAATGATGTGGGCAATAAATGTGTTATTGATTAATAAAAAAGGCAAAACACTATTCAGGTTGTAAAAAGCAGAGTAAATAGAAGCTAAGTGTTGGGATGTGATAACAAATGTCAATCACAAAGCTATCACAGGGGAATTCTCAAAGGTAAGAAACTGATAATGAACAATAAAAATGATAACAATAATACCTTACATGCAATATAAAATATCCTTATACAATGTCTATGTAAACTAGTCCTCTCAGTCACCAGTCCAGTACTGGGAGCGCGGCTGTATTCTGGGCAGCAGGTTGTTGAGGGAGACAGTACTGTATGGGACATGGAGCAGTATGCGGGGGGCAGCAGTAATTGCTGCTCTGAAGAATGTCTTGAAGGACAATAGAAGGTGGTTTTAGGGAAAGATATACCAGTACTTTTGGAGGCAAAAAGATAAAGGGAGGCATCAAACCTGGCAGTATTTGCTGAGCTGGACGGCAAGGCAAAGAGATATAAGGGAGGCCAGGGGGAAGAGGACACTGCTGCAAAGGTTTTTACAGAGAGGAACAAAGAGCTTTAATAAACTTTGCCTACAAAGAGTAGTGATAATTAATCTCTAGAAACCCCCCTACTTCCTTTTATTCAATTCTTTTTGAGGGTACTTTCACTTTTTAGCCCCTGGATACCAAGCAATGGGATCTCCTGACGCAGCATTGCGTGGCATTGGCGTGCACGGTGGGATGCGTGGATCCTGCAGGAGCGCAGGGACTAATTACCTGGAAAGGCTGAAGGAGTAAACACCTATTAAGAGTGGTTTTCACAGGGAGCAAAGCTCTACAGAAACATGAATGGACACCGCTGCAGCTGCATGTCTAAGAGGTTTTATCTGAGATTTAAATGTTTTAGGCTCTTTCTGCTGCTGTGTCACAGTGTGATATATGGTACCAGTGCTGCTTCTTCCCATCGTTTTTCATTATCACGCAGGGTTATGAAGCTTAGCGTAGCTGATAGATGCAATTTGACACATCACAAGCAGATGCGTCAGCAGGAACATCTAAAAATGACACAATTTTCTCAAATGCCGCAGTTACAAAAATATCCTTCTTGTAAGATGTTTTTATATCAAACTTATACGCATTTTGATGACAGTGGTGAGACCCCTGTCCAGGGAGCGTGGATGTTTGGGGAGCTATCAGCTGGTTTACAGCGTTGCCTTACGACAGGAAGAAGTAGTGGAGGGCTAAGTGGATATTGCCAAACGGAGAATTTTTTTCTGAAACATTTTCTATAATTTTAGCAACAGGAAAGCAAAATCCTAGCGGTCAGCAGGGATTCCTTGTCTGTGACTGTTCAGCAGACAGCTGTCTGAAATTCATTGGCCTCGTAGGTGGAGAAAGCTCCGTAGAATAACTGGCAAGCTTGCTTTTCATCTTTTAAATCCATAATGCATGTATATACATACTGTTAATAATTCATATTAATGGAGAGCTCTTGCCCAAGAGCACATTCCCCTATCACGGAAAATAAATTGTTTAATGATGTCTAGGATAGAAATCGGAGTCTGGCTCTAAATCCAGCTATTATAGAACTGTACTAGACATGCAGTGCACACTTCCATAAACAAATAAATTCATTACACTTTAATAACAGTGGAAATAAAAAATGTAAGGTAATTTAAATAATGTCCAAAATAAATCTTTCACACCATAATGTCAAGTACTCACATTATTGGGAGTTCGCGATAGCCTTCAAGGCCGGCCCTAGTGCAGGTAAGCGGTAAGGTTGAACTTCAATGTTACCATCCTGGCCTAAATTCATAGGGAGGCAAAATTCTGTTTTGTGGTGGTAGTTGTCCAAGTCTGGGTGTTAGCTGGGAAAGAGTCTGGGCTTGCTCAGCGAGGTGCTGGGTCACTCAGCAGGTGTAGGCGACAGGACGGGACGGAGAGTGGCTTTTGAGGTTTGAGAGCAGAGGAGAAATTCTGCTCGGTGTCAGCCCCACTGAGGTAACCCAGGGGAGGGAGGTGGCGGTGGGGCGTCGCAGGGTGGGCAGAGTGGTGAGGAATGGAACAGGGACCTTCAGTAGGCTGGCGGAGAGATGGTGCAAATTGTCTGTACCCTCTGAGTATTAGCTAACTTAGGCAACTCATTTTTATATGTTTTTAAATAAAATATAAGGTGGAGTTTCTTTCCTGCTTAGAAATGGGCAATAATGGAAGACTGAATAGCGCCTGAAATTTTCTTTTTCAAACCCCAGCAAACTGAAATCTTCCCGACGACAGTGAGAGCTCACTCAGCTGCGTAGTGCCATGTCCTACTGTTGCTCTTCTGGTGAGCGCTCCTCTGCAGCAGATTGCTTCTGGTCATCAGAAACGAACATATCAAGGTACCAGGTGACCCAAGATGCTGATGCTTTACATATGTTCCATTTTTTCTATAGTTTCACATACCTACAATACACACAGACCCTTTCAGTTGAGCTTTGTGTCAGACTAATTATTTTTCATCATGATATTTGTGTTCACTGTGATAATTCAGCTTCAAATAGTTTTTGACTCTTCTATTAAATGATTACTCCTTTTCCATTCACAGAATTATCATATGTATCCTTCCCCTAGAACTGAATTTATGATTCGAGTAAGTGATGTGAAACTCTTATTATATGATAACTACTACTTGATAGTAGGATAGGGGCTTTTTGCTTTTGAATATGTTGTTAAAGTAGTATTAAGTAGGTACTGGTTTGACTTGAAATCATGAATTCGCATATGCTTACCTACAACATATGCAGCTGGTAGAGCTGCTCTGAATAGATGTTTGTAGCTTGAACTAGTCTGTGCCAGTAAGTGTTTGGTTCTATTGAAGACTTAGCTCAGAAATCTCAGACCAAGATCTGGATTTTGAATTTGGGATATTCACAGCAAACTTTCGAAATGGGTCTATTTTTTAGCAGCTTTGTGGGTCTGGTGGGAATTTCTGAAGCCATTCAGTGGTTCTGGATGCTCTTTTTGAGTCTGCGTAAGAACTGTTCTGAATTTTCTCTTTCTGCAAAGAGAAGATCACGCTGATTGTCAGCCTCATGGACTCAGCCGCTACCTTGGAGTTTCAGCATACCAAGCATGCTCTATTTGTGTAGTAACAGCCATAAATGGGATCTCATCCAGTTATTTTCCTGGAAAATGTCACCATACCAAATTTTGCTTAGAATAACTGAATTTGGTGATTTTAAAAATGCTGGCTATATTGGTTTTATTTTAAAGTTTATGCAAGAATTTTCACATTCATTCTCCTTTTGCAATCAGGGAAAACAGAGAGCTGGCGTTTTCTCACTGAAACTAAATTTATATTCCATATAAACACACAAGAAACTGATTTTATATTCCATAATATTTTTTTGTTTGTTTCAAGTCATTCCAAAATTTTAATATCCTTGCTCTGTTACCCAATAAGACAATGACTGTTTATCCAAAGAGGTTTTTTTTTTTTTCAGGCAAAAAAAAGAGCTTTTGCTTCTTTGAGGGTTTAAACACAATTCTTGTTCCCTCTCAGCTTGCTGTCTTGTGATGCTCCTTGTCAGATTAGTGTGTTTTAAAGCTGTTTCTACCTGAGAGCTGTCAAAAGGAAGATTAAAACACACCTTTCTTTCTGGGGATTCATTTTGCATTGCAAAATACAGAGGAAGGGAAAGAAAAGCTTTCCTGCTTACCCTTGGCATACATCTGAGGCTTGCTGTATGTGGCATTCTCATAAATTTTGGGGTTAGGAAGGAATTTCTGTTACTGTCAGAAAGTCCTGGATATTCACACTAGAACATATGCAGGATCCTGAAATGTTTATTATATTGTGAGGAGCAGAATGTACTTGAAGATAGAAATGAAGGGTCATAGATTTGATTTTTACTTCCATCACAAATATGGTTTGTGATTTAGGACAAAAAATAATTTCTCTCTGCTGCCTTTAGGAGACTGGAATAATTGCAATTACCTTCTAATATAGCAGGAACATTTATCTTCTAATGTAGTTGATCAGCAGATGAAATCCATTTTATTAACTTCTAAGTTTCATGAAGTTTTCAGCTAGGAAAAGAGAAAAATACAATATTTATAATACTAACAAATTGATGCTGTATTTATTACAGAAATTATTTCAGAAGAATTTACGATGTAAATCTTTAATGTATTTTTTACACCAATTGAAATAATTTCTGAGAGAAATACGGAAAATAACCCTTGTCAATGCAGCAACAGGGAGACGTTCTGCAGCAGCTCCGTTTGGTCCCAGATTCTAATGAGACCATAAACGCCGGCCAAGGTCCATAAGCATTGTGGAGGTTTGGAGCGACAGTGTTCACCAGTGCCGCTAATGCAACTTTAAATCCGTTTTTCAGCATCTAGGTCTTCGTCTCTGCTCAGTCTGAGTGATAAAATGCATGAAGGAAAATGATGCACGTGAGAAAGCCCTCCTCGTTTCATGGGCTTGAAGAATGATCTGGGACCATACATTTCTCTAGTGCTTCAGTTAGTGTTGAAATGATTCAGCCATCATTTTGGCTATGCACTTATTATAGAAACTGCTTGGTTTTGATCTAATATGTATTCTGAAGACGTTTTAAGACCATTTTTACAGCTGTTCAAAGTAAGGGCCCGTTCCATTCTCACTAACCGTGAATAACTCCCTTTTCTCTATATGGATATCTGACCATATCTTACAGTCAGGTCAGTTTTTTCCTAAATGGACCAAGAAAAACTGATGTGGAAAAACTGATGTGGAAAAACAGCCTGGAAAAAATAGTAGAATCAAACAACAACAGATCCCAACAAGCATATGATATGTATGTATATTTTAATGCGAAAACAAACCTGCAAAATCCAGTTCTTAAATTATGTCTGGATTTGCTTAGTAGAAATTACAAAATACAATCAGTTGTCCATTCATCCCAAATTCTATTAGCAAGACAATGAGAAAAAAAAAACGACCAAGAGAGACTGCCTTACAGTTAACAGACTGGCAGAATGCAGAAGCAGAGGGTTTTCTTTCACCGGGATACAGTGAAATAAATGGACTTGCAAATGTTTCTGGATGCTGAAACCAGCTGGCTCTTGTACCGTCCCAGGAAAGGCGGGTGTGTGCGAGCAGGGCAGGAATGGTCGTCAGATTGTTCAAAATGCAAAACTGTGCCTGGTAATTGCTTGGGAAAGTGCTAATTGGTGCAAGCTGGGTCTGTGCAAGGCAGTATAGTGGCATCTGTCATCAGCCGCCATCCAGTGCTCTGTAACCGTCCAAGGCACACCTACATTTATCAGTGAGGTGCAGCCAAAATGCCAAAGACTGTATAATGTGCAGAGATAGGTATTCAATTACATGGTTTATTTTTTTTACCAAGAAAACCCCAAGAACCCTCAAAAAACCAAACCAGTATTTTGTGACAAGCCAGTAGTTCTAAAAACACGATAATCAAAATTTTTGGGGTTTTTTAATAAAGCTTGATTTATTTATGGATAAGCTTATGGCTGCTTGGATGAGTAGGGGGCTGAACTCAGTAGCCCATAGCTCGGTTTCATGCTGTGTTTTTATAGGGGTGCTGTAGGAAAGGACAGGCTGACAGCAGATTTTCAGATACCATGTTGGATTTTGCTGCTAAAAAGGCATATATCGGACACATCTTGTCTTATAAAAAAATCAGTTACTTGTTTTTGGTATGTCACAACATTTTTTTTTTCCCCCCTCAGTGTTGTTTGGTCTGATACAAAATAAGAAAGTAATTGTGCAGTTTTGAATGAATCTTTCTTTTTACAGTGAGCGTGATGACTAGTGGTTTTCTATGTATAGGCAATAGGTCATTGCTGTGTATAAATTTCTTTCAGATCAAAAAAATGACAACCAAAACTGTAAATGCATTTGTATCTGGTCATATTGTGAGAATGTGAAAGTATGTTCAATTATGTGATACATAATTTCACTTTATCTCGCTGTCCCAGGTGAGTGCTGAGCGATGGGGGGGAGTACACGTGGTTACCATAGGAATGGTACATACAGGGATGCTGATAAATAGAAAGTGGTACGTTTGAGCTGAACTCAATATTTTTGGATGTCACTGTTGATTTCCTTTTGTGTGCAATATTGAAAAGGGGAAGGTACTTGGAAATAAGCTTTATGCAGAAAATTTATAAAATCCCTTACTATGTACCTCGAGAAAAGGCGAGCACTTTCTAGCCGCGTGTAAACGCGTAGCTCAGGGGTGGTGTGCGTCGTTACCTTTCTGCTACAACCTCCTCTTACAGCTATGTACAGCTTCTTGTCAGCTTGTGCAGGCTATGTAGTGGATGAGATCTGAGCAGGCTTTTCACGCCCATTGCCTTGTACTCTTCATCAGTTCTGCTCTGTCGTGATTAATGTTTTCCCTTGCAGCAACCTTAATTGTTTTTTGAGGGTTAGAAGAGTGATCGTAGTCACAGCTCTTGTGAATTTAATTCTGATCTGCAAAGAGACTACACTGTAAGCAAACATTTTCATTTTCAACAGTTTAATCAATGGTTTTCAATTACAAATAGAGAACCCACTAGCTGGAAATGTGCCTTACCAGAGGGTAGATCCTACCCACATTTGTTATCCACGTTGCCTGTTATTCAGGCGTTCACAGCTGAAATTGTGAGCTCCAGAAGTAAAGGATGCGGTATCTACAAAAAAAGCATTTCAAGCACATGATCTCTAACTGGATACTGATAAAAAAAGCAGGGTAGGTGGCCACTTTTGCCTTGCCATGAAATGACATTCAATCTGTGAACGGAACAGATAGTCACATTTCTCTCCTCCTTTCTTAGTTGTGCTTTTGTTTTCTAGATCTTTGCTGATGCCGACCTGAATTTAGGTTTCATGTACTACCGAGGTTTATTTCTACAGTAACATAGTGTTCATGTCTTGCTTATTGTTTGAACCTTTGGAGGTTTTTTTGTTTTTCCCCCCTCCGCTGACAGCAGTGTGTAATTCTTTCCTGCCTGCATCCTGGCAATGCAACAGGGAAACCACCAGGAAAGCAGCAGCTGAGCATGGCAGCTTATGAGGCAAAATCCCATCCCATTAAAGAATACGTAGCCAGGAGCGTAACTTCACTTGAATGACTTCACTTAAATTCAGCTCCATACTGTGAATTTCATACTACAGAGACAATACCAACAGTAGAATAAAGACAAAAAACTCCCAGTTGAAATAACGCCCAGAAATTGCATTCACTCGGTGCCAAAGACCTGTGTATGGCTGCAGTCTAACAAAGCTCTGTACTGAGCGACTTGAGGTAAGTAGACTTCACATACGGGTAGAGAACATTTCATGTGTCTCCTCCTAGCTGTTTGGGGTTACAGCGTAAGAATTCTGTTCTCTGCACGTAGCGCTTTCCTTCATAAATTGTCTCATGAACTAAACCGAGGCTGCTTTTGGATTTTGGTGCCATTTGCTGTAAATACATCCAGCAATGGGCATCTGTAGTCGATGGCTTATAGTGGATACATCAATCAGGACTGTAAAGCAAATTCCTGACGCTTCTTTCTAAGATATCTGGTGACCTGTAGGACAGGGCTTTTTCTACCGTTTGACTTATGTGGCAATGATGGAATGCTAAATGTGATAAAATATGTGTATGGGTTTGTACTTAGATACACATTTTTATATCAATTTCAAACAATGGATCATCGCTTAAAAAAAACCCCAATTATTAAAACTTTCAGCTAAAAGAAACACAACTGCCTCAAAAGACCATGTATTTTAAATACCTACAAAGCAAACTGCGTATATATGCCTGACTTGTTTTCTAATATAATAGCATTCAAGCTAGAGTAATATTTCATTTTTCAATTATGAAGAATGACAGAACTAACCAGGATGACTGATTTCATGCAGTTATGCTTATCTCCCACCACCTTCTACATTTTTTGAATGGAGTAACTTGCTATTAAGACTTTAGAGAAAAATCTCTTTGTTGGTTGAAAAGCCAGGCCGTGAAATAGATTACAATGTGAATTGTAATGTGCTGTAGCTAATACTGGTTTAGTTTAAACTGTTTAAGTTAGTAATTGATAAAATAGTTCTGGTGGATTTTGGAATATATTGGAAACATTGGTAAATATTTCATATATATTTCTTATAATTAAGTATCAGATGATGAATATCAATGAAACAATGAGTGTTTTTCAACTCAAACATTCCAAAACCTGTGAGAAAAGCTAGACTGCCCTGATGTTGCCTTTACCTTTGGTGTGATGTGAAACCATTACTCAATAGTGTAAAGAAGCATTGCTCAATAGTGTAGGATGATATAATTTAAAGCCTTAATTAAACATTCAGGGTGATGAAATCCATTTTTGAACTGTTATGTTATTTAATAATATATCTTACTTTTTACATCTGTTACTAGTTTAAATTTTAGTTATAAAAATAATGTATTTAAAAAATTTTTATAAACTTTTTAATTGGCCATAAATTTTTGGAATAAAGTCTGAACATTTTGACAGAGTTTCAATGAAAATTTCTATTGAAGCTTGAAGCTCTGCAAATGTATTTTTATTTTCTTTTTTTCTCTCTTTTTTTTTTTCATTCAGATGGTATTGGGAGAATTTTTTCAGGGAGGTGGTGGAGCGTTCATCCTTAGAGGTTTCCAGGAGTCAGGTAGCCAAAGCCATGGCTGACCTGCCAAGTTGCACGGAAGACTGTTAGATCCTAGTGGTTTCATTAGAGGCACACTGCTAAAAATCAGCCCAAACAGAAGTGGGATTACAAGGGACAGCTAAGTCTCGTGCTTGGAGAAGAGATAAGTCAGTATGTCCGTTAAGCCCTGTCACAACAACCTCTCAAAAAAAATTAAAATCCGGGTTTGATGAGTGACATTCAAATCCCGGATTATTTTTCAAATTAAGAAAGGTTTTATCAAACTCTATTTGTATTTTCCTTCACCTCTTATCACTGGTACAAAAATCAATTGTGAAATGGTGAAGCAAAAGAATGACAGGTGGTTGTATCTAAAGACACACTGTCAGACATAGAATGTGAGAATTGCCATTCTTTTTGTAGTTACCAATAACTTAATCCAATCTTCCTTGGGTTCACTGTTCGGGTAGATCACATTTTTATTTATGCTTTTCTTATAAAAGTTTAAATTCCTTTTTGATGACTGACATTTTCTAATCTCTGTAGATTTGATGAAGAGTTGATTTGTTTTTAACGAACCACCATTATGCTACATACTCACTACATCAAGTGAAAACTTTTTGCTTGTAGATGTTAAGGGAATTATTGCTTTTAATGATTATTTTGCAGTTAAGTTGTATTCTATCAAACAGAATAGGTCAAAGGTTTTCAAAACTCTTTTATTCCCCCAAGTAATTTAAGATACAGTTCAGTTACAGTGGCAGATCCGTTGTGGACTTTGGTTCAACATCTCGAGTTTCAAGTTGTTCTGGTGGTCCCATTAGATTATCTTATTGATTTGCCCGCCATTGATTTACTGACTGCTCTGCCAGCAGCCATAAGAACATAGAGTTTGTTTGTAGCCTTAAAATATATTCCAAAGTACTGTTCACAGACGAAGTTTGTGGAGTAGGCTTCTTGGTTTTCAGACATATTTCCCTTTAAAAATATTTCTACGTAGAAATAAAATTTATTTAATGTTCGGCGCATTTCCCATTGAGAAACAGCTTAGGCAAAGCAATTGGAATTAACCGATTCATCTTAGCCCAGTAATGTATTCTCCTTTTTTACTTTAGTTTGCACATACATCAGTTTTCTAGAGGAGGTAATTGTATTCAGCCTTTTCATTTCAGTGCAAAACTAATACATCTAGACTCTTGCCTGAACTTGCAAATATTCCTCTGCGACACAAACATGCAAGACAGAGATTGCTGAGCAGGCAGTGTGCCATGGGGTTCTCTGTAGACCTCCACAGCAATAGGCCCTGACGTTCCTTATCGAGCAGATGGGCAGGTTACTAGAAAATCCGTTAACTATGTCTCCCTTCGGTTTCCTATACAAGTTTCCCCTTTATTCCTCTTCTAGAAAGGTGGGAGAATGTCTCTATAAACATGAGAGCTCCTCTCCAATCTTTTATTCTTCCTGGTAATCCTTCCCATAACAGCACAGCTTTTGGTCAGCTCCACATTCCTTCAAACGCTTCACTACTTTGTGAAAAGAGACAAGCCCAGTCTGCATCGGAGGGGGCACTGATGGTGATACAAGCTAATAACAAATTCATTTACCTTGGCTTGAGCTGGCAATTGTAGGGAGGAAATAACACAGCAGATGGTGGGTTTATTCCCAAAACCGAAACTGAAATGCAAGGACTTCCACAAGGTCCTTGCTGAGCAACAAAAGTAGCGAATTTGCATTCTCACCTCATCAACATCCAATCATTATCTCTAGTCGTCTCTGATAACCCCAGATATGCACAAAATATATTTAATCAGTTTATAAACATTGTATTAGACAGTTCTTTGCCTGGGATGGGGAGGTGTGTGCAAACAGACTCTCAGACCCTCGCGGAAACACATTTCCTCTTTATTTCTTTTGTAGCATTTAATGAGCTGACAATGCTTTGTGATGATTCAGAGAAAGGTATTAAAATAAATTATTTCCTCCTCAGGTATTGGTCTGCCTTATGGAAAGCAGCTAAGAAACCTTCAGCATGTTATTTTGATGTATCAGTTATGGATTAAATATATTCTCTCAGGCCAGAGCAGACTTAGGAAAAATCATCCAGGTTGAAAGAGGTTGTGAGATGGCCAAGTGAAGAGTTTCTGTTTAGGCCCAGTCTGAGGCAAAATGGGCAATCGCAAGGCCAGTTGGGCAGGACGCAGGAAAAGAGGGAAATCGTTTGGGCAGTTTTGATATAGAGAAAGAACCTGGTGGGTTTGATGGATTCAGGGATCACTTCCATATCTGACTCTTGGAGCAGAAAAATGAGGCTTGGTTGTGTTCACAGAGTACTGTTCTTTAAAGTCAAGAAAGGTATGACTGAGTATGCGGGAAGTTTCGGAAGAAGAAAGCTCTCCTCTGTAAAGAAAAGGTAAACCAGTATTAAAAGTTCCCAGTGGCTGAAACCAAGCCAAATGCCAGAAGTAAAAGTAACTACCCTATAAAAAAAAGAGGGTAATATCGGAATTGCTGAGCTTTAAAGATACAATGGCCAACACAGAAAGATAAAACCTTGCCATCGGTAATAGCCAGAATATGAATGATCAATCCCAGATGATAAGCATTTTGCTACTGCAATGCTGAGACTTTTGTCACTTTTTTTCCAGAAATACTGATTATCTGGCATGCAGAATAGCATTATTTACCATATGTCTTCATGGACTACCATGTCTTACATGCTGTGTTTAAAGTACTAACCTTCCTGCTGTGTTATTTTCGTGTCAACTTTAATTGCTCTGCTTTTAAATGCTTACTCCAGCAAAATGATTTTTCAGTGGATTAGCATTTAGGAGTATTCGAGTTCATAGTACATTCTCTAGCTGATGTGTAGCATACATTCGATTCAAAAATTTAAAATGGCAATTTTTGGTTTTTATCTCTAGAAATATGTATTTATATGATTTAATCACTAAAGAAAACTACATTTTTGTAAATATAACTTTATATATATCAAAGTGCATATTAATGCAAAGAGAACATCTTGTTCTTAATATCAACTTTAAAATCTGATAACATTAAATGTGTAATTTTAATTAAAGGAACAATCCTTAATTAATTAAAGGAACAATCCCTTATAAAAAAACTGGTGAGGCACCACTGCCCAACACCTGCTGTAAGAGAGTACACAAGTGATAAGCAATGCTTACACCTAAGATGAGCCCATAAAAAAAGTGTAACTCTTCTTTGATGCTCTTATTGAGAACTCCCCAAGACTAATTACAGTATACACAGTGAGTTTTCTTTGATATAGATTTTCCTAGTTTGCCTGGGGACCGGACAGTGGAGCTTTTGAAATCGTAGGTATGTCTCTCGGCAACTTGCCGAAAGGAAGCTCTGCTGTGATTACTTACAATTCAAATATCATCTGCCAACGATTTTGGCCAAATTCTTCCATTAAGAGTAACTATACCGTGCAGTACAGAGTTCCTCACTGTCTTAGCTACCTACTAGCTCCATCTTCCTCCTGTATTTTGCACCTGGAATTGGACTTTTGAAAATAAGCCCCAGTTCCATACTGTTCTGCAATACAAGTTTCTTCCATCCTTTTGGGTTCCTGCCTCAGGAAGCTTGGAGAACCAAGCACCACGCAGGGGCATAAACCTGGGACCACAGCCAACAGCAGCAGCAGGAGTCAGAGACAAGAAGAGTGGTTCCTATTAGAATAATTCTTCCTTCTTCCTGCCCTTGCAACCTGGAAAGCCCCCTGGAAAGCCTTGGAAATTAGGACTTTCCTGAATGGCGCGCACCGGTAATTCTTTCATATTACTGCTATAAGTGCAAGTTAGTCATTTGTGGGTTTTTGCTTTTTAAAAAACAAAACCAAACAAATCAGCGTTATTAGGGTTCTGAACATGGAAGGCAGTAATTCTTTGTAACGAGCTGCCACGTAGCTGAAATAGAAAGTATTCCCAGGTATTAGGGGAACTTGCTGTTGGATAAATCTTTATGCCCAAGTTCTCATATTTGCTACCGTGAGCCCAAAAAAACACCACCTACGTTTTAAACATTCCTGGAAAAAAAATTTTCACTGTGTTTGGAGTCTTATAAATGAGTATTTATTTGTCTTCTGCAGCCGTCCCCGTTTTGTGTTCCACCGCCAGTAAGGAGTTTAATGTGAAGATAATTCAGTACAGCGCTGTGTCTTAGAGCTCTAGCGACAGGCGTGAAATTGTTTTACCTTTTTTGTTCTTGGTGCGCTGTGCTGATTGGGCTGGCGCGTAGACCATCTGCTGCTGAGGTAACTCTTGGGATACTTGTCAAATTGATTGCGCTCAGGAACAACTGAGACAGAGGAAAAATAGAGTTTCTAATTACATTTTACCCGGGATCTTGTTTAACTCTAGGAAGTGGTAATTCAGAAATAAATGGCTTTGGTGGACATCTTAGGATCTTTAATTAACAAATTACTCTATTAACACACACACATTGTTTTCCAGGTGAGTGAGATCATTTGCCCCTGGGGCTTTTTTTTCCCTATGCCTTCTGTTCCTCCAGCTAAATATTCAGCAAATTGAAGTATTCATTTTGATTACGTAAAGCACAGGGGTATACAATTATATGAAAAGAAAGATGATACTCGTTTCCTGCCTTCCCTAAGGCCTCTACAGGCTTCCCCTTCCCTGAAAAAATAAGGCACATAGTCATTAGAGTATATGCTGTTTTTCTCTACGCATGACATTTTTGGAAGGGCATTTAAAAGCAAGAGTCTTTACTAGAAACAATAGGATAACAATTATTTACAAAATGCCAATAAAATAACAAATTTTTCTCCCAAAAGTTGCATATATGCATTCTTGCAAATGGATGTTGCATGACCATTTTGGAGCTTTTAGGAATGAATGTCTTTAATGTTATCAAATTTAAATGATAAATGTTCATTAAAATTTAATTAAAATGTATTAAATATTTATGTAAAGTTAATTGGTTTACTGTTTAATTTTATTAAATGTTTATTAATCATTTATGCTTTATTAAACAACTAATCTGCATTTGAATCCCTTCTTTCAGTATTATTTTACAGGGACACTTTCTGCACGAACTGTGAAACAATTCCTCAGCATTTATTTGGCTGGAAGAGCTCCTGTTTCATTGCAATCTCAGCATTTATTGAAGCAATAAATGAAATGTTGGGAAAGTTAGCTTGCACAAGTAAAATGACAACATTTCCAAATTATATAAAATCACCAGGGACTTTTTGAAGTGTCTTTTCATGGTGAAACATGCAGAGGAATTTATTTGACAAAAGTTCAGAAAATGAATTTGAAATAAGGTCAGGAGTGTGTAAAATAGTTTTAAGGAGGAGTTTCCAAGTCCTGGTTGCCTTTGCTTTGTCCTTCATGGGACTTGGATCTAATCCCTGTTGTGATGATGCTCTTCTTACTCCATATCCTCTGTCTTGAGGAATTTTTTCCTTCTTACATGTCTTCAGCTAGCTGTTTAAGACAAGGGCTCATGAATGTCTACGCCTGACCTCCCTCCCAGTGCGTGTTTCAGATGTCTTTTCTGGTATTTCTTTCTGAATGTCATGCAGAAATTCAGGCTGGGGAACTTGAGCGTGGCCCATGCTCTGGTTCCTCATCTCTTCTGCCATCCACAGATGAGGAAGATGGGTTGTATGTGGATTCATGAGAACAACCGGTGGTTCTGACTGTAGATTGTTTACTGTTGATGAATAAAAATGACTACATAAACACACTGATAGTGTGACCAAGTAAACGTCATGGAAGCACAAACATGTAATTCTACAAAGTCATTAGGAGACTGATTTTTTCAGAGTCTAAACTTTCTGTCATGTTTCAGGTAAAAGTCCCTTCCGTGCTTTTTCGCTATTCTACTCAATAGAAGAGCATGCATTTGTATGCCTGCGTATGTTTGTGAGCTTTTGTGTTTATGTATGTCTACATAAAAATCTGTTTCTGACATCAACGGTGTGTCACACATATTTCACATGGAGTTACTTTGTGCGGCAACACCTACCCCCCTAGTCTTTTGTTCTGTCATGGCTACGATGAGTGCTATGTTCCATGTTATTAAATGATAACATGAGCATATGCTGGCATGTCACTGTAGCAAACAATGACTTGTAGCTCCCTTGAAAATTCGCATGCGTTTTATTGCTGCTTCAGAAAATAACACACATCACCACTGCAGTTCTAGTCGTTTTACTGATTGCTAAAAGATTTCCCCTCTATTACCTCTGCATTTTCTGTGTTGCCAGGTGTGAAATGAACAGAATCATAAAGTCAGGCTGTTTTGGAGAATAAAAACAACAGCACAGTCTGTGCTGGTGAAATAAGCAGCATACTGAAAGTGGAAGAATGCTGGCAGCTATTGGCAATCCAACACAGGTGATAGATAGTGCAGTCTAAAAGACATATTTATGAATTATTGTAATTAAAAGCAGTTGTAATATATATTACTGACTCGGGAAAGTCTTTCATTTTATCCTTAAATTTCAGCATGTGCTGAAGTCTTTCTGAGAGCAATAGGACTGCTACCCTTGCTTAAAAGTAAGTGATATTTGAGCATTCCTTAAATATGGCGGGGTTGCCAGGAACTGACATGTTTGCTAGGTGCAGTAGGAGTTTCAGCAGTTAGAAGATCATATGCTTGATTCAATTCCTGTTAAAACTAGTAAGATCTTTCTTAATATTCCCATTGGGTTGAGTAGCAGTTGACTTGAATGAGTCACCATACCTGGAGGTGTTCAGAAAACATGTAGACGTGGCACTTCGGGACATGGTTTAGCAGGCATGGTGGTGTTGGGTTGACGGTTGGACTTGATGACCTTAGAGGACTTCTCCAACCTTAATGATTCTATGATTCTAGGTGGTTGTGGAAGTGGGTTTTAAAACTGGACCTGATCAAAGCTGTTTTGGAGACAGGATGGGTGTATCTGAGGTTCAGAGGGTAAAAATTACCTAATTACAGAGTGAAGAAGAAAGACAATTTTATGGGGAGTCAGGGGAGTGACTTGGATATGCAAAGATTGTTTACACGTTTAAGGATTTGCAGGATCAGCAGAGGAAAACATCTGGGTCGATTCTTGAAAAGGAAGTGAAGCTACAGAAGTCTCGGTAAATGATGGAAACTTTTCCTCTGAATGAGTGACTAATGCCATTCATTATCAGCAGATCAGAAAGCATAGCTAAAAGAAGACCAGGAGAGGCACGACTGCACCTGAATGTCCCTAAGTAGCCTCAACGGGGACCCCCATGCAACCCTGCCAGGGAGTCTATTTAAGTTCAGCCTGGGGAGCTGCTGCTGTGTCCTGAGATGGACTCCTCTTCCTTGAGGTGCAAGTTTCATAAACAGTTTAGGTGAGAAAATGGTGAGTAATGTGCTCTGGCTGCCTCTGTGTGTTCTTGCCACCTAGCCTATGAATAGGGTAACACTTCTTTCAGACAAGATGCAAGCGTTTTAAATATATTACAGGCATCTAGAGATTTTATTAAGGTTTCGTCTTAAAGTAGAATACACTTCCTCTGTTAAAAAAAGTTGCTGTGAAAAATGACTTGTGAAAACCTGAGCTAAAGACAAATTAGACTGAAGAACTTAAAAAAAAAAAAACAACACATAAGGGAAAAAAAAGCAGCGTAAGAGTTGAAGCTCTCTGATTTAGATACATAATCACCAATTACCAATAGGGCGCTGTAGGAAGCATCTTGATCTGTGTTTGCTCAAGCAGCCCCCTCGGGTCCCTGCCAGAGCAGATGGAGAGGGACTGGGTGAGCCTCTGTCCTGACTCGGTATGGCCATCCTCACGGCCTGGCTCCTAGGATAGAGACAGATGGACAAGAAGGGGAGAGAAAGGGAAAAAGAACTGGGAAGAGTTTGTTGATTATTGCAATCAAAGCATCTGAAAGAGATTAGCTGGTCTACAGTGCAATTATTAAATTTTTGTGTATTGTTCCTTAGCCATGAGAAGAATTTCCTGGACTCACAACCCCTTAAGTAAGTGGCAAGCTAGAGGCAACATCTTCTGTTTTATTCTTTTTCCCCATCTCAGGCAGGGGGAATAATGAGCTGATGAGCAGCATCTACGACACCTTTCTGAGCCTAGTCTAGACAGCACTGTTGGCTCTTTGTGGGAGAGCCTGTTTCTCAGAGTGTGTGTGCGTGTGTGCGGTTCCTAATGCGACAGAAACCTCTTGAAGTACAAACAATACAATGAAATAACATTTAATTACAAGCCATTATGATTTATAGCCTCTGAGGGGAAAAAATAATGAATGCCAGAAGCTTATCAGTAAATGAGGTCAGACAAGGAGGAAGCTGCAAGAAAAAAATTATCAGTAAACCCCTATTGTCTTTTGAAGAGACTCTATAAATGTTTGTAATCTTCTGCCTCATAAGGAAAGTGAAGTTTTTCTGCTTATGAGGTCTGGAATAGTTGGCTGCGTAACATGTTGGCCCATTAAGAGGATGAGTAGAGCATAAACATCTATGCAGGCAAATGGAAGACAGGCTAAGGAATTTTTAGTGAGGCTTTGGTTGATTTTTTTTCTCTGCGCCTTTGCATTTGAATTAGTTTTAACTTAATAGAACATCTTTAATTCTTCCACCATAAACATTTCAAAGCACACACAAACTTAACTTGTTTGCAGGTGCTGTATAGTCCTTCAGGTAGGTGCAAATGTGTTTTGGGCCTTTTCTCCCTCATGGGTGTTTTCTTTCCTGCTGTCATCGTCAATTGTGAATTAGCCTGAACGGGGTCATCTGAGGTTGTGGTCTAACATCGAGTTTGATACCCTGCGTCGTTGTGGTTTAACATCGAGTTTGATACCCTGTGTTGTTCTAATGGCTTTATGTTTGAGCATAGGCAGTCTTTTGGCAAGAATAAATATAGATTCCTATCTTTGTTACTGTCTCCATTTAGGTGCTCCGCTCTTGGCATGTAAGTACCAGCAGATGCAATCCAGTATAAAGTGGTGTTTGGCACCTGTACGTCAGTGCCCTCGCAGAGGAGGGACTTTCTATAGAAGAGATACCGCTCGCAAACTGCCCATCTAAACTCATTTTGCTTGGCACCCAGCAAAACTGGCACTGTCCTGGGCGAGCAGGCACCGTGCCATCGCAGCAGATGGGGCTGAGTGAAGGGAGGATGTCGGGAAACCTTGTCCTGGCACCGAGCGCACGTGTCTGAGACCAGGGTTCCCAGCCAGCAGCATCGAAACGGCTCCCTGTCCTCGGCTCCCGCCTCGAGTTTCAAAGGCTCGGTGATAGATTCTAAGATGTCAGTCATGGTTTCAAAAAGCGATATATACTGCTCTTGACAAAGTTTATTCCAGCCTGGATACCGTTATGCAGGTGGTCTTGGAATTGCACCCAACAGATTAACAGAAGCGTGGTCTTGACATCTGCAAGACACCATAACGAATGTGCTTTGTTGAAGGTTTTGGAGCATGTTCTCTATGATAAGTAGACACTACCTAAAAATCATGAAGAAGTGTATGTCACCGGTTGGTTGGTTAGTTGGCTGTTTGGTTTTTTTCCCTGCAAAATGTTTTCCACCATTGTACACAGGTGGAAACTATTTGGTAGCAAAAAAGGTTAGAAACTGTCTCAAACAAGTGTTAAAAATCAGCAGCTAAATGCAAGGGAGTAGGTTGTTCTAACCCTTTCAAAATAGCTGCAAATATATGCACCCAAGCTTGTTGCATGGCCCTGGCAGAAAAGCCATGTTCAAAATTAAAGGAACATTGCAATCCACAATTACCTATTTTTTTTTACACCAATCACAACAATTACTGGTGTTTAAAGCAGAACAGAAGTAAAGCATTTTGTGAAGCTGGTTGTCATGTCTCTCCCCCAGCAGGGCTCCTGAAAGTCCCTTTTATCACCTGATAAAAGCCCTGAACTCCCATGCTGAGTCATATGCTGTCTATTTAGAAGTGATAAATGCTCTTTAAAAAGCCGCTATTAATTCCAGCATCTGCACTGACCTGGGTACAGAAGCAATGAGACACCCATTCCATTTGACAAGAAGACCAGAGAGTGAAAGAGAACAATTCCTGCTGACTTCCTTGGGTAAATACCACTTTACGAAAAACATGACCAACTTACAGGTTTTTCATATTCTGGATGTAGCCATTTTGGTTACTTAAACTGCTATAAGCATAAGCTTAACATTAAGCTGAGGCTGGAGTCATGGGGGGGAAAAAAAATCAAAGAAAATGAAAAAGATATGGACTAACTCATGGTATTCCTTCATATATTTATAGTTGTTGCACAGGGCAGTTATTCTTCATACGGAAACAGCAGTTTAATGATGTTGATAGTGCTGTGGTGGCATTATTTGCTTTTCTGGTGTTCTGTTACTTCAAGAAATGAAATTCTTCATACCTTCACTCAAGTACCGTAATAAGTAGGATAACAGTAATTTATTTTTCTTTTAGGTTTTATTCATACAAAGCTTTCCTGAAAGCCTGAAAGAAGGTACTTGGGGCCCGATTGATATGATTTTTTTGATCTAGTTTGTTTGGGGTTTTTTGTTTTATTTCTTTTAATCAGCTCACAAATGAGAATGTTATTTGGGATAATGTGAAGAGCATTACCATTTTTCCTCTGTCAACAGATATCTATAAACTGTGTCACACATGAATCAACTGCCCTGCATGTAATAAAATCAGTTACTAAAATCAGTAAAATTAAGTATAAATATATGTGGGCTTGAAAGGAGGCTTTGCAATTGGTTATGACATAGTTTTGCCTTGTGCTGGGTACCAGTCTCCACCATAACTGTGGGGAGCGATTTGGGGTGCTCCTGGGAAGCCTGGCAGTGGTGTGGGCTCATCCCACTGGTCCCCAGCACTGTCCCAGCAGCCCTGGCTCCCTCTGCCACCTCCCCATGCTAGAGAAACACCTCTCTACCTTCTGTGCAGGCCTTGTACTATACATAGTATTGAGGAAAAAATATCAAATGCAAACAGTAATTCTGTTTTCGGACCACTGGGGGGGCCCTGAGGAGACCTAGGGTCTTGTTCAGTTGGTGCCACTTGTCTTAATTTAGCAGTTTTGTTTTGCAGTATAGACAAGCCTCTGAGGCTGATTACGTTCCGAGGTAGGTGAGACTCAGAGTGAGGTTTTCAAGTCATCGTGTGATCTGTTCAGGCTAAAGAGAGCAAGAGCCTAATACCCTCAGAGACCTGATCCATCATCTTCTCTTCAGGGTGAAAGGATTTCAAATACTATCCTAAACCTCCTGTCAGAAAATACTTCTTTTCCCAGAAATACAGAACAAAACCAAACTTGAACAAAGCTGCTGAGTTTACTTTCAGCGCTGGGATTCGCTACACTACCCCTTACACACGTCTTGCGTCTTGGCTTGTGTAGTACAGAACCACCAATAACAATAACGAGGAATTAACTGGGGGCCTGTTCTCCTCCATACTGGAAAGAAAAGGGAAAGGCGAGACTTGTTAGGGCAAAGAATACAATCATAGCAAAAAAAAAAAGTACTTCATTTTTAATAATACTTTGATTTAATTGCATTGCGCTGTAGCAGTATTTCTTTTAGCTGGAGAGCATCAACATGTTAAACAAGTCTTGTAGGCTGAATGGATAATTAATGCCCATTCATAGAAACACATTGATAATATGTTTAACTTGCACAGTGCGAGCTAGCGTATTATTTTAGGAGGGGCTTTTTTTGGCCTTCAGAGTGGTGCTGCATATTAAGGGTTTTTTTTCCCCTCAGCTATTCCATTACCAGAATGAAATGCCACCAGTATTAATAGGATGGCAGAGTAAATGTCACAAGCTGAAGGGACCACAGGAATGCGTATTTGCCACGTGTAGAAGCAGTACTTTATTACAGCGCGGCATGGAATTTATGAGCGTGGCTGTAATATTCTGGATCTGCCTCTCTGGTAATATCTGACAGATATCGGTGCTAAAAGTCAGGCTACTGCGAAATCAGCTCCCTTTAGCTCCCGGTACCTCTCCCAGACCCTGTACAGTCCCGGTAATGCGCTGTCGACTAGCGCAGGTAAAACTGGCCCCTGAGTATTATTTACGGGCCCGTGAGCGCAGGTTGCACGCACGCTTTATTACCTGCTAATTTACCACCCGCTGGCTGAAGGATGGCGGAAGTCTACTATTTGTTTTATAGAAATTCATTATGCCATTAACCTTTCGCTCCTGTGGGCTGCCAGGAAGGATTTCTCCGGTTAAATCACCCCCGTAATAATGCTCCGCAAATGAAAACAATGATTTATTGCGCCCCACGAAGCCTAATAAATGTAAATTATATCCTGATGGCCTGCGCGTGGCAAATGGCGGTAGGTACAGCTGGTTCCCCTTCCCGAAGGCTGGTTCGGTCTCCTCTGAGACACGTGGAGGAGGAATCGGGCCCGTTTTTGAGATCTGAGGTAACGTTTTCACGCTGTAGAAACAGGAACGTCGTTAGCGTTTGTGGTTTATGTATCGTCGTTATTTTTCTTCAGGAGGAAGAAGAGAAAGAGAGAAAAGTGCAGTCGCCTAACACCAAACTGAAACGGCAGTTCGTGTTTCGCTGGTTTATGTCGCGACAAGTCGTTGTAGGGGAGCTGGTGCCGGTTCACAGGCGGTCAGTGGCGGTTCCTCTGTCTGGGGCCGGGCGTCCCTGCTGCCCACCGCCGCGCCCCGCGGCGTTCGTGGGCTGTAACCGGGTCGGGGGCGATGCCAGAGCCACGGCGGGAGACTCAAACGCGGCGTAACGCCGAGGGAGCGGCTCCGGAGCCGGCCCGGCCGGTCCCGGCGCGCAGCGGCGGGTCCCGAACCG
>Ga0065711_1027793_pt1 | contig 45969 bp, 23 predicted proteins | sample Hoacrofraction12_FD_59098 | JGI IMG/M metagenome (GOLD analysis project Ga0065711, IMG submission 59098) | Hoatzin crop microbial communities from Cojedes, Venezuela - Epithelial fraction 12 v2 (version 2) | ecosystem: Host-associated > Birds > Digestive system > Esophagus > Crop | place... | reverse complement strand
CCAGCTGAACATGAGGAAGAACTTCTTCCCTCTGAGGGTGACGGAGCCCTGGCCCAGGCTGCCCAGGGAGGCTGTGGAGTCTCCTTCTCTGGAGATATTCCAGACCTACCTGGGCAAGGTCCTGTGCAGCCTGCTCTGGTGCTTCGGCAGGGGGTTGGACTGGGTGACCCACAGAGGTCCCTTCCAACCCCTAACATTCTGTGACTCTGAAGCTCTGATTATACCATGAACTAAAAAAAAAAAGCCCCCCCAAACCATTTCCCAGCTGTACTTGCCTGAAAATCAACATTGCACTGGAATTCAGCATTAGCGCTACTATGCGTGATGTCCCTTCAATTCCCAGGGACTGAAGATCAGCAGCTCTAGAAAGAAGCAGCAGAAAGCTCAGGACAGAGGAGGAGAAACACACATATGGTAGTTGGACGGGATGGTGGTGAGCAGCAAAATACAGGTGCTCTCTTCATTTAAAAATATGGTTTTGCAACCAGACCATGAAAATACCTACTAAAAATAATCAAACTGAGGGCACATTCAACCCCGTAAGCCACTGTGGGGAGGGGACTATTAGAAGTGTTTTGAATGTAGCAAAAACGACCGCTGACAATTTTCCACACCTATTCTTCCAGTAATCAGTAGGCTGAAATTTCTTGAGCCTGGTTATGTAACTAGCTCATTAGATTAGTGTATGGGATCTATTTAGTGTGACAGAAAAACAATACACCTATGATCTATCGTGGGCTGGTATTAGATTTCGAACTCCAAAGGTAAATGTGGTTGATAAACTGGTAGTCAAATTAACGTGCTAGCAGTGAAACAGTAGTAGTATTTTGTGTTTTACAGATAAGGATAGGTGTTGAGATTAGTTCTCAAGGAATTAACCTGAACTTCAGTCCTTGCAAGTCTTCGGTCTCTGCATAAAGCCTATAAATACCACAGACAGTGCTTATGTCATTAGTCTCTTAATGTTATAAACATTTAATGAAGTTAAATTTGAAGTACAACACATTGTAAAATCGATCTGATCTTGCTGGGGAGACAAAGGGAAGAAAATTGTTTGAGTCATTTGGAAAACAAATTAAAAATTATGTTCACTTAACTTTGAGATGGATGAAAAATGAGGACCAAGGCAGATACACCCACTCTGTTCGAAAAGAAAGCAGGGATCGAGAACAGAGGAATCCTCACTCTGGTAGATGCCGTCCCACCTATATTAATAGCACCGTCAGTGGCAGGCAGCCTGACATGAATCACCTGGGAGATGACAAGCAGTGCTTTCCTAGAAATTGGAGGAATTTCACTCTGAACGTTGCTGCTCGGACGCCCCTTCCACGAAGTGGCTACTTCAGCAGCTGGAGGTGTCTGTGCTTTTGACCGCCTCTCTGCTGTGCTGTCCACAGTTCACTTCTCAGGGGGACGTTCACCTGCTCCCAGCATTGCTCCCGTCTCCTCGGTTTGGCTCTCAGACGCGATTCTGTGTTCTCTGGCAGGGGGACAAAGCTATTCCTCCCCCAAATGCCTCCAAATGCTTTCCTATAACTGGCTTTCTAAGGCACATATTGGAGTGTGAGGTTCTCTCACCTTCTGCTGAAGTGGGAGCAAAGGACTTTACTGGCAGCCAAATGAGTTTCCTAGCATGGTTTAACAGCACCTAGTGTCTCCTCAAAGTGCTAAGTGGGAAGAAAAGAAATAAATAAAAATAAATAAAACCCTATTAGCAAAGGATTACTGTGTAAAAATCTAAGACAATGAACAGGAAAAGTGAACGGGCAATGGACATGCTAAAATGCTGCAGACAACAAGCTGCTCAGAGGAAAGTGTATTTGTTCTTTCTTTTTAAAACTCATTATTTATTTTCTCTATTCTTCAGGCCTAATGTCTCACTAATGAATTCCAGGGGGATTTTTGAATCATGGTGATATCATGGGTTAAACCCCTTCTCCACTTTTTGAATGTAAATTCTTTTTGACATTCTTACTTATTGCAGAGCATTGACTTCTTTCCTACAACAAAACCAAACGCTATTTGGTTTTGCATAGTTAACATTTTGCTAATGGGTAGCCAAGATTCTCTCAGCAGCTCAACAACATTTTCTAAAGCACACTGGCGTTGTTGTAGCAACTGGTGGCTGATCTGTGAATAAAGCAGATGTCATTGAGGCAGGATAAAGGGAGAATAATCTATCACCCGGCCACTACCACCCCTGCCCAAACAAGTCATCAAAATGACAACTTTGGTGTGCAGTCGTTAATTAAGGTCTGTGTATCACCTTATCTCATCTTGTTGTTGTATAAACCAGTGTTATGTTATAAATGCTAAGAATTTCTCAGCCCCTCGCCGTTGTCTTTCCCATGGAGGAAGCACAGCTAGGATGTACTGGGGCACTGACACTTTGCCAGCTTCCTTTTAGGCTCTGATTGATTTTGCACTTTCGTCCAAGTTTGTCTGGCCTAAATAAACACAATATATATTCCGGGAAGTTTTTTTTCTTTACTGTTTCATCTGAATTCAGCTCATGTGGCTTGCAACTAAAGATGGGCAAGCATCAAAATATTCTGACTGGTACCCAAGCTGAGTACAAAAGGAGAGACAGAAGCAGATAAACTGCCTTTCTAACTTCTCAGAGAGGCTTCAATCCATTTACTTTTTTTTTCTTAGCTTCTGTTCCAACTCTCACAATTCGTACTCCATTGGTACAACTCATTGACCCAAGTCACTTCACATCCCCCTCTTTTGCCAGCAGAAAATACAGCGTGGCATAGCCCTGTCTTATTAAGCGCCTTCCACTAGAATATTTGTTAAGTGTTTCATATGCTTGCAGTGACGAAGCATCACGGCAACTTGTCCCTGCTTTATGGAGACCCTCAGGCTTTTCACCAAGTTTCAGCTTGCCAGAGGGTGGTCTCTCCCCCTGTGGAACTGCTGTCCACATCTTCTGACTTAAAAAGCCTGCTCTCTGCTACCACCTTTGCCTCACGTCTTTGTTCATCATTTGACTTAAGGAGACAAAACACGAGACCGGGTTTCTACGATTTCCCTGGTGCATGACTCATACTTAGTGTGGAGGCTATATTAATTACTGTGTGCTTAGCATTTAATGAGGTTGAGAAGAAGGAATCTCTGCACTTCAGCTACATGCAGCACAGAGTGAACTTCCTACATGCAGTGAATGTATTTCCAAAACACTAAAATCTGGGTATGCATTTTAGAAATTCAGGCGAATCAGACATGGCTTGAGTTCCTTAAAACAGCATGGCAGAAGCTGAGAGATCTGGGCTATAGTTCTAACTCCTTCACAGACTGCCTTTGTGCCCGCTGGGCAACACTCTTGTGCTTTGTGTCTCCTGGGTTTCTCTCTGTGTATGGGGACAATGGTGGCTGACCGAGGCCAGGCTCAGCGCAGAACTGTGCTACAACTTGACACCGCAGCATCACAGCAGGCCAGAAGGACTTATACTGATTTTTTTTTTACAATGTATGAAAAAAAACCTTTTTTTTTTCTTTTTTTTTTTAGTGATCAACTATCTTCCAGTCCTGTGTGACGGCATTATAGTCTAACGCTACCACCTGTACTGTATCTTTGTTAAATTCTTTCTCAAGCTGGCAGGTATTTAATATCCTCTGTAGCTTCAAACAGTTCAGATCAAATTTAAATGATTTCAAAATAACCGGTATGTGGATAGATGTGATGCCCACAGTGCATATTTCCATCGGCACACATGCAAAAGAAAAGTTCCTAGGAAAGAAATTAGGCACGAGAAATAACTGACAGAACAGGTTTCTTGCTGATTCAATGGAATAAACATTTGGGTTTGGCTTGAGCCAAATAAAATTGCACTATGAGCTGTGTAACAACTAGGCAGTCTTAGCTTGGGCTAAAATCTGCCCATTTAGCCAAGCGCTTCCCATGGTGCCTGGTAGACCAAGCAGAGTGCCTCCCATGCACTGAATTTTTCAGGGGTTTTCCTGCTTCTGTGGTTTTCTTCTGGTTTCCAAAGCATTTCTGGGCTGCACCTTATCTGCAATAGGCGATTAGTTTCCTTATCTGTCTCCTGGTTACACTAGTTCTTGTCTGATGAACTTCTTTTCTCTGACCACACTAAAAAGCAGTCTGTTGGAGTCTGGTAGAAAATATTTCTCTGCAAGATACTGTTGTGATCACTTGAAGAATCTCTATGCTCCACTGCTGAGAATGAGTCAAAGTATGCGATAGTAAAATGTAACCCTTAGGTCGATACCAGAAACCTCTTTGGTGGGTTTTAATTTAATTTATTACGTAAGTTCTAAGAGGCCAAAAATAATTTTGGGGGTTTTGTTGTCGTTGAGGTGCTAAGAGTGTTACAGTATTTATGGCCTTTTATTGTGCAAATAAGAAAAGTATTTCAAGATAAAAGAAGAAATGGTATAAAGGGTCCAGGAGGGAATCTGCCAAACTAATTTGTAAAATCTTAATGGTTAAAGCAGGATTTGCTGACATTGTGTGAGCGAAGCTAGGTCAATAACACTGAGATAGTGAGAAAAATTAGTGACTGGAAAAGGACTGTGAACAATGAGTGAGTGTGATTAACCGTATATTGTATATTATAATGTAATATTGAGCACTATCTGTGGTACAGTTCATGTGAATTCGCATTTAAATTGATGAGTCCACCTTGCTTTTGAAGAACCAAACCCAGCATAGTCTTTCTACGGTTTTTGGTACAATTTCTTATGCAAGTTTAGCCAATTAGAGAACACCTCTTCTGGTCCACTCTCTTTTAACTTTGTTTTAAAGAACCATCAGTGCAGCTTTCTCAATAGTATTGGAAAAGTGAATTAGGAGAACGTGGTGTAGTTCTGCATTTCTTGTATTGGTCTGAAAAGTTAAAAGTACACTGTGAGAGGACAAATGTTTTTTCATGTTCAATGTCCTCCTCCTCTACTGTACTGTAGCCCCACTTGCAGACTGAAAATCAAGACACACGAGCCATCAGTGACTGGGAATGGACTGGGGAGCTTATGGACACTCCGTGGAGAGCTAAAACTCCACATGCTTGGAGAGCATAAAATAACAAGTATGTACACGCTGCAGGCAGGAATGCTGGTGAGGATGGGAAAATGAAGCACTACGGTAATGGAAAGTTGTGCACCATGTGTTGTTCCCAAGAAAAACTTCGTGTGTTCTCATAAATTAGAGTTGCACAGGGTTTTCTGCGCTGGTAGTATAGGGCTTGTGATGGACTGCTGGCGAACTGTTAATATCAGCAACCACAAAATATTCTTTACAAAGCAAGAATATTTCCTAGAAAGAGTGTGACGCAGTGACCTTGCTAACAAAAATACAAGATCAAGGGCAGGAATTATACGAACCTGAGAGGACCAGTAGCAAACATCTTGTGCTACACTTGGAAATGTGATTTCTTTGTGACTTGCACCTGACCTCTCAATTGCAAATTACATGATATATGCTATCAATGAATCTATGAAAATGTAATAACAACAACATGGAAAAATCAGTGATTTCATAAAACTCCAAAAGAAGCCATTAGGTATCATCACCTCTGGTGTCACAAAGTTCTGATATCCTTCTTCAGACACCTGGAGTCCTTCAGATCCAAGTACATCTCTTCATCCTTTTAACTTAATTGTATGTTATTAATTGTTTGTTTCCACAGGAAGCATTCCCTTAGTTTGTGTTCAGGATTAAAATGCCTGCCTTTGGTGAATTGTTGGTACGGTTTCAAGCAGAAGGACATGAATTGGGTTAGAAAATTAGGTCGCTTGCCATGGTGACATCTATCCGAGAAAACCATGAACTAACCGATAATGTTTTGGAATCCAGATGAGCTTCATCATCTGAAGTTCTGCTGTGCGATAAAATTCCTGTACTTGGTTCAATTTTGGATAGTTTTGGAGCATTCTAGCCTGGCTCGATCTGTGCTACAGTTGATCGACAGCACCAGCCTCAGTCAGTTTTGGCCAGCCCTGTCTAGGCACGTCAGTCACTGCGTCTGCAGTTTAACCCTTCTACCAACAGCGGGGTTGGAGAGCTTCTCGTTCAGCTGAGTTCTTGGGGTTACAAGTTGGGGGCAGAGGGCTGTATTAGCTAATACAATCATTCTGGACATTCATAGTGTGTATTTTCTGAGATCTATTATAATGGTAAATGTCAAAATGTCAGAAATACTTATGCTGAATCTTAATTTGCATATGGGCACCCTGACTGCAGTCTGCAATCTTTCTGTATGCAACAAATTGATTTTCAAGTGCGCTCAGTTAAAAACCATTTTGTAATCCACAAGATAGTTCATTAAGAGCCTTGTGTAATGCCCATTATTTTCCTTTTCTAAGTAACTATGTACCTTTACAGTAACTTTACCAAATGAGCCACTTCAGAGTACGTTTTAAGGATGTTTTCAGTTTAATTACCACTGTTGAAAGACATATCTCCATTACGTTTGTGCATACACGGCAAAGAAAACTCAGTCATTGACTGGTTCATGTTTTCTGTAGGTAGTCTGAGTATTCAAGCTACTTGTATTCAGGTTAGTTGTCCTTTTGAGAAGGCCGAGAGGTAAAATCCTTAAAACTTGCTTAGGAATCCCAAGGCAGAACTGCTTCATTTCCGTGACTCGCGATTCCGCTATCAAATAAGGAAGTGAGACTTCATGAATAATAGCTTCCCAACTTGCAATTATGCTTGTTCTCTTATGTTTCCTACTCCCCTCACTCTTCCTGCTCCTTGAATGTATGTTTTCTTTAAAAGCCCCGACTAGGTTATTAATGTGGACAGCAATCGAGCGCTTCCCTTGGTTAGCAGAGATGAAAAGATGTATTCCCTTTGGAGAGCTGTATTGTTCTGCAGTTGTGTGCATTTCACTCCCATTGTGCGGTTCTTCACCGAGTCAAAACAGAGCTCCTCTATCCCTGAGGACAAAGGACAAACTGTTGTCGGGGGGAGGAATATCTACAAAGTTGTAAATCTTTCTCCTTCTCCTGTTTATTCCTCGTGCCATTCAAGCCCATTTAGAGAATAACCAACTAACTCCAGACTCACGGCAGATTCTGAGGGGCCAGATTTATCTAAGATGACACAGCCAAATTTCCAAGTACTTTTTAGCTAAATGCAGCACTTGGTTTTCCTTGCTCTTTAATTCATAGTTCCCCAAATGATATTCCAGTTATCAAACAAGTCGACATTTTCTCTAATGAACGCACCAATTACCAGCAATATTGTAAAATATAGGGAAAAGGTGTACCAAATTAATTTCATTGCGCATCCAGTTCTTTATTATTGTGAGTAAAACTGTTGAGAGATATTTGTCCTTCAATAACGAATCTGCTAGCTGTACATTGCACATCACTGCATACTGAAATATACAGGAAGCAGGAGTTTTACAGGTTACTTTTCTATGGTAAAAACATGCTGCAAAAGTAATAATTTGTAAAATAACTCTAATCAGTGAAGGAAACACACTTTCGACTATGATATGGTACCCACTAAGTAAAAAACCAATACAAACTGGAGGGGGGGAGATTGTGAAATTAAATGTTAGATCTGAATTATTTAACCATAATATAGTGTTGTAATTAACGTCCACGCTGCTTGTACTTCATTGCAATTTATGTCTTCTCAATTCTTGATGCGTGGAATTTAAAACTAAAAGCAGCGACTCATTTACCCCCCAAAATTGCTTTTATATTGACAAGTCATAAGTTTGAAAGTAAATTATGTTAATCAGTTTACTTTGATATCTCGTGCTGGTGTCTGAATGGCATAAAAATTCGATTTTGTGTTAAGTGGCAGGTCTGCAAAGAAACGGTATATTTAATCCTAATTATATGTTGCTAGCATCAGGTACTGCGTGGGCTTGTGTTCGTACATGAATAATGTATATACAAGAAGTGAGTTAAAAAAAAAATACCATGCCACACTCAGACAAGTTCTAAAACGTTAGGTTGTTATAGTGAAACTTTGCAACATCTTTTGTGATACTTCTGTTTACTGGCTCAGAAAATTTTCTCTGCTTTTGCTTGGGGGTTTTGCCTCAGAAAGCTCAATGGACACAAGATATATCTGTATCTTCTGCTCCTTGTAAGGCTTGCTTTTTCTCAATGGGAGGCGGTGAAGGGCACTGTGTGGTGGTTTGTTTCTTTTGCTGATGCCCCTCTTTGCCTCATTAAAGGCGTGAGATCCCTTAGTCTGCAAGTAGGGAAGAACCTGAGCTGTCCCAGACAGAACATGCAATATCATCGGTAGCGTTGGGCCGTGTTTCTTACCCAATGAAAAACAACATAAAAATTGATTTGTTTGGTTTTTTTTTATATTGGTCACAAATGAGTCAAGCAGGAGGAACAGAACGGTTCTAAAAAGAGAGAAGTATTTACCATTCAAATATCTGAAGAAATTAGCCATGATAAAAAGGAAATATTGCAAAGGGAAGGCAAAATGGCTTAGCTGGGCTCTGAAAAACAAGTGAGTAGTCTTTAAATTTGCCTAGATGTTTTTCTGGTTTTTGAGCTCTCTGGCCTTATGAGAGGAAAGAATAATGTAAATGCCAAAAAGAGCTGGACAAAAAGTGAGCTTTGTCTCCCATCAATGAGAATCAGATGGTGTGTGTCATGCTAGTTTTTACAGTCATAGTCTACAGTCTTCCACTGATTAAAATCAAATTTGACAGTAACACAATATAGAGGTTTAACTGACAGCGCACACAGCACATTTGCTAGCCGTAATGCCACAGTTTAATGACTGACGCATGTGGGAAGCTAATTCGGATTTTTTTTTTCTTGAATGGGGTAAATGAGCATCCAGTTAATACCAATCACGACTTCAAGCCATGTGACAAAATTGATGCTACATACTCTGTTCTTGTTTTGCATATTCTGCAAATTGAGCAGCAGGAAAAGAGCCAGTTTGTACACACATCCGGAGAGAGAAAGTTCATTCTGCTTTCTGACACATCCACCAACTGCAGCTGAATGTATCCAGCTTGCTGCTGCTGTGTCCACAAACTATTTACCTTTTCTCTGTTAAATAGCCTAAGAATTACAAATTGTATGCCTGTTTTTGAGAAAAAGTACAGGTTGAACAAGCAGACGTAGTATAAATAAAATATTTATATAAAAATAGTCTCTTACAAAATATACTCTCTTATCCTATGGTTGATTTTTCCAAAAGATGGAAGTTTGTCTGGATTTTCTTATTTTTAGACATATTCCGAACAGGATTTTACTAATGCTTCTTTCTTTAATTGAAGGAAAAAGAAAAACAAACCCTGGTAAAGATTTGTAAGCCCTACCGCTTGACTTTCATTCCAGACAACTAGCAGCAAACAGGAGGAAAAAAAAAACAACCAACAAAGAAAACCAACAAAAAACCAAAAACAAACCCAAAACCAACAGTGTGTGTTTGTGTATGTACATATATATAAAGATGCCAGCTTTTGTACTTAAACGTCTAGTACTGTAGAACACATCCTGCAAGTCCAACTAATACAAATATCCTAGTTAAGAATAATATGTACAGCTCCAGTATTTCCTTGCTGTTTCTACAAAATTATCCCACAAAGAAAGCCAGCTATCTACTTTAATAGTAGAATTGTTCCAAAAATGTTGGTAGAGTTCTTTTTAATTAAATAAATTAATATTAGTTTTATCTGAATAAATTGTTAAATATTGCTATTATTATGCCCAAGTGTCCCAAATCCCTGTGCTAAATCTGCAGCACACACACACACACGCACGAGATAGGCAGATAAAGCAGTGTCTACAGAAAACTTCAACAGTTCTACTCGCTGTAGCAAATGGTATGAAGTGGAAAGATGGGTGAGACCAGCAGAAGCACTTCGCAGGTGTGGAAGCCTAAATCCATGTGATCCACACACCCACGTGGGCAATTCACGATGGGGCTCTGTCCATCCCGTCCCGTGCGATGCCCTGTTTTGAGGATTTCTCCCCTACCCCTCCCTGCTCCTTATACATGGAAGTTTTTGACCATCTTTTTTCCAAAGCGAGAGTTAGTTGCCACGCTCAGAGATTTTTCTCTGACTGGTGTCTCTTCACGAGGCAGTCAGAGCTTCTTGCTTACGAAGCACGGATTAGCCGAGAAGATCTTTTTCTCTCTGTTTTGTGCATCAGGTGGCTCGGGGTGGGGTTTGTTTGGTTTTGTGTCTTGGCTGACTTTCATAAGAGTCTGAAACGTGTACCCACATAAGCAATGAAACATGAGAAGAAAAGAGAGGGCTCCATTCATCAGCATTTCTTCTGGGAGAGCAGGTCTTTCCTACAGTCTCGTGTAGGTACGTTGGGTGCATGTGCAAATGTATTCATGGCCAGGGACGTGTCAGCCCGCCCAGCCGCGTGCTCACTTACAGGTGTACACCTCTGTCCTTTCACTGCACGTGTTGCATTTCACGTAGCAGCACCAGTGAAATTTGCAGTTGCACTGCCAGACTCGCGAGTACTGGTGCGTGTTGTAGCCTCGGCCGCAGCACATCAGATCGCAGCCGTTGGACTGCTGGGCTGTCTTGTTGCACATCCTCCCCTGCGTGCCCACGCTGCCTGTCACAGGGTCTTCTTCACAATAGTTGGGAGATTTTTCTATGTACACTAAATCTGTATCCATGGGTTTGCGATAGGAAAGTGGCTTCTTTATTTTGAGGAAGGTTGGGCGCTTGTTACGGCTTGCTCTCACTGGCTCGACTTGAACAGCTTCGTTGTATTTGTCCTTAAGGATGTAGCCCAGCTCCCGGAATTTCGGCAGAGTTGTCCAGCATGTTTTTGTGGTACAGGATCCCGAGACCCCATGGCACTTGCACTCTAACTTCATGTTTTCTTCCAGAATCTGTATTTGGAAGAGCAAAGAATGATGCATTAATACGAGCTAGAGTCTCTTCAAAAACACAGCATTTTTTGATGCATATTGAATAACAGTCATGGATGGGTTTGCTCTCTGGTATGAGTTGCTGCTAGATGTAAGTCACGTTCCCACCAAAGCTGTGGGCTTTGCTTGCCTGGTAATGCTGTTGTCCCAGGTAGCAAACACCCCACCAGCTGAGTTCTGTCTGCAAAGCCAATTCCCCTTTTGCACTTCGAGTTAAGGGGGGATGATAACTTTGCCTAATTTCACAGCCCATGGGCCAAAGGTAAGATGGGACCCTCCCTAACCACACCTTTTATTCACTTTCATTTGCAATATGATCATACAGTGCTCCAGATTTGCCTGTCGTTGCAATTTTTGGCATATGGCAGTGAAATTAGGAACTGGCAGAAAATCACAACTTAACGGGAAATGTCAAATGCAGAATGCTTTGAAAGTTCAACAGTAGGTACTAGAACCTGATTTTTGTAAAGAGACATTCAAAAATTAACTGCATTTCCATTCTTGCGCCTGACAATGACATAAGCTGGTGCAAGACGCGAGCAATCGGATAAACTCTGTCAATGCTCGTCCTCCTGTTGGTCTCACGCTGATTAACAGTGTAGAGCAGATGATCAGTTATTCATACAGGCATCATCTGTTCTAAACGTTGCAAGTTAATGCTCCAATTGGGAAATCTAAGTATTATTTTGATATACTATAGTCTTAAGTTCTTCACGCTTTCCAGAGGGTTTGAAGTGTTTTGCTTCTCTCCTGTGGATAATGGAGCATGCAAGAAACCTAGGTCTGTCTTAGAGCACAAAGGGTAAGAGTAAAGATGAGGAATTGGTTTCATGTTTTGTCATCAATTCTTGTTAAAAATTTTTTACCTCCTGGATACTGTAAAAGCATCTGAAACACCTCAGCCTCATGGCTTGCCCCACCCTGTCTCATGTTCTCTTCTTTGTAGCGGTCTCTCATGCTGATGCCCAAGTTGCCACTGTTTTCCTTTTGAAGATAACAGGCTTCACCTTCCCTTCAATCTCATATCCCTTGAAACTTTATCCTCATATCTTCTCCCTCCTGCTGTTTGTTTACCAACCCCGTCTTTGCCAAATAAAACCAGAGACCAGCTTAGTGTCTGCTGTCTGTCCTGACCCCTATAACTGACCTCACTTAGCAGCTACATCGGGTTAATGCTAGAAAACATACCTCATTCTAGCAATTAATTTCCAGCTGGTCTTTGCTTGAAAGGGAACAGAATAATTTTGATGATTAAATTCTGCCTAACCTGGCAGATACCAGCAGTGGAAAGCCCAGCCAGAGGGATTATCTGGGTTCAGGGAGTGCCACGTAATTTCTCCCCTGAGAAACCCCAGCTGATCTGCGCAGCTCCAAACCTGGGCGGCCTGGAAGGCTGGAAAGGGAGGTCAGTGGTACGGAGATTTGAATTAACCCTTTGCCATAACCCTCCCCTTTCAATTTTGGATGTTTGGAAGACTTACCGCGCAGACACCCTCACCGGCTGCTGCTGAAAGCGGCCGCCAGCGCTGAAGAAGCCAAGTCCAGCTCGAGGGCTAGATGTGTGTTGGGGCTTCAAGTCTAAAACCTCAGCCTAAACTGGGGGTGGCAAGGAGAAAGGGCCCATCTTAAGCTATGCAGACAGCAGATCATAAGTAGTGCACTAACACCGGCAAACATAGCTCTGTCCTGTTCTTGGCAGCCTTAAAAATGAGTAATTTAAAGACTGCACATAGTAGCTTATTACTCTCATACCTTTTAGTCTTGAGGCTGCACCCATGTCACCTAGGCGCAGTAATTGCTCTTGCCTAACCTTAGGATAGTTTGTAGCTGCTTCTCTACTCGTTGTTCTTCCTCTGCCCCTTTTCAATGAAGACAGGGATTTCAAAGGCATTAAAATAGCCTTATTTTTGTTTTAGTCTGCAAGTGAAGTGTCAGCACGTGTGGTCTGAAGACAGGATTAAACCCCCTAGATAGTATAGGACCAAGATATTGACAGATGTGAACTTAGTGTGTATTAGGTCACATTTTGTGCTGCTGTTTTTAAATTGGATTTTCATGCAAGCTATCTCATGACTGCCCTAAAATTCAGATGTGAGAAACTTCTATATTCAGATCTACACCTCAGCTTGCAGTTCTGCTCAAGCTTTGGCTTACGTTGTGCATTATCTTGTTATCTTGAGTTTCTCTCTCAGCTGCTGCATACTTCTTTTATTGCTCACTCATTCATAAGGTAAGTACACTTAGAAGATAGATGAGGAGACAGAAAAGGAGTTATAGCACAGAAACCGGAAAAATAACATAAATTCTTTTAGCCTCATTTGTACCTTTTTAAAAGCTCTCTTTCTTTAATTTGAAACTGTCCAGGGATACATTTCTCAGCCCTAATTCAATCACTGCCCTTGTTCAAGTCGCTGGCCTTCTATCCTGGTACGATGTTCAAACTTGCAACAAAATATTTCTAACTCGCCTTCCATCAGGATCCACCAAATTGACTTGAAACATTTACACAAAACACATCGAGGCTTAGTGTCATCTATCCAGGTAGGGCTTTTTTCCTGAAGTGTAGTTAAATAGCCTAAATTGCCTTTTGGTTTATTTCATTAGCATCCCATTTACAGCCAGCAACCTCTGAGGGAATGAGTAGTTCCACTGTAAAGAGCTGAGCAAGCGGCTGGAGCAGTTCAGCCACCGGTCGACCTTGCATCACGTGTTGGTCTCCTGCTGCAGGTGACACGATGCCGACCAGAACGAGCTTCTGGTCTCAGCTAAGGCTGGGCACGAGCAGCTAGGATAAAAAGGCCTGGTTTTGTCTGAATGTGAGAAGTTTGAGCAACACTAGTGGAGTCCAAGTACTGGGGGTCCTTCTGAGATAACCAAAAATGCTTGGAGGGGGACAGGAGGAGGCAGAGGGGTGAGAAAGAGTTTTGTCTTTTAATGCTGTGACACATTGACTGTTGTCATTTTTTTTTGTAGAGAGCTCTTCCTAAGATTTACTGGCTAACCCTCCCTTTTCTCCTTGCACTAGTTGGGGGTGCGTTTCCGATACGCTGTCCTAATACTGCTCCAACACAGATGCCTAATTTGGGTCCACTGTACCCTGCAACTGAACTTTCCCTTCCAGTTCTGCACTTTCTAACCCAGCCTCTCCACCTTTCGCTCACAAACCCTTTTGTTGGTTCTGTTCTTGTCTATACATCTTTCTCGCTGGGGCTGTCTTTCAATGCCGTGTTTTGCAAATTCAGCCAGAGATGAATTGACCCTCCAGCCTTTAGAAAGCAGGCTACATGTAACCTGAACTGTCTGTCCTCAGCAAAAGCAAAAGCCTGCAATGGTGATTTGATAGTTTTATTGTACTGTGGTATCAGGTGCTTGGGCTATTTGTTTTGCATTAAACTATGTGGATGGAGGTATTTCAATACGGTTACATTATTCTAGTGGCCTCTGATAAATCGGTGCCTGTACAAATTCAAGACAAGGACTGCAAAGAGAAGGAAGAAAATAAAATTGGGGATTCTTTGGGTAGGGACAGGAGTCCTTGGTCTCTGCCTTGGTTCCCGCGAGCCAAAAGAAGCACTCTAGCCCTTAAAAACTTCATCTGTGTTAAAAAGAGAAAGCATTCTTCACCTTTCATGATCAGGATTTGTTTCTCTGAAGGCACTGGCTATCAGCTCACACTTTTTACATTCAATTAAACTTTATATATGTTATAGACTGACTTTTCCTAAAATATAAGAACCTGAAGGGCACAAAATTTAAAGCCTAGATCCTCTGTTTCTTACCAAATAACCATATCCAGCTCCGTCAGCCATGGAAAGTAAATCTGTATGCACCAGTGAATGCTCTGAACTGGATTAAATGCTAACAAAGAGCTGGAGTTCTTTTAGCTTTGTCCACTTTTTCTTTGAGCTCCTACAGTAAACTGTCAGTACTTGTTTTTTTCTCTCTCTCTCCCGCTTGCCATTAGCCTCTGGGAAATAGTTTGTGTGAAGAGAACTCGCGCTGGCTCTCTCTATTGATGTTATCTTCAGATAGAGTACCTTTGGGCACTGCCATGAGGAACCTCACATGTTTTTTCCTTGCCTTTAGTTTTGCAGAGAATGCATAGGGTGCGTCGTGTGAGGGTGGCAAGCTGTAGCTCTGGAGAACCCTGCAGCCCAGGAGCTGCATGGGCTGGTACCAGCACCGTGGTCCTGCAGCGTGCAGGGCACCTGGCTGCAGCCTGGCTGAGCCGATGGCTCTGGTTTCCAGTGGAACCAGCAGAAAGTGCTGGCTGGTGCGACTTGGTGCTGGAGTGGCATGTGCTTAGGAGTGCTGCCGCCATGCAGCCCGGGCGGTGGGACGGGGGCTGCGGGAGCTCGGGGCTGGGCAAGCCGAGAGCTTGGTACGTGGCTGGCGTGCTCAGAAACACTGGTCACTCTCACACGGCACGTTTTCTCAGCTCAGTGTCTCTGTTACCCGAGTTAGGCGGTGGTCTATATCTCCCCGGGTTTCCAGCATGTAAAGGCAGCTGGGTTTCCAAACGCATCTGCCAGGGCAGTCTGGGACCCCACACGCCCACTCATGTGGGGTCGGGTACTGCACAGCCCGGGGCCTGGTCACCAGAACGCCAAAGCACCTGATGCCAAAGCTGTCCTGAAGGACTTGCAGTGTAAAATACAGTGGCCATCGCACCTCCCGTGCGTTCTCCTTCACCGGCAGGATTTCCCACGGAAACTAAGCCCAGTACCACAGGGCTTGAGGCCAGGGACCCTTTGCTGCACCATCAGAAATAACTCAGACTCCAGTCTACACGTGAGGCAGATGTAATCAGTGAGACCACAGACACTGATCCATATCCCACCAAGGCCATAATCTTTCCTAATTTTGTCTGGCATCAGATCATCTGGGTCAGGCAATACCTGTCTCCTACAAGTGCCTGGACACGTACCTTTACTATGGGTCGAAGAAAACACAACTATTGGCAAAACAAGAGTGAATTCTTCACTCTAGAGGAGAAGATAGCAGGGTTTGGAGGGTGGTCACAACATTTCTGTGGGCTGCAGAGGCCAATGGACAGATGCAATCCTGCCCCTTTCAGCTTGTGGCAGATGAGGACTTATGATCTATATTACTTTCAGAGTCAAGAATAGCCAGAAGACAAAGCTCCTCAAACTTCAGGAATGATGTTAGAGATACATTTGTTGCTTTTGAAGAAGGATTCATTAAGTAAAAATACTGTTTTCAACTAATATAATAGAGCTATTTCATAGTCTTTCAACAAATTAACTTATTTAAGAACCAAATCGTATCTCGTGCGACTGGCAGTGAGGTCTAGATTGAGACTAGGCATTGAAAAGGGCAGTAGATGTATACATAAGATTGATTTGACAAGCAGTAAAAGGACTATGTCTAATTAAAACGGCTAGGAAATGACTCTGCCACTTGTTTTATTCAAGTGCGACAGTAATCTCAAGATGCTACTGTTTAAGTAACTTGTAGGACTGTCTTAACACCAGAGCTCTGAAACTTGAAGAAAGCAGAAATAATACTTGGTGCTTTTTCACTGGAAAGCAAAAACGGACACACGAGAGCATAAAAGAAGAAACACTGCTGTTAAAGACAAACCCTATGAAACCTTTAAGAACTGTGAGAAACAACATAATAAAAATGTACCCCAATGCAAGTTTAAAGTTAGCAAAGGCATATTTAAACAGAAAAGATTTCCCATCAGTGGATGTTCACTAACTATATTAACAGAGCTGTTGTAAAGTGTGTTCTGTAGAAACATGCCATATTTTGCATTGATATCCTATAGCAAACTAACTGTGCATGAGTTTGGAACCAATTGTGTCCCATATTCAGGGTGACTCATTCCAGACGGTCTTTCATATTTCAGTTGAACCTATTGCGAAGATCTTACTAAGCACAGCCAAGAAGATTTTTTTCTTATGTTTTTGATTAGTAAATCTGTGCATAAGAATAATATCTGAAGTCAGTATCAAACCAATCTGATACACCGAACAGTGTGAGCCAGGACTATCGCAGAAATACTACCATCCCTGGCAGGTTGAACCATTTTTCTCATTACAAGAAATTTTTCATTTCAAATAAAACATGGCCGGGAAATCACCACAGCATGTGACCTGCATCAATCAAATCACCATTGCGCTTTCCTTGGAATAGATGTCGAAAGAAAATCAGGCAACATGCTGGTCTGAGGACTAATTATGAAGACAGCCAAGAGAATGCTGATAAATGACATAATGCTAGTAACATCACAGATGGGTGGTATTTCCCAATACCACCAACTACCTTCAGTAATGGATATCCTTTTTTAAAGACTGGAAGCACTTTTTTCTGATTCTAACTCATGATACCCTTAAAAACGTAGACTTCAGAAATTTTGCGCTCACATAAGTTTAACCTTTTGTGTACTATTTCTGACTTTTCTCCATGCCACCACAAAGCAGGAAGTTCCTTATATTTCTGATATGTGCTTTACAGAGTTTCAAAATAACGGTCATACTTTCTGCCCTGGAATATTAGTTGCCTTTTACTTCAGCCTTATAAAAAAAGTTGACCATGCGCAGAAGTTATTTTCTAAATGCAGCTTCTATTTCCATAATGTATCAAATGAGTAAAGAACAGAATATTAGTTCGTCTTTAGGTATGGTGACAGTAGTCGTGCACTGTTGTCAGCACACATAAATTGAATGAGATGTTCTTCTCCTTCCCTAGGTCAGCTGTATTGTTTAAATTAGAGGACAGAAGACCTAGTACCCTTCATGCAGTGATGAGCACTGTGCAGAACGAACACAGAAATCTGCGAGCAAGGCCGGTAAAAGCTGAGAGGAATGCAGCAAAAAATATTTTCTCTTACATATTTTTCTTCTGCTTCTGATAACCTCCATGACTTGCCGTGTACTAAATCAATTTATCACCACTTCTGGGACAAAAAGAGCAGTAGGAAATAAAGGTCATGCGATGCTTCATACTTGTTATTTTTTGAAGAATGGTTGGACTCTGGATAAAAAGGGCATTGCTATTTTAAAAAGAAGACGTTAATGAGACAGATTCTTACACAACCTATTAATGTTCTTCTTAAATCATAAGGTGTGGCCTTTCCCTTTTTTCAAATTGTAGAAACCGCTATGTCACATAATAGAAGGTGTCATAATACTTCAGCTTTTTATCACTGAGGGGTCCTTCTAGGAGAACACCTTCTATCCCTCTGTAGCTGCTCCTAGCATAAACTTCTGCCAAAACGCTCTCAGTTTTGCGAAAGTAGCTATGAAAGTGGATTCCATGTATGTGGCTCAGAGTCTGTATCTAGCTTGCTCATTCCTCAGTGTTTTTCTCTGACAGCTCTGCAAATCTGATCACGGCCCGTGAAAGTCAAATAAGCTTCTTAAGTTTTTATTTATCTTCATCAAGATACTGCTTGCAGAGATAGTGGGCATGATGTGGCAACCTGATGTTAATAGCTCAGCAAAATCTGATACGGATTTGAGAGGAATGATACACACAGAATGTCTGCCACGTCAGACAGTCCCTCCTCCGAGCAGATCTCATGCCAGGTATTCTCTTCTCCCTACCCCCTCCCTTTCCCATCATATCTGATAACAGCTACAAGCTGGTCTGTGGGATTCCTTGCCTTTTTACGTCTCTCATGAACACATTCCAGTTTTCCCCAGGGAGAAAGTACCTGCACCCTTGTCTCTCTCTCTGGTGATCAAAATGTAAATCGAAACCACTAATTCACGAGCTGGAACTATGTACTGGTTGAGTTTCGCATACTCTTAAGAGACGTGGTTGGTGACAAAGTTTTCTGTGTAATATCAGATACAAAACCTTCTTACCCACCCTTCCTCCTGTTGGCACGAAGTCCTGTTGTAAAAGTTTTTCTCCAGTATGAATTACCAAACTAATGCTTAGGTAAGTTTTACATCAGGAAATAGACTGAAAGCAGTGCGTTCCTACTGTACTGTTGGCAAAGAGGCTGTGAGATGGCAGGCTCTTGGTGTGCGACTTCTTGTTCTCTGAGTTGCTAATGACAAAAGCTCAGTACTCTAATTGTGCATGAGAGCTTATTGAGGAGTTACTGCTGTGATGGCTTTTTGGTACATCTGTCTGCAAGACTGGTCGGACTTGCATTTTGGTTTTGTGGATTTTTCGATTTAAAAGCAAGGCAAATATTTTAACAGAAAAAATGGAAATAATTTGAAAACATAACTGTCAATGTGTTTGATAAACTACTTGTTTTTAAAAAATAACTCTTGGGAGACCCATTATCACCTAGATTAGGCTGGATCAATGCAGTGCCAAGTAAGTGTCATCACGTAGGAAGTTTAAACATCAGTCATAAAAAGGAACTCGGAAAAAATAGCTCTGAAAAAGCTCTGGTTTCTTTTAATGTGCTTTCACCCACTATTATTGGAATATAGCTGAATTGCCTTAAAGACATCCAACATGTTGTTTTGTAGTCTGTATTTGTTTAAGTGAAAGTGTGATTTCCTAGGCCCTTACTGTAATGGGATTGTGAGATTAAGGGAAAATTTATGTAGGATCGTTATTTGCTGCTGTCCAAGCAAAACTGACTGCATATGATGGATTTTAGCTTGTGAAATACTCAATGGTCTTGTTGTCTGGCCTACCTGGGCACTTTGTAAATGAAGCTAAAAGAGACTGGAAAGGGGGACGGTGTTACAGAATTACAGACAGAGTTGTTGGTTATACTATCTAGTTTACCTTCCTATCACTACATAAGCTTTCTACAGTATGTGTCTTCCTCTCCAAAAAAATACTGGCTAGCATGTTCATGCCAGAAGTGAATGAAAGACGATGATCAAGGAGTTTTGAAAATGAAGAAACAAGATGGTATCCACTGACACTAAGGCAATTTACAAAGAAAATGAGACTGCAGTTTTTCTGGATTTGGACATGTTAACCACATAACATTTCTTCTTAGATCATATCTACCTTCCTTATGCTCTGGCCACAAATTAAAAATCACTCGAAAATACTGATACTTCCAAAACAGACCTCTCTGAAATAGTGATCTGTACAGTATTTCACCACGTATTAAAAAGATTACTAATGTCCACTGTTAAAAACGCCTAATCCCCACTTCAGTCTAGGAGTCAATGTATGGATCAGAGTAATGAAGTCAATGAAATCTCAAATGAGTGATGCCTGCCGACCCAGACCTCTTCAAAGTCAATATAATTCTTCTAGCATCCTATGTCCAGTGCATCTGTTTTTAGTTTTGATCTTGGGACAGTGATCTTCATCCGTACTCTGCACTTCTGAATGTCAATGCATCAAGCTGTCATTCAAATGTAGGATGGAGTGGGTTTTTTTTAAAAAGACAGACAGAAAGCAATTGTGCTTGTAGTTTATATTTTGGCATGCTGTTTCTGAAGAAATTGGAAGTACTCCCAGGCAAGATGAACTAAAAATATTTACACCCCTCACTTTGGGAACACAATGAGTTAAATTCTTGGGGGTTATTCATTCAGGGATGTCATTGCTGCCCGTCACTTTGGGCTATGTCATGGAGCCTGAGTCATTCTTCACGTAAAAAAATGTAGGAAAACAGGAAGTGACACAACTGGAATTCATCCTCGTCATGGCTAATGTACACAGAGAGAGGAATCATGCAGGGTTGACTCATTCCTACTAAACTTCATCTTCCGTGTAACTCTCCCCACTGGTAGAGCAGCACTCAAATGAAGTGGTGCTGGCGTTGTATAGTAAATAGTTGGGAGCAACCAGGTAGAGTATTTTGACAAATGCTTAAACTATCGAGAGAAAAGTTTCCAAATAGTGATAGAAAGTGAGAGAATGGTCTTACTTGTTCCAGACAACTCATCAGAAAACACCTCTTTTGCTAAACTAATAAAGCCAGGTACTGGCAGGAGTACTAGTTGCAAAATAATATCACTTCATATCGCATCCAAACTTTTTTAACCAATAGCCATAGACAGTTAATTATAGGTTCATTTAGTTGCACACCAAACTATTAGAGTTAACCCTTAGGTACCTGGCAAATAATACTATGCAAGGCGTATTTCTCATGCTGAAAAACTTACATAAATTCTAGTTCTCCAAGACAGCAATTTTAGTAAACCAAGGATGGTATTCCTTTCTATCAAGCTTTTCAGGTGATTTCAAAGTACCTCTACATTAATTTTGCAGTACCACCTTTATAAAAATGCAGTATTTCTTAGCTTAACTTCTCCGTTAAGTCCTTTGGTCTAGCAAGAAGCACCAGGTATCTGCACAGTTGATTCACAGAGAGACATCTCTAAGCTCCAATCCTAATACATAACATTCTTCTCACAAGGTGGTAAATGACACTGGAGGTGTCCCCATCGCCCGCTCTGCCTACCTACCGTCGACTCAGCAGGAAAGAGCACCTGAGCTATCTCAGACTCACCTCCGTTCCCTTCAGTCACACTGTTTTGCAGGGATAACATGACCTAGACCTAGACCGTGGCAGAGGCTTCGAGCCCGTTGTCAAGAGTGGTTGTACCCTGGGTGGGACATCACTATGCTGACACATCAAGCGACCGCTGCTCAGGAAATTGATGGCTATTCTTGTCATTTTGAGAGAAATTTCCCATTACTCTTCCAGCTAATCAGCATGCAATTATTTTAGAGTCATCGTATATTGATCACAATAACACATTGTGTTTTATGAACGTATTTCCACGCACTTTGCGTTTACAACGCAAAATATTCACATTTTCATAAAATAACATGGTTTTGGTGTTAAGTGTAGTATTTTTGTGAGAATAATTATTCCACAAAGACGACTTTCAAATTAAGTTTTACGCATAAGAGTTTTCCCCCTCTTGTTGCAGTTGGGACGATAGATCCACACTTCCATGTTTTCAAATAGCTTCCACTTATCAGAGATAAGATCCTACCAGCAGAGCCTATCTCTGTAGCCCAGCAGCTGCCAAGATCAGCATGCCCGTATCCAGGCCAAGAATTTTAACAAGGATCTTCTGGCCCATTGTCAATGAAAATTTCCTCCTATACAGAAGAAAGTGGAATTTCCTAATTTTATGCATAATGCTGAGTGCAGTCTAAGCAGACCTCTTTGGCTTTCTGTCTTGCTTACCTGGCTTATTAGATTTTCTCCTTTTCATTCTAACAAACATTTTAAGCAATAGTTGAAGCTTTTGTCTTGCAGGTGAGCAATCACGTATTAACAGAAATTTGCCTCTAAGGTGCACCATATTGATGCATGTAGCTCCTCTCGGTCAGCTCACCCTCCAGACCAGACATAGCTGTTGCTTTTTTTAATAAATCTACTTGTTTACTACTTATAGATGACTTAAGTAGCAAGGTCTAACAATACCATTAATAGTTCCTCTTTAGAAGTCATGTATGAGTCTTAATATCAGGATTGATGTTTTTAATGAAGGGTTAACCAATTGCTCTAGGTATTTAGCTCAGCAGGTCGTAGGATGCCTGTAACAATAGGTTCTAAGCACCAGTTTCACCAGTAAAAAAATAAATAAAAGCATCAATAAAAGAAACCATGCACATCTGCAGCATATGTTTAGTGTATTAATCAGATCATAATTTTATAGATCTCTTTTTAAGAGGAACCTTAATATAAAGTATAATTCTGTTAAATAGCATTACAAAAAAATCTTTATGCTAAGGCATTCATTAGCATAGTTATTTAAATCTGTAATTTTCTGGAAAAGATTTTAAAACTTTGATTACGTCTTTTAGTCTAAATTTGCTCCAACTACAGCAAGGCAGACATCTCAGGTTGATTTCCTGAGAAAACAAAGCCTAAGTGCTCACGTGGTGTCTGTCTCCCATCTGCCTTCCTATCTTCTCATGTCCCATTGGTAACAGCTGAACCACTCGAGTAATCTCAACCAAATATGACAAAGGGTAGACATTTCAAAGAAACTTCTGTGAAACAGAAGACCACAGGGAGGATACAGATCCTATAAATACTCCAGGCAGCAGTCTGAATGCTAGTGTTGTTAGAGCCCAGGCAAAGGGCTCGCCATCGCCTATATGAAGTGATTTTGTGGGAGAGCATCTCCACTGTTTAGGTTTCCTGGAGCTTCTCTTTTTTTTAACCAAGGTCTTAATCCAAGCCTTTTGGATACATACTCTTGACTTCTCACTGAATTCCTTTATTTACATGCTAATTATTGTGCTGTCTCAGTAGTTAATTGTTTTATGACTGCAGGCTTTATGTACCCAAAGATAATAATATCTATTATGACTCAATCAAAGTCTCGTGTGGAAATAGACCCTGTAAAAGAATACAGAGTTGTACTTAAAATTGTGTGTGGCCTTCTATTTAGCGTAAAATCTAGTATGCTTAAGTCAAGGCTAGTTTCCTTAGTGTAGGCCACCAGATGATGCTACCAAGAGAACCTATTGCTAGAGCACTAGCAATAGATGTTGGCTTAGCTCTGCTTTAGTCTTTGAATACTGACACTTTCCTTCTGTTTGTCCCAGGGGACCAAATGTAGTTCATTGGGTGCAACTCACTTTTAAGTACCAGCAGGCTCAGGGTTGTTTCAATAACCAGTTCAAATGCGAATTAATACTGGTGCCTTTTGGCACTAATTGAACACGCAGAGCCAAACATCCTCTCTGCAATTACCTGAAACCCTTGTCCTTTAATAGATCCACTCTACATTCTTCCAGTACTAAAACAGGCCTTGTTTGTGTCCTTGGACTAAAAGGTTGTTCTTCATTGAATCGATTTTTTAATTGTTTACTTCAAAATACCTGGAAATTCTCTCCACTAAAGCAAAAGTCTCTTCCATTTGCACAGCAAATGCTAGCAATTATTGCTTTTAGGGAGTGTTCAGGGCTCCATGACTCCAGAGATTTTTGATAAACCATTTGAACCAAACTTTGGTTTAACTTTCATCTTTAGCAAAACCTCTGTTCTGCATTGTTCCAAATGTCTACTTCGCCCGGGTAACTGAGTTCATGTTACTGACTCATCATTGCAAGGCTCCTGGAAATGGAAATGGTCCTGGAGCTACTATCAGCTCAGAATCTAGATGTTTAGGTTGAAACTGCAGAAGATTCCCGTTTCTGTCCCCATTGACACAGCACTGTAGCAGAGATTCAACTGCATAAACTTAGAGTTAGGTAGTGAATGGGTATACTTTGTCAGAGAGGTAATGAATGACACTGCACAGGGCACAATTTCCAGCATAATTCAGTGTAAACAGTATAAACGCTGTCTGTTTCTGTATTAAAAATATTTTCATTGAATAGTCTGGCCCAAGCATTAGTTTCCTGCTAACTTGACCAATAACTGTCTTCTGTTGTATTTTGCTAAAATATGGAGACAGAAGTGTCTAGCTCTATGCAAGGAAACCTAAATTTGATGTTTGACGAACGTCCTCTGGGGAATACAGGAGAAGCAGAACTGTGCTCGTCAGCTGTTTCCAAAAATTTTGCAAAAACTTTGGCCTAAATTTAAGCATGAAGCTCAAAAAATTTTGGATTCTGATTTAATTTCTCAATAAAACACCAAAAAGCACAGGTTAATAGAAACCACACAAGGCAAAACAGCCATGCTTATAGGTCAGAGCTAAGGTTAACAGGTGCTATGTTTTATCTTTCTTACAACTTTTATTACATGATCAGCACAAGTTTTACAATACCCAAACATAGCACGTATCTGCTTGGAAGCGCTTATGCTTTGTGATAGCTGCATTTGTTTCAAATCAGTAATGTCCATTTAGAAATGCAGGCTTTTGTTCTGCAACGTGAGAGACATGGAAGACTCTACCAAAGGTCCCATCCAAAGATGCTGAAAACAGTGGGAGAACTGAATGATCTATACAGCAACTATTTTCGTCTCGGTGATGTTCCCTTCCGAGTACTGAATGACAAGGGTATGCCCTATGGGAAATGTCACTAACTGTCCAAGGAGAAAGACTAAATTAAATTATAAAATGTCCAAAAACGTGTGACCCATCCAGTGGCTTTGCTGAGCAAATTAATCATTATAGCAAGTATCTGATTATTTCAGTTATAAAAGGTGCATGATACTAAATTTGGAATTTCAGATCTTTGTTATTTATTAACAGACCTTGGCCCTCAGTCTCCGCTCTCTTTGTCAGCAGCATGACGGATTGTCAGCTCTAGCAATCACATACATGAAATGCATGTTTTGCTCATAATGCCAGAATCCTCTAAAACAGCAACTGCAGGTAAGTGATAGCATTTATCATTCCCTGATCTTCAGCGTAAATCAGGAATTCAGTTTTCAACCGTGTAAGATATAGGAGGGAGTTGAAAGCCAAAATACAAGTAGGACTATGTATCACAATTTCTGATTAGCTGAAAGTGGAGGACAAGTGGAATGAAAATTCATTCTTGCGGATTACAGTTCTTGTGCAGTCCAATTCCCCCTCATAATTTAGACTAACATTAATGTTCCCTTTATCTTTCCTTTGGGCTGCTGAGAAGGTGCAGAACTTGTCTGACAAGGTTGGGTTTGGTTTAAGACTATTATCTAAAGAAAGTAGGAAAGCCATTAAAATAGAAGTTTGATCCTTTCAAATGCAAACAAAATACTGTAAGAGCACACAGGTTGTATATATTTTTTCACACCTAGGAAATTGCCCAGCAGAGTCTTGTTGACTCTTCGCAGGGATGGGGTTTTTGGAAGCATTCAGCTATGTCCTCTGGTCCCACCAACCTCAATGGGAGTTTTCCCACTCAGTGAACTGGACTTCCTCCAAAATCAGTTATTGGCCTCTCTGGAAATCCTGCTGCCCCCTCAGCAAACGTGTGGTGACAAAGTTGCCAGGAAAGACTTTGTGTCATCTAATGCTGCTTTTCTAATTGCATCCAGCTACGGCTGTGGTGCCAGGCTTCGAAGCTGGAGTGCCTGGAGAGAAGGGAGGTGCTTCAAGCGAGAGGGCTGTGAAACACAGGAACGGCAGGGTGGGACAGGACTGTGTTTGCCTCCGATAGCGTGCTATAACCAGACCCAGGTCTGTGGGTGGACACTCCTTCTCTTTGCCTGGACAGTCATGTCAGCTTGAGATTTGTCAGAAGCGTTTTTTACGGATTCCATCTGGTCACAGTGAGGCACAAGCCACGTGTATAAACCTTCTCCTAAATCTTTGCTATCTGCCTGGTTTAATCTAGGCAAAATATTGTACAGCTTCATTAAGCAAGCCAGCTACCAGGACGTTCTACATAGGCATATTTGGGGTGCTGAACACCAGATTTTCTAGATGTGACGTTGACATTTTAGCAGTGGAGACACATTTTTGATTTAAGACTACTACTGCTTTGTGAGTGAAAGTGCTGTGTGTTGCTTTGTCTGAAGATTATTCTCGTGATGGTTTTGGCATGGTTCTCTCCATTACTGTCTGCTTCATTCAGCTGTGCTACTGCTCTGCGCCGTTCTCCACTGTCAGGCTCCATGCACATAGAATCATAGAATCATAGAATGGTTTGGGTTGGAAAGGACCTTAAAGCTCATCTGGTTCCAACGCCCCTGCCATGAGCAGGGACATCTTCCACTAGACCAGGTTGCTCAGAGTTCCATCCAACCTGGCCTTGAGCACTGCCAGGGAGGGGGCAGCCACAGCTTCTCTGGGCAGCCTGGGCCAGTGTTTCACCACCCTCATGGTGAAGAATTTCTTCCTAATATCTAATCTAAATCTGCCCTCTTTTAGTTTACAGCCATTCCCCCTTGTCTAACAACCTCATCTGTCAGAATGGCTACTGCCACTATCAACAAGGGGCACCAACCTGCCAAGAGACTGAGCTCCCCATCCTCCTATGGGAACGGACACGTAGGAGGCCTTTTCCTGGTCTCATATCCACCAGGCAAGTAACCTCAGAAAGGGCTGTCAGTCGTGTATTGCAGGTGCGGCACAGGGCTAAGCCTTGTGCTTGTTGCTCTCACGCTCAACACTTCTGTTGACGGTGGAGGTCCATGTAAAGGAGTAGTAAGGGGAGCTGGATGTAAATGAACAAGCTGTCGAGCAAGCAGGCATCACAACTACTCCTGGGAATGCTTCTCTTTTCAGGATCCCTCACAGCAATTTGTAACTAGAAGTGGAAAGTTACTCCTGAAAAATGCCTTCCAACTTCAAGACAGTAACTCAGGAATGTACCACAGCTGTGATCGTTTCAGCAGTAGTTAGTATCTAGCAGTAAAGAGGAAAATCACTCACCAGCTTTGCATTTAAGGAGCATCCCTAACAGCAAGAACTAGAAGCTTCTGAATACAAAAATCAGGAGCATTTCTGTGCCCATGCCAAAAAAAAAAAAAAAAGCGTAAAAAAACGTTGGATTATGCTAAGTGCAATTGTAAGGGCACTGTTAAGTTCTGAACTCCAAGAAACATGTGGCTGTGCTGCTGATACTATAATATCGCTGGATTGCTGGTGCCAGGAGTATCAGGGCAGCCTCACCCAGTTCTCTTCTGCTCGAAGCTGGTCTCCTAGACTCTCTGGAGTCTATGGTAATTTTCAGCAGCTCCAGACACCAGCAAGCTTTATTCTGGTGTGCGTGTGCCGTTAGAGACATTCCTTCTGATGGAGCTGAGAGACAGCCGAGTACAGGAGTACGTGGTTTTGGTTACCATTAGCCAGCTGTGCTGCGCGCAGAGATTGCTCAGGGCCGGATTACAGCTGGTGCTTAGATGTGGGAAGGAATCACTTGGCTCCACTACGGATCCCGTCTCCTCCTGGCACACCTACCGCACCCAGGCAGCATGCGTCCCTGACCATCTTCTGGAAACAGAGCTCCTGCCAGGAGCTGCCAGGCTGCTGGGGTCTCCTCGGGCAGGAGGCCCACAAGCTGCTCGCCCTCTCCACTGAAGGCAGTGGGACCGAGCCGCGGGTGTGAGCGGGAATGGTGCCGTGTTTTCACGTGCTTTAAGACTTAGCTTCGGCAGAACTATTAAATCTCCAGAATTTCTTGCCTATGTTCAGAAAAATTATAAACGTTAAAGTGTTTAGCAGTCTCTTTTATTAGCCTTGTCTCTTTCCTAACAACGCACTTGATGCTTGGAACCCTTCAAGTGGTTCATCTGTAAGAGCTTGTGTTCTGTGCTGCTTCTTAGTAGTCAGGCTAACAGGCTAGTTGAAGTAAAAAGTATCTTGAATGAAGCAGAAATAGCCATCTCCTCCAGAGGATAGCTAAATTCTTGCCGTGGTGTGGTGATTGCACACTATGCAAACACTGGAAGAAGTTCAGGAAAGTTATACGGCAGCAATTGCCTTCTGAGGTCAGAGGTGCTAGCGAGCAAGAAGAGTGAGTGTTGTAAGCGTAGGTTTTACAGAATAGCTTGGGAGAACTCCTGAACTCCTCGCTTTCCAAATGCTTCAGCATTATTACAGTTTTTCCCTAAAGGACAGAATACTAAACACCTTAGGCTATTATGATCATTGCATGATCCACTTCTGAAACACTTTCTGGTTTCTCGTAGCTTTGCCTGGTATTTGCAGCAACTCTGTCAGGCACATACTGCGCTATGATTCTTAGAGCCGAAAGGGAGAACTGAAATGCTACCGATCCATGAAGACACACTGCAAAGTTAGTGCACCTAGGTATGCCTCCAAAGAGAAACGCTGAATAAAAAACCACCTTGATGTGCTCTTGAATTGCAAAAGCCTTCTAATGCAGCCTGTGCCCATGATTTATAACAATGACTCATATTATTGCATTATACTTAATATGATGTAACGCTGATGCAAGATGCCATTCGTGGAATTTCAATGTCACGGAGAAAAAGAGAGGAGAGAGCAAGCTGGTCATGTACCTTGCCATGCTGTCAAAATGAAAAGTTTACAGCCAAATATGCAGAACCTTTCGGTACCTATTTCACTATTTTTTAGCAGAATAACTTGGAGAATAACATTTTTATTTCCTGGAGCATAAATATCTCTCAGACATACATTATTTTCTTACTTACAGTAATTTAATTAACTTTGTGCTTGAGAAGACAAATTTGCTAACAGACAATTCAGTCTTGCGATTGTAACCCCTCACACGGAAGTTTGCAGAACAAATCAGGATTATGCCTTTAAATTAATTCAAGCTTTATCTCTCTTTTCTGACCCAGCTGTTATGAATTCTCCTCCTGTTCTCCCTGTACTGCTTGCTTCTTCCTGCAGTGAATCAGCATTTCAGGAAACACTAATTCAAAGAGGAAAGACACCCTAAACTCTGTTTCTGGAGGTCAGAAATAGCTGCTCTCCAGTAGGTGTGACCAGCGGTGCGAGGCTTCTCGGGGCCAGCTTGGTAGGGTGCCTGTGACCCCTGTGTGGAACCCTGCCCCTTTCCCTCCAAGTAGCCTGGGAACTTCGCAGTCGTGCCCGTGTGCTGGAGAACCGAGTCCTGGTGGTTCGTCCCATGACAGGGAGAGAAACAGAGAGTTAGAGCCCTGTCCTTTGACGTAAGGAGAACTGCTGCTCGCTCCACCCCGGCAGCGGAGGCATCGTGGGTGCTCGTCCCGCAGGAATCGCCAGCGTCCGTTTGCAGCGTGGGAGGAGCTGGAAACGGAGACATTTCACACACGCCGATCTCAGGTGGGGCTGCTCCTCGCTGCATCATGGGTGTGCGCAACGGTGTTTTTAAAGCATTGCACTAGCCAGGCTGTTCAGGGAAGGGAACAGCAGCATGGATGTTCTCTCCACCTATGACCTCTAAAATCCTCCGCATCTGACACAGTCAATTTTTATTTGCTTCCAGAAAGAGCTGATGGATGCTCATCCTACTGCTCTGACAGAGTCACGTATTCAGTAGGTTCAGAGAGGCTGCTGTTGGCACTGCAGGCAGCAGAGAGACATCTGCCTAGGTAAAACAAGACTACGAGAAGGTGGAAAGTCTTGAAATGAGATCTCCGGGAAGCCTAGATCAGGCTATTCCTGGTGGTCCTCTGTTGGTTTATACTACGCAGTCCTACTCAGGCTCAGCTTCCCTGGTAAGCCCAGCAGGCCTGTCTGTCACCCCTTGCTCACCAGGATGGAACAGATTAATTTACTAGCAACTTTTAAGATGACAACTAGATAATAATATATGTGTGATTTACTAGGGTGCATCCTGAACCACCTGCAGCCGGTGCCCTCCTAAAGAAGGACCTTTTCATGGGTCATTCTGCAGTTTCACATGGCAAGACCAGAGAAGTGGAGAGGACTGACTTTTGAACAGCATAGCGGTGCCTACAGGTGAAGACAATAAATTAGTAAGAATTGAATATCTAGTTTATTTTTGGAAGCCCAGTAGGTGCCAGTCTGTCTCCTAGGTGCATAAATATCATCAAAAACCTAGCCACGGGCAAGTAAAACTAGACAAGAATTCGTAGCCCAGAGGAAAGCCACCAAGAACAGATTGTGTGAAGGCTGATAAGATCCACAGTGCTCCAAAAGGGAGAGTACAACCTCAAAACAAGATAGTCTTTGTTGTGAAAGGGTTAGGCTGTGGGAGACCTAGCTTGCCAAATACCCTTAATGGCCTCCCTCTGCCAATTGTCTTTAAATATTGTGATCGTTCACATAAGAGCAAAGCCTGAAAGGAATCTCTCTAGCAAAAACATCATTTATTCGTTCTCTACAGGACGGTGGAGTAACATGCCTACTCTCAGTCTTGTTACTCTCTCTTTCCCCTGAAGATTTCAAACCGAGGCCTTTGTTCAAACAAAGATCCGTAATTTTGCTCTGCAAGGGATGCAGGAAGAAGCGTAGAAATATCTCTAGATCAGAACAGTTCCTGAGCCTGCTGGAGAAATGGCAGATCGCCAGAGATAGGACACACCACTGTTCTCCCGGATAACAATGCGTAGGGCCGAACCTGCCAGCTCCCAGCAAACCCTGCACTCATAGGTGAGAAACTCAAGCAGCTCATGTCCTCAAGGGGAGGCTGCTGATGCCTTGCCTTCCCACGGGCCAGCTCCAGGACTAGTATCCCTCCTCCTCTACCCCAGGTCCATACCTGAGTGATAACAGATCTGAGAAATGCAACTTCTTCTTTTGTCGAAACCTTTGCGCTTTTTGATTGAAGCAATTTTCTAAGACAGTCGCCAGTTCCACCTACGTTTGCAGTCCTCTCTAGGCTGGTGTGTCGTTTCTTGGGAGTCTTCTACTGCCGGCACCCATCAAATAACAGCAGACCTTTCAGGGGAGTAGCTTTCCCGCAAAGGTGAAACTGCTCCGCCATTTTTCATTTGGGAGGATTTGTGCTTGTACAGCAGAGCAGACTGTGGGCCTTGGTGTTTCACCAGGCTTGTCAGCATGTGCCTTCGTGCTACCGGAAGCCAAGTACTGAAGACGCAAAAGCTCAGATCATTTGATTAGTAAATAGTAATGGCCAGTCCTTGAGTTATTCTCAGAATTCAATGTTAATTTTGCTAGCGTTTTGAAGTACCATGTTTGGACAAGAGAGCCAGACACGGACATTTGGGATACTAGGCAGAGTAAAAACCATAATCTGGCCTATAAAACTACGACAGTAGCATTAAATAAAAGAAAAGTTAGGCTTTTGTTTGGGGTGGAAATGGCTTTTCTTCAATGCCATCTGCTTGGCTCCAGCGTAAGTGGAGATGTCTCAGAGCCTACAGGTAATTACCACAACAAAAATAGTATCCACAAATTACCTGCTGTTCCTAACTTCCTTCTCCCATTTGCTACTAAGTCACACTAAAATAATGCCAAAAGCAGTGCTAACGCACAGGAGTGCAAACGGTGGAGAAGGTAAAACAGGGCGCTGAGAAGACAAGAGGATTTACATCTGTTCTGCGAGATGCGATTGGCAAAATGGTAACCACCGTACGGAAGGCAGCGCTGGCCTGTACCCGCACGCGGCTGGATGGGGAGATGGGGAGCACACAGACATCCCCCAGTTATTCCCAGCTGGTGTAAATCAGAGCCGCTCCGCCATCGAGACCGCTCTGAGGTGTGCTGGGGAATGCCAGACCTGCACGGAGCTGAGGAGCAGAGGCCAGGCTGGGTCCTGCATCTGCAACGGCTGCCATAGAATCATAGGTTGCAAAAGACCTCTAAGCTGACCAAGTCCAACCATCCACCCAACACCACCACACCTGCTAAACCATGTCCTCAAGTGCCACATCCACAAGGTTTTTGAACCTCTCCAAGGATGGGGACTCCACCACTGCCCTGGGCAGCCTGGTCCAGTGCCTGATCACTCTTGCAGTAAAGAAATTTTTCCTAATATCCAATCTAAGCATCCCCTGATGCAACTTGAGGCCATAGACAGTCAAAAAACTGTCCGAGTGCAGCCAAGGGCGAAGGCAGCGAACTGGGGGCGGTCGGTGCCCAGGATCCCCGGGAAACACGCGTGCTGGGAGCTGCCGAATTCCTGTCTCCCCCACCACTGGCTCTGCAGCGGCTGCTTTCAGCTACCTGGTACCCCCCAAAGAACTGGGGGGTGAGGGGGCTGTGCGAAACAATAAACCAGATCCATATAATGGTGTAACAGTGAAGCCAGTCCGTGGTCTTTTTGCTAAACGATTTTTCTCCTTGTAGAGGTAGTCCTCACACAAAGAGCAAGGTTTAAACACTTGGGTTGAAAAGGATCCCTCTGCAAACGAGTGAGAAGTTCGTGTCTGAACCTGACGAGAATCCCACTCCCCCGCACAGCAGCAGGCAAGCTTTTTTATCGTAAGTACCATTTGACTTTCCAGATAAAATGTTTGTTTGCTTTTTTCTTTTTACAACTGCAAAGAGTAACATTTAGACAAATATTTGATGGACAGATGGTCCAACAAGCGCGCGTAACTCGCGAAGCTGCCCACTTGCCTGCTGCCCAACGAGGTTAGCCCGAAAGCGTGCCGCGGTCCTCCCGCACCGTGCCCAGTCTAACCCCGTCCCCGCTCCCAGGCCAGCGACGGCCGTGCCGGGGGCAGAGCAGAGGCGCTTACCTTCCGCCCGGCTTCGTTGTTGTGCAGGTTCATCAGCGTCCTGGCGTTTTGCTTGATCTCCCGGGCGTCCACAAACACTTTGGCGAATCCTATTCCGTATCTGATGTCAGCGGAGCAGCCTCCCCATTTCCACCCTTCCTCTTTATGGTACTGTCCTTGTTTTTCTTTGTCGCAGCCGCAGTCGCTCAGGTTGCCCTGCGTGCAGGCAGCCGTGATTGCGTGTGCTACTCCAGCGGCAATGATAGCATATGTGAACGCTGCTTCTCTGCTACCTGAAATTAAAACAGTGTGGTAAATTCGCCATGCAACGTGGTGACATGAGTTAGGAAAAGATAGGCAAGTTCCCGCGGTGCAAACATCAGGAGGCTATTATTAGAAGGGCTGTAAATCTGCAGGCATAAGCAGGTCTCTGCTTTTCTAAGTATTGATTTTTGTGGATGTTCACTCTCTAAAATGATAGCTCTCCATAAGGTAGCAGAAGATACAGTATTATTTAGGCAACTTCATATATATATATCTCTATATATATTTCCAGGTGGTATTAGAAGTAGTCAGACTAAAGCTTTTATAACAAAAGGGTGGGTGGTAAATGCTCTGTCTCAAAAAGAAAGAAAACAAAAGAAAACAGGTGGAATCGGGGGTGAGATTGCTAAAACATCCCTATTCAACTGCAAAAAAAAAAATCTGCTCTGAAATGGGATTTTATTTAGAAATTGAGTTCTATACTAAAAGGTATTTTTACAGGCAAACAACCTTGTTCTGAAATTACTCTAGCTGAATTGGAACATTTCTTCACATTGTAGGTGTCACAAAGTCTTCAACACGGATATTTATGCAAACTCCATGAAATAAGTTTTGGTTTTCATTTCAAAATTTCTCACAGGATGGAAAAAAAATCCTGGCCTGTTGTAGGTACCATGACAAGCACAAGACAAAGTGACAGCCTCACAAGAGGGCTGTGAGGAAGTGGTTAAGCCGATGTTATTTTGCGCAAAATAGCTATAATGACAGGCTTCTGTTTTTTGAGGGGGGGGTCGCTTTAAATCTATGATTTAACTTTTCTTCTTGAAGCTTTCTTGCATTCTACTGGGTGGATTTCCCACATGTGGGTCCTACGGGATCTGCGAGGCTTTTGGAACCGGTTCTGCTGAGAGAGGGCCCCTTCAAAACACGAGATGGTTTGCAGCGGTTGCCCGTGTATATCAAACAGTGCTTTAGAAATTCTTGGATCTCCCACACCAAGAACTTCTCCCCACTCTTTTTTCTCCAATGACAAAATGTACCCTTGCATCAATAGGAACAGAATCAGGCTCTTAATTAGGAGAGGGCAGATGGGAAGATCAGCTTCCCTTCTCCAAACACCCGTCAGTTAAGTTCTGGCAGACCTCAGCTGCTGGCAGTAGTCTATTGTACATGAAACAAGCACATTTCTGCTGTTTATCGGTTGTCACAAAAAAATATTCACTTGGGAAAGAAATCTTACAAGCATTTCATTCTCGGCTACATCCCTTTCACATATACGATCTAGATTTCTGTACTTGTCACTAAATGGTTCTTTTAATGAAAAAAATTCACTTCCTTCTGGCAAGGAAGTAGAATGAGAAACAAGATGACATAATCGAAATCAGTTAATAGGCAACTTCGTGCCATTTTATTTAGCGTAGGCAATAATCCCATTGATACTGCTATGCACTCTGCTTACTGAGGAACTTGTAAGCCAAGTACCAGACTTCCTCAAAGGGTTTCTTGTTTTCCCTTATTAAAAAAAAAAAAAAAGAGAAATCACAAAATGTTGAATTGTCATGACTGTGGACTTCGCAGACGAGGCTTTCTAGAATGAGTGGCTTTTTATGAAAATCTGAACGCTGGTGAGAAACCCCAGGCTGTAGGTGTATTTGGAGCTGTGCTCTGTGCACGGCGGCATGGGGAGACCGGAGGAGGCGGGTGGGAGTGGTGTCCCATCCCGAGCGAGTCCAGCAGGACTGGCCAGGGCACCTGGCTAGTTCCTCCTCCAGTTTACCCTCAGCAACGTCCTCACTATTTTAAGCACAACACTACGAAAAATGCACTGATAAACAGTGAAGGTACAATAAGAAGCCCCACTTTCGCCGCTCAGAGGGGAGCAATGCATTACACCAGATTTCTGTTTCATGAAGCAGCAAACGGGACACCATCAAAAAAATAGTCTGGGTTGAAATTTGCATCTGGCTCTGTTTTTCCTTTGGTTGGATGATTTCTGATCATTCGTTGTTTTCAAGATCTAGAATAAAAAACACTGGGAGATCAATTTAGTCTGACACTCTCGACATTGTAAAGACTAACCAGCTCTTTTGCTTCTGAGAGGGGTGAAAAATGCAATGCAGAGAGTATAAAACTAGCACAAACAGAATCTAATTTCAAGCTTGATCGTAAAATATATTCCACAAATTGAGTTATTTGGGAGAGAAGTTTAGCAGCTTTTTGAAGCTAGAAGTTAATAGATTAGAAGGTAAACAAAGCCAGTGGCCGGAGGAATTGATCCCAGTAGGAAGTACCTTGGCACTTACGCAGTATTGATGAAGTGGCACAGGCCTGTCATGTCTGCAGTAAACTATCCCTGTTTTCCATAAATGATTCACTATTTTTAAGCTTCATTACCCTTGCCTGGCTCATAGAAATGTCAGCACACAGGCTAGGGGTGAGCTTCATTCATTCTGAGCCTCTTCTGCGACAGCGCTTCAGATACCATAATGGTGTAATAGGGGGGTTTGTAACCAAATGGGAGAACATGAGCACACGTGTTTTCCAGCCACATTTAAACAGCGAATACTGCTCCTCTACTTCTCATTTCAGCAGACGGTTGCAGAGCCTGGAGGATCTCAGGGGGAAACACTGCTTTAACAAGGTACACCCAGGCAACTGCTCCTTGCAGGCAACAGTTTGTTTCCTTGGAGCTTCTGCTGATGCTCCAGAGCAGGCCAGCCAAGGAAGTACTGCTCCCTGTGCAGTCCAATCTCAAAATACGGGTAGGTTGAAAGGTCCAACCTCATCACTTCTGGATTCCCAAAGATGAACGCTTTGGGAAATGACTTGATGCAATCCTCTTTTCTTTTCTTGCTCATTTACTTTTCATCCTACTTTTTTAAGTGCAGCTGACAGCCAACTTAGACCTGTGCCTTACTTTCCCTCTAAGAACTTGGTAATAAAACATTCAGGATTTTAGTGTTAGAAAAAGGTCAGACTTTGATATCAACACAATACTGAGACTCCCTTGTATTTACTTTACACTGTAGGTGATAGTGACTGAAGCATCGTGAAATACTTCATAGGTGGGAACAGCAGTTCTGGTTCAGGAGGACAAAGCAAGCTAGCAAAGCAGGAGATACGCTACAGAATATAGGGTAAGGAAAGAACAGAACTGGCAGCAATGCATCACACCATGTGAGACACAAAGCCCGCTTTGGTTAACGACCAGAATAAGCAAAACACTTCTTTCCTAGCAAAAAGAGATAGTTAGTCAGTAGGCGAACGGTAACGTCAAGAGTTCCCCTCTTCTGTATAACTGAAAGGGTGTGGAAAACCCTAAACTGCAGTCCTTACTTTCCCTAGAAAGATCAGACACTAGCTGGGAGCATAAACAGATATATTTTCAGCAATGAGATCAGAAAAGACCTTTCGGAAAGAGCTGAAATAAAAGGTACTCATCGGCATGAGCTATTCAAACTGTCTCTTGAACAGTTTTCTGACCCATTTGCTAGACAAGTTGGGTGGAAACCCGGGACTTAAACCTTCTTGAAGTCAATTACCACTGAATCCATCCTTTAATGGCAACTGGACTTAAATCTATGATTTAAAAAAAAATTAGAAAAAAAGGTAAAAATTTAATTTAAAAATACATTAAAGGAACACGTCAGTTGATTTTTGTGGAAGACTTGGTGCAAATCATGATCCAAGATGCTGGGTCAGTTTAAGAGGTTTTTGTGGAAGCTTTTCCAGCCAGTGACTTGCAAGGATGCACATAAAACCACTTGAAGTGAGTAAACTGGCAAAAGAAAGAACGCCTGAGGCCTACAGGAGCTGCGGAGAAAGGCGGAGAGTTAGCTCTACGTGTACAAGTCCTGCAAGCCGTCCTTTCAGCCCCCGAATGACACGTTCTTCTCATCATCTGGAATAAGCAAAGGCTAAACACACAGCAGAGCTGAACTCCAAGCGTTAGAAACCTCAGCGACGGATCTGGCAGTCCTTCAGAGGTTGCTCTCGTCATTTACGGAGACCTGCTAGGGGTTTCTAACCACGGCAGCATTTCCAGGCACAGCCGCTGTACAGGTGACGTTCAAGCTCGGTGCAGATGCGCTGGGGCTGGTGGGGACGTGAGAGGCACCCGTCAGCGCTCGGCCGGGGAGCGGGGTATGGGCACCAACATCTGCCTGGCTCTGTCCCCCCCATCCAGACCTGGGGCTGGCCTCAGCTCCAACAAGCGCTTCGGTGCCCTAGGGTGTGTTGCAGCTCCCATTGCTTCGATGGCAGATAGCACAGCTTCCAGTATTTCTGCAGCTCCACTCCATTGATGCAAATCGTCCTCCAAAGGCCTGGAGTCCCGACTTTAGACCCTTCACTGGGTGGCATGTGGCAATCCCAAGCTGTCTTTAACTTCTGAGCTCCACGCAGTCAGCCACCGCCACAGAGTGCCAGATGGCATCAAGGGAAGCGCCGAGATGGTCACAGGTAAGTGCAAACATCAGTATTGCCAGCGCGGGCAGCTCTCCTAACGCTGACCATCATTATATACAACTCGTGCATGCCTTGGAGCGTTAATGCTGCAAACGCTCGCATGCACATCTCTGCTCTTGCGTATAAATGTTGGTGAGACTGGGGTTTGGCCAGTCAGCAAGTGGCCTGCCTGGGTATCCGCTGCAAAGAGTGGTCTGCGTTCTGGTTTTAGTTTAGCTAACTTCATTTTTTTTTTAAGTTTAGTCTTAAAATTTGAACAGTTTATGAGAAGGCTTCATTTGCACTGATTAGAAATGAGAACTTCATCTTAAAAAGAAGCACATTACCTTGATGTTGCGTGGGAAACGGGACCTAAGCCTGCGAGATACGGAGTGGATTTACTCGCAGGAAGCCGGTAGGTGCTCAGCAGTTCACCTCGCAGGATCTAAGCATGTTTCTAAACAGCTTGGCCCGCCCTACCAGTCCCCCTCATAAATTCACTAAGCTGTGAAATAAAAAAGACAAATTTCTATTTATCTCACTGGAAAACATGGGCTGTATTTTCTGCTATTTAAAGCCAAAGGGTCAGAGGGGGAGTTATCTGCAGTGACATGAGCTGAAACATGATTGTGAAAATATAAAGATGGAAAACACAACGTGCCTTGCCAATTATGTGCCATAGCTAACATTACTTCACATCTCTCTGTAGAGGTCATAACTCATAGCTAGGAAAAACGAAGAACTCATCCTCTGCCTACATTGGGGTGTGCCTCCTCCTTCCTTGGTAGACCATGTACAGTCTTGCAGGCTTCTTATCTTTCTTTAACTTAGCGTGTGTGATTAATAAATATGGTAGCTTAAAAAAAAAAAACTGAAGTACCCCCTTCCTGTTTTTCTTCCCCATTCTGTAATGATTCAGCTTTGAGGGGTTTGCTGCCTTAAAATATTATACTGGCTTGAAATGAAAATGACAGTCACCTATAAATCGGCAGCGTGTTCTTTACAGAGATTAGTACCAATAAATAAAATAAGTAGAGTTGGTCTAAGAGGTATTTGAGACTTTGGCGGGTTCAGGCACTGCCCACTTTCACAAGCTAAAGTTTGTTTCATCAACACGTGAAGTTCTTGGAGAGGAAACGCTCCAGGTATACTGATTATTTTTGAAAACACCCTCTTCAAACTTACGAAGCTACGACTCGAGGCATATGCATTACAAAAGTCACAGCTGGTATTTCGGAGTTCAGACGACAGCTTCCCCTTTTCGGGCTGCTCCGATCCCTCCATGCCGCTGCCTTGCTCTCGGGAACGCCAGGCACTGACCCTGCGATAGGAGACAGCTCTTCTACCTCTCTCATGAAATGTAATCTTTTTGTTTCTCTGGAACATGTACTCACAAGACACGTGTGAAGGCAGGTATGAAAACCTTCTGATGGGAATTCCAACTGCAGTGACCTTGGGGCAATGTTTTATCTTCCTGTGACAGTCCCTGCTGAGAAAGATTGACTTTTTGGCATAAAGCAGCATGCTGGGTTTTGGATGATCCGACCGTATTTCAGCCTGGCCTCTGTTTTGCCTGTAAATAACTGTTCTCCTGCAACATACTGACACTGAACACTGGTTTTAAGGGCTGGAAACCAAGCATAGAAATGTGAATTCTGACCTTGCTTGAGTAGATAACAAGACTCCTGTTAATTACAGTATTTCTTCTCTGTGTATCTCGGGGGTTTCGTAACATCACTGGTTCAGAAAACAGAGTATTTGTCACCCTTCCTTCTAAATATTGACCACACTGAACAGTGCAGCAACGCTTAGCACCTAGTTTCCCACAGACTTGTGCAGGTAATCTTCCATGCAATACAAAAACAGCAAGCATACTCATGACTGTCTACCAGTGGTTGTTCACTCGGTCTGTTAATTTGTAATTCAAAAAATCCGTCTCTGAAGAGACGACACCAGCATATAAAACCAAAAAGCTCTAGGAAATGATTGAAAATGAAGTCCTCTTTCAAATACACCTGTACTGGGATGTTTTCAAAAGCGTTTGTCTTTAACACAGTGACAAAACAAAGTTTTAGTCTATTATTTTTCTTTTAACTCTACCAGAGCAGGCAGGAGAATGAGCTCAATCTCGTTCTCTTTTGCATACTAGCAGAAGAGAGAGCTCCTGACAGCTACTGACCAAGCTGGTTAAGAGTTTGGCTTGTAGGGTGGTTGTCATTTGTCTCAATAGGCAAGAGCTGGAATGTCCCCTCTCCCTTTACGTTGTTGAAGCTGTAGAATAAAAGCTTATTTTAACACATGGAAAATAAATCCCCGCTAAGTTCAGTTCGGTGGGCAGTGTAGAGCTAACAGCCTCCCCTGTTTTCACGCGTACATCTGGGTGCAGCTGTAACGGTCCCTGAGTCGAAGGCACTGCGCACGGTGTACATTGGTGCTGCGCCCAGAAGTTTGAAGACCTGCTTGTCCATGTGGATTCTTGTTTTGGTTTCAGCTTTCCTTGTTCACAAGAGTAATGTCAGATGGATGAAGGTATCAACGTGATTATACTGAAATATTTTTCAATACAAAAGAAACCATAGAATTGACACATTTTAGTAAGACCAGGATGAAAATGCTCTTCGGAGACCACCACGTGTCTTTACAGCCCTTGGCTGATCCCCTCCATCCTCTCCCACGCAGAGTCCATGACAGCTTCTGCAAGGTTCCGGCGCCTTTCTTTTCGTAGATCTGCGCTGAAATGAGTTTTCACTTGGCTGTCTCCCTTTGCAGAGATGCAGTCGAGCAGTTTGTATTATTTCTACTCGGGAAGCCTCATTTAATAGTGGCAGTGCTGCTCGGTTACGAGAAAAGCACATAGCTTTGTGGGTTTGCCCTGTGATGCCGATACGGTGCTGTCCTCTAGATACCATGAAACGCGTGCATAAGGTGCTCATTTGAGATCGTTACTCCTTGGCTCGCCATTATCACAAGCAGCAAAGCTACTGCTGACTACCTGTTCGCAAGGCTGCACACTGCAAAATGGGCTGCTAAGGCACCTGCTGAAAAGCCTTCGCCATAGCACCTGCTCTTTCTGTGGTTCCTCAGAGCCCAAATCTGATTTTCAGATTCCATCCAAGGCATCTCTGGTTGCTCAGAGGTTTAGGCTTGAACCACGTTCCACCTGAAGAGAGGTGGGCAGGAGATTTTTGGCCTGTCCTGCTTTAAATCCTTGGTTTTGATTGTGGCCGCCTTCAGGAACAGAACTGCTGACCACTGTAACAAATAGGTTTGTTTTTAAGAGTGTCCACAATTAGAGCATTGCATCATCTCCACAGTTATTTTAAAAATTCTCTTTGTGACTTTACATTATTAATAAGGTGTCTACAGAACTGTCTAGAAGAAAAATCCTTGTGTTGACCTTGATGCGACTTCAACTTTTGCTGCCGTACCTGGACCAAGTGCTCAGCTGGAGTAAAGTGATGTCACTCTTACTCTCTTATTTCTCTTCATGCTGTCGGCACTATTGTCACCGGCTGTCACGATAAGATATCCACAGTATGTCAGTAGGGAAGAATCTCTCTTTTGAAGGACTAACTAGACAAAACGACACAAGAAACAGAGAGTATATGCTGTGTGCTGGCTGGAAGCATGCTGTAACGAGCTGGAAACTGAAGTCCGTGATCACAAACAAGCTGTATGAAGCACGGATGGATTTAAATGGTTGCTAACTATAACTCTACAATGGAATTATCGCTGGAAGACAGGTTATGTGTGAACTGGTTAAAATACAGATACACACACGCTACAGATTAGAACTGGAAAGCTTGGTTTGATGCTTTCCTGCTGCTGACTCTGAAGCATTTCACGCAGGCTCGTATCCCAGTTGCCGCTTTAAGAATAGGAGAAGAGAAGCACAGAGGAGGAGGCTGCCCCAGTCCCTCAGCCGCACAACGGCAGAGCCACGAGGAGAGCTTAGGCCTCCAGAATCACCCTGCAGCATCAACACGAGAATGGAAATAATTTGGGTGCGTTTGCACAACCTTCATAAAAAAAGACTACCCAGTAAAAGTAACGAAACCTGGTTTGGAAGAGATTTAGCTCGGTGTGCCATCACAGTCTGGGCTGGGAAATAGTTCACAAGAATCTGCGGTATCCAAGGGAACTTATTAGTATGGACTAACGCAGGCAAATCCCATTAGCATAAGAGTTCCTTAAGCACATCCTCCCAGACTGATACCAGACTTTGCTCGCAGCACACGTTCAGCAGCGCAGCGGCAAGGCGAGCCGCGCTGCTGTCATTCTGAAGTCATCCCCTCACGGCAGAGCGAGAACGCCCGTGCCGCTCCGCAGGCAGAGCCTCTCCCAGAGAAAGCGGAATGAGGTCATGCGTGGCCCGCTGGCTTGACGGCAAGCGGCACGACAAAGGTGCCCCGCGTGCTTCCGAGGTAATGACTTTAAGGATGCAACTGGCCAAGAAATATCATCAGTCTTTGAATGCTATAAAAGGTACTAATGTATTACGATGAGTATTCTGTGACACACACCGTGTCAAAGGACCGAGAATCTAGGGCTGCTGCTGCTACTTAAAAAAGCGACAAGGGCAAAGTGTCTTTGCCCTAATGTTAACCTGGATTGTTCTGGCGCCAGTAACCTTAAAACAGGTCCTACAGGGGACACGATCCTTCACCTCACACGTCTCTCTCTTAGGGTGAGGCACACAGGCCTGATCCCCTCCTGTTTGTGGGCACCGAATTTGACTTACAGCTTTGTGGCACGTAGGTTTTACCCTTTTTAAGCAGAGCGAAATACTGGCCTTTATTTCTCTGAACGGTAACCTAGAGCGCACCCCGATACAGAGATCTGAGGGGAAGAGGGAGAAATGCAGGGGACCGATGCTTTTGCCTTATAGCCATGGAAAGACGAGCTGTGTCAGAGATGCTGAGTTTCTATACGTGCTGACAGGGAAGAAGCGGAAGAACAAGGAGACAACCTGAGCAGAAGTAGCTACATTATAATATTTTTTTGTTTGAGGGCCGGAGAATTTCTGTCCTTGAGGCACAGTGCATGTGCTGTGTGCAAGTAACATTCACTACTGCAGATTTCAAACCTGTGTGACTTTGCTAAAAGTTGATTTTCAAATGCAAACATATAACCTGTTTAAATTTGAAGGGTTTGGTTATTCTTTAAGTGAGTTTTGTGATTTGGATGCCATTCAACCCTTGACCGCGTTCCGAAACCAGCGGTGAATTTGCCCTATACATCTTAGCCTCGTAATGGGTAGATAGAACGTATTAAGAGTTATCACCTCAAAGACAGATCAAAGTCTACTTCCTTTCATATTGACTTTCTTTAAAAGGAGCTAAATATAACCCGCTAGCTAAATAATTCAATTTTGGGAGGGAGGGAGGAACTGAGTGCATGTTTATACAACAGACCACAGTAACTCCGCAGTTTTATTTGTTGGAGGAGAAGAAATCCTTCTCACATTTTCTGTTGAAGGAAACGTTACTCTTGGGCTAAATGAGCCCACACCCGTCAGCCGTCCAAATGGACTCTTCACTGACAGAGGTGGCAAACGCTTGTGTGGATCACTGACAGGAGCAGCTCAGCTCGAGGAACAGAAACAAGGAGCTAATCTGAATAAACGGTGCATTTTCAGATGCTTCACGATGTCGTGCAGGGTGGTTTTTACATTCCCTGCTTGATTCACTGTGTTTGGCTGTCAAAGGTGTTGAAAGGTCAGCCGCTCGCACAGGGCTTTCAAATTTAGTCGTCTTGTTCTCTTTCGGTTCTTTCCTTAAATGCCCCTAAGTTTTGGGAAATACACATGTCGGCATGCACACATGTGATAAAATACACGTTCAGTTCATGCCAATTCTGCGAGTTCTGGAGCAGAGCAGCAATGCTGTATCTCCGCGTTTCAGGAGAACGCAAGGAACGAGGTACTAGGGTCATATCCTGCCATTTGTCCCTCTGTACCTAAGCGGTGCCTGGCACCAGCCCAGCCCAGTCCAGAGGGTTTCCCAGCAATCTGGAAGCCAGGCACAGCTGCTGTACGACTGCTCGGGGCTCTGCTAGCTTCCACCCTCACTCACTTCTGTTCTCACGAAACATCCGTGCTCTCTATCACACTAAGCATCATTTGACTCGTTTTCTGGGGGTTTTGCCTCTACATTTTAGATGGGGAGGAGGCAGAAAGACCTCAAGGCTGGAAACCACAGATCCCAACTTCAAATTCTGGATGCAGAATGCCGTACTGTGAGTAATTAGCTTTTGATGAAAGCTTTAAAAATGGCTATACCTGTATTCAGAAAAGTCTTTTCCTCACTGTTTGTTTGTATTTTAAGTGCTGTAGAATCAACAAATGTTGAGTAAGCTCCACTGCTATGTCTTTTGCAGTAGAAGGGTTATGAGAGTTTTAACCCCAGCTCTGTTTCCTGAGGTATTTGTGTTTGTCATTATTAATGCTTGTTTTAGGTAAGAATTTTAGTATGGTTTGTACTGTTGCAATGACCGAAAAAAATGGAAGCTGGAGATGGGATCTCCTGCCCGTTGCTTGGAGCAGCCCATTTGTAAATGCCCTGGCATCTCAGCACAGAACACGCCCGCTCGTTCTGGTGGGACAGAGGGCACTAGGTACAGTTGCTAGAGAACAACTAATTTATGTGGTGGAAACCTCTTCTGGGGAGACTGATTGCTGGACCTTAGTCCCGACAGGTAGAAACCTCAAGCCAGTGTCACTGTTCTGGCGGCTGCACCCCAGAAGTGTAATTAATTCTAACCCCACCCAGCATTCGGTCTCTGACCACTACCTCTAACCAGAACCAAACACCTTTTTTGCATCCTTTAGCATGTGAGTAAGGCTGCTGTCCTGCACACACAAGCGGAAAAATCTTTTGGAAAGGGTTTAAGAGAGCAGGACAGTGAAACGCTGCGGTGGAAGGTAACACGGGCGCCCTGCTAGGAGGAAGCACCGATGTCTGTCACGTCAGTAGCGACAGCTGCAGCACCCAGGTGAACGCGCACAAGGCGACAGAATCACAGTCACCGAATCCCAGAATCGTCGGGGTTGGCAGGGACCTTTGTGGGTCACCCAGCCCAACCCCCTGCCGAAGCAGGGTCACCCAGAGCAGGCTGCACAGCACCGCGTCCAGGCGGGGTTTGGATATCTCCACAGAAGGAGACTCCACAGCCCCTCTGGGCAGCCTGGGCCAGGGCTCCGATGGTCCTGCCCCGGCCGGCACAAGTGGTGGGAGCTGCCTGGTCTTTCCCCACGCCAACAGCTGAGCCCGGCGACGCTCCCCGCCAGCCCCCCTCTCGGTGTTGTGCGGGTGGGAGCCGGCCGGTAGCGAGCAGAGAGCCAACGTACCCACTTTGAGCTCCTTCCCGAAGACGGTCCTCTCTCCCAGGGCAGAGCAGTTCCAGCGCCCGTTGCGAAACTGGAACTGGCACTCGTTGATGCCCATCTGGGACCCTTCCCCGATGACGATGATAGCGTCGGGCCTGCTCTGACAGATCGCCCGCTGCCGGGGGGCCAGACCCGGGATCTTGTTACAGATGATGCTGGCTCCCAGGGCCACCACAGAGCAAAAACCCCTGCAACGACAAGACACGGGGGGCGGCTGGGGGGAGGCGGACGCAGCCCCCCGCTGCCTTCCCGCGCTGCGGGGCCCAGGCTTTGGCAGGTGCCCCCGGAAAGCACCCGCCTTTCCCCGCACCCTGTCGCTTCCCTCTCCCCGCAGCCAAAGCGGAGATGAGGAGCGCGCGGGGCTCCTGCCAAAACGGGACCAGACTTCCTCGGTCGCGCATCGGAGCGCGGGCAGCGGCGTTGCGTGCCCGGGCCACGCACGGGCAGCGGGCTGGGGGGGTTTTCCCTCTCCTGTTGCGGGGTTGGAGGGAGGGAATGGGGAGAACTAAGCGCCCAGTGCCCGCCGGGTCCCCGCAGCCGGGAGCGCCTGGACGGGGAGCGCGGGGGATGCTGCGGGACGGGGGATGCTGCGGGACCGGGGAGCCGCAGCCCGCCCCGCTCCCTCCCGCTGCGGGGGCCGGGACGGAGAGAGGACGGCTGCCCCGAGGGGGTGCGGGGTGTCCCCCCACACACACACACCCGACGGCCGGGGCCGGCAGCTCGCCCCGCCGGAGGCCGAGCCCCCGACGGTCGCTCCAAGGTGTTTTAAGCAATAATCGTGATCACCACCATCATCATTTTTGTTGGAGGCTTCCCGAGTTAAATAGTAACAGGTCTGGGCAGGTCGGGCTGGGAGCGAGCGCAATCGTTATAAAAGAAGGAAAGAAAGAAAGAGAAAAAAAACAACAAACCCCAACCCAAAAGTTGCTTACCCGATCTTGATGTAGACAATCCCCAGGCTCAGGAAGATGTGGAAGATCCAGCGCCTTGCTTTCCTGGTCATATTCCTTGCTTGCCGTGCCGCCGACCAACGTGGGAAACGGTGCCCGACGCGGGGCCGCGTCCTCCGCCGCCGGGGCTCAGGGGGGGACCGTGCCCGACCCCCCCCCCGTCCGCCCCCCCGGGGCCCGGGTCGGT
>Ga0065711_1001250_pt1 | contig 45971 bp, 19 predicted proteins | sample Hoacrofraction12_FD_59098 | JGI IMG/M metagenome (GOLD analysis project Ga0065711, IMG submission 59098) | Hoatzin crop microbial communities from Cojedes, Venezuela - Epithelial fraction 12 v2 (version 2) | ecosystem: Host-associated > Birds > Digestive system > Esophagus > Crop | place... | reverse complement strand
GCAGGGTCCTGCACCTGGGGAGGAACAACCCCATGCACCAGTACAGGCTTGGGGTGGACCTGCTGGAGAGCAGCTCTGTGGAGAGGGACCTGTGTGTCCTGGTGGACGACAGGTTGACTATGAGTCAGGAGTATGCCCTGGTTGCCAAGAAGGCCAATGGCATCCTGGGATGCATCAAGAAGAGTGTGGCCAGCAGGTCGAGGGAGGTTCTCCTTTCCCTCTACTCAGCCCCAGTGAGGCCCCATCTGGAGTACTGCATCCAGTTTTGGGTTCCCCACTTCAAGAAAGATGAGGAGCTACTGGAGAGAGTCCAGCGGAGGGCTACAAGGATGGTGAGGGGAGTGGAGCATCTCTCCTATGAGGAGAGGCTGAGGGAGCTGGGCTTGTTCAGCCTGAAGAAGAGAAGGCTGACAGGGGACCTAATAAATGCTTATAAATATCTCAAGGGTGGGTGTCAGGAGGATGAGGCCAGACTCTTTTCAGTGGTGCCCAGCGACAGGACAAGGGGCAACAGGCTCAAACTGAAGCATAAAAAGATCTGTCTGAACATGAGGAAGAACTTCTTCCCTCTGAGGGTGACAGAGCAGTGGAACAGGTTGCCCAGGGAGGTTGTGGAGTGTCTTTCTCTGGAGATATTCAAGACCTGCCTGGACAAGGTCCTGTGCAGCCTGCTCTGGGTGACTCTGCTTTGGCAGGGGGTTTGGACGAGGTGATCCCAGAGGTCCCTTCCAAACCCTACTATCTGTGATTCTGTGATTTTGTGATTCTCTACTGCAAGCTGAACCTTTAAATAAGGGTGAATTCTTCACATTTCCTTTTTTAGAAATATGGAAAAAAATGAAATAAATATTACAGTACTCCAACTGACTGATGGATGTGGTAGTTTTCTCTGTAATGGAATGCTTATTTGTCATCTGGCTGTCTGGCAAGTGAGTATAAGTAGTACCTTCCTCCTGAAATGACTGATGGGAACATAAAAGGTCCGTTTGTCACACTTTGTCTGCTGCAAAGAAGATAAGTTAGAGGCTTGTGGCTCAGTCTTTTGCATGCAAGGACAGATTTTTTTTTCCATCAAAGTATGCGTACTGTAAAAAAAAATCTACAGGTGCTAGTTCTCTTTTTAAATAACATGGAAGAATTACATAAAAGCATCTAGATGATGTTATTGGCAAAAGCAAGAACTACCAAATTTTCCACCTCTTTCTGTGTGTTAAGAGCAGCAAGAAAGACTGAAACAGAATGAGAGTATGTTGTACAAAACTATGTCTTAACTTGAAATTATTGTATAGATGATACATCTTGCAATTAAGGCAACACTTCAACATTTTGAAGTTGTCAGTTTAGTTGTGCTTATGCCTTTTTTTAGCTTGATGATTCACAGTAACACAAAGATTGTCACATAGTGCTGAGCGTGAAATAGAAAGGTCATCCAAATATTTACAGCAAAATAAAGCAAATAAACAAACAACAAAACAAGACAAGAAGACAGAGTAATGTAGGTTAGGTTAAAAAAGTGAAATTGCATGATCATTGTCTTGAACATTTTTTTTCATTTCTGAAATGTGCTCAGCCAGTATAATTGTCATTTTTTCTGCATGATACAGAATTATAAAACTGTGTATTAGATTTGAAATAATTTTACATAGAAAAGTTATATATACATATCTTCTATCTCATGTTTTCAAAAATTGAAATTTAAAGCACAGTTTTAGTTTTCTTTTTAACTCAAAGGGATATATTGAAGTTCAGCAGTTATAAACTTTTTCTTTGGACAAATGGTGAGAACCTGAGCTTTGAATACTACTCATCTCTGCACTTCCACAACAGTTTCTTCCTCCTGTAGGTCACTATTAGTTGAATTTTCTTTTTGCTTAATAAGACAGATAAATTTTATGTTAAATAATATCAAGGTATGTGGGTCCACAATCTTAACATTAAAGAAATATTTTTATTTTTATATTCTACAGTTTTCCAGCATCTTCCAAGAGACAAAAACATATTTTGTTTTTTAATAATTCAAATAATGAATCAAATGAACTTACCTTAAAAGAGGCATTATTAGACAATTGCTGAAGATACATTATTACAGCTTTCATGATAAGGTTTATTTCTAGTATCTAAATTTAATCTCCACTATTATTTGTTCTTTATCTAGCTAGTATTTAATCTCCAAACCTTAATGGTGAGGCTGTATTCTAAAGCAGTCACAGCTTTGGATAGTTAAAAACAGAGTTAGTGTTACCTCTTGATTCTCACTGAGACAAAAATAAAAATGCATACCCCAGTGGTGTGTATCAGACTTCATAGGATGGTCATATGCTTTATGATATCTTCTGTAATCAGTGAAGAAAAACATTATCCAAAACTAACAATGTCATTTAGTTATGTTTGTTCCTCTGCTTTCTATTTTAAAAAGTGACAGATGTACCACATTCAGCTGCATTGTACACTGATATTCCTTATATTTTCAAATTATAAGTAAACAAGTATTAGCAACAACTGTGAGTATACACATTTTGGTTGTCTTTCCGGAGTTAAATAATGCAAAATATTATTAGTTGATATTACATATTAATATTCCTCAGGAAGATTTAATGATAGAAAAAAATAAAGAAATGATTGTAAGTCAAAATCAGTCTTTTTTAATATTGTAGGAGTACTGTAGGCCTATGCAGATAAAACAGTTGATTAATTCTAGCTCCTTTATGAGTGTTGATGGAAAAATTAAAAATCACAAAAATTGTCTGAAGCTTTCCATTAATTTTATACCCGTCATGATTAAGACCTTCAAATGTCACTAGTTCAGAACTTCAAGGTAACAAAGATCTAAAAATCTTTGAGAAGAATTTCTTCACAGCATTCCAGTGTGGACAAAGTCTTTGAATGCCACATAGTTTTTTTTTCAGTTTTTTTTTGCATTGAAGGGCTGTAACAGGTTATTCTAACTAGAAGAAGTATCTCTGTAAATGCAGTTTCCAAATATATAGTCAGGTTCCCAAGAAAGAACTTACTCTTACCCTTTTACATTACAACAGTGTTTTGGTTTTCCTGTTCTGGAAGATAGTTTTCATTAGAGGGGGCTGTTTTATAGTTTAAGGACCGGATGTTCATCTTTTGTCTCTCCATACAGCACAAGCAAAAGTTCAGAAACAGTGCCTGCACAGTTTTGAGCAATACACCATTTTCTTAATGGCCACCAGCTTGTAATTTTTCTCAACAGTTCACCTGCAATTGTGCACAGCCAACATGCAACAAATTCTAAGCAAAAAAGATCACAGAATATGTTTTTAATTTGGAGGTTTATATGTCTTATTGTACCTCATTATATCTGTGGGTCTAAATTTTCAGTGTTACAGGAACAATGTGTCATATCTATGCTAAGAAAACAGCTAAGAAAAGTAAAATTCTGTTAATTGCTCTGCAACTTAACTAGGCTTCCATACTTCAACTTAAACATGTGATTTTTGATCATGGGAGGATAGATGATCTGTGTGAAAATATTTTTAAAACATATGTTGCAATAGTTTCTAAGCAAATATTTAAAAGATTCATTGTTCTTGCTACTATTTGTTCCTTCCAAAGTTAGCAAAGTTAACACCAGAAGTGACTATTAACATGGATCTGGCTCAGCTGAAACTACTCCCGAATATATTCTTGATCGCTCACAAAACATTGTGGAACTTTTCTCCAAATGTTACAAATCTTTCCACTCAAAGGGATGAAAAGGGAACCTGCAGCACAGAACATAGAGGATGTGAGAAAACTCCAAGCGCTGTTCAAAAGGTGGTAAGTGCAAGGACCACAAGGAGTCATGCAGGAGACTGTTGGCAGTTTGTGAGAAGGGATATTTCTTTCTAGGGATGGGACAGGCAAGAAAATGGGAATATCTGGTGCACCATCCCACCTTCTGTCTTGGCCAGGGGAGCTTTTCCTCTCCTCTGCTAAATGTACACTTTGTGTATAGCTGGACATGGCAGATGACTATGCAAACAAAGAGGGAAAGAGAGACACGAAATGCAAATTCAGAATGGTTGTGAAGACAGGGACTGTGCCACTGTTGTGAGCTCCTAGCAGTCATTGAAGCAAACCCCACACTACCCTTTCATATATTTATAGCTCTGGGTTTCCATACTACCACTTTTACCTCTCTCAGATACGATCCTCCAGTCCACTTAATGTACCCATCACTTCCTTAACAACTTAATCTCTGGTAGCTAAACAGGAAGAAGACTGGAGATGTTTTTACTTCAGTGGGCTATTGTTTAAGCAGAGCCTACATAACTTGCTTCTCACATTGGGCCACTCACTACCCTGCCCAGGACAGCAAAGTCTATCTGACCTCGTGGACTAGATGACCTCTAGGGGTCCCTTCCAACCCAAAACTTTCTATGATTCTATGATTCTATGACTCCTTCGCTCTTGATTACGATCAGAGGGAAGATCATTCCTCACCTCCCTTTGTCAATAAACTACCTGAGCTACCTGAGACTAACTTCCAGAATGGGCTGAACAGGATCCAGCTAATCTTCCTCCAACTAATTCAAACATACAGATGAAAATATCTTCATGTGTTGATGTGAGAAACCATAAAGACAGCCTAGTTAGAAGGGACAAATTACTGAACAGAGGAAATGGTCTGCTGAAAAATACTGACAGAGAAAGGTCTGCCAGCCTGAAACTGCAAGCTTGGGGACTAGGCCTGTGAACCTGAAACATCCTTTAAAAGTCAGCTGGCCTCTTTGAAGTGCAGCGAGGGTACCTAGAAACCAGAGACATCCTGAGATATCACCAATAAGCACCAAAACAAGGGACTGTAATGGCAATTTATTGTCTGAGAAGGTGGAAAACTACCTGGAAAAATAAAATTGCTTGGAAAGAACAGAAAACATGATCTTCTATTGGAAGTTACAGGTGAAAAACAGCAATTAATAATATCTATTTGTAGCTCAAAGTAGAATGTCCTACACCCTCTTGTATCTCTATGCTATGCTCTTACATCTCTATGCTAAAAACTTGATTTTTATCCAAAAATGAACCTCTCTCTCTCTCTCTGAGAACTTCCTGGGTGAGTTCTAAATGAACCTTCTGGCAGATCTTGGACTGTCACTCTAGAGTCTGTTTTGCAGATCGTTTTTGAAGTTTTTTATTAGTTTGGTCTGTACTAGCCGCTTTTGGGGATGGTTGAGTGCCCCTCTGGGATTGGTTTGTTCTTCCCCCTTTTGCAATTATTTAAGTCCTTCTGAAATCTGTCTAATTCACCTCATATCAATATTATATAAATAATACTTTTTTTGCTATACAACAGCAGAGAAAATGGGTTCAGGAACAAGAACTGTCTCTGACCCCTACTGTCACTAAAATCCTGTCTCTGGACCTCTGAAATTTCTTGTGTTGCAAAAGAGACTGGACACATCCAGGGTATCTATTGAAAGTGACAGTTTTGTTTGTGCTAAATTCTGAACACTGTCTGGCAATTTGAAGTGTTCATTGTCCTTTTGCTATTCTCTTCTTTTAAAAATTATAAGGTTCAGTTCAGTAACATTTTTTTTGAAAAGTCTGAACCTACATGGATACATTTATAATTTCAGCTTCCATAACATCATGTGGCAATGAGTTCCACAATTTAATAGCATTTTATTTCAAAGAATCTTGCTTTAAAAAGAAAATTCTGTCCCTTATATGAATAATGTGATTAACAGTACCTTACTCAGCTTTTGCATGCCACATGCATTTATGCAAATTTCTAACATAATACTCTCAGTTGTCTCGGTTTTAGCTGAAAAGGTATAATGTATTTATTCTCTCATTAGTTCATATAGAAATGTCTTTGGCTACCCTCTCTCCTTTATCTAGATTTTTGATACATAGGGCAGGGAAGGAACAGAATTACATGCGGTATGATAATGACCAGACATGTCATCAGGTATTTAAATTACAAAAGTATATTTTCATTCTGTTTTTATTTACTTCAAAATAAATGACAACATTTAATTTGTCTTTGCCTGTTCACCTGTGATTGGAGCCACTGAAACTGACAAAGCTGATTACAAGTGCTCTCCTGTGCATGGCTATAGCTAATTGTCTTCTTAGTAACCAAAAGTTAATACTCGTTCAACCAGGTGCTAAGCATTGTGGCCTGATCTGGCAAACTAAACTCTAAACAATGTTTCAATTTTTAATTGAATTAAAACCTGTTTTCCGCAGAATGGAACACAAAATGCATTAATTTTAGTCATTTTATATTTATTCACAAAATTACCAGCCTAAAAATAATCTCAGTATTGTGTTGTGGATGTTCTTGTTTTTCCCAATATCTTCTCAAAAGACTACTGAAAGCTCCATTAGAAACTAACATGGTGTCATTCAATTAGTTTTTTTCAGGTTCATATCTCGCAGCTATCACACTGACAAAACATACTCTTTGAGGAGCTTTGAATCCGTGAGACACTGAATACCCGTAATTTAGCATCTGCCAGGTTCAGGTGGGTGTGTCTGTAAAAGGGAGCCTGCTTATCTACCAAACTTCTCAAATGTATTCTCTTCTGAGATGCTTTGACTTCCATTTTCTAAGAGGAAGAATACTATGTTAAAATACTGGTTTATTTAAAACAGAACCACCATATTTTCAGAAACCTGGCAATATGATGGAATCCTATGATTTCACTTAATATGCTGCTGCATTTACTTGATATCTATTAATGATTATCATGTATAAGGCTGAAGCCTTTCATGAACTATCAGCAAATTCATCTTAAAGAAAAAGTAGATACATATGAGGCATAAAGAAGAAAAAGCAATGAAAACCAAGTTTCACATGATAAACAGGCACAACATGACTTTGTGGTTATCTTTGCTGAAACAACATTCATTTCTAATAATAATTATAAAAATTAAAAATTAACATCTGCCTGAGTCAGTTTTCTTTTTGGTTTTCTAAAGTATAGAGGGAGAAAAGTGTCTTTTCTTTATTTCTTCTATTTATTGAGTGATTTTTTGTGGCAACCATACATTCTGAAAAACAGTGATTTTGTAGGTTGTCAAATCATTATGCAGTTCATCCCAGCGGAAGAAAACTGAACACATAGGCCAGGCATCAGCATAAGCTTTTTGAAAAAAAGAAACAGATATAAAACAATGTTTCCAACGTTTCCATTTTAACCTATCAAAAGAATGCAGTGTATTTCAAATACCCTGTGTCGAACTTTCAGGTAGTACAATAAAAGTGCTAAGTTCTACACTGGCTTCCCATCCATAATCAACCTGTTGTTTGATATCTGCAAAGGTGAAGATAAAGCATACATGGGCTCTGTTTGAATATATATATTATGTATCTCCAACAACTTGGATAACAGAAACATGTGCTCTAGAATAGAGAGTGCTCTACCTAAACACATTGCTCAATCTTAGTGTCTTGATAAGCAGGAGTTCTTTGAAAAATTGGTTTTATTTTCAGACCTGCTCATTGTCAAGGACATCCTTTTCATGTCATAGTTGAAGTTACGTGTAATGATCTACTTATATTTTCACTTATTGAAGCACCTGATAACAAATTTGTGCAAGAGGATTAGTCCATTAGGATCCTTGACGTTGATGTTTTCTTAAGACACTGAATAATGAGACAAGAAAGCGGCTGAATCCACAGGTGATTTAGGTCATTATTCAACAGGTTTCAAAAACCTTGTCACAAGCACATCTTACGGATGGATGATCTTGAAGCTGCAAACTGAAGATACTGATTCATTTACCAATTCTCCTATTCTTATCTTTTTAAGTCATTCTTTATTGTTCTCAGATCCCCAGTACTAAATATTATGCCTTGCCTATGATCTGCGATGTTCATTTAAAATTCAGGTCCTTTCAGTATGGGCTGCTTCTTACTATGTTTTAGTTCTGTAACAAAAGGTGACTCTGATCTTACATTTGGGACCTTGTGGTGCTGCAGCCCAGTCCCCCCACCTGGTGACCAGCCTGCATTCTATTCTTGCTTTTACTGCAAGAGCAAGTAACTGGTATGACTAGGAATTTGCCCGTATAATTAGCTATTTATCTTGCCTTTGAACAAGAGCAGTGAGTCAGAATGATCAGACACTACCTGACTGTACCTGGAACCTCTGCTACACATTTGGTAATGGTCAGAACTGCATGGTCTGAGGAACACAAAAATTACTCTATTGTTGGCAAGAATTTCTTCCCATGGCCAGCACAGAAAATCCTTGATGAAAGTGAAACTCAGTGACAAAAGTCAGTCATCCAGAGACCCTATAAACAGCGGTACCAAGAGAGACCCTTTGAGCTCTTCTGGACCGCAGTGGGCTGTGCCCAGTATCTTCCTCTGAGTGGGATGATTCTCAGAGCACTTCGAACTCTGAAGTTCCAGGTTACCTGGGCTGAACTACAGGGATCCCTCACTCCTTGAGGCTTGACCTTTTCACGTTGAGGGCAATCGTTTGTCATGAGTATCTCACTGAATTCAAGGGGAATAGAACCATAGAATCATTAAGGTTGGAAAAGACAATTTTTAACAGGTACCTTTATCAATGAATATTGTCTGTGTGCGTGTATGTGTGTCAATTGATACAAATCATAGTATTGTATTATTATCATTGTAGTGATTACTTTTTAACAACTTTGTGAAAGTTAACCAATGATTAATTACTGCTAAACTCCTATGATTTTCTCTCTCTCTTTAACTGTGAACAAACCTTAAATTGTCATATCCTTTAGACATAAACCGTTGTGATCTGAGGCTAAGTCTGGAGCCAGCTGCACCTAGGCTTCTCTCTGAGAAGGAGTTTAGAAAGCAAGAGGGTCCATTCCGAACCTTGTGTCTCAACGGGAGAGTCTCCCTTACCCCTTAGACCTTTCTTCAATCTCTGTATAAATCATTTCACCTCAATCATGCTTCTATTTTGTATTCCTTTCATTTAATAAGTAATAGAGTGGACCTTGCCAATGAACTTTGTTAAATCCCATTTTACAGATTCTTATTAAAATAGTTTTCTTGAAAATACCTGTGATGGTGATTCTTTCAGTGACCTAACCACTCTTTTAATGACAGACCTCTCATTGCCACCATAACAGAAGTGGGTAATAATAAAAACAATGTATTCTACTACACATTTAATAGAAATCATAGTTAAGAAATCATCCTTAAAACTGCTAATATTTTGTTTTCTTATGTCAGAATATACAATAGGGCTGTCTTCCTTCTTAATACATAATAAAATTGTGCTCTTAATAGGACCATCATGGAGTTTTCAAAACAAGATAATTTTTTATTATCTCTTCTATGATCATTTTAAAATTCAGGATTAATATCTTTCCTGTATCCCTGTGTCCTATATATTTTTGTTGTAAGTGTTGGAGTACTCGCATAGTCCACAGAAATGACTTCAAGAAGAATCAAGATATTTTGAGTTAACAAGACATCAAACATTCATCTTGTCCCTCAGACAGCTGTATAATGCCTGTCTTCAGCTAATTTGCCATAGCTTTCCTTCCTTAACCCAAAGACACAGGGAAACAGTCATTATTCAAAGCTGTTCTGAAGTTTGGAAAGTTGATGTAATCCTAAATTGTTTTTTAGGGCAAAGTTACACAACAAATGCAGTTTATTACATTGTTCTGCAATTACAGTTAGGATATTATCACATAAATCTGGACCACATATCAATAAAGTTCTAAGCAGAAGTTTTTGTTGGAGTCCACCAAATCCAATTTATAGATAACTGAAGTTGGGCCCTGTAGCCCTTTATGGAGCAATGATCTTGGTCACATCACGCTATGTCATGTGAGATGTCTGCTGAACTTTTTTCAAGATGACAGAAACAGTCTACCAACATAGTGATTTTCTTTCTGTTTGTTATGCTTTCCAGTGCTGCAAAAATCTATAACGCTGTAAGTCATAATAAGTCATAATACGCTAAAGAGTGAGCAAAGCGTCATACGCAGAGATAAGCCATAATCCTTTAAAAGTCTTTAATTGTAGTCAATCCTACTGGTTATGTATTAAGAAAAAAAAATTACAAAACTATTATGGATTGAATAAAAAAACCTATGTATTTGTATGAAGAATTTAAAGAAACAAGCACAGAAACCAATCATACAGTGGTGTATGTATGGAATAACAAAATAAGTGCACCAACATGCTATGACAAAAATCATCACTATTCAGCATATAGTTTCGATATGATTTTTGTCTAACAGAACATTCAAGTCACTAAGGATGGTTTCAGCATCTTATTAACTACAAACAAAAACAGTGACTAAGCATATGCAAACAAGTTCCATTTTTAAAAGTCACATAGATACCATGGGCAGATTATCAAATGTGCTTGGGTGCCTACCAATGCAGTTTTTATAAAGACTTCTAAAATGCCTTCACAGCTAACTCCCATTGGTTTCATACAGCAACAGAAGCTTATAAACTGTAGTGTTATCTGTTTGTGCCATGATCTGGAGGAACTCTAAATCCTAGGCACACATGAAAAATACACCCACAGAAGTGAATAGAAACAAATTCTTAAATTATTACTTCATTTTCTCTTTCATTTCTGCTCTCTCTAAAATAAATTTTTACTTTCATTTGCTAACATAGATGAAGTGATATGTCATTTAACCCAGTAAATTGCATCTGATTAGTAGAATACAATGCAAGAAACTAATTAACACAGCTACACTGAAGCAAAATTGCTTAGGAATTTGGACACTAAACCCATGTAACTTTAAAATGAAAATGAAATTTGAACATAAATGTTGAGTAATTAAGTCAATGGAATCAGTTAAAATGTCTGCTGACTGACTTACAGGCAGAATCACAACCACAAGGCCAGTCACAGGATGATTTCTTTACAAATTGTAATTCACAAATATTTTTCAACAGTCTGCTTACTACACCTAACTTTTCAAAATAAAATTCTCTGAGCTGCCTTTAGGAAAAAAGATAACAGCATGTATAAATTTAACATATAAATATCTAAATCAGTCTACTATGTATACCCAATGTGTGCTGTTTAGTAGCTGTGTTTCAGCCCAGTTGAGCTTTTTCTTTTTGATTTTTTCCTAGGCAGTATTAAGAAAAATCTTTCTGTCAGCACAATATATTTGCCTCTATATTACCAGATCTAACTGCTGCAACATAGATAGAAAAGAAACACCAAATCGGCAACGTGTTCTGAAATGCAGACATGATGAAAGCAAAAATTTCACTCTAACAGTGACATTTCCCATTAGCGTGCATGGAAAAATAGTACAAACATGGGGAAAGGTTAACTGGATCTCAACCCTGCATATGTATTCTGGCTTTATGCAATTAAATTATAATTCAATATTACCAACACCATACCATCTGCAAATCTCTTAACTTTGTTTTTTCTTTAAACTTTTTGAAACTTTGAAGATATTTAGTGCCCAGGCAAATTAGAATAATTAGCACTGAATTCTATTTAATCATCCATATTTTCTGGTGCTTTCAGAAGACAACACTTTTCTCACTGCAATTGTAGGGGGTCTTGGCCCTAAGAAAATGAGAAATTTTGCTGTTCCCCATGCTACTGTAGGGGAGAAGGAGGAAAGAGTGGCAGAAAGAAACAGCGACTTACTGACCATGTTTTAGCTTTTAGACATATGGTTTATCATTAACTTTATGCTTACCTCTGTCCACAAGACAGAGACACTGACTTCTTTTTAAGACCTTCAGTGCTCCAAACTTCAAAAACTCAGACCACATTATTTAGCTAACTACAGATTCTGTGAAGTATTTGATTGTAAACATCAAAAATAGAATATAGAATCATTAACTTTGAAATCTAGTACCTTGTATCCAATGTATTAACATTTTTGCAATTTTTACTTCAAGAAGGGCTGGACAGAACCGATTTGCCAAATACAGAATCTGTTTAGTAGCTATTGGTTAAAGAATATTCTTCCACAAGTTAAAAGCAGTGAAACTGACTTGGATGTGCACAGGAAAACTATGCCAGCTTAAAATCAATATTCTGTATTTCTACACAATTCTACTCCCATAGAAAGTAATAGTTTAGGTTTATTCCCTGTAGTTCTTTAAAGTTACATTTAAAGAGTTTAAAGTTCAGTTTAAAACATTCAATTCTTGCAAAAGTAACTAAATTTAAAAATAATTGACGTATATATTGTCCTTGATTTTTTTTTTTTTTTCTGACTATCTCAAGACTTTTGTTTCCTGGAACAGAGTCCTGTGTTTTTGTCTTACAGTATCTTCAAATCATATGAGGGTTTCACTTCAGTACACACACTATAAGGCACTTTGAAACGTGCAAAATGCTTTACTAATTCCCCTTACCACGGCCCCCCCCACCTTACATTAACACTTTTGCATGCTTTTTTTTTTTTTTTGTATAATATCTATCAAATTGTTTTTCAAATGATCTAGATGTCATGTTGCCTGTTGAAACCCACGTTTTATATACTAGTCAGCTTTCAAAATCCAGCTATCTTACAATTCAGACACTGAACAGGATCTGTTCTAGGATCAGCTTTCAGATGGATAAAAGTAGAAATATTAGATACTGAATTTCTTTGTGTGTTAATATATACAAATCATATTACAAGAAAGTGGGCTAATAGTAAACTAAACTAGTTTTGAAATTACTGCAAACTCATTCAGCTAACATCAAGATACAACTTATAAGCATCAAAATATTTCAGAAAACAGTGTATAGTTTGTCTGTCTGTCTGTCCATCAAGTTAAGAAGATAGTAATCCAGTGCTCAGTACTATATTTACATCTAGATTGGTAAATGTTGAAATGAAAGCATGGATGTTTTGTATCTGTAAAGACACACAAAGATAAATGATTATCTGTTTTGAACATGTGGAGAAACTCCTCCAAATAGATGGAAAATAACATGATTATGTCAATTGGCAGTCCAGTCTCCATAACAGGAATTGAAACCTGTCTCAAGTAAGTTGCTATCCTGTAAACTACATAGTCAACACAATACCAATTATTAAAGAAGAAATGCGTATTCAGACGGTATTTTTTACAGTCTAGATCCTGGGAACAACAATTTTCCTCTTTACCCTTCTTTTGGAAATAAACAGCAGACTCAAATGTGAAGTTCATCTTCTGCTTTTACAGTTTTTGATTGCTGATGCACGTACTTTGTTCATTATAAATTAAACAAGGGAGACAGATTTCTACCTGAAGAAGCACGTCTGTCAAATGTGTGGTTAGCATGTTTTTCATAAAATTCTGTTACAGATGGCTAACATGCTGACTAATGGATTATAAGGACAAGTTTGTAGTTTTGAAGGATAAGTATCCTTTGCAAATTAACAACCCAAACATGTAAAGATCTTCTCATCCTGCAAATGTATGCACATTTATTTAGAGTTGCTTTATTAATAAATGACAACTCTACAGAAAGTAGTCTAGCATTAAATTAAATACATTCCATGTCCTGTTCACTCAAAATGCATTACCTTTTAATATATTATGCATTCAAATATAATGACACTATGTAAAGGACGGTCTTAAAGTCCTGTGCAAAAATGAAAGCCTGTTTGTCTGATGAGTTAAAGTAATCTTGAATTATTTATAAAAATTTGCTGTTTGATAATATTATAGTATTATGTATTTGTTTTAGCACTTAGAAGTCTTTTCTTTAAAGAAAAAGAAAGAACAAAGGCTGCTTGACTATCCATCAGAAATTATCCACAAAGCATAATTAGGATATTTTAATGCAAGTTATAGGACCAGTAACAGAAAACAAGTCTGGAAGGGACTCTAAGACACCTCTTGCCCTAGGGCAGCAGTAATTATGTACTCCATGCTTTTAAAATTTTTTTGTTACAGGTCTTAAATTATGGATTTTCTACAACCTGCACAATATACGCTCACAGTTGAAGCTATAGTTATTGTCTAATTGAAATCTCACATACAATCTCATTACTTCTTCTAGCAGCCATGGACAGGAAAAATCAGCTTATTCTTTTTGCAGCAGGCTGCTGGGTTCGTGGAGAGTGTTATCACTTCCTATCCAACTCTTCTCTTAGACAACATAACTCCAGGTGTTTCAATCTGTTTTCATTGATCAAGTTTTCCGGAGTTTTCAGGAGTTCTAAACTTCTTTCTTGTATTTCTTTAGGTTTTCCAAGTGTCTCGCGTTTTGCTTCGAGATTAATTTCCCCAGGTTATGTCAGTACTTCATCTATCAAGAGAGCTGTGCCTTACTACTTATTTCTAAAACTTTTTATTCCTAAATGAAATTTGTTTAAAATGTATTTATGCTAAAGTACAGCATTAGATAGGCTAAACCCAACATTTGCTACAGCACTTTATTCCTGCATTCAACACTAGTGAAACTCCTTCAAGTATGATGAAACATGTAAAAAACTTTTTTTTCTTCCTAATTGTAGGTTAATTGTAGAAAATATTTTAATCTATGGCAACTTCACAGTGAATACCACTTGATATCTGTTTTGACAGTAACTTACTAATAGCTGTTCTTTTGGTAAGGTTACCCAAACAATTTTTTATCTTTGCTATGAAACTTTCCCTTAGACCGTCAGTCTTCCCAATTTTGCTTATGAAAATAGCACACAGGACAATGACAAAAGCTCTAGTACAGTGATGATACTGACATATATTTTCTTTCCCCTGAAAGTTTTGTTAGTCTGCTGTAGAAGGAAATTAAGCTGGTTTGACACAACATGCTTAGAATAAATTCAAGTTGGCTGTTTTTCTTTTACTTGTTTTCCTCCAGGTATTCAAATAAAGTTTATTTTATTATCTGCCCCAGTGTTTTTCTGAAAACTGAAGTTATTATGGCATGTCTATAATTTTTGAGCTGCTCCTTCTAAAAGCCTGAAAATATATTCATCATTTTTCAGTCGTCTGGAACCTCGTCTGTTCTCTACATGTTCTCAAAGATAAGTGTTAATGAATGCATGAAAGTGTCAGTTATTTGAAAATGCCTATATTTTCCAAGTAGTCTCCATATATTCCCTTATGATTGTACCCTGAGGTCTTACACATGTTTATCTCATGCAGCTATCCCTGCACTGGACTTTTACGAGGACAAAGGTAGTGAATGACTCTGCTCTCTCAACATTGTGTCTTAACAGCTTTGCTCTTCCATTGAGAATTAATTAATACTCTTCTTACTTTGCTTCTTACTGCCAATGTATTTACAGTTTATTTAGTTGCTTTTATATTATTAACATAAATTTAAGCCTGATTAATCAGATAGCTAGTTTTGATTTATGAAATCCTACAAATGAAGGGCCTGAAAACTTTGGATAACTGTATCAACAGAAAATATTTAAACCATTCTAATAAAAAATCACTGCTTATTAAGAGAATATTTCAAGACTGAGGAGATGATAGCAGGTTGAGGGTTTTTTACAATTTCAAGGAACTATATCAGGCACTGAAAATAAGTCTGCTGAGGGACCATAGCAGAATGTTCGGAAACAAGTACTTTCAAGTATTTACTGCCTTACAGCTGGAGTGTACTTCCTCCTTGTCCACTGTTCCTAAAGTGGAAATCACCTCTCCTCACCACTGATAACAACTTAGTAACTTGCCCGGTTTTGGACTAGGGACAAACAAAGTGTTTGGGAACACCGTGTAGGAAGCCTGCAGATGTAGTAAATTATCATTCTTACCTGGGAAAGTAGATATTTATTGAGCATAGCAAATGACATTTCATACTTTTCCATAAATGAACAAATGTCACAATTTGAAAACAATAGCCAATACAAAAAACCCACATACATTGACAAAATCATACATTTTCCTGGAAGAGCAGGGGTAGCTGAAATTTTGTGTCAGCTACACACTTTATTACAATAGGCATCAAATAATCTTCTTCTTTGTTTTTCCCAAAAAATATACAAGATAAATTCATAAGGAAATTATATTTAATAATATTTGCTAATGTTATTTTACTAGATATTTAGGTATAAATTAGATATTTGTTTATTTCCATGCTGACAAAAGTATCCAGAGGCAAAACAATGTTTTTATGAAACAATAAGGATCTTTTATTTATAAAAAAAGAACCAACAAACAAGGGTTTTTTTGCATATTTTCGGAAACTACTATGCCATATTCAGTGACTATGTAGAAAATGAAACAATCATGTTTCAGTTAAATTAAACCATGTTAATAAACTGTAACACTCTTTTTTTCTTGTATTATTATAAATAAAAAGTGAAAACTTTTTCTGTAGAAGTCTTTTAAAAATATATTCTGAATTATACATCAATTTCATTGTTTCCTAGGGTATTAACATCTTACAATAATGAAATTGTAAGTCAAATTTAAATGATTTATTAAATATCCTAGCTAGAAGTTTGAATGCATCTTGTTCTATGCATCTGTACATTTGGTCATGTATCAAGTCAACTTTATTGAACTAGGACACACCAATTATTTCAACACAGGAAAAAAAAGTCACTTCATGCTTTCCAAGAAGTTTAATAATACTGTGTATAAATAGAGGGGCAAGACAAAGGATCAGTTTATGATCTGAAGCATCAGCAATGTGTCTTCGATTTGGTGGACAAAGCTGATAAAACAATATGATAATGCAAATTAATCATCCTGTATGTAGGCTTCAAATTAGAATTCAAACGTACAGGTTGAATGACAGTCTTTAGCACCAGCTCAACGTAAACAGGACAAGCTTTCAGTTGAAAATATGATCTTCATACTGAAGTGTCACAGGTTTGAACAGTACATAGAGTACATAAATAGCTCAATATTTACAGAAGTAAATAGAAACATGAATGGAAAAATATTGAACATAATTTTGTATTTATATGTTAATTGATGGGACAAGCATTTCTTATCAAGGGAGGAGCAAGGATTAGCTAGTGTTTGTGAAGTCAGAACTGCTTAGAATCAACTCAGTCACCATTCAGAATTGTCAGGTACCACTACCCTTGTAACTTTGTTAACATTCAGCTTTTTCTTCCTTCCTCTGTAAAGTATAAATGTTTTAGTATTTTGATGTGATAGGAAAAAAATCCTATCAGTCTACATTCTTATCGCTGTACTACTGAACTATGCTTTAAAGTCCTAAAATATGCATGTAAGTGATTTTTAAAGGATTATTTCTTCCCCAAACACTTTAAAATTCATTTGCAAATGCTGGAATAAGGAGTTTTTTTTGTGATACTTCAGTATCTCAATGTTCTGGGTTTGGCTTAAACAGATGTAAAAGTAAAAAAATAACATTTGAGTGGGTAAATGTCATATAAAAATCCCATTAATATGGTAAACCTTAGAAATGGTCATATCTTTTAATTAAATCACATTGAGAAAGCTGATCTGAACTTAGTTAACTTTGAGATTCCACAGAAGATGTTCCCTTCATTAAGCAGAAGATCAAAGAAGAAATGAAACCGCACTAGCTGGTAAGTTACATAAAAGCTGTTTTGATCAAAGAATGTTAGCTAATATTCAATTTAATTGTGTTAGAGGCAGCACCCCATTGATAATAAAGCTGAGAGATATAGTTAGCATGACCTCTATAAGTTGTATTTATGTTTGATTGATTTTTTGCAGTTCTGGACACAGATTTGCACTACAGAGACTTGAGTGAAAAAGCCAACCTTAATTTTAAATTTATGCATAAAAAGCAGCTTTTACTTAAAGAAGAAAAAGAAAGGAGAAACAGGAAAAACAAACAAAAAAACCCAGGCTTTCAAATTATAAGTACTTCCCCCAGGTATGCTATCAGAAAGCAGACCTCCACTGTCTATTACTTGGTTTTATGCCCAAGGTTATCTGGTTGTTGATCATTTTCTTTGAAATAAAAACAAGGTACCCACGGAAGACTGGAATTCAGTTAACAAGGCAAAATACTTGTACCAGCCACTGACCATTAAGATTTTCTATGGTGAATTGACGTTCAAATAGAAGTACCATATTTTTCTGTTTTATTCAGATTTCACTTCAAAAGTATTTGAAGACTTCTGTAAGGAGAAATGTTTTTATTTTTAGAACTATTGATAGAGCTGGGGGGAGGGAAGCTTTGTTTTACAGAATTGTAGATGTAATCCTGTTTTATCCTTTCATATCCTGGCTTGCACCATCTGAAAAGGCATTTACATGATCACTACAGGCCAAATAAATGACTTGTGGTAAGAGCAGGGACCTCGCAACTGTCTGAAAAGTCCATGCAACAGTCACTGCTCTCAAACCATTTCCTGATAACCTTCTACAAATAGAGCAGACACTGATGCAGGCTAGGCTGCTTCATTTAGTCACGGCTTAACACATTCTTTCCACCTATCCCTACTGCACAGGTGTAGGCGACGGAAAGGCGACATGATCTTCTCTTTAAGGGTGTAGTGAAAAAATGCGTACTGCTTGTAGACTGGAGAGGCCCAGATCCTCCTGACTGTAAAAACACTGATTACTGATGTATTATACCCTGCTCACTTATTGTTTTAGAGCTCAAGTCTCTTGACTTAGGTAGCTGACATATGGGGACATTCACGTCCTCCATGGCTTTCACAGGTGGGACCAGTGGGAATGCAAAGAATATCACAGACTTTGGCACATATTTGCTTCAGATTTGCTTCTAGCATCATGCTGGATAGCTCTTCAGTCTGATCACTTCAGCTGATAAATGCTATTCAGATTGAGCGTATTGTCATATGTTTCCTGTATTTATTCCCAAGACTTCTGATTATCCTGCCATCTGACTGTACCATAGCAATCACAAATCTGTCCACATTTATCTGTTAAAGTACTAGGCACACACTAGTCTCCTTGCAAATAATCCTTTCATGGTTTGGAGATCAATTCATTCTCTCCATGCACTTATTTAGGATCTACCATGTGTCCATACGCATTTTCTGACTGGTTATGAACCATGAAAAACTAAAAAATCAAAGTTAATATCCATTAGCAGCATGCAGGCCTTGTGCTGGCCAAGGAATTCCACCATGAGTACCAGCTGCTATTGCTTTGCTTAGTATCCGAGAATATCTTCTTACATAGCATATGAACTAAGATTCTTAATATAAGTGAGGGTAGTGGACTCTATTCTCATTTCCTTTCTTTCTTTTTCTTTTCTTTTAAGGCGTACTTTATTATAAACTGTATATAAAAGTGAATATAACAATATAGAAAATAACTGGGATATTCAGCCAGAATGAATGATTTTAAGAACATCTTTCTTAGTATCTACTGGGTTATCAGTAAATCTTTTTTGAAAGTTTGCTTTGTCCTGAACTCAAGGACACCCGCTTCCATTGTTGCTGAAGAAGAAGAAATTAGAGGAGGGGCAGAAATTTAATTTCTACTTTGAATTATTTTTTTTTTTATTTTCAGGTTCTGATAATATACGGAAATTGAATGGCAGGCAATAAATTGCGTTTTTCTTAACTGAGACCACTTTTTAAAATTTCATAATAATTGATTTATTCCCAAGAATAAATTAATAATAATTCATATTTCTATAAATTTTCTTCAATCATTCAATGTCACACTTCCTATTTACTTCACTTTGTTGTAAAAAATAATATCAGTCCTCCCAAAATATCTACCAGAGTGAAAATTTCCATCCTGGGAAACTACTGTGTCTGTAATAACACCTAAAAGAACTGTACTGTGTAATGGTGACTGACAGGAAAATTGTTTAGGGTTTTTTTTTCAGCTGGTTCATTTCCCAGAATCTACTTGGCTGTTGACTTTCTTATTTCTATATTGACCACTAAAATGTAATTGATCTTCTGCCTCAAAATTCCTGCTGTTTCATGAGCTCTGTTACGATTCAACATAATCTATTTCCCGCTGATGTTGGAAAACATAATAAGGTCACAGCAGGGAAGCTTTAGCTTCATTAAAGAACATTATTATAAAAAATAAAATGATCTGGGGTAAATTGGTTTTGTCCTTGTGGTACAGTTTGCATATATCCACATTAATCTGAGCATATAAAACAGCAATAAATTTGCTGCCCTATTACATTACAAATGAGTCTCTTTATCTTTTATTTCACCATGGGAACCTCTAGTGGCAGGTGGAGATGTCAATACTTCATGTACTTCACATTCCAGGTGACATCCATCCTTTTTGTGTAAAAAGATATTAAACCTCCCTGCAAGAACCAAAAAAACCCCAAAAATAAAAATGTTCCTTTCTGTCTCTAAATTGTTTTGAAGACTTTGTGTGTGTCCAGCAAATGTACCTGTCAGAATTATTTAAAAGAAATGAGAAACCAAGGAAATTAATTTAAATTTTGACTCTCTCAGACTTCCATTTATCACGGAAACCCATAAAAGAGGGACTGTGCATAAAGATTTAAGATAGAGAATCAGTGATTGTTCTATTAATCTAGTTTAACTGATACTAAAATCTGACAGAATGAATTACAAGTTGCATGCAGGAAGGCTTATCAATTCATTATTACTTTCAAGGTTCTCGCTTCTCTCTTTCTCTTTGCCTTCAGCTACTGGCAAAGGATAGGCTTTTGCAGTTCAATTTTTCAGTTTATTTTTGACTGCTTTTAATTAAATTTGATGGCCTGCTTCTGCACCAGTGAAGTTATTGGAGTTGCAAAGCACTTTGCTGTTATAATGATGGCTCCCTTGATGTCTGTTCATTATTAACTGCTTTTCAAATGTGCTTCTCTCAACTCTCATTTTATAAATATTTAAATAACTGTGATTTTCTATAACATAAATATCTGGGCACTAGTGATAGGAATTCTATTGCCTATTTAATAGGTTTTACATAGTAATATGCTTTTTAAATAAAGTTAAATATTATAATGTTAATTGGGAAATTGTTGTCCCTAAATCTTGTTACTTGTATGTGTCAGCAGAAATTGTCGTCATATTTCAAAGCAGCAGTAATTGATGAATTAATCAGGAGTTTGTGAACTATTGCTTATGTGGCTCTATTTTTCACTGATCTTAATTATTCAGAGCAACAGACAAATACGTAAATAATACAAAAATACCATAGCACTTCTGATATTTACACTACAAGCGACATTATTTGGTTTAACCTCAATGCCTTCTGAAACAAATTTCCATTTTTAATACAAAGTTACCAGGAAAAAGAAGGTAGAGCAAAGGAAATGAAAGAGTTTTTTTAATTACTAGCACTTTGACTATGTGAGATAAGAGACTGTTTACAGTTAGTCTGGTGAAGAACTTCAGAGTCCTAAAATATTTCAACAGGCAGGCATTAGTTCTTAAAACAAAAGACTTTCTCTCTCTTTAATGGGTCAGCTACTTGCCCCATCTCCCATTGGCAGAGAGCCTTAAAGGAATGGAATATTCCTCTAAACACTAAAGAAGATTATTTGCATGTCTTTTCTCATGTTGATAAGTGCTTTTTTGTCCAACGAGTCACACTGGCTTGACTGAAAAAAGTCTCAGAGGAGGGATACATTCAGTATAAATACTACAGGGAAAATGTGGCACAGCACTGCTCAGTAGTGAACAAATTTTACCTTCTGAATACAGAAAGAAGGAGAATAAGAGGCAGTTTGCTTTGTGATTCTGGAAGCTTAGAAATATTTTAGAACATTCTGTCCCAGAAAACAGTAATTTTAAATTCTAAATTGGCGATCTCTTTGGCATAAGACATATCCTCCTAATAACTTTTTCATTCTGTAGGGCTGTAAGTTCCAAAGTCTATGCAAGCAAGCAGAACTCCGGGTTTTTTTTCTTCCATATGGGCTGCTCTCTGCTAATATTTATACTGTACCTAGTTTTAGAAATTACCTGCTGCTGCAAGTTCCTCATCTAACTTGATTACTTATTTAAAAGAACATTTTATTTTCCTTTCCTTTAATAAAACAAAAGAGTAATCATACCTGAAAGGTGGAAATTCTTATTAGATAGACCTATTGCTTTGCGTGATCAAAGTATATGCGTATAATCTTTTGTCTTCTACAATTATTCTGATTGTGCCTTTCTACATAAACACACTTAAAAATAATTAAAAATTCTCAAAAAAAAGTAAATTTATAGTCGACCTAAGTCCTTTACAGACTTTCAGAAATCAAATGGTTAAATTTTGGTTAAGATTAATTTAGTTTGTTGCTTGAAGTAAGTCTACACTGGATGTGTTCCCATGACAACTGAAAATAAAAGACATAGAAATTCTTCTGCATGACATTTGAAAAGGGTGGTGATATAGCTACCCGTTGCAAGTGCAGTAAAGTTAGTGCTACAGTTACCCACTGCAACTGCAGCAAGGAAGCTACTCTTCTATGAATGTAACTCAGCCAGGCACATCCATATTAGACTTAATAGTGACACCTATGGTAAATGTGGCCTTAAAGACCTTTGTCCAGCTTAATAATCTACATATACCTCTTACGCCCTTTACCTTCTACATATTCAGGAAGGTAGAAGTTTCAAATGAGTCAATTGTCCTCTTTTTTTCCACTTTTTTCTAAATCTTAATATTTCCTGACACATTACAGAGGCAAAAGATGTGACAATCTTAATTTACTCTTCTCTCATCATTCCATATTTTCAATAATTTTAATATAACCCCTTTGATTTCTCTGCAGGTGGCATCCCATCTGTCACACACAAATCTTCCAGAAATGTCGTACTACTGCAGGAGATCTGTCCATCATGATACAGCTGTCCACTACCAGAGGAAGAGTGCCAGTTTTCTGTCCTTGCTGATTCTCCCACCTTCTACAAGGACCACCTTAAACACGTCAAAGACAATATAAACAAACTCGGGAAATTCCTGCGCATTAGTTACAGCTGGCTAGAATTGCTTTTCTTGTAAGTTCAACCATGTTTTAAAGGAAGAATAATCTTTTCTAGCTGTTCCCTACTAAAAAGGCAACTTTAGATTTAAAGTAACAGTTCCAAAGATTCCAAAGATTCAGCAAATCTTCTTAATCATTTCATTAATTATTATGTGTGAAGAGGTGCTATCTTTCCAGCTAACAGTGCACAACCTTTCCAGTCAGACAGGAAAGGGACATACACTACCACTGCTTTTTTACAGTTTGATTAGACCTACTTAGCACATAGCATCTAATCTGAACATCCAGGCATGGTGGTTCCAGGCCACATATCCTTTGCAGCCCTGCGGAGCAGAAGACAGTAGCTGTAACGAACAGAGAAAACTGTAGTTTCAGTCTGAGGAGTCGGTTACAGACAGTGGAACCTAAATCTATGAATGAAGATGTAATCTATGAAGCTACTATGTAATCATCACCCCTCAGTCAACTCTTTGCTGGGCAGTGTGGGTCCCCACATTTGGAATTTGAAGTAAATAGCTGTATATCAGTCTAAGAACTGTGCTGTGGTCCACCACAAACTAAAATTTCAATTTGCATGAGACATTTCAGTGATGATGCAATAGGTCAAAACTGAGCTGATCTGTCCTCAAAGGACTGAGTTTCACAGGAAAACCTGAAACCCATCAGGTCCATATGAAGTTTCATGCAGACTTCAGAAAGCACCTCCAAAGACAGACTTAACAAAACAGATGCATTAGGTGCCCTCTTGGAATATTGCTGAGCTTTTCACAAACTCACTAAATGTGTTTAGACCAGAGAGGGATCAGGTGTTTTACCTACTGTTAATAAGCTCTGAAGCAGTGAATGTTTAAAAATGTGATTTTTGCTGTAGTAAGCAATGATGTGTTTGTGCATCTGTAGGCTGTTCGCCAATCTGACAGACGCTATTTGAATGCTGATGATATATCAGAGAATAGCAAGTCAGATTTAAATTACTTCATAAAAAGAATTACAGTATTAAACTACAATGGTTTGGGAGTTTCTAAGACTGACCTGAGACAAAACACAGGGAGAGTTGTTCTTGTACAAAGTTTGCTTATATGCTTGATTTGTAATGTTAACAATGTTAGTTCTGTCCTATGAATTACTGCAAACACTCCTGACCAAAGGAAGGTAGCTAAACTTTTCTTCAGAAAGAATCCAATCAGCAGGTATACTTCTATGACTATATATTTATTTATAATAAAAATCAATATCAGAAAGGAAAGAAAGAAGTAACCTAGTAGATTTAAGAGAGTGTCAGTTTTAGATTTCTTCATTTATTTTAATTTGGGGTCAAAAGGAGCTGTAGAAAGATGAGGTACAGAGACAAGAATGTTTCCTCTTATTTTCTGTTCCAAAAGTTCATGCCATTTTGATACAAGTGACATATAATTTATTCCAGCACATTTAGATGAAAATGACATAATTCTTTTGACTGCTATTACACTCAAAGTGTATAAATGAGTAAATGTTTCTGATTAAACATTTGCCTCTGAATTTGGATAAAACACATTACAAAAAAGTTACAGGAGAGTATATGCAATATATAGAACCTAATCACAGATAAACAGGGTTCTTTGGAGATAAAGGAAACTGTCACTCCCTTCCAAGGTAAATGTGGATAAGCTAACAAAGTAAAACTTTTAAAAATGCTATAAAATGAGTCAATTTTTCTATTTGTATCAGTTCTGCCATTTATAAGCCTCAGATTGCAAGCAATTAAGGGAAGAATTAATGCTCACTTAATGAATAGCTAACATTTTAGGATAGAATTTTGTTATTAACTCTTCTACATTATCTACAAACCAGATAAACAACACTGGCAGCACAGCGAAGACCATTTCTCTCTCAACACTAATGCTACATCAGTTTACAGTAACTAGGACAAGCACTTACAGATCCAGCACTGCTCACAGTAGTGCAGTAAATAAAATTTTCACCATTGCTAGCGGCAGATCACAAGCTTTGTGCTCATTTTGCAGACTTTCAGAACTGAAGTTCATTAGTCTTACTTTTTCTGAAACCACCTTGACCTGCGTGAAGCTGTATTTTACTTTGTGTAGATACATTTTCTCTCATGACCACCTGGTTGTGCCTGACTTGTTTTACTTTGAGGTTTTGGTTTGGAGGTTTTGGGGGTTTTGTTTTTGTGGTGTATAATCATAATTTAAAATAGGTAGTAGTACCAAGCAGGTGTTCTGTATAAAAATGTCTATGGCTTTAACATAATGATTTGGTCAAGAGGGCTTTCTGGTATGAAAGCAAAGGTCTTGGAAATGGGGTACATGATGGACTGTAGAGGAGCACAGGTAGTAAATTCCAAGAAAATAGGTCCAGTCTGGTACTGGAGACCCTACAGTTATGAACAATTCATCAATGTTCAGTTAAAGAAGTTCAGACCTGTACCAATCATGAGTTGCAAAGAACGTAACAGACATATGTCCAACACATGGACAGCACAATCTGTACAGTCAATTCAGACGTAATACACATTAGCAGACCAATGAAGAAATAGCAAGAAATAGCAAAGTGTAAAGAGGTTTAGGAAATGCAAAAATCATGCCAAGTAAATCCTAAATTGAGTAGGAAGAAACCTTCTACCTCAACATCATACTCATTCCATCAAATGAGTTAGGATGCTGGCTGCTCACTGTACCTTCCCCTCAACTCCAGACCAAAATCACCAGTCTTAGACAGTACAGGAGCAGTGAAAGACAAAAGGGGTAGATACTAGAAGTGTGTGCATAGAAGTTTTAGCTGAATAATTATTATGGAGACCTCTCCTCCAATAATATCTTTTTTTAATTTATTCAATAGAATAGAATAGAATAGAATAGAATAGAATAGAACAGAATAGAATAGAATAGAATAGAACAGTATACAACATTTCAGTTGGAAGGGACCTACAACAAACATCTAGTCCAACTGCCTGACCACTTCAGGGGTGACCAAAAGTTAAAGCAGGTTGTTAAGGGCATTGTCCAAAAGCCTCTTAAACATTGACAGGCTTGGGGCATTGACCGCCTCTTTAGGAAGCCTGTTCCAGTGTTTCCCATCCTCTCAGTGAAGAAATGTTTCCTAACGTCCAGCCTAAACCTCCCCTGGTGCAGCCTGGAACCATTCCCATGAGTACTATCACTGGATCCCAGGGAGGAGATCTCAATACCTCCTTCTCCACTTGCCCTCCTCAGAAAGCTGTAGAGAGCAATGAGGTTGCCCCTCAGCCTCCTTTTCTACAAACTAGACAAGCCCAAAGTCCTTAGCTGATCCTCGCAGCACATGCCTTCCAGCCCTTTCACCAGCTTTGTTGCCTTCTTCTGGATGCGTTAAAGGACCTTCACACCGTATTAAATTCTGCGGCCGAGAACTGCACACAATACTCAAGGTGAGGCTGCACTAGTGCTAAATATAGTGGGATAATCACCTCTTTCGACCAGCTGGTTATGCTGTGTTTGATGCACCCCAGGATGCAGTTCGAACCTCTTGGCTGCCAGGGCACACTGCTGACATATTGAGCCTGCTGTCAACCAGTACCCACAGATCCCTTCCTGCAGGGTTGTTCTCCAGCCACACCTCTCCCAATTTAGATTTGTGACCGATGTTACTCTGTCCCAGGTGCAGAATCGAACATTTTGACTTGTTAGATTTCATCCCATTAGTCACAGCCCAGTGCTCCAATCTATCTAGATGCCTCTACAAGCCCTCTTGACCCTCAAGAAAGTCAACAGAAAGCCACAGTTTATCTTGAGGAAAAGCTGTATATTTATTAAAATTTATGGACAAAACAATGTATTTTGTCCAAGCTTCATCTAGGAAACGACTGAAAAGTTTTAGAAGCAACTTTAATATTTGACTCCAGGCAAATAACTTTGCATGAAAACTGTCAGCTTGAATGTGTAAGTTTGGCAACTGAAAAGCAGCTGAAATCAGGATTTTATAAAATGAAGCAGTTTTATAAACTGGAGCAACCCCTATGTAGGGAAATATATATTTAACGACATTTAGAAAATACATTCTAGGCTGCAATTCTAAAACCAAAATATGATTACTTTATTGTTATTTTTAGCTGACAAATGTTATTTTTGGGTGGTATGCTTTCCATGTTCTGTATCAGAGGTTATCATACATATCAGTATGCTTTAAGAACAAATTATATAGCTCTTCTCTATGTACTGCATATTATTTTAAATTAGGAGTGATGTTCATACTATTGACATATTAAACTGAGCAGACTATTTCAAAAGTGAGTGTTTCACTCTAGATGGAGGAGATTTTCATGCAAGGGGACTGACATGTCTGCATGAAGTTCTTTTGAGATCAACTTAATGATAACAGATAGAGATCTGCACAAACTCACAAAATGACCCCCAGAAATCAGGCAGGGATATCAGATGACTTAAAATATATAGAAAATTTCAGAACAGTCTTCTTGTGATGTGTATCATATGAAATAGAGACACATGTTGACCATCTAACGATGCCAGTCTGTACAATAGGACAAAGCAACTATATTACTATTTCAATAAATTATTTCCAAAGTTTTTTTGCACTTTTTAAATTCAAAAGTTTGTATATGAAATTAAAAATAATGATCTTGGACTACTTGCTTTCTGTATTACAGTCAGCCCTTCAAAAAAGGCAGCTTCATTTTCAAGACCCTAACCTAGGATTTGGGAAAGCATCTCCCCAGCTTTCCATATATTCCCTGAATAATACCAGGGAAATTAATTGCTCTTACTGAGCCTCAATTTCACATTTGCATAAAAAGAAGAGCAGTTCCACTCCACAGAACTTATGAAAATAGAAGTTGTCAGGCTCCTACCTGTTTGGTAATGATACTGGTGTGCTGGAAAAGATTATTGTGTTCACATACCTTTGCTGTTTGGTCTGCTCTTAGACTGCCTCATTTATTAAGTAGTTTGTATGTCTGTCACACTTACAGTATAGTTACTATTAACCATCAACAAATTCTGCTCTTACAAACATGCAAAAGTACTTAAAATTCTATCTTTGTAGATGTCCTTGTTTCAAATATTTTCAATGTTATTTACATAAACACACTACTATTTAGAAGATTCTTCAAAAGTTATGTAAAATGCTCTGAAGCCTCAAATTTAATACTTTAACAGGCTGTAGTTTAAGAGCTGCAGACAGGATTTTCATCATGATTAATGGGAATCAGTTTGCTGTTTTGTCTACATGTAGCTTAAAACTTGTTACAAACAGGAAACAGAACTTCTTACCCTGCAGAGAATACTATGTAAGTAACAGCTCCAAAACTGGAAATAGGAGCTATTGTCCATACTCACTACCTGTCTATTCAATGGGCTAAAAAATTGGGAGACAGAAGGGTTAAGCTTCTTTCTTGCCCTTGTTTACAACCTTAATCAATCCAGGGAGAAGTCACCAGTGCATACGGTTTCTCTCTTCCTATATCTAAGGGAATTGCTGGTTCTCTGTGTCTCTGAAGTCTGATATTTTCACACACATAAATAGGACAATTGTAAGAGTTTATAAGATTAAGAGACAAATCATAATAAATTCTACCTTTTTGAATTTTGTCATCACAGATGACTTCAGGGAAGCTGCAAAAATACTAACCTTGACCTTCAGGATATATTAAAATCAAGGATAATCACATGCTAAACAGATAAGTGTTCTCTGGGGAAAGAAGACCTCATCCAACAGGTCTAGCAAAAGCTTGTAAAAATCTGATTCTGATGTTATCCAGATGCAAAGCTTTAACATTTCCTAGAGATGAAAGCTGAAGCCCTGGAGCAGGGGTTGAGATAAATAGGTTCTATTTCTGGATTAACTCCAGATCACTGGTGTCAGATGTTCACTTTGCTGTGGCTCGGTTCCCGAGTGCGAAATGAAAACAGTAGTGTTGCATTCCTTTGCCTTTTATTTGCTAGCACTGGGAGAAGATGGCCTGGAACGAGACCAGCATAAAAGTATTCTGGTGTCAGGGTATTTTAAACTGTTGTAACATAAACAGTAATAGTTCTTGGGTTTATATACCTTATTTTACTGGGATTGATTTGCTGTCATTGAAATTGCAAGTGTTCGGATGAACTAATTAATATACAGAGATATTATTTTCAATCTAAAATAGTCTTTTGCTATAACTCTTGCACTTTGATCACTGGAAATACTCAGGAAATATATAACTTAAAATGCTCACTGTTCAGCTGATTATTTCTTGCTGCAGAAGATATAAATGATTTCCAAGTCTTCAGCAATTCAGCCAGCCCGCTCTGTTTGTTTAGCCAAAGTTTTTCACCATATGCCAGGAAAGTATTTGGGAACTATTTATGTCAGGTATGTACTGAATATATACCAATGTAAAGATGAATCTAGGGTGTACATAGATGCAGTCTGTATCAATACGCAGCATGTTCACATTCTAGTCTGAATTTCTGATCATTTCACTTACGTTTGATACCTTTCCTCAAGAAGGTTATCCTGACATCCAAAACAAAAAGATAGCTGTATATTACAGTGAGGAGGTGTCTCTTACTGAATTAACTCTATTCCTCTTTCACTGGGTAAATTCCATAACTCTAATCTGGGCTGAATCTCTGAAAAGCACAGGGAACACAGACAGGTTCTCACAGACATGCAATTCTTGAATAAAGGTCAAGCCTCTGAATGTATCTTCGTTTAGTGTTTTGTTTAGTGTTTGCAGTCACAAAATTAGAGAATGATTTAATCTATAGAGACCTCTGGATGTCATCTAGTTCAACCCCTCTGTGCAAAGCATTTCCAATTAAAGCATATTGGTCTGGACAAAGTCCAGTCAGGTTTTGAGTATTTTCAGGAATGGAGATTCCAGAGTATCTCTGGGCAACCTACCTACCATGACAGTAATCTTTTTTCATTATTTTTAGTCAAAAATTTTTGTGTTCTAGCATGTGTTTGTTGCCTCTCATCCTTCCTTTGTGCACCTCTGGGAAAAGTCTGGCTCTGCCTCCTCTACATCCTACAATCAAGTATCTGTACATGCCAGTAAGTCCTTTCCTCCCCCCTCCAAACTGTCACTTCACCAGACTCAACTAGCCCTGCATTTACAGCCTGTCCTTGGATGCCCTGTCCCCCATCCCCAGACCACATTGGTCAGGGTTATTTCCATTACTTCAAGGACTGTCTTATATTGGGGTGCCCAAAGCTCTGTACAACATGCCTAATGCTCATTCACTGATTCTGAAGAGCAATGTAGGATCACTTCCCCAGACTTGATGACTACGCACTTGCTAATGCAGTCCAGAACTGGGCTTTGGGGCCAGTTTAGTGTCCCCCAGAGCTCCAAGAGCCATTACTGCAGAGCTGCTCCCCAGCTGGTCAGCCTCAGCCTCTACTGTTACCTCCCAGATGCAGGATGTTGCGTTCAGCTTCGTGAGGTTCCTGTCACATAATTCCTTGGAGCAGCAGCCCTGCCCTCTAGCAGATTGACCTCCTTGAACAACTTGTGCCATCTGCAATGATGATGAGAGTGAAACCTGTACCATCGTTCAGGCCATTAATGAAGAACATTAAACAGTATTAGTCCTGGTATTGCTCCTTGAGAGAAACTACTCTTTTCTGGTCACTAGCTGGGCTCTGTGTTATGGATCACAACACAGTAAGCCCAGCGGTCCAGGCCATTTTCAATCCACATTGTTGACTGCTTATCTGGCTTATATATCACCGACTTGGCAACAAAGATACTATGAAAGCTGTGTAAAAAGACCTTCTGAAGGGAGGGTGATCAAGTACACACATATTTGTCTGTCTACAGTCTTCTCATCAAGACTATCACATTGGATAGGCATGATTCGCATGGACCTGGATCTTCCTGAACTTGTTAAATATTGCATCTATGATCCAGAGCAACCTCTGTGTTACAGTTTATACAGCAGCTGTTAAAAAGATAAGATGCTGCTTATTTGCCTTACATGATTATTGTGATATTTCAGAAATTGTAGTTTCATTTTAAAGTGAGAAATAAGTAAAATAAAACTACTATAAGTGACTATGACCTGAAAGGGATGTGCACACCATTCACATTCAATATCACAGTATTGAGTCTGTTTTTTCCATCACTATGCTTATTAACTTTAATAATTTTATAAAATCTTTTCCCATTTCAGTAATACTGGTCATCTGATATGCTACATAAATACACCTCAGCTGAGAAGTCATTTCTCAGTTTGTAAAGTGCCAAACAAGTGTCAATCAACTAAACTTTTTTAACATGTCCACTGCCTATGACTCTCTCCTTTTAATGTGAAATTCGACAAAAATTCTCCCTTCTTCAAACATTACTGGGATATTTCTTTAGCTTAGTAAATTGCATAAAACACAGCAGTGTGCTCAGCACTGCTGAGGAGAAGCTTGAAATTGCTTGTATGCTGCTGTTTGATCTTCTTTGCTTATTATTATAGCTTAATTGATCTTGAGATGAGTTTCTGAGCACAAAATTTTCACATGATGTTGAAAACAGAATGGATGAAACATCCAGTAAAATTTAGTGTGTCGATACAGAAGTACTGCTGCTAATTTCACCTTGCACATGACTGAAGAAATCGGCAACCTTCAATATATGTCCATATTGCCTCTGCTTAATATCCAAGTATCTATGAAGTAGAACTTCTGTTCTGCTTGAGAATTAGAACAAGTCTTGATTTTTTTAACCGCCATCATAATATGAAAATATTGGGTAAACAACTATAAAAAGTATGCTTCTTTAAATGGACAATAAGATCACAAAATTAAAAGAAATGTTCTTCAACAGACTGTTATCAGTAGCAGACCTTTCCAGGTTTAGAAATTTAGGGTTGCCTTCTAAAAATCTAAAGATTGCTGGATTGTGCCTGACAACAGAAGAAAACTGTCTCTAATAATTAAGTTTAAGTATATAAAAACCTGCTCTGCTCACAAGCAACCGCAAAATGTTAACAAAACCCAGTAAGTTGGCAACTGGAAAATCTATGCATATTAAGCAAGCCTACCAGTCTCCAGGACACCTAGGCAATAGTCACAGTCATCCTCTTTAGACAAAATAGGGCTAACAAGGTAACTATTTTCTAGCCTGAGATCTCCTGCCTGAGATTTCCCACTTCTAGGTATGTATCCAATTCATACTTGGCTATTGGCAAAAATATAAAAATAAAAATTGGGGGAATTATTGTTAACACTTAGAAGCTATTCTAGTCTTCATGCCGCAATCAAGGCAGCACTACTGCGTACTGCATATAAGTATAATCTTTTTCTGTAGGATGGCTGTCACCGTCATCTGTGTTTTAGGATGCTACTTCCTGTCAGTTCATCCCAAGAAACCTGGTGACTTTTATCTACTTTTCAGCTGTTTCTGTCTGCTACAGGTTGCTTGTCTCAAATGCCCTGCATTAAACACAAGGAGTGGTGGCAAATGGAGCTTTTAACAGAGGTCTTGCCAAAAAAGTAGCACTACTGTTAGAAGATATCTCAAAGACCATTCCCCTTTCTAGTGTCTCCTAGGATGCCATAGAAAGTCATATCAGAACTAAGATTTGGTAAGGCTCCAGGTGTGTTCTCTTTATTTAACACAAACTTTACACATACTAACGTTTTATCTAAAATGCCACAATCTATCTAAAGCAGATGGGACTTTGCGTATTCATAGTTTCCACTCACCAGCAATCGGATAATAACAAAGATCCCCTTCTCCATTCTTGGGTTTTTTTGTATTTTAACGCACTTTTGGTCTTCATCTTTATCAGTAACATCTAATAAACTCCCTTTAGGCTGCAGGTCTTTTTGGTTTCAAAGAGTGATAGAGATTTTGAGAAAATAAATTGCCTATAACTAATAGAGGGTTTTCCTAAATGCAGTTATCAATTACCAAATTGCTAAAGGAAAGCTCCCAGTCTTCCAGAAAATTTGGAGTTACACATCAAAAACACTGCTAGAGAGAAAAATTGCTAGTTAAAATTTTTAAGAGAAAAAAAACTACTCACATAAATATTTTTCTCAGTTTGAATCAAGAATATGCTACATTGAGTTTCTTTCCTTATGCCTGATCTAGAAAGAACTCTTAAAGAAGATTAACACATTTTCTTCGATACATTTAAGAACCTGTGAAGAGTCCTAGTTCTTTTATTCTATGTAGCAAATACTGTATATTAGTCATAGCCTAGCTTGGTTTGGCTAGCAGTGGATAAAGAAGACAAAGCATCCATTCAGCTATCAGCATTTCTAATAATCAGTAAAGCAATTGCTAATCCAAGATTAACACAGCCACTGAGAGGAATCTGGCTCCTCTATTATACTGTCTCTATGCAAATAGTTCTAAAAATACACATTTTGAACAATTTCCAAACTGTCAAGTACTGTAATAATGTGAGTTAAGAGTTTATTTTGTGGTGACACTGCATGTTTTCAGACATTCACATTTTTTTTACAATATCTTGTCTTGCCTGTCTGTCTGATACCTGAACATCTTTTATTGATATTCTGCCATCACCACCTCTCTTTCCTTCTTCTCTTTCTTCCTCTCTCCATCTTCTCCTTCTCCAAGGCTAATATCCTCCAGGTTTCTTAGCGGTTGTTCAAAGAGGAAAATAGACTTTCACTGAGAATTTATACCATGTTATACTGTGAATAATAAGCAGACCTAACACACTGGAAACCATCCTGCCTTTATCTTCTCTGTGAGCTCCTACTAGCTACAGAAAAGTAGATTTTTTTTGACAATTAGCTGGAAAAAATGCAAGGGAAAATAAAATGTTGGAAGTTGAAATGAGATACCGCAGTTCAGGAAAAATAGGAAACTAAGACAACAAGGATGAGAGGTGTGCTTTAATACAGCTGGTGCCTTCCATGTATTTCCATTAAGAAGTTCTCTGCCAAATTTTTTATGTGTGTGTATAATTCCTGTACTTCATGGCTTTAGCACTGCTGTCACCTTAGGTCCTAGCACTTGAAGGACAACTTGTGGGACTCCCTCTAAGACCATCTTTGGGCTACCAAGGCTTCTGACTCTGTCTTTCATATACAATTGTCTCCCATGTTTTCTTCCAAGCAAAATGCAATAAGAAGGAAGGTACATTTCATTAGCAGTCAAATAATATTCCTTACATTTTTTAAGCAGTTTGTCTTCTACATCAAACAGATTACTATTTACCTATAATTTCTTGATCATTAAATGTATGCATATACGTTCATGTTTTAGATTTATCTTTTGTAATAATTTGTCATTACTTTCAGGGAGTGCTATCAATTCTCTAGAAAGAAAGAGAAATCACACTATGATGTCATTAAGTTTGCAAAATAACACTGTGAAGAGATGAAGTTACATACTGATTTAACAGTGTGTTTAAACGAGAAATTGAATTCCACAAAATGGGAAGGCAAAGTGCTTTACAGTGTCTCAGAAACTGCATTTTTAATTTATGTTTGCTGTTAGAAATCATCAGTCTTTGTAAATTTAGTCTGAAATGAACCTTTGAATGAGTAAGACTTCACTTACTTGGAGTTGAGGCTGATCAGCTCTTCCACAACTGGTGCCAACATTCTGTCAGTCAAATTACTAACTAGATTGTAAAGGGCCAGGAAAGCAGTTGCTTTTTACTCCCACCTGCAAAAAAATATTGTGTCAATTACTTTTTTTCACAGTCTTTCAAGTGCAATACAACATTCAACACACTATCTTTGCCTGTCACATTAAGGGTTCAGCAGAACATTCATATAAAGGATGGAAACATACCTTATTACAGTCTGAATTTCCCCTTGAATGTGTGATACAACATGTGTATAAATAAATGCTCTAAGTAATACTTTATTTTGCTATAAAAATTTATTATAAAATATAATGCTATATTCATTCTTAAATGTAAATAAAATATTGATTCATATAAGGTACGCATTTGTAAATGCTGGTACTAAAGAAAATTAAATCAGAACTTTTAGCAGTAGAAAATAGAAGCACCTCAGAGCAATGTAGTTTAATACAGGTATTCAAATAATGAAGATTCATATTAATTTTGACCTTAAAGTACTACTTTTTTTTCAAATTTTGTCATCTTATTATGGACTATAGCCTTCAAAGTTATGACAAACTATTCTTAAAACAGAAGGTTAATGAAAATCTCCCTCAGCTTTAAATTGCCCTCTATCACCTTTGAAAGGTCACGAAGACAAAACAAAGTCCCAACTGACTAAAAAACTGACTATTATGATATCCATCTACAAAAAAAGGCAAAGAGGAAGAATCAGAAAACCGTAGTCCAAACAGTTCCGCTTTAGTTCCTGGAAAAATTTATAGACCAGGTCCTCATGAAAGCTATTTGCATGTACAAGAAGGGCAAGCAGTGGCAGCACAACAGCAGGCAGGCATGTGGCAGCGGCCAGGTGTGTGGCAGCATGGTGACCACCCGGCAAAAAGCAGCATCCTTTCCTTCTCCTGACCTTCCAGTACATGGTAGAACCAATGCAGCCACAGAGCCAGAGTTCCTGTCCAAAGCATGTGTGGTTTGATGGCCTTGCTGGACTTGTCAATGCAAGAGAAAAGCCACACTTGGACTCACGTGTCAGAAGCCGAAGACTTAATAAAGGGAGCAATTGACTTGCGCTTATCAACAGATAGAAGTAAGGGAGGATAGCCCATCACTGTAAATCTAGTTATCTCTGGAGTGCGACAGAGGCCACACAGTCAGAGGCTGCTTCAGATAAAAAACAGATGGCCCCCCTTGAGCACATACCAAGATGCCCACTGCAAAGGCATGTCGAACTGCTGAGTCTCACTTCTGATGACACAATTTAACATGCCAAGAGCCATCGACACATAATAATTGACACAGTCCCACCTCATCAAAAGATTTTCAAACATATAAAAACTGGCACTTGAAAACTCTCTTTGGAGGAGGAGCGAAGAGAAAACCTTACCTGACGTATGGGTCAAGGGGCCTGAACCTCTCTTCCTCCCCCAGGAAGGGATGCCTTTTTGGTAACAGTTGTGCCTCTGACTTTGTCAGACATTTCACCGGGAATACATAGTTAACTAAAGCGCTAAACTATAACCTTGAGCTCAACTTTTGTAGACAGTGCATTTATCAACAGCAATCCCGAATCTGTGATACCTGTCACTTGAATAAATTACTTGTTGTTTCAACTTTGCAAAACTGTTTCAGTGAATGTCTTTGGAAGGGCTGTGACAGGCAAGCATTGAATCTGATAAGTGGCTACACACTTAACCCTTTAGACAAAAACCGTTGACCAAGCCTGGGACTAGGAGTGTATCCATTTGCACCTAGAATCCTCTCTGAGAAGAATTTCATATGCCAGGGGGTCTGCTCTGAACCTCGTGACTCAGTGGGAGAGCTTTCATTTTGCTACTTATCAGACTCCTTTACTCCTTTTAACGTGACAGCGTGCAACCACCCGGGTTTCCATCTGGAGGGGAAGAGTGATTGCAAGCAAGTCTGTGGGAGGCATGACCAGACAGATGAACTGCTCTGACTGGCAGCCAAACTGCAGGATGAGGTGGGAAGATTGAGGAGTATTTGAGAGTCTGAGAAGGAGATATTGATCAACGGAGCCGCACTCTGCCATCTCTGATGCATGCAGGCCAACTCATCATGGTCACTATGGAGGCAGATTCAAGATCTCTTTTGTGCCAGAAAGAAGGCAGTGTTTAAAGGGATAAAGAGGGGAGGAAGACGGTTACAAGATGGAGCCAGAAGAGAAACCCCTCCTTATCCTCTAAGATCCCCTTACAGAACAGATATGAGGCCCTGGGTACAGTGGACAAGGCACATAGACACAGGAGGAACCTATGCAAAGAGTCTTACTAAGGTCAGAGAGACCAACCTCTCACAACAAAACCTGCATTAAGACCCGTGCCAAGAAGAAACAACAGCAAGTTACGGTCATGAGTGATTCCCTCCTGTGCCAAACAGAAGGACATGTTTGCGGCCTAGACCCTATTTTCCAGGAAGTTTCATGTCTCCCTGAGGCCCAAATTAGGGATGTCACCACAAGGCTGAAAGTCTTAGTACAACATTCAGACTACTATCCATTCCTGTTCTTTCACGTGGGCACTAATGATGTCACAATAAAAAGTCTAAGATCTAACAAAAGATATTTCAGAGCCATGGAGAGAATGCTAAAAAATTCAGGAACACAGGCAGTGTTTTCTTTGATCCTCCCAGTAACTGGGGGAGACTTTGGAAGAAATAGGTGAGCCCAGGATGCCATACCTCCAGGACTGGTGGCTCTGCCAAAACCTTGGGTTTTAAAACACACAGAACAGCCTTCGAGACATGAGGTATGCTGGGGCCTGATGGGATCCGCCTGTCCCAATGGGAAAAAAAGTATCTTTGGGCGTAAGCTGACAAGACTGATCAAGACAGATTTAAACCAGAATTGATGGGGAAAGGGGATACCAACAGGATTACAGTAGGTAAGCCAAGGTTTGGCATGGCGTCACCTGAGGGTAGCAATGCTTGTGGCAACATTTACACTGTCTCTGGGAGCACAGAGGGCTCAGGATCTTGCCTGAGATGCTTGTAGACAAATGCATGCAGTATGAGAAGTGAACAGGATGAACTGGAAGTGGTGGTTAGTACCCAGAACTATGATATCATTGGTATTAGCAAGACGTGGAATGTGTCACATCATTGCAGTGCTGCAATGCAGGGCTATGGGCTGTTCTGGAGGGATAGGCATGGTGGGTGAAATGGAGGTGTCATGCTATATATAAGGGAGAGATTTGATTGTACAGCCCTTATGGTTAGTGATAATGTAGTTGAGAGCCTCTGTATGAGTATTAGGGAGATGGAAAACAAAGGAGATGTTGTAGCGGGTGTCTACTATCAATCACATAGCCAGGATGTAAGCACTGACGAATTATTCTATACGAAATTGGGAGAAATTTCTGGATCAGTAGTCCTTGTACTTATGGGAGATTTCAACTTCCTAGATATCAGCTGGAAATATCATACTGTTGTCATGAGCAATTATTGGAAATTCTTGACATTCGTAGGAGATATAACTTCTTGTCACAAGTACTCAGTGAGCCAACTAGGAACAATGCCCTCCTAGACTTGCTATTTCTGAATAGAGAAGGACCTGTGGGAGATGTGATGGTAGGTGGCTGTCAGTCATCATGAAATGCTTGGGTTTCAAATTTTCAATGTAATGAGAAAAAAGCACAGCAGAGTTGCTACCCTGAACTTCAGAAGAGCAAACTTTAAGCTATTCAGGTAGTTATTTATCAGAGTACCCTGGAAATCTGCTTTTGAGGGCTTAGGAGTTGAAGAGTGTTGGTCAGTCTTTAAGAACCACCTTTCAAAAGTTTCAAAACCTTTTTTTCCACAGGGACCATTCCAAAAGTGTCTGAAGACTTTGTTAGAAACCCTGCAATCTTTCCAAAAGAAGAAAACAGACAAATCTATGAGTGTCTTCCTGATATGTTTAGACTGAAAAGACAAATAGGTGTAATGTGGAACAAAGAATTAAATCTCTCCAAAGTGCTTCAACCATAAATTCTCTTTGGTGTATACATCCGCACAACTTGCACTTTGCAACTTATTAATATTTTCTTATAAGAAATTATTTTAATGGTAAATTTCCAAAGAGCTCTAGCCTGGAATTCCCCAAAGCAGAGGAGCACAGGAGACATATGACAATTAACTAAATACTGAATCATCAGCAGAGGCTAACGGGTAGAAATCTCTTATCTTTTATTACTCCTAACTTGAAATTGGAGAAGAAACATGTGCGGCAGCAGCTCCATGAGATTTGTCTCCCACACTTAGACTGCTGTAAGGAAACAAACTGGGTGCACATTTTCCATTCCAGTGAAGCAAGTAACCCTTTTCTCTCAGAATCTCTGTTTCTTCTTAAATTCTTATGTTTTCTTTCAATGTACTTCACCATTTCTTATGCCTTTTCTTGGCTTCTCTCCTCATCTTCCTGCCTAGAACTCAGTTTCCCTTTCTCTTAGCCTCCAACTCCACACATTCCAGTCTCTGCAGATCTATGAACACTTTCACCATCTTCTTGCCAGTCAGCCCAGCAATTTGTTTTTCTCTTTTCTGATAGTGATGCAGTTGGCCCAAAGCTATTTTTGCCTGTATTTTGCACTTGTTATCAGTTGGGAACAGAAGGAAACATCACTTTGGTTAGCGAATGAAAGCAGCAGATAAGCATGAAGCTTTGGGCTGTCTGCTACTTCTGTTAGCCACTACAGGAGCACTGTGCATTATTGTCTCTCTCTTCTATTATGTATGCTAAAATTTCCTGCATGGAGGGCTAAAACATTTACAAAACATTTACATTTTCTCAGAAAATGGGTCGAGAAAGCCAGATGCAATTATATTGTTGAAAATACTAGGAAAAGGCTAAGCTTCAGCACTGACATTTACATATATGCTTCTCTCCACAATGAATTCTAATGTATTAAATTCAGAATTGCAATGCTACTGCACAAAGACACAAGCTAGACACTAAAGGAAGTCTTGTGAGGACAAGTAATATCTCTTAGTAGATCTCTTGATAGAACTGAAAAAAAAAAACTGAAAAGATGCTGGCACAAAATTCCTTGTTTAGGTTAAAAGAACATAGAGAAGGAGAATTCAGGTATGATAGACGTCACATGGGATACTGATATTATAGCTTGTTTGAAAATTACCTACTAAAATCACAAGAGAAAATTTGAAATCCTGCCTCAGCCATCATAGAAACAGTACACCAGTGATCATTCCTAAATGAAGAATGTTCACATGATAATCATTATTTCTGAAGATGGGAAAATGCTTCCCAAGTTCTTCGTAGCTGTATAAATTAAATTACAAGGAAAATTATTTGTATAAATTACATTATATTCTTTCATGTTCTACAAATACTGGCAATAACACAGAGTTTAGTAAGACTTTGCTGATTTCTTTAGACAGAAAGGGTGGCTCTATGTGATGTTGATGACTTCGCTTTAAAAATATGAAATCACTTTGCTATTTCCCTTCATTCACACATGTGAGATATGACCTTACATTCTACAGTTTGTTTGGTTTAGTAACTCATTCATATTTACAATTACATAAGCCATTCTAACTTTAAAACTTAATTTACTCTGTATCTTGTACCCAAGTTTGTGACTTCCAGATATGTTTATGTGGAAGCTGTTCATGTTTCTATTCTTTTTTATTATGCATAGAAAAACAATATCAAATTAATCAAACAAACAACATCAAATTAATCAAACAAATAATATGAGCACACATCTTATCTTTAGTCACTATCCCTGAAAGTAACACCTTTTAGGAGTAATTTTTTCCTTCCCAGTGGTGGAATTACTTTTCATGTGTTTGACTATCAAAGTATCAAAACATCTGCCATTGGATCATTTCCTACAGACATAATAATACATTTAAAAGCAAAATAAAACAAAAAAAAAAGAAGGAAAAAAAAAGGAAAACATGCTTTTAAATGAAGAAGTTTTAGTTCTTCAGGGTTTGTTTAGATGAAGTTTATGAGGTTTTATTAATAATGTTGTAACCACACCACAAGCATGGCACTGAACAATTATATAAGTAAGAAAAATATTAAAATACACTTAATTTCTGTCAGGACTTGTCTGACAGGTTAGCACTGTGTCCCTTTTTCTGAGTGTACAACATCTCTTTTTAACTGACAGTACTATAAGAAAAATAAAAACAACTTCACAGACATAAACCTCACTTATTATCTTTAGATGTAACAATGCATTTCAGAATTTTTATTGACACCATCAGCATAAGATATTAGCATTATGGATCACAGTAATCCATGACAGGCTCTTCTGCTACCTCTTAATATTACTAGCCACTGTTCTTCATAAAAAATTATATTTATCCACAGAAAGTCACACACCATGTTCTCTATTCTCTGTGTGGAAAGACTCATAAGGACTCTTTTACTGTAGCATGTCTTCAAGAGAGCAGGAGATTCTTAGTCTCCTGCTGCCCCCAAAGATCTAAACTCTGCATGCAACTGCCTGCTTCACTGACCTCTCAAAAGAATTTTTCCAGGCTTTCTTTATCTAACAAGAAGGTTCTCATCAACTGCAATAGCTTTTAGATAAGATCGCAAGTCCGCAACCCACAAGAGATGCCATGCTTGAGATTGGAAGCATCTTGACAAAAAGATGAGATTTCAGCCAGGGAAATGTAGAGAGAGCAAATCTTTCACACATTCTCACAGACTGCAAGATGTTAATAAATATATTGATCCTGCCTTCAGAACATAAAGTGACTGAGATTCTCACATTCTGCTTTATGCCAGAAAAAATGGCTTTCTTATGTAAAAATAAAAACAAAAGCGTCTTCTAAAGCACTTTGTGGAATTGTAAGAGCTGATTTCTAAGCACAGCTTCTTACTTCTCTGCCCACTCCCAAATTTTAATAATTATTTACTGCTTGAAAACATAATCAGCTAGAATTTTATACAGAAAGATGTTGATCGTGTTTTTGCAAAAATAATAATAACTAGAAACATTTCTCTGCCTGCTTTATTTTATAAGGTCTTTTTTGCATAATCCATTTAATTCCTTTCAAACTTTACAGAGTAACTTTATTTTGGATATAATCCATCTAATTCAAATTTGTGCTCAGCATGATTGTTTGTTTTACTTTGTTTTGGTTTTTTGAGTGGATGGAAGATGAATTAAAGTTTATAATGGGAACCTGGTAAATCCTTTGCAATGAAGAAACTTTTAATTCCATAAACTAGTATTTGCTTTTTCTGAATGGTGAACTATATTTGGCTTATGTGGCAAGACTGGGCAGGAGGAAGGGAGCTGCAGGGATGGTTTCTGGGAGAGAAGGGCCTTCCACCTCATGAGACAGAGCCAGTTCTATCCAGCTCCAGAGTGGATCCACTGCAGGACACACCTGAGCCCATCAGCCCTGATGATCGTGCTGCTGTGATAACATATTTAAGAAAGCACAAAATATACTGTGTAGCAGCTGTCAGAGAGAGAAGTGAGAAAAATATGAGAGAAAAATCCCTATTGACACCAAGGTCAGTGGAGAAGGAGGAGGAAGAAGTGCTCCACATGCTGGAGCAGAGATTCCTCTTCAGCTCGTGGAGCAGACCATGGTGAAGCAAATTATCCCCCTGCAGTCCATGGAGGAACACATTGGAGCAGATATCCACACTGTAGGCCATGGAGAATACCACATCACAGAAGGAGGACATGCCCTGAAGGAAGCTGCAGACTGTGGAAAACCCACACAGGAGCCTATGGAAAGGAGCCAATGTGGGAGTCGGTTTTCTGGATGGACCTGTAGTCCATGGGGCACTAACATTGTAGCAGTCTGCTCTTGAAGGGCTGTACCCTGTGGAAAGGACCCATGCAACAGCAGTTCCGGAAGAACTGCAGTCATGAAAGGACCCACACTGGAGCAGTTCTTGAAGGACTGTATATCATGGGAAGGACCCCTATGTGTGAAGGAAGAAAGAGGCTGAGATGAAGTGTTACAAACTGACCTTAACCGCAATTTTCCATCCCCTTGCACCACTCGGGGTGGAAGATGGTAGAAGAGTCAGGAGTGAAGTTAAGCCTGGGAAGAAGGTGGGGGTAGTAGGGAAGTGGTTTTAGTCTTGTCTTTTTTTCTCACTATCCCACTCTATGTTTATTTGACTACAAATTAAAAAATTTTCTCCCAGTGGAGTCTGTTTTGCCTATTGACTGTCACTGCTCAGTGATCTCCCTGTCTTTATCTCAACACATGAGCTTTTCCATTTCTTTTTTTCCCTTGTGGTGTTGAGGATGGTGAGTGAGAGAGTGGCTTGGTGGGCATCTGGAAGTCAGCCAAGGTTAACTCACCATGCAAACATCTCATTTTTAGGAAAAGAAAATATGACAGTTGCGTTGTTTATTTAAAAAAAAGATGTAAATTGGATATTTTAGGAAAAATGAAGCACTTAGATTTCCTTGAGGTTTATCATGTTCTTATTTAACTAGATCTATAAATTAATCAATTTATTCAAGCTCACATTTACAGCGTTTTTAAGGAGGTACAGATTTTCCACAGTTATTTTTAACCTAAATGGATAATCAGAAGTCAAGACTGGGTTATTTCTTTTACTCGATTTTAACCAGGTGTTTTTCCAATGTGTTATATTTCTGTCACCATAAAGAATGTAGAGACATTAACAGATGACAGGCTTTTCCATCTTGTTTTCTCACCCTGTCCTGTTAAGCAGGGGTAGTGAGAGAACAGATGGGTGGAGATCTGGCAGCCCTCCAAGGTCAACTGCCAGCCTTTTGATCTGAGTGCTGTAAGGACTGATAACTTCCCTTTCTTACAGCCCATAGGTGTAATGATTGTACACATTTCTCCCTGAGTAGGTCATGGCATCAAGGGAGGACTGCGTGTGCTCTTCTACTCCAGGTTTTTAACAGTGGTAGGATTTTATTGTCTGAAATATGCTCTGATAATCCAAATAAGACTGAGCTCAGTTTTGACACTTCTTGTAAAGAATTGATTTATTCTGACAATAAAATTAGAAGCTGAAAAATAATTTTAACATTATGACACTTCAGGAGCTCCATCTACTCATTTTGCTGTAAAGAAAATTAATAAGTTGGCAAAATTTTCCGTACTCCCCATCAGACTAAGCAGGAAATATTTCCTACTTGAATAAAAATCTGGTGATGAGCATGACCTTGAACATGTCAGCAGATACACTGAAGAAATATTTTGTATGTGTCTTTGTACCTATCTTTTCTTCCAGTCCATAGCTGCAGCTAGCCTCTGATTCTTCAGAGGAAGCGGAGAAAAAACATATCTAACCAATTGCTCATCAAGACTACGTACTCCTTCACTTTGCAAATGACTGGCTAAAGCTCTGAAGCATGAAATTTGATTTTGTTACTAGTTTAATGTATAGATGCAAGTATGAAGAACATTAAAATGTCAATGCATTAAATTTTGTTTTCCCTGATAGTGTTGAAAGATGATGATGAATATGGGGAACCAGAGATTAAAGGATTTCAAGGTCCAAATAAAACAAAGCAGTTCTATATGTATTAAAACCATGCACAGAAGTAATAAAATTTTCTGGAGTGAAGTATACCTTTGATACAGTTTTGTCACCAAATGATTGCAAGTTGCACTACTCTGACAATATTTAAACATCTTACGATTAGAACATTTATTTCTAATTCTAGTACTACATTGTCTAAAAGTGGGCTCTCAGTAACTACATTTATGTTGCCATTTTGCCTTCAAAGTTAAGCAGCTGTCCCCTCTATCATAGAAGTGTGCAAGTACATATATATTAATGTAGATTTCATCTCTCAGCCTTCTCTCTGATTAAGCTAGACAACTTCATTTTCAGAGATCTTGCATTTTAAGGCTGGCTTGATCCTATTTTCAGAATGAAAGCTCTGTCTTCCATCCCTGGCAAACAGTTCCATCCTTAAACCTCATGGCTGAGTGAATAATCATCATTTATGTATACTGCAATTGGGTACAGAGTGAATTCTTCAATAAATTGTCCTTATTTTTAGTATGGATACATCTAAATGTTAATGCATATAGCAGAAAAATGACTGAAAAGTCTGGAAAATGCTTGGAGAGTTAATAAAATAAAATGCAATTTTTTTTTCCTTTTTGTACTACAGACCCTTATTAGTATAATCATAATGGTGACCAAATTGCTTATAATTACTTCCAAGGTTAAGAAAATGTAAATCCAGCAAGTTCTCTAGCAATCTGTTCTGGTTTTGGCTGCAGCCGGCAACAAAAGCGCCGGTAAAAATGTTTCTGTCTTTCATCAGATGGTTGTGGTATTTCAGTCCTTATTTGCTGTATCTGTTTGCTGCCATGCTGTTCATTACCTTGGGGAAAAGGACCAGGATGACGATTTTGCTATACTGTATGATATCGACTTATGACATAACGTCACTGTGCATGAAATTAGGCTTGTGTTTGCATGCGGCACTGCGGTCATTTCCGTACCTTGGATCCTATGTCTTAGAATTTGTTAATAATTGAACCCACTCTGTGGGGAAAACCAGAGGGGATGCCTTACCCCACTCTTTCACCCCCCTTCTCTCCTTCAGGCTGGTCCTAACGGCTTTTGAAAATTTCGAGTACCCGTGGGATGCTCAGGACAGCATTCTCCTTTTGTTCTGCCTCCTGAATGGGTTGCAGGTTTTGTTTAGGGTTAAACAAGTCGTCAAGAACATTGTGCAGAGACCTGCCCCGGGGCTGGATAGCTGTGAGTGTCTGGGTGTGTGGGACAGCATGGGCAAGTACCTAGGGCAGTGGACACCCCTGATATTTTTTAAACTCACCCCTGAACAAGTGCAGAATCCGGACAAATCACACTACTTCTGTGAGAGAGGTTTTTCTAAGATTATATTAATCACAAATAAACAAAATACATGTAATTTCATTACAGAGGTGGAAAAGAAGAAGTAATAATGCACCTGAAGGAGCTAGGTGAACAAATTGTCTTCTGATATGTTGTTATGCAGTATCATGACATGATGTGAGGATAACTGGCAAGGAATTCTCAGACAAAAATGACTTGCACTGTAAATGCATTTATATCACAGAGCCATAGAATCATAAATGATTTTAGACTGGAAGGGAACCTGGGAGTGGTTCTTCTAGTCCAGCTCTCCACTCAAAGCAGATACAACTTAGATTGTATTGCACGTTGTTTGTCTAGTCAAGTTCTGAATGTAAACAGTTAAAACAAGGAACTCCAGGGATTCCAGTTCACAGAGCCTGATTACTAGAAAAGCCTTAGATTTAGCAGCGTTTTCTAGATCTTACTAGACATCATTACCCTATAAAACCTGGCAACCACAGCTTAACAAGTGAGACTGAGCTACTACCAAACTTCAGTTTGATTTTAAATTTTAAAAGCAGAATTTTCCTCTGTTTAAAAATAAGGAATTTCTGCAGTTCCACCTTTGATTTGAAAATGGAATGATCCATCATCCCTCCAAATTTCCTATGCAATCCAGGCTGCTTGTTGGAAAGAGAATCACAACACTTTCTGTTTTTTCTTCTACCAAATACAACACATGCAGGCAGATATATTATTCTTTTTCTTCTATAACCTCATGTATATGAAGCAAACTATACAAGAGTACATGGTTCTTTTGAGGCATATGTACAATCCAAGCAGGAAGCAATATAAATTAAGGACCAATAAGGTAAAAAAAAAAAAAAAAAAAAAAAAAAA
>Ga0065711_1003797_pt1 | contig 45975 bp, 24 predicted proteins | sample Hoacrofraction12_FD_59098 | JGI IMG/M metagenome (GOLD analysis project Ga0065711, IMG submission 59098) | Hoatzin crop microbial communities from Cojedes, Venezuela - Epithelial fraction 12 v2 (version 2) | ecosystem: Host-associated > Birds > Digestive system > Esophagus > Crop | place... | reverse complement strand
TATATATATATATGAACAAAACCTTCAAAACCCAGAATTTAACTTTGGTTTCTTGCCCAGACCTGCCACTCTAAAAAATATTTCAAGTATTGTTAAAAAAAAAATTCTGGTGTATTGCTCAAAAGTTGTTTCCCACACGTTTTTAACTACATGCAGGATTCCCACATATTTTTATATTCATAGTCATGTTTGATAGTCCTGTCCCAAGATTTTGATATCTTCCTTCAGCAACAGTTTCTGAAAATCATTATTACCACCTGATCTGCTGAACTGTTATTCAAACTCTCACATAATGTTATATGTTGTTATACCAAACCAACTCAAAGCAAACCAAATCAAATCACTGTTCAAATCAGAGCTGTGGTGACAAAACCATAAAACCTTTAAAGCTTTAAGGGGGAGCACAATATGTTTCTGAAGAGAATTGTCTGATGGAAACAGGAGTGTGGATTAGATAATCCATGATGTGACCCTCAGACTTGTGATCCTAATTAAAATATGGTCTTCATGCAGAAAAGCTTTTCAGTTAAGTTCTTCATGCATGCATGTTCTTAAATCCAATTAAATCTGCTATAGATTTAAGATGTGCCTCAATCTATGTTTGCAGAAAGTATGTTTGCTGTAGAGACCACACACAAAGTCACGACTGACAAGCCTGAAAAACAAAACAACCTGAATGTAATGTTATGCAATTTCAAAACTAAACAAAAGTTAATTTGATTGACATGTTGCTTTTACACAGGTGCTTTTAAGATTAAAGGAAATAAATCCTGCTGATACTCTGCTTTACTGTTTTGACATCCATCAGAGTGTGATTAAAACATTGCGCTTTATTAAATATTGGAAATTTATTACATAAAGCTTCCAATAGCAGGGTGTAACTTATTAATTATTTCACCGTCTACTAATATTTGGACTTTTTCTCTAACTACAGAAACACTCTACCCCAAACACAAAAATGGTAAAAAATGCCAGTGAAATTATAACACTTATTGCTCATAACCTAACCTATTTCCACTGGCCTACGGCACAACTGATCCTCATCTCATTCAGTAGATCTTCTGTTTTTTTTTTCTTAACCTCTCCAGCAGTTCATTAAGGACTGGAAAAGAATACCAGAGTAACAGGTAATTGTGGTAAAAAGAATTGAAAAAGTGACTTCTTTTTGCTGAGGACCAAACTGTGACCTTTTAGTAGCCCTGACAACAAATATGGCGGGTGGATCGCTTTGCCCTCTCAACACCGGCCTCTGGGAGTGGCCAGCCAACACGCACCTGCTCAGGAGTTGTTCCTCTGTGCCACAATCTCTCCTGACTGTTCGATGGCCGTTTGCTCGAAACGGCAAATGGAAGGAGATCTCCTGAACCAAATACAGCTGCTTCTTACACAACCACTGCATGAATCCCAGCAGAGGTCCTTTAATCTCCTTAGCCATCATGCGGTTGCAGGATGACAAAACATACTGAGCAGAGAATTGAACAAATCGTATCAAGCCAACAACTGCTCTCTCGAATACCACAAAAAATCTCTCCCTCATAATTTCAGTAGCTTATCTGAAAGGTATTGGTCCCATATCTCCAACGTAATCGATGTGTCCAACGAAATAAATCCCTTGAACTTACAGGAAGTTCGTCTCAGTACCTCCGCATGGAAAATGTGTTCTCTCTGACTTTCCATATTACCTATTTCTACCGAGGCTTTTTAGAATCTACAGTCTGTTTTACACATAAGTTTGTGATTGACGGCAGAGTTTCAAAATGGTGCTTTATGAACTACAGAAAAAATGCTACATCTGAAGACAGTTGTCATTTTCTTAGCTCAGTGAAAGTAGATTTAGTTTCCAGGTATCCCTGAGGGCATAGTTAATGAATGTCTTCAGAAAAAGGGAGGGTAAAAGGCACCTGGACTTCTAAGACTGTAGTTTGACAAACAACTTTCCAGTTGCAGAGCTTTTCCCAGTAGTATTCATGAAACTGCAAAAAAGTACACGGACTTACCAGTGTAAAAATGGTATCAAACCCACGACTTTGAGCAGAGAAAGCTTTGAAGAAGACTCACTTGATAGAATGGTTGGAGCAGCTCAGGACAGATCATGGGTAAAACTGGGCATGTGAAAAACCCTATTTTTGTTCAGAAGAACCCTGTTTTTGTTTTTTTTGGTTGGAATGAAAAGCCGATAGTTCAGAAGGCTTTTTTATTTTATTTGGAATCCAGGCAGGTTTTAATTTTGATAATGGAGAAAAATTATTTCAGTGTCAAAATATTTTACTTTCATAATGTCATAAAGTGTTTTAAATATCTAAATTTTAAAAATATTAGTAGTTAATTAATTAGTAGTCTACATAATGCATTTAGACCCTTACTACATCTAAAATTTCAGCAGAATTGCTATATTCCAGGGAAAGTCTTCCACTTCCTGAAAAATGCATTCTTTTATTTGGAATTGCTGTATCTGAAGCTTTCTGGGCAGCTCTATCTGTAAGGCTTATAGATGTGAAGTTGTCTGTTACTCCGCTGAGGTGCAGACACAATCTCGTTAGAAAGTTTCAGAGTAGAGTTTTTCTGAGTCTCTTTTTTAAAAGGCTTTGTGTCAAGCATCAGACATTTTTCCATCAAGCACTACTGCAGTACTGACCTAAAATGCTTTGCAGGAGAACAAAGTGAATTACAAGAAGACAGTGGGTCTCCCTTAGTCCTCTAAATGGTATACATGCCCAAACTGAAAGATTGATCCGACAGCACTCATTTTTGATCCATCTGAAGAACTGGAAGAACCATCACCAAAGGAATTAAAGCATCAACGCTCCAGATACGTGAAATAAATCTCTGACATGATATACAGGAGTAAACCATTAGAGACAATATCGGGATGCTGTCCAGTGCCAGAATCAGATACAAGGTTATACTAATTATACATATATGCTTTTACAAACCATCAAAGTGTGGTATACGGCAGTCAAGTATTGTCCTGCAACTATAACTCATACTCACTCACATCATTCTCATTTGGATTATAATTAAAATCAAAGCTTTCAAACCTCAGATAACTAGTTGGAGCTCAATTTTTTTCAGTGTTCCAAGGTTTTAGGGGGATGAATTCATCGGCTTCTAACAAGAAAGAAGTTAAAGTGATAATTTTAGGGGCTAAAATTCCAGTACTTCCAAAGAGCTGATTCTGCTACATGGCCCTTTGAGAAGGCAGGGAGTGGTCCCATCTGACATCCGTGGCAGTGCAAGTCAACCGTTTAGTCTAGCAGTCAACATTTTTTTTGAGTTCTGACAGTCATTATACAACTTCGAAACGAAGTTCCTCATGATATCATTTTCAAAGATACTAAGGCTGGTTTTCACCCTGAGCTATTGACTATTGTATATGAAAAGTGCTTAGAAGTTCAGAACATCAAAACCAAAGATGACTCAAGGTGAACATCAAACTACTGACTCACATGAACTTTGTTTCAAGATTTTGGCTTTTAACTGTTTTGTGCCTCAGTTGATCTATCAGACTAGAAAAAAAAGCATTTATTTAATTGGCAAGGCTATTCTGAACTATAGCTGATTATTTAGAAGTCTATGTAATTAATTTTTCATTCCCCAAACTCTCAAAGAATTGCTAATTTGTCTTTCATTTTTCAGTATCTCTAAACACTGCAAACTACTCTTTCCAAGCAAACATAAAAAGTAGTTCCATATGGATTGAAAACCTTATTATAAAATGCAGCAGAGTTATAACAAGCACCATCAGAGAAGTCCTGGATCACCTTTTGCAATGAAGCAAGGCCTTACATCACCAACCTTTTAAAGTAAGTTAATATTGCGGCAGGTTTGACAGAAAATGTTTCCTATCAAGGGCAACCGCCCAGGTCCCTGAATCACCTGCTCACCTGTGCTTGGCAACCTTACCAGCGTGATAGCTCGTGGTGTTGGAGCTCTGCTTTATGTCCAGGAGGAGACCTTTTCCTCAAACTGCCACATTTCTGCTACCCTGCTGCTGCAAGGCAAGGCTGCGCCGGTGCCCGTCCACTGCTGCGGCCCGTTGGCGGCAGGCAGCCAGCCCAAACCCTCTTCTGTGTGGCTGCTGAGTTGCAGAAATCGGGACTGGAAGAGAAACGGGCACATCTTTACCTAAAGGGTGAAGCTGTAACTCCAGTATGTTGCGGAACATTCCATGGACCTCTAAGCACAGCTCTGCAGATGCCGGTGCTGAAGTGAGATGAGCCTCTTCGCAGGCAGGAAGGGGCATAAGGGGGACAGCCACCACCCCACTCGTGCCAGCAGCACCCAGCCCCGCTTCCATCACCCAGAAAAATCTGATGGGAAAGCATCAGATTTGGGCAGTCTCGTACTCAGGTAAGATTTAGGTCCAGTTTGAATGGCACTGGAGGTTTCTCAGAGCAGAGTCAGTTACCACTGACTGTGGTTGGTTATCTACACATGTAACTTTTTTTTTTTTAATGATTTCAATTCGAACATGTATTACTCACCTAGCAATTTATTTTGAAGCCTGGTCTTACGCATTAAAGTTTTGAAAAGTGCCAGACCATCCAGAAACTGCAGATTTAGTACTAAAGCCCCTCATTGCACCCACTGCCTTAGTTCACGGACTTTGTGAAACAAACGTTGGTACACTATCAGCTCACAATTTTTTAAAAAACTTGAAGTCTAAACAGCTTGTTCCTAAGCAATGAAGGCAGACATCACTCCTCAGTAAAACCTATTCCTCTGCCAAACTTTATCTTTCACTTTTCCAATTTGGCAGTAGATATGTACAAAAGAGATCACCAGTTCGATCCTTGCCAGGGATCGGTGCAATACATCATGCCTTTAGGCATTTATACAAAAGCATACACACACTCCAACTTACTTAAACAAATAGGTTTGGGAAAGCTAAAAGTACATCACAAGAGCAGCAAAGAGAGGACAGCTTAATATATTGATTACGGGAGTTATTACTACCAATGCCACTATAATGTATATGTGCATTTACAGAGACTGCTGGCAAAATTGCTTCTCTTCTCTCAGCCCACATCTTTAACTCCTGCTAATGGCAGTTTATTATCAGGGACAGGTTAATAAAGGCTGGGCATGTCAGTTAGGATTGAAGACATGCTTGTGAAAGTATGTGTATTCATATGCACACATACATATACAACTCTTCTAGAACATCTTCTTAGTGATTACAGAATATTCATGAAACTCAAACAGAATGGTTATCAATTTTTTTATGGCTGGCATAATTTTCTTGTACTATTTATACACACCAGGTTTTGTTTTTTCGCAGTAGTTTTTTATAAGACACAAGTGAAATGGGAAATAACAAGCAAAAGAAATGAAGGACTCCAAAGATCTACTACATGTAGTCACCCAATTACAACTATTCTGTGAGCAACACAATATATATATACAGATCAGGGAGTTTCTGTTAGAACATTTATTAGCTTTCTGTGTCTTTCAATGACAGGAATAAATTCTTTGTAACGTAAGCGCTCTCCTGTAGCACACAGTTAGCCGTCTCCGCTCCTGAGGAGGCAGGCTGCATGGAGATTCCTTACTTGCTCCCTGAAAAATTATTCCGGAGTATACTCCTCCCGGGCACAAGAAGTGCTTTGGCTGTTGGGAAATAACTGGCTTTTCTCAGCTTGTTACTTCTCAAGCAATTGGTACCTCTCTCAGCACTGGTATCGCGCACACCTGACTGCATCTCTCTGCACAAACTGGGGGGGGCAGCAGCTTTTTGCAATTTCTGTCCTTTCTGCCTTGAGCACCCATGCCAGATCAGTAATAATCTAACCTTGAATGCGACTTCAGCAACCCGGAAGAAGAAGCAATTTACATCCCCAAATTCCTCCTTCACATTTCTGCTTGCAGTTGCCTGAGTTGCCTAATTTTATTGCACCAGCTGTACTACACTAAGCAGAACCTGCAATTCCCAAATAGCTACTACTTTGAACTAATTTAGGAGCTAGGCTGGGGTAGATCTCCCACCATCTTCTTTCACGGATACTAATTCAGCTGATGAGGATTTTCTGGGTGGTAGTGGAGATCCCCTAAACAAAGGCTAGAAGCTTCCCATTCTTCTTCTAGCATGCCACACGCTGAGGATGTTTGCTGGAAAAACCCAAATACACCAGGCAACAACAGAGGTGCTGAGGGCAGCCTGCCCCCTTCGTGTGAACACTCCTCTCGGTTTGCTGCCAGTTTCTTGTTTACTTTGTCTTCTGCCTCTATCTCCAGCAGAATTCCTGAAGCTTCTCAGATCTTTCCCAGCCACACGGGTTTGCATGCAGGATTCCCTGGCACAACAAGGCACCAGCCATTTGTAGGAAGTTTGGCTGGATTTCTCCTGCTTACCGTTCCCTTCTGCAGACATAATTCTCAGACTACAATGTACAGGTAAGTGCAATTGTGGTTTGGGATTAAAAATGGTTACCGATACTCTATGAAATTGTAGGAAAAAGTTTGACCAGCATATACTTTATGTTTCTATCACAGCAGCATATATGATTCAACTTGGCTTGCAAATTCTACTTGTAACAACACTGATTAAAAAACCACAAACCAGTAAGTGAAATGTGAACTCTCCCTTCCTGCAGGAATTTCTGACATTCTAGTGTTTAATTTTGGCCCACCTTTAAAGTTGGACTGCAATGACTTACAGCACTTTGCATCTATGTAAGAGAGTATTAAGCCCTGCACTGTCTCTGCAAGTTCCATTTTCAGTTTCTGGCTAGGTTATAGCTGTCTCAATATCAGAGGCAAGAAACATCCAGGACATACTGAGTCCAGGTGAAAATAAAATGAACTCACTGCCTATTAAGTAAAATCTACCCAAAAAATTCATATGGATTTTTGCCAAGAGAATACTCCCACAGAAAGTTTTTATGCAAATATTTCTACTTCTTGAAAAGTATATTAAATAATCCAAACAGGTAATTTTGCATATATTAGCTATAAACCACTATATACTTATAATACATACATCAAATCTGGTTTTGACAGATACTTGGAACAGAATTTCATAGCAAAACATGGTTCACTAGATATATTAATGCTCTTTTTTCCCATTTGTTAGTGAATCAGAATCCTCACAGCCAGATAGCAAGTGAATTGTGGGCAAAAGCTAAAATAATGGAAAGAAAATGGATACTGAATCATTCCCAAGGGACACTGCATTGGCTACCATTCTCCACCATATTTGTGCAGGACCAACGGATGGTCCCTGCACACTACCAAGCTGCTTCCCAGTAGCATCTTTTGGAAAACGTACTGGTGCTGATCAGAAAAATTTACTATGCAAGTACCTGTGTAATTGCCTATGTAAAAATACTGTCTATGCTATTAATTTTGACTTCACTAATGGAATATCACCTGCAAATCTGAGACTAAGAGTACAGAATCAGAGTATATAAGAATACTAGTGGAATAAAGTAAGAAAGAATTATAAACGTCAACCTTCTGAGAAAGTTATTTTTACGATATTGCTATACTTCACAGTCATATTCATTTGAAATACTAAGTATCCAGAGTAACTTGGTAGTTCATAATATTAACCCTGAATTTTGAACAAGTTACAAAACCAAATTGCTTTGGAGAGATGTCTTCATCTTTTGATGTTTTCCTTTAATTTTGAATTAATCTTATTTTGGCAGTTGTTTAAGAGGTGAACTGAAAATTTCACAATCAGGCTTAAGGTTTCAGGCTTAAGGTCTCATAATTGATCCTACAGCAGTTGACACCCTTAACATTTTAAGCGTACTTTGGAGCTATATTTCTGACACTACTTCAGCAATAGTAATATTACATGTTGCAGCAAAGGGAGAAAGTCCTTTCAAGCTTCTGGACTAAAGTTCTGCCATCTGAACAAAAGAAAAAAAGTTACATGATTTGAAGATTTTTTTCATACAGGTATGTTTTTATCCTTTAGTTCTAAATGAATTTCAGTTTACCTTAGACATCTTCCTGACCCACAGCCTTATATGGATTTCTGTGATACTTCATATTGAAAAGACTGAAAGCTGAAAGATACGTCAGTCGTACCACAGTGTAACAGAGTTTTGTTCCAGCCAGTTTGATCTGTACAAAATACTTACAAACCAACTAAAGATTGAAGAAAATAAACAGAAAAGATTGAGTAATAGGAGTGCTTGAGTTATGGGAAGAGAGTAAGGAAACATACTGTTTAAGCAAATTGACAAGTACAGGAGAAACACTGAAGATGTTGAAGACCACCAAGTAATTTTGGAAATCACATCAGAATCAGTGACACATCATTACTCTCACAGGTTGTGTCTATATCTTACAATGAAATTATTCCCAGCAATGAAGCACAAGTGTCTCAGGAATAATGCACAGGCTAACAGCGGGGGCAAAAAAATCTCAGCGTAGCTCCAAGAAAGGGAGGATTATATATAGTGTTATAAGAAAGCCACACAATTTTATATGACCAAGAGGGAAGACATTCTGGCACCATGAACTATCATCCTTTAGGATATGTCTGAATCTCTGAAGGAAGTTCTTAAAACGCTAAACTGGCAAAGTAACTAAACAGACTAAACTGGCAAAGTGAGAAGCAAAGTACTGTAAGGAGGAAACTCATGTTGGCAAAGAGATGGGCTAGGGTGTCCAAAAAGATTAGCCATCTATAGCTTTTAGAAGTCTATGAAAATGTATAGTTTTTTAATTCAATCTGAAAGAAGAGTTTTCTTGGCACCTAAATGTATTGCGATGGAAGAATTCAGGACTAGAGAAATGAAAGACTTTTGTTCTCTGTTATTTTAGACTCTGAGAGCACGTTTACCTTTCCAGATCAAATGTGATGTGCATCAGGAACAACTGTAACGGAAAAAGCTCACTTCACATTCACACCTGAAACTCAATAAGAATGCGATTACAAGTTTTAAAGTTTTCATCTTCTGAAGGTCTCTTATCTACCATAGAAAAGGTTTACAACATCTTTTGACACATGAATCACATTTTTGTGCCCTTTCATGCTTGTAGGATCTTGTCAGTTTTCAGTTCCCATGAAAAATACTTTTCTTACTTTATTTTTCTGGAGTCAATTGCGGTTTGCTTGCATTCATGCAAAAAGTACTAATAACAGTAATTTGAGCAATTGTTCCCACCAATGATGACTTACTGCTCATGGACTCCATCCAGCATAAAAATTCCCGTTGCTTAGAGAGCTACAAATGCAGCCTGAGCCACGGGATGACCAGGCTGAAAAATGCAGCTCTGCTCAAGTAAGAGCTCAACAATGACAGTAATGACAGCTAAAGCGCTGCTGTACCAGGAGCAGGGACATTTAGGCGCTATTATTTTAGACTGTGTCTACTGATGAAGATCTGTGCTTAACAATCTCTTCATCCCACGCTCCCCCAGATGTCTGAGTCTGTCCCTTTCTCTCAACTAGGGCTGAATGACAAAATTGCTGTGCAAGCCTCAGGAAAGTAATCAGAAAATATATATAACTTTATTTGACTGGTGGAAGTGGGACGTTATCGAAAACCTGTCTCTGCCACAGCTTGATAACCAGGAGAGAGTGGGAGGTGAACATGTTGCCTCAGTAAGACAGAGATATTGTTCATCTCACTTAGGTGAAGTGAAAGAGCGTGAACAGAAGAGTCAGATCGCTGCAGGTGTCGGCTCATCGCGCTCCTGCTGTTACAGCCACGCATCACCCGGCTGTGAAACAGTGAAAACTCTGCTTTTCCATCAGCTCAGTGAAACGACCGCCCTCACGCCGCGGTGCAACACACATATAAGAGCAGTGATCCTGGGCAATGCAGTTCACTTGTAATGTCTCCTGTGTACATGGGAAATCCAGATGACGTGGATAGGACCCACATCAGAGATGTGATTCCACATCTGGAAACAAACAACTCAGAGTCCACTTGTTTCTAAACGCTACAGAGCTAAATATGGAAACCAAGAAGGAAATGTGTTTGGTGTCAAGGGAAAGCCTCTATTGTGTTTTCTATGCAAAAAATACACATGTTGAAAATAGATAATTGCAGTAATGACTCACTTTAAGAAAAACGTTTTCATTCTTACAAAACTGCTATGAACAAGAGATTTTCTGTTTTAGCGTACCCACAGACAAAATGCTCAGTGTCTGGTAACTTTTGTTACTCCCTCACTCCTACCTGCCTTTGCCCCAGTGTTAGAAGTGTGCCATTACAGTGTAAAATTGTATCTTTAATTGTGGTTCTTCACAGTGAAATAATAGATACCATTAACAAAAACATTTATTCCTAGTTTTCACACTGCATTTCTTCTCAGTATATACAAACCAATAATCGCAAACGTTTGTTTGTGGCTCTGAGCAGCCTGCTCTAGTTGAAGATGTTTCTGCACAGGGGTTGGACTAGTTGGCCTTTAAAGGGCCCTTCCAACCCAAACTATTCTATGCTTCTACGATGCCATGAAACATATCCATTTTTCACTTTGGAGGCTGCATACTGAGGGCTTTACATTTATGATCAAATCCTTACAAAGATTTTCTGCTCTGCAGAAAGACATTTTCTTATCTGTGAGAATCAGTCAGTTTGGTTAAAAACTTTGATCTTACACATTCTTGACACAGTTTCTTCACATAGTAAAATGGATTTATTCTACTGAAAATGACATGCTTCTTTTATCCTAGTGTATAAACAAACTGCCACCCTAATTGGAATATCCTTTAAAAAGAAAGTCTGCGATACAAAATCCCTGCAGGAATCAATTACAAGAGCAAGCTATTCACAAACAAAAGAAAAACAAAAACTGAAAGACCCTGCTGCAAAGAGTGATGGCTGTGAAACAGTAGAATTTGCTTGTGGATAATAGTTACCAAAAAAAAATGTTCAATGCTGTTAAATTTCTAATCCTCTCTGTTACAGCAGACTATTTAAAATATTTTCTATTTATTTGAAAGTTTATTTGTGACACAAAGAAAAAGGAATGTATTTTGTTCACTACCTACAGTGTAGGGTGTTAAACTGTATGCAGGTTAGTCTATAGGGTTATGTCCATTTTTTTCAAAGACAGAGAAAGTGAAAAAAATTGGTAGTGAATTACTTTTAAGACATCAACTGGCATTGTCACATGGTAGCCTAACCTGTAATGGGAAAAATCACGATGAATAGGCTGGCTAGATGACATTCATTTCCAGAGGTTTACCAGGAGATGACATGTGATGTCAACTTCATGTGAACATTGTCCTGTATCTAAGGGCAGCTGCTGATTACTTGTGAGTTCAATCACAATACATATGATTTGGATCTGCAACTTTGCCCAAAGTGCAGTCAACCATCTCACTGGATTTTCTGAAAGAAAAGCTGGAAACCATTGATGCCTCACATCAGGAGAGACTCTCTTCCCCATGACTCTTCTGCAGATTACAACCAGTTTCACTGACAATACAGGGTAAAATACGTCCTGTAAAATGCGACTCATTGCTAAAGCATGTATTAGAAGATTCTAAGTGGCTGACTTATCTCAGCCTGGTATTAGAAAAGCAAGACGAGGCCTTCAGGATATGAAATGTATTAGGAAACAGCTCACAACCTAAGCTAGAGGATCTGCTTTACAACATCTTACCATCTCACGTGAACATGCTGCATCATTTTTATACCTTTGAACATTCACGAACGAGTGTTTCCCATGCTTTGTCCTGCAGTCCTCTCCACCCAACCAACCATGTACTGTGTGGGAAAGGTAGGCCTGAACATCAGCTAAAAGCATCTGAAGAAAGCTGTCTGCTTTTTCCTCAGGCCTAATTGCCCTCCCTACGGATACTCTCTTCTTGTGAGCCAAGGCTGGACACTGTGTTTTAGAAGTCCACACAGCCTCAGAATAACACAAAGCCATGTGTCCAACAGACACCCAATTGCCTTTCAACTGGGTGTGGCATCTGCACAGATTTCACCACACTGCGCAGAGCAAGTGGCAATTTTCCATCTGTGAATGGTGTTGACATGGTAGCAATCAGCCTTGCATCCAGGCCCAGCTCTACATTGTGCCTACCCAACAGCAATGAAAATTAAAGAAGAGAGATGCTGATTTAATTAACAGTGCTGCAGAACTTCTGGCCTTTTGCAGTGTCTCCAGCCAGCCTCAGACATGCAGGTTCTGCATGGAGTCATACTGGCTCATGGCATACATATACATATACACACACATCTCCAATGCCAGAATGCAGACAGAATAACAGAGGTGCCACTTTTGGGTGTCACTGGCATCTCACCTACAAAAGTTAGCAAATGGACAAGAAGTGAGGACTTATGGGATTCCATGACAGAATTAAATGAAAAATCTCAAATATCAATGGACATATATTATATTGGTCTTTGACAAGGTTTTTCAGGAAGAGAAGAAATATGAGAAACTTACAGAGAGCGCTTTGTGAGTGAAAGCAAACCGAATGAAATGTTTCTTCTAGTCCTAACGAAATAAATAGGGTTTATGTGGTTACTAAATGTATTCAGTAAAAACCCACAATGGACACAATCCTCAGCCTTACTACTGAATTTCTACAGGGTCTCTGTACAGGGCACCATAAACCATAGTCTTTATCATAGATAAAGCTAGCAATCGTTCATTTGTGAGATCCAGATGGATCTGGCTTGGTATGAAGTTCCTTTGTATATATTATCCTGAAAAGGACTTGAATTCAAACATAAAATCTGTTTTCTGGCTATTTTAGTGTATAACTGATGGTAGCACATGTTATTTAGTGTGGCTTGCGAGATTTTCCGGTTGAGGGCTGTACTCGGAACTTGGCTAAAGGCTTTTCATTAGTGTAAGCAAAATGAAGTTATGAAGTTATGAGAAGAAAGCTGCTGGGGATCAGGGCCAAAAAACAGTTAAATTTCGATGTGTTTTGTAAGATTTTGGGGCATAATTTTCTCCCTTCAAGCTAATCTGATCTCAGTGGGGACCCAGGTATTTTTTCCTACAGACTTCAGCTTATAGTGATGGCACAATGTGCCTGAGACTTGACCACATGGTATGGTCTGGCTTAAATTTTCCCCTACTTTGCAAATACGGGACATAAATCCTGAGCATCACATAGGGGACTTACCAGGGACTGCTCCCACCGGCAGTGTGGAGGTGGGCATCCCACCTGTGCAGAAGGTGTGTTATGAAGTGCAAGGTGTTTGAGAAGATAAGGAGGGAAGATGCTTCTGCATCCACCCACCTTTAAATCTAGATCTTCTCTAGAACAGAAGTCAAGGAGGAAAGCACAGCCAAGAAGACTTGTAGGTATGTCTAAATTACCTCAGGCAGCAAGTAAGAAATTAAGTCATGACCCATGGCGAGCAGAGTTGGGGAAGTGAGAGTCTCAACTTAGGGAAGCCCAATGCCTGTAAGAAACACAGTGCTTCTTACCACGGGCTTTAGGAGGCTGTAGAGCCTAAAGCAATCAGGAGCAACAGAGCTCCAGAAGACCTGGAACATCTTTTTTGGGAAAAGTGGAAACTGATAGCAGCCAAACCTTCTATTCCCTAAGTCTTAATGCAGGTCCTAACACAGTAAAGCTAATTGCAAAATAATAACTATATAAAGACACTTTAGCAACAGCTAGGATATAAAAAGCGCTGCACTTCATACACCTAAGACTGCCCTTGCAAAAAAAGGCATTAGAGAAATCTTACATAAACAGTGCTTTTCCACACTTGAGGGACTTCACTTCTTGAATTTAAAACACAAAAGATTACCAGAAGTAGATACACACAATCTGAATTTTAAACTGTCTTCAATTTCAAACTCAATTTCAAAACTCAAGCTCTTTATGATATGTTTTCAAACTGGAAAACATGCTTATGCAGAAAGGTAGCACAGAGTTTATGCAGCAGTTAGGTCCCACCTACGTCATCAAACTTTGACTTAAATTTCTTCCTAAAGCTGTATTAGTCTTCTCAACAGAACTTTATTTCATCCTAAATGAATACTTTTGTTAAATCATTACCAAAGTATGTGTTCATGAAAATGCAGCTAATCTAAAAGAGTACCAAAAAAGTACCAAAATGGTGTCGGTTCTTACAGTAATAGATTTTACTTTTATAAAAAACCTTCATTTAGGCACTATTTAAGCAGCTTAAGTATGTCTGCAAAGCATATTAAGTTTCTAGGATAAAAGTGTCTAGATGAGAGCACATTATCTGTATTAGGAACGTTACATACATGAGGTGATAAGATGCAATGCAATTGCAGTTTCTTCTTTATATATTTTCCAAAGACATGCCAATTATGTAGAATTATCATCTTGTAAAAGATAAGATAAAACTAACCAAACAAAAAAACAGTAAACCCTGCTCATCTTTCAAACAGTTTACCTTGATGGTAATGAAGAGTGAACAGAAATTTAAAAAAGAACAAAAAGAACTGTGATAGCTAAAAATGAGGTCAGACGGCGCTCTGAGCCAGGTTGGACGGGGTTCTGAGCAACCTGCTCTAGTTCAAGATGTCCCTGTTCACTGCAGGGACTGCAGGGGGGCTGGCCTAGATGACCTCTAAAGGTCCCTTCCAACGCAACGCATTCTGTGATTCTATGATTCTATTAGAGTAATCTTTCAGTTTTGTTAGGAACATACATTTCTGTAGTAACTTCAATGAATTATAATTTTTAATACATTCAGATTACTACAGAATTGTATCCCCAAGTTCTGAATTTTGTTTCATGAAAATGTAGTTATGGTCTCCTCTTAATCGACAAGACTGGTTTGTTTTCTATACAGCCAGGCTTGCTTGGAAAGTCACTGCTTCATTGCATTTGACTAGTCTGAGTTTTTCTGTAGGATTTTCTTTATTTACATAGAACTTAAACAAATTTTGAAATTAAGATCTTAGAAATGCTGGATCACTCTATGGCTGGTGTCTGCAATAGCCCCAGGCACTGCTGAGCCTTCAACGTGTAACTGACCTAACACTTTGAGCCAAATCAAAAAAAGGCTTCCTCAGTTCTCCTGGTGCTTCTTCAAGAGGGAAGGTGGTCAAACCTGTCATCTCTGCCTTTGTCTGAAGCACAGAGACAGCAGAGTTACACATTTCTGAGTTCAGGTTTCAGATGTGGAAAGACAAGTCTCCTGAGCTGTGATTAAAACTGAATAATCAGTCCAACCTCCTGCGAAGCACATATTTCACCTCTTGCCACCCACATCCTCCCTCCCTCTTCTCCTCCCTAGGAGATTCCCATGCCTCTACAGAAGCCACAGAACATAAAGAAAAGCAACGAATTTTCTAACAAACTTTTTCAATGTTTATGTGCTGGCTTCATTTCCCATTGATTATAATTATTAACTTCCACTACGTTTAGGCCCTGTTCCAAATCAGAAGAAGGAAGCCCAAATTTTACTGTAAGAGCTGTTCTTTCATTACTCTTCATCTGGCTATTGGCAGGAAGTGCTGAATAATCCAGAAGTTCCTTTATTATCATTAAATGCCAAATCTTACTCTGCAAACACAAAAAGATCCTATACCTATAATACATCAGACCCTGTAACACATCACCTAAGTTTAACTGCCACGATCAAAATAACCAGCTGTCTCTTTGCCATGACACAAAGAAGTTTTTCATTAAAAGAAACAGCAAGTTGTTTTCATATGAAAAAATGATATTTATGCCTTCTATATACCTCCAGTAAGTATGCAATGAACACAATGGTTCCAAAGTAAATGGCATATATCAATCAGCAATCTGCTCACACTTGTGCTTGATGGTCAAACCCCACTAAAATGTTTTAAATATTTCATGCTCTCTTTACTACTATCAGATGAACTCACTGCATGCTTTCAGAGAAATTTAGAAACTGGACTTACAGAACCTCTGGTTAGTTTGCTGCAAAGTGCTCACTGCACTCTGACAGGCAGTATTTCTGAGTATCTGATTGCTGAAATTGAAATAACATGGGCTGAAACTGTGATTCCAAAAACAAAGTAGTAATATAAAACTAAAGAAAACATAATCTGTTTCTAAACTGAGATTACATCACCTTCAAGAAAAGCCTAGAAGCAGCTATTGTAGCATTCACATTGATCTCTTTGGATCACATTTGAAATATCAGGGTAGTGTGGAGAAAAGCTCTGGAATTTTAAAATAATTTTTCAGCAACCGAAAATCTTGCAGATGTTCTCACTTATACCAGGGTAAAATCAGAGCAACCTCACTAGAAAGTTAGGTGTCACTCCAAGCTTATGGTGATGTGAACTAGGGTGAAAAATGGTCCCATTAACCTTTTGTTTCCTTGAATTGTCCCTTAAAGAGCAGCAAAGACTAGAGGAAATTAAAGAAATTATCCAGTGGCTTTTACTTCCGTAAGACTCTGCAAACATGTCATTTTCAAATGAAAAGAAGCTACTGTTAATTTTCTGCTCTGCCTAGAGACCATTCAGAAGATGAGTACTAAGAGCTGAAGAATAATCATCGTTCTAAGATGATCAGCCCTTGAACTCTCAAGAGAGCAGCAATAATCACAACTAAGGACATCTGAGTATACACATAGCTATGGATGTACCCACATATATGGGACTTTGGAAGATGGAGCTAAAAGATCGTAATCCTGCTTAGCATGGCCTGATGTTCACGCTGGGTGATAAAATGCCTGTTTGTATCTCCCTTACGAATACTGCAACTTGCACCAGCTTGATTTATTTTGAACAGTTCAAAACATTGCTCCCTCCAGTCTAAATTAATTTTCATCAGTGTCAAGCCTTGTCTGCATCATCAAGTAAAAACTACATTTTACAGTTGCCGTGACAAACCAATAATTAGGTTTGTTTCATTATCAGAATTATTCATCAGTAACTCATTAAGGGACAACCGCTGCCTACAGCTCCTCCCCTCTAACCACATCCTAAATGGTCTCCTGCCTGACATTATGCTGAAGTTTGCTTTCCAGACTCAGTCATACCCCTAGCTCCTGTGTATTTGATTTTGCAGTTTTCATTTAACTGATCTGCATGGAAGGACACCCACCCAAACCCTACCACCTTCTCCATACAAACACTCTTTTCTTCCTTTCTACTTCTCTCACACACAGTTACATAAATGTCCTGTGAAGACAAAATTTCAAAGCTCCTGCATGGAGGTGAGTGTTTTTGTATCATATAGTTATGTAAATGGTTTCTGAAACATAGAATTTGAAATAATACAGTATTTCTTTCCTAATGTTAATGGCTCATCCCAGCACCATTGAGTAATAAGAGACAGGTACATGAATGCTTTTAACTACTCTTCTTACTATAGGTAACAACAGGAATATGGACCTTGGATTGTTAAAATTCCTTTCATTTCCAAAAAAGTATCCACTCCCAGCTCTGGTGATAAAGAAGGGCTGATTGGTATTAACATTTTCCTTTTCTCTCTGCAAAAAGAACTAGGCGGCGTATGCTGGATATTTTTATAGATACACAAACCTTCTGTCATACCATAGCATTCATAAAACGTGACAGCTACTTCTACAGACTGGCAAAGCAAACAAAACAGAATATAGCAACTGTAATTGAGGTTTGTAAAGAAACTTGGAGTGTTGTTCAAATAAAGAAAGGTCCTTTGGTTATTTGCACTGGCTTATTCCAAGAACAATTTTTTTTTTCTCTTTCAGTTATGAATTCTCCTTGAGGACACAATAGAAAATTTGGTATTTTTTTTCCTTATTTCCATAAGGGTCATGTACAAAATTGAGAATGACAGCCCAGACTTTTATGTAATTGCCTTTTATTAAATGCAAAAGCTACACACAAAGAGTATGCCACACAGAGAATACTAATCTCATTATTCATACCCTAGGCAATAGTGCTTCTCGTCACAAAAAAGAGACATTACAACATATTTAAAAGTTGTACTGATGTATGTTGGTGGCTGCCAAATTACCGGAAAAGTTTCCTGGCACGACACACGCAAGTCTCGTCTCTTCTGGTGACGATACTGAAGTGTTCAGTACAAATACTGCTTCTGGAAACAGAGACTTTCTAGTGTAAAGATGGGTTTTATGCCTCAGCGAAAGTCATCCAAAATGATCCTGAGGATGACTTTGAAGTATTTAAGTGTGCTGCAGAGATTCCTGCCTCCTTATGTTTATTTATCAGATTCCCATGTAATGTCTAAGAATTCACACTTGTAGGTTCATTTGTCACCAACAGGCATGTAAATATTTTCTTTGGATTGCCCCGGGACGAGATCAGCCAAAGAAGGGTCGGCAGGCACCGCTCCTTCCTTGCTCCTGCCTCACCTCTTCTCTTGCCCTCCTCTTCCCTAGAGCCTCCTGGTGAAGGGGTTGGGATGTTTACGAGCACCCCGGCAGCACTGCACGTCCAAACGTCCATGACAGCAGATGAAATCCAAACCTGTGATATCACAGGGCCTGACCAAATTATTATCAGCTATCTTTGATGCATTGATCTCAGTCTTAAGTCTGCTGCCAGGTTTTCATGGTCGCCACACTCAGAATAAATACTAAGTTTGGAAAGAGTTCAGCTGCTTTTGAAATACCTAAATAGGAGCCAGATTTTGCTTTTAAAAAAAAAAATGAAAAAAAAAAAGAAATCCACGTCGTGCTGGCGTTGCTTCAGTGCTTAGACGATGTTGTTCACATGTAAATGTTGCTAGACCCCAGTAAGAAATAATGCTTATTTTCTGAATTGTCCCTCTAAACAGGACAAAGGAGGAGCACAATATGAAAGAAGAGAGAGTTTCACTCTCTGCTTAGCTGAAGCGCTACGTAGGAAAACGACGGGATCCTGAAGTTTGGAAGCGCGCGTGTTGCAGCCTGACCCTGGCAGACGCACGGCGGGTTGCAGAAGCACCCACAGTGTGAGCTGACTGCTCCACTCCTCCATATCTGCAAACACTAGCTTGATGGGAAATTGTTGTTTTCTTTCAAAACAAATTGAGAAATAAAAGGAGAACAAGAAGCAATGTGGACAGGGCACACTGGATGACGAGACCAGGGAAGAAAAAAGGGAATGAGAGCAGAAGAGGTGAGAAAGGCTTTAACATTTCAAAGGAAATATTCTTGTCACCCTTCCTCGAGCTGCTCTTTGCAGTGAGGTTGTCAAGGATCAAGGCTATGTATCAACATGCACAAGTCACCTCAGTTTTGACATTTCCTATTTTTGCAGAGCTTTTGATATGGGAACACTAATAATGGACCTTTTAACATGGAGTTCAGCATGTAATTCTGATTTCTAGCTCTTCAAAGATCTAAAGTCCAAGTTATTTTGAGGAATCCTTTGATTAACGATTCTTTCCTGACTTGTCCATACAAAAATATATTTACATTTATATGCTGTATTTTCTATATGCTGCTAGTCTGCGTATACTGACCTGTTTTCCATATTTGCTGGACACGAGATAGTCATACCTTGTGATTTTAATTTACTGTAAGCATAACAACAAACTTAATTGACAATAAATAAATATATATATAAATAAATAGTGGGAGTGAAGGACTCCAGGGATTAAAAAGCCTGCAAGAAACCAATGCTTAGAATACTGATTTCTGATAAATAGTAATAGCATTAAAATATCTCTCAGCAGTCTGACATTTGGCTGAAAGTTGCGTATTGATTGTACTGAAGTGATTCCGCAAAACCTTGCTGAGAGAGGCAGTCTAATCAAAAAGAGAATGAAAATCTTCAGCAGGAATTTAATCTTTTCAGGAAATGAATAGTCGGATGAATGTTTCTTGTACAAGCTTTTAATTATTTCTAAATTATCAGCAGTCTTTTGACAATGAAGCAGGTGGATTATAACGGTTGCTCCAAACGCAAAGGAAAACATCTTTGCCAAATGAAGGCAACGTGCACTATTTCAAGCCTGTATTGACCATGTAAGATGAAGCACATATCGTTAAAAACGACAGAGCAAATTAACCAGTTTGATAAAACATGTGACAGCTCCCTGGATTTGCTGACTACTTTACATAATTACAATAGCTCTTTAACAATGTCACTCTCCATAGATCATTTTAGTCGATTTCCCAAAGCACATTAATTCTTGCCGCTTTTCCAATTTAAATCATTACCTCATTCCAATTTACTCAAGTTTCCTCTTTTTTTTTCTCCTTACCCTTGATCATTACCTAGAGTTTAATGTAAGCCAGTCCTATGAATTCATGGCAGTCATTTCAGGGAAACAGAAATGTGAACCTCCACTCAGGTGTACACCATACGCAAACCAGCAGACCTGCTGCTGGGCTCCTGTTTGCTGAGGAAGTAAAGCCCTGTGCCAGCGTTTCCAAAACTGGATACCTAAACCTACGCACCTAAACACATGTGCATAAATCCCAGCTGCTGACTCAGAACCTCCGAGTCACTTGATAATTGCTGGACCTCCCAGGGCACACAGAAAGCACACAGACCCAAATTCTTCATCCAGCCCACCCGAGAGACACTGCTGTCCGCGCTGCCAGCCCTGGGTCCCCCGGCTACTCTGGGTTCAGCTTCTGCCTGCAAGGAAACAGAGGGCTGACAGCGCTGGTACTGCAGGTAGCAGCAGAATATGGCACGACGGGAAGGTACTGCCCCTGAATTCTCAGGAAATTCCCATTCCCGTGGGAATACCTGGGGCTCCTTTTGCAGTACTTCTGCCACACAGCCCCAGTACACCTGCTTCCAGCCTCACGACAGTTATTTAACACCCTAGGATCCCAATCCAGCATGATTTCCTTTCAGGTTATCATTACCTTGCAGCTGGCTTTGTTTCTATCCACCTCAAACAAAATGCGACTTTTAAAAAAGGAGCCATTATTCACAGCAATACCGCGTGCTGAACAACTTCTGTCCTCCTCCTGCTTGCCTGGCACTGTGGGCAAAACAAAAGGAGAAGCTGTGGCAGGACTCCGTAGCTTGCAAGATGTCATATGCTTGGTACAAGCAAATACTGAAATTTATTAAGCCCAAATGTAGTATTACTTCAAAAATAATCTCCATACCAGTTGCCTAGATTTATCACAAGTTCCCTTTTTCTTCCAATGCCACCTTTTCCAACTTCACAAACTATTGGCTAAACTTTCTTTCCTAGTTTGTAGTTATCCATAGGCTTGGAACATCATAAAGCAAAATAATTCAACAGTCCAGTTTGGAACAGACAAGTTAGCCCCATCATTCCACACATCAAATGACAGAAAGCCTGACAGCAGAGAAAGACAAAGGAAAGTGTCAATAGAAGCAGGTTTCCAAGAACTCTCTCCGTATTCTTCTTATACATCACCTTGGATATGATCTGGATTGTTTGGCACCATACGTGATATCGCTGGCTTTCCTGCCAGAATTCGCAGGGCTCAGGGACCCTGCCAGTTAAGAACTTGTTATGTGAATGGGTGCTTGCAAATTATCTTTATTAAAGGGAGAATAATGCTATAGCAAGCTAAGAAACTGTGTTAAGAATGGTGTAGTGCTGAAGACACTTGTAGTACTTGTCACTGCACCTACGTGGATTCAGAAATTATAACCAACGTGTGCTGCCTTGTACAGTGGTCTCCTGCTATGGTTGATCTTTGTAATACCTCAATCAACACACCTGGGCAGGGCACATCATAGCAGAAATTGCACCAAGTGCTGTATTTTTATCACTGAAACTACCACATAGGTAATGACATAGGGGTTTATAATTTCAAACATCATACACAACCTGAAAATGATCAGTAAGTTCTAAAATACATTCCAAATAGACTGAAAGAGTTCATCCTCTACAGTAAAAATCTACGCAAAAATTGTGCATAAATTCCATTAATGTGACTGCTAGCCTTGTAAGCTACCCATAACAGGCAATTCTGATAATCTAATCTGCCTATTAGAATCTGTTTTGCCTGTTTTGCTGTGAAATTGTGATTTTTTTCCTTAAACTATAAATCATACTGAAACTACAAGTCATACTGCTGTCTTTCACTCCTTTCTGCCATTTTCTTATATTGCTAACTCAAATAAATTATAAATACAAATATGAGATGAATATTGGCTTAACATTTCAACAAAATTTCCACACAATCATTCACTTCCTGGCAGTGAATTTCTTTCTGGCTCAGGGAAGTATTCAGATTCACTATCTCTCCTGTCTTCAAACTAATAAGACCTTACTCACCTGTTTTCCAGCAACAGTCAGAATACTACTGTCTTGCTCAACAGGTAAAACATTGACACCTGGGTAAATTCTGCCACCATCCACGATAAGCTCCCAGGAGCCTCTGACTTTTTATCGAAAACTTCATACTTCAGAACAGTAAACAGTTCCAAGCAAAATAAAAACTTTATATGTTAACACAATATGAACATAACATATTGCACTATCCATGTTATCATTATTGTCTTCTCAGAAACTAATTTAATGATTTTTTTTTTTTAATAGCAGAAGGTTGCAGTGAAAAATAAAGCCCTTATTCTTACAGGTATCCCAGCAAATAAAGCAGACAAGTTAAAAAAAAAAAAATTTATATTTTATATAAAGAGAACCACTTAGAAATGGGCTTTCATAACATATCAAAGATTCGCTACGGGGACCTACTGTCACTGAATTTTGCTTTTCAGCTATTCTCACTATGTTGTTTAAGTACTATAACCACTTCTCACACTACAAACTGCAAACTTCAGATTTACAAGGAAATGAAATGTGGGAAAATAAACAGGAAATGGTAAAGCAAACACATCCATCTGCAGAAGGAAACTGCCTCTCAGAATGTATTTGTTTAGAAAAAAATGGATATCAAAAAACATGATAATGTAATTTGTATTGCAAGCTAGTTAAAAGAGAGACAAAACCCAGGTGAATTGCTTTGCATTCAAACATTTCCTTTGAGTCTTCACCAATTCTATGAACAAAAGTTAAGCTGATTTTACTCAGACATCACCCATCCTGCCTTCAGTGGAAGCTTTATATCAGCAAAGTCTCAACAAGTGGCCACCCACTAACAAATCAAGATACAGCTGCTGCCCAGAGGGGTGGACAGTCATGATTTAGTGTGACATTAGAAGCAATTTCAAATAGTGGAGAGGGGATTGAGCAAACAGAAAAGAAGGACAAGTGTCAGTACAATAAAATGTCAGGAAGTTATCTGGAAGGATATGTCCTAGTTGTCCTAGAGAAAATGAGAACTGAAAGGTTGGAGGCAGGAGAAGGGCCCAGAATGATGTGTATTTGAGAGCTGTTCGCACAGAAAGAATGGGGTCATTCAAGGAAAAGAGAAGACAGTCAAGCTCATATACTTTAGCTTTGGACATTCCTGTCTCTTCCTTTATCATTTCTTGATTTTCCAGTGAAATCTGCCTTATATCTGCTTGCTTTATACCACATCCAACTCCTTTCGACATCAAACTTGAGACGTCTCGTGCCATGTTTCATCCCACAATGTAGCTGTGCGCCTCAACACCACTTGCTCCTCGGCCAGCCTCCTTCCGCCTCTGTCTCCATGAACAAACTAGTCTTGGGACTGCCCAGTGGCTCCAGAGCCGTGACCTGGGAGATTTATCCTCTGAACCCCACAATACACTGAAGGAAAAAGGAGGCTCTGGATAACACACTCATCCCTAGGCCACTGATCTCCCTCTTATAATCACCCCAAAATATAAAGCTGGATGATTTGAGTCAGCCTTTCTTAAGGACGGATGGACACTAGGTAGCAAGGACAGCAAGGGGCTATTTTTATTCAGCAGTCCTTATTTCAGTCTGTGCTGTGCAGATGTTGTCATTTTGTATTCACAGGTACTGAAACTATAAAAAAACCCCTCAAAAACTAAAACCACTGTTGCTAAATGTTATCCAGAAAGTTCTCCTGGCCTTATCCTCTTGCATTTTACCACAGTGTCTTTATCGAGGTAGGCAATACTTTGTTCACTACTGCAAGTGTTACAAACATCAGAACAAAAACCAAAAAGTAACTTAAAAAATATAAAATATAAACTTTGCCTGAGATCACGTTAAAGCACACTATTAATGATTAAATTATTGCAGCAGTTACAGACTCAGTAAATTGCTTGTTAAAGTCCATTACCATTTTCCTTTTTATTTCTTCTGGCGATTTGTAATTTATTAGCACAGTAAAAGATCCTGGAAGATCTAACTGCTGTTACCTATATCTTAATATGTTTGGCTTTTTTACATTTATCCAGGGCTTGGAAATTTTTTTTCACTTATTATCCTGGGTTTTAAGTTAGTGACAACATTGCTGTTTTACATTCTCAGTTGCAACCTCACCTCAGTTCTGTGTGTGAGTGTGTGTCTGGAAAGCTAGTGCTTTCAAGCTTCAATGGCACACTCAAAACTTAATAACCTCTCTTGAATTAGAACACCGCAACCTACGTAAACAACGCTGAGTCAAACTTCAACCCACCAAGGCAAGAATTACAGTCTCATTCATAATCAGACGAGGCCATGCCCCGTTGCAGCAGCCTTCAGAGGTGGCTGCAGAGCGCTAATTTTCTGAACCCTGAAAAGACCATGTGAGACATGAGGCACTTGAAAGAACAAGCTTTCACAGTCAGAGCTAAAACAAATCCATAGCAGAGAGGCATAGAAGTGGTTCTGAAATCCTGTCAAATGATGACTGGCATCCTGTGATGCTTAAAAAAAAGTTGGTTAAGTCTCACTGCAACTCCCAGAGCTGAAACACAAGCAAATTAATTTCTTCTTCAGTTTGATCTATTAGATTTATGGGAAAAGCTGGGGATTGTTGTGGTTTTTTTCCTTCCCCCCAAAAATTACTGTCTGAGTGGAATTTAACAAACTCATCCATTTATCTTAGCCAGTAACTAGCTCCAACTGTACTGGGTTAAGCCGGTCTGGAAAATCGAGGTGTACTGCTGTTGTGGTGGATACACACCATATAAGCAGAGGCCCAGCATATGACTCTGGAGAACAGGCTGTGCGCTGAGGCTCCAGGAACTCGTGCCTGCATGAGGATGTGTCCTACAGAGGTGAGGAAGCCAGCTGTGAGACAGCTGGCAGCAGCCAGCCAGGTCTCAGTGGTGCAGCTCCAGAAGCAGCTCCTCCACCGGCTCGTCTGCGTGCATCTCGCCCGGTCTGTGGCTGAGACACCGTGGCTGTTTAGTCAGCCCAAGCACTGGGTGCTGATAACCGTCCTCTCCACTCGCAGCTCTGCCTTCCAGCCTCCGCTTTGTATCAGCATTAGGAGTTGAGCTACTGTAGATAAACTCCATGTATCTATCTGTGAGGTGAGTTTGTGGTTGGACCGGGTTGCTGAGCCACCGACGTTTGGCTGCAGGAGGGAGAGGGAAGGACGGCTCGCAGGGCAGTATTGCCCCTTGCAGCTCCAGCTGACGCTTTGAGCATCGAGTGCATCAATGCTCAAAGAGAGTGGAGACTTGCAGGCTGCTCCATGCTGCTGCACCGGCTTCCCTGTCCCTGGGATCATCTGCACCATGGCAGGGGCAGGAGGGCTGCCCACCCTCAGGGGCTGGTAACAGCGCAGCCCAGTGCTTGACAGAAAACTGCAGAACATGGCGTGGAGCACTGCATCTGAACAGTGACAGCTGGAGGCTTTCAATGGATCAATCGTTATTGCGATCTACCTAAAGCCTTACGTGCACGTCATTTGCTTTAAAACAGACTGCCCGCAAGAAACATCCCGTACTCTAGATCAGAGATTTGGTAAGTAACCTGAAATCATCCGTCTTGTTTCAAGCTGAATAATAAAAGTAAATATACTCTGTAATACAAGAGTGATGCATAACTCTGTCCAAAGATTAGAGACGTTACATATGCTACAGCAGCTCTTCGGAATTCAGCTGCATTAGCAGACTCCCAGGCTCCTAAGAGATGAAAACCAGTAATATGACAATTACATATGTAAACGAGACAGCACCTGAAATTCCAGTAAAAAACAGCTAAAACAGGTGCATGCTACCATAATACTCACTCTGTGGAAGTCCTTCAGGATTTCATAGGCACAGAATTTTAAAGCTTAGGGTGCTGGGACCTTTAGTTCTCAGCTTGAAAAGAATTGCTTACAAGTTTATAGTGTCAGCTAAGATGGTAACACAATTCTAAAGTACTGCAGGAGAAAAATAGCACACTCGAAGATAGATCATCAAGCAGTGAAGTTAGGAGTTGCATTAACTTTGGCCTCTCCCATATATTTATCTTGCAACAGATAAGGTCATATCAACAGCAATGACAATGGCAAGACAAAAAAAATCTACTGCAAGATAAGGCTATATAGAGGCAAAACAGTACAGCACTTACTAACAGCACTGACAAGACAAGGACTGATCCCTGAAAAATTCTCATTTTTTTGTATTTGCTTTCATCCTACATTAATGCAAGCACAAAAACTTCCCAACTCTTTTTGTAGGAAGACTTAAGTATGAGAAACTACACTGTGCATGACTGCAGGCCACTGCAGGACAACGGAAACGGGAAACTTCTCTCCCTTGTCCACCTGGTTTGCAAGTTTGGGACATCTCCTGTCTCCCCTTAAGCAGCCTTTCCATGCTGCACAAAATTAATGACCATACTTCTGATCTGCTTTGGTTTACTTTTCTCCAATCCTGCAGATACAGCAAAGAATTTTAGGTATGGTAAGAGAAACCTCAAACTTGTTGAGTTTGGGTTTTTTTCCCCATCTAGTTCTCCTTGTCAGCTGCTTTAAGGGCTTTCCCCAGCTCTTCAGAGTGCTTCTACCTCCTTACTCTTAGTGAATTCACTCCATGTTTTCCTAAGGGCATTTCCATCTGAACATGCCACTGCTTTAGTTTTTCCTTACATCAATGCCATTGACCCAATGGTTCACTTCTCAAGTAATCATCAACCTTTAAAAAGTAGTTGTGTATCCAAAGAAATCTTTAGCTGACCTCCCCTTCAGTGAGGTGAGGGTAGAACCGCGCAGCCCTGGGCACCAGAGGCTGCAGGATTTCTGGATCAGAAGGGTGCTGTGATATATTTCCCCTCATAATGTACTCCTACTTTTTAATCACACAGTCCCTGAATCACAATCTATTTGCTTGGATTTTTATTTTTGATTTTAAACAATCCTCAGGCTATAGTCTTAAAATATGGTATAATCTATGTAAGTGTTTTTCTAACTTTCTGAAAACCTGACTCCTCTTTGTTTGGTTGTCTGTATTGCTCCTGCAGAAAGCCTGAGCTGTCTTAGAAGAAAGTATTTCTTAAGCTTTTCCTAAAGCTTTTCAGTCAGTCTCAAAGTCTTTGTGATCCTCAGGAGGGGTTAAAGCTCACTGCTTGAACAATACCATTCTGCAATAAAATATATTACTAAGTCTTCCTTATTAAGGAATTGAATTTAAAATCTGATATTACAAGAAGAATGTGGCCAATTAACTACAGGACAAGTTAAGAAAATCCTCCAAGAAACCACTTTAGTTGGTACTCAGGTTACGCAGGGCTTTATTAATTGCCTGTTCACCCACCTAATTAAAACACTTTCCTGAAATAGTGATGAGCAAGCATTACAGAAAATTTTATTTTAGTCTCACATTTCCCTTCAAAAATGGTCAGTCTTTCATCTGATGAAAATTAAATAGGATAGATTCATAGAGTATTATAGAAAACTCAGCTGAGACCATTTGATTTTTAACAGCTTGTTCCCTTGCATCCAAGAGCTTAAATAGTCTTCTATTTCAGCTTTTTGATTACTTTGATATGTGCTGCTCTATCCTCTTGGAACCATCTTCTAGGAGGCTTATTGATTTTGTGAGAAATCCATTTTCTGGTTTTCCAACAGGCTATAAAACTGTCATTGTCCATATGATGAAATTCTTAACGGCACTTTACATATTGGTCTTGTTTCTGCTTCCTCCATTCCCCTTTACATTCCCCGAAGGCATGTAGATTCTTTTCTCTCTATATAGCCCTGCAGCTCCTTCTGCATTGTCCCTCAGAACCCCTGGGATGTGACCCTACGGTAGGCGTGACTGTGAGCAGGTGTTTTCCATCGCACAGTTTAACTTAGGTGGGAGCCCTCTTGTCACTAAGATGGACAGCTAAAGGACACTGCGCTACTGGGACTGTAGAAAAAGGAACAACATTTAGAATCATAGAATGGTTTGAGTTGGAAGGGGACCTTAAAGGTCATGTAGTTTCCACACCCCTGTCACGGGCAGGGATACCTTCCACCAGACCAGGTTGTTCAAAGCCCCATCCAATCTGTCCTTGAACACTGCCAGGGAGGGGGCAGCCACAGCTTTTCAACTGGAGTAGGTTGCTCAGAGCCCTGTCCAACCAGACCTTGAATGTTTCCAGGGATGGGGCATCGACCACCTCTCTGTGCAACCTGTTCCAGTGCTTCATCACCCTCATGGTGAAGAATTTGTTCCTTATATCTAATCTAAATCTCCCCTCTTTCAGTTTAAAGCCATTACCCCTTGTCCTATCACTACAGGCCTTTGTAAAAAGTCCCTCTCCAGCTTTCTTGTAGGCCCCTTCCAGGTACCAGAAGGCCACAATAAGGTCTCCCCGCAGCCTTCTCTTCTCCAGGCTGAACAGCCCCAGCTCTCTCAGCCTTTCCTCCCAGCAGAGGGGTTCCAGCCCTCGGATCATTGCTGGGGCCTCCTCTGGCCCCACTCCCACAGCTCCAGCTCTGTCCTGTGCTAAGGGCTCCAGAGACGGACACAGGACTCCCGGGGGGTCTCACCAGAGCGGAGCAGAGGGGCAGAATCCCCTCCCTCGCCCTGTGCCCACGCTGCTTTCGGTGCAGCCCAGGGTACGGTTGGCCTTCTGGGCTGCGAGCTCATACTGCCGGGTCATGTCCAGCTTTTCATCCAACAGTACATCCAACTCCTTCTCGGCAGGGCTGCTCTCAACTTCTTAGATTTAAAATCAAACCAAAGCCTACAAAGTGTTTTATTAAAACTTCTAATAAAACCCTGACAATCCAGACACCGAAATGGTCCTGACTCACACAGTGAGAAAAAGTCTTGCTTTCTCAGCATTTCCTGTGGCAGCCCCAGCCCCAGCACAGGCAGCCTGCAGCAGCTCCAGCTGTCGGAGATGGACCTGAACGGTTTCCAGCTGCTCCAGTCAGCTCAGTTCACCACTGGTTAGTGCTGAGGCTGCACTTCACCTAGGAAGATGTGTATTAATAAGTAAGGTGTTATGACATAAAAGGAGAGGATTGTACAAAGTTCATTGATTTGTTTTTGGATTTCACCTGACAGCACTCACAGCAGGCACTTCTTACTCTCTAGTGCTTACCAATGTCTCTCTTGGGTATCTCCAGTAGAAGTCTGTTTCTAGTACTAAAGCTGGGGAAGAGTATTTAACCAAAAGGTGGAGAATAAAATCCTGAGCCTGTTGAAATATTCACAGCTTCACGTTGAAGCTTCCACAATTTTCAGTTAAAATAAAAGTTAAGGAAAAATTACAAAAGACTCAAAAATATGTAGGAAAATATGTCTTGTCCCAGGAAATCTGGGCACCCTAGCTCCAGCTAATTTGGAGGAAATCCACAGGTTGCCATCTGTGCTCCCTGCCCAGTGAGGATAGGGACCTGGCCAAATCGAGCTGGCTGGGAATGGAACAGATGGAGAAGAAAGGATCATCTTTCCAAAGGACAGTACAGCTGCCTCTCCGGTGCGCACTCACTCCAGACCCTTGAAGGGAATTCAGCCAGAACTTCTGCCATGGACTTCACTGCAATAATTGCAACCCCTCGCATAAAGACCATTGCATTAAGCACTTCTCTAATCCTAATTGCGGTTTGGATGAATGTCTAAAGGAAATAGTTTAAAACTCTAGACACAGAATAGTTGAAAAGAAACTGTGTGAGAATTTGAGTCCCCAGAAGTCAGCATCAATTTTCTTAAAAGTTGAACTTAACAGATTCTTCTTGCTATGATCCTAGTTAAGGGTTTTATTTTTGTATGAATAAAATAATTTATGCAATTCTTGTTCTTCTTATACTGTGTTTCTAGCTGGCAAAAGTTGGAAGGCATTCAGAAACTAGATTTCCCACAGTTTCTGACTGCTGTCCAGCTTCTGCTAGCTAAAAAAGCAGATAGTGCTGAAAGTCCTTTTTTCAGAACTAAGGTACCAAAAAAATGTGCTAGACAGACAATATTTAAGAAGGATTGTTCTAAATTGTTCTAAATATTTGGAAAACCTTGACAAAGTGTGAAAAATTATTAAATTATAATTTAAAATTTCCCTATTTTTATTTTACATTTGAAAAGCTAACAGAAGAAAATGAAATTCCCTATGAAAAAGTTAGTTTAGCACAGCACTTTTTATTTTTAGAGGAAGCCCCTCAGCTGCCTCTGTCCCTGAGCACAAGGCTGGCTGCATGCTGTACCTGTGCAAGAAGCAGCATGCACTGAAAAATGCCTCTTCTGATTTTGGTAGATGTTATAAATGGACTCTATAGTGGCTGATGATACCATCACTTCTTCTCAAAACATGCAAACAGGAAGTCTCAGCGCTCTTTTTAAAAGTAAAGTTTCAAGTCAGGTTTGGTAAATATAATGTTTCTTATATGTTCTTATCACATCAGTGGAGTATTCGTTGAAAGCAGGATACACCTTCTGCCTCGGAGTATATAAATCTGATTCATATAAGTCTGACTGCTCCTTGCTCCACTTGAAAGGAACTGAAGGAGTTTGAATGATTTTTCCCTTAAGCCTTATTTCTAAGCACTCCATGGGCATTCCACAGATGCTGTGAGGCTGTATGTGTTGACATTAACACTAAATAAAGGTGCTGTTATATGCACATTTGCAACACGAAGTGTCAGAACCACTCATGTACAGAGAAAACAAAAATGAATTTCCTTGAGCTACACTGATCGTAGCAATAGAAACCAGGAATACAGCTCTGAGATTGAGTTCTGTATGTATGTGTGTTTGACACTGCTGGTTTCTTTTTTATGTTCTTATTCATTAATCGGTTATATAATCTGGTGTGGAATCTCGGCTTTGTTTTTAACCTCCTGCAAGGCACAGCACAAAGAGGAGCTGTCCCATGAGCGGACTGAGAAATGTCACATAGCTAGAGTATCACCCTTGGTCTCCCTGTGGCAGGGGCAAGAGGCAAGACAGGACAGCAAATACCGAGCACAAACTATTTCCTCCCCAGTGGAAGCAGATCCAAGGCCCCAGGCAGCCCTGGAAGAGACTCTCTCTGTCCATTCTGGCTTTTGACTGGGGAGGTTGTCTTGCCCTGCAATATGCAATTCAGACAATAAACGTAAATGATGTACTCTTATTCCTCTGCAGGCATGTACTTGCTGACTCACAGGCCAGTCTCCTGACAAAAAGAATCACATTGTTTTTAATTAGCTTTAACAGCAGCTCAGCTGGACAAAAATTGAGCAACAATGTGTGTCAGTCACATAAATGCATGGCCTATTAAAAAAAAATAAATCTTAAAACACAGCTGACTTTTCTAGGACCCATAGACCTTTGATAACATGTTCTCCCACCCCATGCAGATGACCAGCTTAACTAGAGAGCCATAACTTTTAGAATTAAAGCCAACTAGGAACTACATTAGGAAACATGACTGTAACCATCCTAATAATTCCTGAACAGTAAGAGTAAATATTCTCTCATAGAGAGAACCTCTTCATCATTTTAAAAGACCCTATGGAAAAACCCAAGAATGAGACGCTAGATCTCCACGGCACTACACCACCATACAGATCACTTCACAGGAATCCCTTTCTAAAGGAATGTAATGTTTGAATATTAGAAATAGTAAGTCTGGTAAATTTATGCATCTTTATTTCACCTTTGAGGGCATAGAATCAACATCTTTCTCCAGCATTTTCATTAAAAATATTTTCAGATAGCAATCCTTCTTATGCGTTTATATGGAGACTATGACCTTAGCCTCTGAACCTCTTCTAGACACAGTGTCTTGTGAGATGGAGAAATGCTGATGCTCCCAGTTAGCAAAAGAGGGTGGATTAAACAATTTGCTGATAGTTACACAGCCACATATACAACAGAACAGGGGGTTACGTGTTTAGGGCCTCCTACGGCAGTGCACCGACCAGGGCACAGATCTACCCCTCTGACTACAGCACAGATTTCCCACTGGGATTTGTCTATCGGTGTTTTTTTTGGTCACCTCCTCGAAGAAACTTGGCACCAACTGGAAAAACTGTGCTGTAAGCTTGGAGCCTAACAGTTTTCTGTAACTGTTTTTGCACAGCTTCTTTATAAATGCACGACAGACTTTAAGTTGCAATATTGTGAATTGTTCTATCCATACCTACTAGTTTCTCTTTGACAGACCCAAAGGATGCGGCTGACAACCTCATTCAGAGATAATACTAAGCAAAGTTGAGTTCAGAACAAAACAGAGCAGAGACAATGCTTGCTTAATCCAGATGGGAAAATAAGTCCTTCTGGTCCAACATTGTCCAAATAGAAGAAGAATACACCATAACCTGCCTTATTTTTTGAAGAAGGAGAAAATCAATACAAGTCACAAATCCCTTCATGGTATAACTGGAGACTCTAACCATTAAAGCAATACCACCATAAAGATAAAGAAAAGCTAAGGAAATGAGGGATGTCTGGAGAAGCCCTAAATTATCTGGTAATATCCTAAGTTGTAAAATGGCCGAAACAATACTGCTTATTTGTGTGCCAGTTAGGAAACTTTGATGTGTGACACTGAGCAGAGGCATAAATCATAAACATTTTGATTGTTGCAAACCAGCAAGCTATTCCCCTACTAAATGGGATGGAGGAACTCACTTGTAACTGTCGCATAAAAGTACTGTCAGCACCATTCATCACTCACAGAAATTTTTCCGCAGGAAGAGAGTCCAACAAGCTTCAGCAGAGATGTGCTGAATATAACCCCTCCTTCCCTTCCCAAAACTCCAGCCCGCACATTCCTATTTCCCAGAGAGTTTGTCTGTCCTTTCCCTGCTGATGCATGGGGTATGGGCAGTTGACTATAAAGGGTCTATTATTCACTCTCCTTTTGACAGCAACAGATTAAGTTTCTTAATTTACAAAGAACATAGAAATTACATAGTCTAAACTAATTGTTGTTAATCATTGCTTGTCACTTTATTCTATAAGATGACAAGCACACCAGGATTTTACAGCTGTAAAACTTTCCCTTCAGGAAAGACTAGAAAGAATATTTGCAGTTTGATGTCGTATGGGGTGACGCTTTGCCCAAAGACATCAGTCTTGCCCAGCCACAGAAGTGCAATAAGGCCGGGAAGAAGGGGAAACGAAAGCGCACTATAGCTACGTAACATGTGGAGGCTGATGGGAGCATACTGCTTGCCAGAGACTGGGAAAACAGTCAAATGGCAAAACATAATGTCCAAAGTCGAAATAAAGTGGAAAAGAAATCAAGCCGATGGTCGAGAAAAGATGTGATCTTAAAGACAACAAATATGCTTCACACTGAAGTAGGGTTATACCTATACCACAGAAGAAGTAGCTGTACGTTTTTTTGCTGAGCAAAACACTTCTGGTGAGGTCGCACCTTGAATCCCGTGTTCAGTTTTGGGTGCCTTGCTACAAGAAAGACACTGAGGTGCTGGAGCTTCACCAAAGAAGGGCGGCGAAGCTGGTGAAAGGTCTGGAGAACAAGTCTTATGAGGAGTGGTTGAGGGAACTGGGGCTGTTTAGTCTGGAGAAAAGCAGGCTGAGGGGGGACCTTATCGCTCTCTACAACTACCTGAAAGGAGGTTGTAGCAACATGGGTGTTGGCTTCTTCTCCCAAGTAATAAGCAACAGAATGAGAAGAAATGGCCTCAGGTTGTGCCAGGGGAAGTTTAGATTGGATATTAGGAAAAATATCTTCACCAAAAGGATTATCAAGCATTGGAACAGGCTGCCCAGGGAATCATCATCCCTGGAGGTATTTAAAAGATGTGTAGACATGGTGTTTAGGGACATGGTTTAGTCGTGGACTTGGGAGTGTCAGGTTTACGGTTTGACTCGACGATCTTAAAGGTCTTTTCCAACCTAAATGATTCTGTGATTCTATGATTCCAGCAGATATCATCTGGAGTACCTCATGCAGTTCTGGCCTTCTGTGGTCAAGGAGGAGGAACCACAGACCACAGCAGGAGCAGTGACGACCTACGGGGAGAACAAGGGGGACTCATCCCAGGAGTGGAGTCATGCTGGAGGCTGAAGAGCATGACTTCTGCCCATAAACATAGCAACAGGCAACTCGTCCCCGCAACTCCCGCAAAAAGGGAGGGTAGCTATGAACAAAAGCAAATGCAGGGTACAATGGCATAAAAACAGATGTAATGGGAGCTACAGTTTAATATAACTGTTAAAAGGCCAAAATATAGTTTAAATCTGCTCTCCATTATACATCCCAAGACAGATGGAAAATGGGACTTGATTTAATATGTTGCTACCCTTTTTGCACAGTACATTTCACTCGAGTCTCTCAATATGCAATGCACCAGATTTATATTCTGAGTTAAAAGAGTCGTAACTTCTTCTGAGTGAAGAAGCTTCAACTGCCTACCATGAATGTGTGCAATGATTTGCTGTTTTAAGATTAAAAAATGTGTGAAATGCTCTGGAGTTGAAAGAAAAATTCAGCTAGGCCATCCATTAAAAGGACTGTTCTGTTTACAAATAACATAGCAATGTAGGAGAATATAAATAGGATTTTAGTTCCCAGAAAGTCCTGTAATTTCAGTGGGAAAAAGAGTTGATATTCAGTCAGGTTTTTGTCTCATGATGCTTGTGCATGCAGTCTTGTCCACAGCACGCGAGCATATGGGTGAGCATTCTCGCTGCACAGCACAGATGCTGGTGCAGCCATGTGCTCTTACCCTGACATGGTCTCTGCTATCATGACAAATTTTCATTCAGTGAAATGAATTGCGTTTCTGGGGTGGAACACAGCAACTGTTTAATGGCACACAAAGATGCTCTGCAACACTGTAGGATAAAGTGCAGAAAGAAGTACTTAACATTTACTAGCAGGGGTTTCCCTGTAGCTGTCTCTTGTTAAGTACAAGAAGGACAATAAGCCACACCTTTCATCCTATTTTGCATGCTGGTAAAATACAACATGGCTAAACGTGTATGAAATCATATGAAAACATATCAAAAGCAATGTGGCCTGCAGGGTGAGGGAGGGGATTCTGCCCCTCTGCTCTGCTCTGCTGAGACCCTCCCCGGGAGTCCTGCGTCCAGCTCTGGAGCCCCCAGCACAGGACAGAGCTGGACCTGTTGGAGCGGGGTCAGAGGAGCCCCAGCAATGATCCGAGGGCTGGAACCCCTCTGCTGGGAGGAAAGGCTGAGAGAGCTGAGGCTGTTCAGCCTGGAGAAGAGAAGGCTGTTGGGAGACCTTATTGTGGCCTTCCAGTACCTGGAAGGGGCCTGCAAGAAAGCTGGAGTGGAACTTTTTACAAGGGCCTGGAGTGACAGCACAAGGGGTAATGGCTTTAAATTGAAAAAGGGTAGATTTCGATTAGATATAAGGAAGAAATTCTTTACCATTAGGGTGGTGAAACCCTGGCACAGGTTGCCTAGAGTGGTGGTAGATGCCCCATCCCTGGAAACATTCCAGGCCAGGTTGGATGGGGCTCTGAGCTACGTGATCCAGTTGAAGATGTCCCTGCTCATTGCAGGGGGTTTCGATTAGATGGCCTTTAAAGGTCCCTTTGAACCTCAACTGTTCTATGATTCTATGATTCCATGACACAGGGGTAGGATAGAAGCACAAAAATACTTGAACAAGAATTTCTTCACTCTGAGGGTGACGGAGCACTGGAACAGGCTGCCCTGGGAGGCTGTGGAGTCTCCTTCTCTGGAGATATTCAAGACCTGCCTGGATGTGGTCCTGTGCAGCCTGCTCTAGGTGACCCTGCTTCGGCAGGGGGGTTGGACTGGGTGACCCACAGAGGTCCCTTCCAAACCCTGTCATTCTGTGATTCTGTGATTCTGTGATTCTACTTATGTCACTTGACTAGCTGACTATTTTCCCTGGGAGACAACATTTGAAAATTACGTTCTTAACCTTTCCTCAGACCCTTTTTCTTGATCTCCAGAATTGCAGCCATATAAAAGGGCAATAAAACCGCAGAATCAAAATTAAGCAGGTAGGACTTCATCCTCTGCTAGTAAGCCAAGATGAATCTGACAATCTGGAAAATGTGACCATCTAGGGAAAGGAGAAACATCTTACGATGTCTGCAGTCTTATCATCTCCTACTTTAAAAATGTTTTGAAACCTCAGTAGCTTGGAGCTGAGTTAATTCACAGCCACAAGGAAAGAGGTTACACTTCATTTAAAGCTGTAAATCCTTTTAATGGTATTTAATCATTTGAGACATTGGACAATTCCCACTTGGGGCTGACAAGGACACTAAACAAAAACCAAAACTAAACCCGCAGAAATAACGAAAAGACTAAAGATGCCTTTGGATGTGCTCTGGAGACAGGAGCTCTCTCATCCTACCTCAATGCAGCACCGAGCACACAACGTTAGGGCAGGTGACCAGTCACACAGCAATTCTGTGTGTGCGTGTTTATGCATAAAATTGTGTGTGTGTGTGTTTATGCATAAAAGAAAGCACAACACAAAAAAATTCACAAGACAAAAAAATACAACTGATGGACTGGGATGCTTTTCAGGATCTTTTGATGACAGTGATCACAGAAATGCAAAAAAATGTTGCAAATACCGAGACTGAATCATAATGTAGTGAAGAGAACGAGTTGAGAAAAAGCAATCTCTTCTTTTAGGTGAACGGTCAATAGCCCCTGGGACTGCCTTTTATAAATGCTGAGGCTTCTTTCAAAGAGTGTCTCTTTCTGAAAATTAGAGCTGCAAATTATTTTCCCACTGTGGTGGGTTGGTATCAAAACTAGCCATGGAAGAAAGAAGCCCTGACTCCTCTCTTTACCCAGAATTACTCAGATGGAGGACTCTGACTTGGATCTTGACCACAAGTAAACTTTGTATCACATGTATGAGATAGCTCCTGCGTTTCTGTGGGAGATGCTGCCGTTTTCCCAGCCTGTCTAAGAGCAGCTACGGCTTGCCATCACGCTTGCCAGCTATGAAAATGGTTTCCTCTGCCTGGTTTGCTCCACAGAGCCAGGGCCAATACTCCATGCACAACGGCTCTTGGCAAAAATGCCCACTAGACTTTGCTAGAAATTGGCAAGGGAAATGGCTAAAAATCTGATAGGTAACCCTACCCTTCCCCCATCCCCTGCTAATTCAACACATCAACTAACATCTGTTTAAAATACAGCAAATAAAAAAAATGTATTAAAAATACAGTCAATAAAGACTCTTGGCTTGCATACAAAAAACCTGCATAAGTCTGCAAAACTGATATTCAAAGTCAAAATTTTATCACAGACACAACCCCAACTTCATTCAATCCTCACCACAAAAAAAAGCCCCAAATGAGAAATACGGTTGGTGGCCTGAAGCTTGGGTTTAGTGAACAAGAGAAAAATGGCCACTCCTTTTCAGAGAACTTCCTACCACCGTGTTCTTTCTGCAGTAGCTACAGAGCTCCTGCCTTGCCATTTTTTTGCAGGTACAATTACTGCAAGGCATCACAGTGCTAGAGGCGAACATTACAGTATCCAGATCGCAGTGGAGACATCGCACATTAATTGAAGTTATCTCTTGGTATTGTATCTCTGGAAATCAGTATGAATTATATGAAACCAATGTCATGTTCTCCCTACAAGAAACAATGCATAATAGCCAGAGATGGTTAGAGAAAAAGTAATTGACGGAAGACTTTTTTATTAGAAAATGTTATGTCAGACTTGAAAAGTTTTACTGGAATATAACTCGGTGATTACATCATTGGAAACATTTCAAAACAATTCGGTTCCAAAATACAGTATATCATTTTGATCAATCTTGCATTCAGCTGAAGTAATATATGTGATAAAGTATATATGATATGCTATACCTATACTTTATTTCTATACATTCTATATATTTTATTACTTATTAAAATTCTATGTTACAGTAAGGTTACATTAAGTCCAAGCAATAAAATACTTCAATGCAAGTTTTGATTTTAGGTATGGAAGCCAATTATCAAAATATCAGTTTCCCAGAAATAACATGTCCCCACTAGCTCCCTGGGAGAATACAAGACAGGACAGGTAGGACCTTTGATCTTCCCCTGTCTGAGAGCCTGAATTTCCAAAGGACAGAACGGGAAAGAAAGAGCGGGTGGGCATGACACATCACTAGCTTGAAACCTGAGTCTGTGAGGCTTTATAGCTGAACCTCATGCCCTACCAGCGCTCAGTAGCTCTTGGCCAGTGTGCAGTCTGCACCCCTGCACTGAAAGCAACCACAGTCACAGAAGAAGCGGGGCACCAGTTGGGTGGAAAGACTTTCTGAAGTGGGACTTGATGATCCTTGTTCTCAAACCCAGGTAAATGAATCCAAAACAAACCCTTCCAGGTGAACTCTCTCCTGGAAGAAGCCAGAAGTTCAGAGATATTGCTGTGTGTGTCACTGGGGGGATATACCATTGTACATTAAGCTAACAGAGGACTTCTCAGTGACTGTCAGAACAGCGCACTTTTCGCGTTCGTGTTGCTAGATACCAACACCCCTTCTGCGTATGGCTGCTGAGTCTTTCATGTGAAGCATCAGGCTGCCTTGCAATTCTATTTTAATTTTATATACTGAATTTTAGTTTTCATTTTTGTTTTGGTTTCACCAGAACAAACACACACCAGAACCTGAAATTATTGTCTTAATTACACAAGCTCAAAATTTTTGCAGCAGAAAGAGCTGCCACTATACTGGTGAAGCAAGTCTGCAAAAGAACAACTTTTTGATTAAGATTGAGATGCAAATTTGCCTACTTCCTAAGCCCATTTTTTTTGTCCTAGGAGTGACTGGAGAGACAGGTGAGATGCAAATTTGCCTACTTCCTAAGCCCATTTTTTTTGTCCTAGGAGTGACTGGAGAGACAGGTGAAGATTTGACTTCAAAGAAGACCTCACTACCAGCCCTCCTCGGCACTGTGGCAGAGGTATGTGCACGGCAGGCGTAGAAGGAACACGGGGGACAATAAGGGCTAGCTGATTTAGTGGAGCTGGACTAATAACAGAGATCCAGTGGACATATGGACCCCTGCATTTGAGGGTAAGTAAGCTGGCTGATTGCACCACCTCTCCGCATTGCAGCTACACCACACTGAGTAATGATGGAGGCCTAAGACCAAAGCCTGAGTGACACAATGCTTTAATTGACCAGACAAATAGAAGTATCCCATAATTTCCGTAATTATTCTAATTTCTGGACTTCACACTTAATAGGCACAACCAATGGTTTTTGAATTGAAAAGAATTTTATAAAAATGAAGCTTCCTGGATTTGCTTTCTAGTTATGTCTGGGCTGAATATTATAATACACGCAACTCTGCAGTGACGGCACAATAATGGCTGCATCGTTTAGATGCTGTCTCTAGTTTCTCAAGGTACTTAGTCTGGTCTTCGTAATGAATAGATGTGACAAGTATTTGTGGTTAAGTATTCTGCTTGCTTTTCTTATTTCTCTTCAATGCTTTTCTCTAGCACATCGGAAAAAGATGTACGCTAGGGACAGTACTGGATTTGCAAGGATGAAAGGAAGTCTTTGGAGGTTTTTAAGTGTAGTTTCTAGCCTTGCTTCTTACATAGACACGGCTTAAGTATCAAACTGTATCTATGTGTATGTACATGCACTTTTTGTGTCCTCCTCGTACCAGTCTTTGAGTAATCTGCCAATTTAATTCACGTTTGATTTCACAGAATTACAGAATCACAGAATGGTAGGGGTTGGAAGGGACCTCTGTGGGTCATCTAGTCCAACCCCCCTGCTAAAGCAGGGTCACCTACAGCAAGCTGCACAGGACCTTGTTCAGGCAGGTCTTGAATATCTCCAGAGAAGGAGACTCCACAACCTCCCCGGGCAACCTGTTCCAGTGCTCCGTCACCCTCAGAGTGAAGAAGTTCTTCCTCATGTTCAGCTGGAACTTCCTCTGCTTCAGTAAGAAGATTTGTAGAAAAGATTTGTAAGATTTGTACGAAAAGACCTCAGAAGTATGAAATGCATACAAGTTTCATGAAAGTTAGTATCTGAATAAGAGAGACACCATATCTACATGGTATTTTGGGAAATATGACCCTAAACTGTGATAGCAAAGAGGTGTTAAAAATCTATCAACTATAGGAAAAGCACCAGAATCTCTACCTTATTAAACCCTAGAGAATCTCTTCCGAACACATAGATCTATTGGATAAAAGCTTCATTCATTTCTCGTAATATTTTTTTCCTTTTCCTGCTAATACTATATACCATACTCTTTCTTTGTTCACTTGCATAGCATTCAAGTACAAATAAAGCACATATTTACCATGTAGTATCAGTTCCCAATTCCCCAGAAATCTAAAATCAGACCTATATATGATAGCAGGGCTCATTTTAATTTGGTATTATTCGGTACTATGCTGAGGTACAGATATAAGGAATTATATCCTTATATTCAAGGATATACCTCAGGAAGGAAGAAGACAGTCAAGCATAAAACTTTGTTTTGTATTTTTAATATTCCATTGTACAGAGATATTGTGAAAAGTGATCAAAAAACATTAATAAACCTGAAGTCTTGAAAAACCAGAAGTCTTCACTTTAAAATCAGGAGGAGGAAATGTAAAAAACTGCTTAGCAGCTTGAGAAGAGTTAGCAAATGTGATGGACCAAACATGGAGCTGTCAGAATAAATTTTCATACAAAGATTTGAAAAATCTCAAAAATCTGGTACAGTGGAAAAGCTGTCTTACTAACTTAACATGATGTAGGACGGCATGCTTTGGCAATAAGACTAAGTACTGAGAGTCAACAGAAGAGTATTTCCTCAGATGCAATATTAAATATATTAGCACTAAGTGCCTACTTCTAAGGAACAATGTAATCTGTAATTACTATTTTCCTCTTTTTCTCAGAAAAAGGAAATTGTCGGACTCTCCATTAGCTTGTATCAGAATAAGTGAGGATGGAATATAACAATCTCAAGAAAATTAAAATGCTGTAAGTCTAGATAATGAACAAGAGGTTATTAGCCAGAGAGTCAGCTCTCTTAACTTCAATTTTTGTCCAACCTTGAAAGTACCTACAAGTGCCCTCTCTGAGCTGAGAGCTCTCTTGGATTTTAACTTCAACAGATATGTAGACCCAGAAATGCATTTATATGGATAAATGAGTGCCCATATCTCTCCTAACACAACATGGAGACCCAGGCTTTAGCAGGTGAACCAAGGTAACGGCAGTGCAGCTTGCTGTTGCACAGTGTCCTGCTGCTGATTCAAGGACAGGGAGAATTGGGTTCTGGATCCTTCTCATGCTTACATGATTTGGACCTAACTCTCCTTTATTTTGACTCCTCAGAACTCACAAGGTTGTTCTAGCACCTCCAGACATAGGTCATGAGCTCTCATAAGGAAAATTATATTCTGATTACTCAGGAGTTAATTAATCAGGAATGTAATATTAACAGAAAATCATCTCATTCCTCCTCTGCCTCCATAAAATTAATCCTCTAACATGTGTTTTTTACTTTGATTTAAAACTTCCACAAATAATAGGAGCTTTATCATAGAAGTAGACTGTTAAACAGCTTAAAGATCTCGTAGTTAACAAATTGCATTTCCCTGTCAAATTCATGCTTGCATCCCTCAAATGCTTGCAGGTCTTACCTTCCTCTTAGAAAGTACATTCATGATTTTAATCTTTTAAACCAGTTCTTCAGTGCCTCGGTTGCATTGATTCTTTTGTTACCCTTTCTAAATACCTTACTTGGATGCTCCAAGTGTTGTCAGCACTTGGAACATCCAGTCATCCAGATTCAAGTTTTAGGTGTAGATTCACCAGTATTCCTGTTACAGCAAAAGTCTGCACACAAGCAAGACAGATCACATCACATCACATCTTTGCAAAGTCACATTACTATTTCGTTTTCTATTAATTTGTTTCAGTGTTAATTCCCAAATTCAGTACAGGCACCATTCTTTCATTCTGTATTTTGCAAAGCAGCTGGAACAAATGAGTCCAGGTGCGTAAGTGTCAAAGGGTCCTAAACGATCTGGAAACAGCAAAAAACAGCCTGCATTTAAGATCTTTTTCATTCAGTTATGTTTGCTTCCAGTAGCCAAGTGAAATGTTAGATTTCAGATTTCCCCAATAAATCACATTTTCAATACACACATCCATCTTATTGTTTGAGTCCCTTGATTTAGTATTGTGTGACCTTTTTGTATGCTTTTGGGGGGTTTGCAAGGAACAGGTAACTAGCATCATCAGAAACAGTGTTTTGAAGGAGCAGGTGATGTGCAGAGTATTATTATTGCCACAAAAGCATAAAGTATTAACTTTCCTGATGTTAAGTATACATGCCATGCCTACAATTTCAAATAGGTAGATTTCACACCTTCAGTTTCAGAAGAGGTTATAGATGAAAGGAAACATCCTTCCTGACTGGCAAGACGCAAAGGTACCAATGAAAAAAAGAAGAATAAAAATACAGAGATGGAAAATTAAGGTTAATACAAAGAGTAGTGGAACTGGTATTCCAAAGCACCTTAATGAATGTTAGAAAGTCCTTAGTCAATTAGGATTAATACTCTCCACCTTCTGTATATGCCCGACAGACATACAGAAATATATGCTCGGTAGAAAATAGGAACCTATCTACCGTAAGTGGCTTCATGGCAGAAAGTATTTCTGTGATTCTACTTAAATAAATATTTTAATTGGAACTCAATACCACAGGTTGGTAATCCCCCTGAATTACTGTGATTTTGATTACTAAATTCCTCTAGAAAGTTTGCAAAGATCCCCTCTGGACGGCTGTACAATACAATTTAACACAACAGCATCTGATGAAATAGTGACACAAACCAAAATGCAAATTGATGGCAAATAATGTCTAATTAAAAACAGAAAGAAAACATGTACAGTTAGGAAAAAAATCCATAGACATGTAATATCTACATTTTTTAGAAAAGCAGGTATATACAGCTGAGAAAACACAACCTGAATAGAGTCACATGGAAAGTGGGTCTGTCATCATGCAAAAAGCTCTATTCTATTACAATATTTTTGTTAGACTTCCACATCTTCTTGGTGTTACAGAATTTTCAGTTTGAACAAGAATTTTACTTTTTGGAGAACATATTTCTTCTATATACAGTCAGCAGACACAGATTTTCAGAAGACCATAAATTTAATGGCTGTGTGTTGCTTGACTGTGTGTGACACGAGTTCATCTAACATGATGCTTGAGATATTTTTTTAAATTCACAAATATGAAAATAAACTGTAAAAATATGCTTGAGATTAATTTTTTATTCATGCAGTGCAGTATCTATCAGTTTACATGTATGGTACTCAGAATTGCTGCTGTTGTCCTCTGAACTGAAAAATCATTTAAGTTCAGAGATGAGCCTTTTAAACAGGCCTGCTGGGTGGAAAGCAACCCTGCATCTCAGTGAAGTGATTTTATCTAGGAAAAAAAGCAGAACACTGAAGCTAGGGAAAAAGACACACAGTCCCTCTGTTCTCTTGAGCAAAAGTACAGCCAAGAATAACGTGTGATATTATCAGCAAGTATTACTGCGGTTCTCTGTAGGTGGCAAACATAATACAAGCATTGGCAACTCAGCAAATAAACTAATGGCAATTTTCAAATGCTGCAATAGAAATGCCAGGGCAATTAAAGAAAGGTCAGTAAAACATACACACACTGGCAAGGATCCTAACACTTAGAAAATAACTAGAGAAAGAAATTAGAGGGGTTCTATTCACTCTCTCAATATACTATCGATGAAGGACAACCACAAAATGATAAAAAAAAGTATGAATAGATATATATATTCATTTATACATATGCTTAGTTATATGTCACAGGAACATTTCAAGGATCTGATAATTGGTTGCCTTTTCAAAATAAAGAGTTTTGACATCAAACCATTTATGGCTTACTTTTATTTTTAAGGCCTTATACGGTTGTGGCTGGTGTCTGCAATATGCCAAAGACAAAGCTGGACAACACTGAAGTTAATGGACCTTCAATTCTCCTTTAATTTTTGATCTGAGGATGGTATTACAAGATTTTATACTGATTAAAGTACACTTTGCTGTAGCTGGTTTTCAATCAAACCCATCCCCTCTGGTTCCTCACACACAGCTCACGATACATTTCCCCACCATGGACTGACACATCGCCTCTTGCTGAGCTCCCCACAGGTGTGAAGCAAAAAGGGCACACAAGAAACATCTGACCTCCCTCTGGGTCTGCAGGCTTTGGGAAGTGGGTAGAAGCTTTTTCCTCTCGTCCTTTGGTCCCCGGCTGCGGTGCCACTGCAGCCAGCCCCAGGGACAGCTCCTGCACTCCACATCCCAGCTGGGAACCCTCCTCCCTTCTTCACTCGACGGATGAAGCATCTTGCTCATCGCCACGCGTGTGCAAACACCCCTCCTGGCTTCTCTCCTTACAGCGGACTTCTCCAGCAGGCAGTTAACACTCAAACACTGTTTTTAATAAAGTGACACCCTTCACTCTTTTGTATGTAAAGGATAAAGCAGGTCCTGCCACAGGAAAGCCCCCAGACTCAAATGTCCCTGTTGCAGTCATTCAATTCAGCAAGTACTTTGGAGTATAGGCCTCATGAAAGACACACTAACAAAATAAACATAGGAATTCACATTTTACAAAACTAAAAAGTCCCCAGGAAGAACATTGCTGTGAGAAAATAAAAAAATTTTCTTCCTCATTGTACCTCCTGAAGTTTCAGATTTTCTGCGGTATCTGTGTCTATAGCTGAGGTACTCCATACACTTCTATGAAGGGAAATCTCACTAATTTTGTGTATCTGATAGATGTGGACTGACATATAGTTACACAGAGTAAGAAAAGTAAGGATCCTGGGTGTAAATTGAGTAATATCTAAGATACAAATGATGTATTGAATAAATAAGACCATGTGGCACTGTCATTGAAGACATGAGGTGTCCCAAAGTTTCAAGCAGGAAGAAGGTAGAAACGCTAAAGAAACAATTTTTATTAACTGAAAAATTCTATCAAATTATACTTAATACAAATCAATCAAATCTACTAAATGAACTGTCAAAATTTTTTCCTGAGTTCTTTCCAATGTTATCAACATGTCAAAAAATAATATTAAAAAAATGCATGGAAATTACTGAAATACTCAGTTATAACATTTCCCAAATAAAATGCACTGATCCTCAGTTTGGCATTATATCTGGTTTTGATGTTTTCACTACATGCTAAATTACAAACATCAGAGAATCCATCATAATTTCATATGATTTTGCTAAATAATTTCAAAGCAGATTTTATTTTTACTGGGTTGTATGAAGAATTGAGAGGGTCAGTCGTTATAGAAGATGAAACTGCATTTCAAAGCCATCAGAATTCTTCAGAAACATGTTTTTCTGCCTTTCAAATAGCAGTATTTAAACTCTGCAGTTGTCTTTGGACCGATGTTAAATCACAGCAAAACTTTTAGTATTCTAATATATTTAAATATGAACTGTCTTACCAGAAAAACATTGTTTTCCAATGGCTGTTCAAAAGAAAGAATTGTGAAACAGGAAAGGAAAATGGATGGAGAATGTCATATGGAGTACGAGGAAAGAATACCAGAGGAAACAAATGAAGGACAAAGTAGAAAACACCAAATCGAAAAGGGAACTGAAGTGAGATTTTCCCCCTCTACTCTGCCCTAGTGAGGCCCCATCTGGAGTACTGTGTCCAGTTCTGGGCTCCCCACTTCAAGAAAGATGAGGAACTACTGAAGAGAGTCCACCGGAGGGCTATGAGGATGATGAGGGGATTGGAACATCTCTCCTACGAGGAAAGGCTGGAGGAGCTGGGCTTGTTTAGCCTGAAGAAGAGAAAGCTGAGAAAGGACCTAATAAATGCCTATAAATATCTGAAGGGTGGGTGTCAGGAGGATGGGGCCAGACTCTTTTCAGTGGTGCCCAGCGACAGGACAAGGGGCAACGGGCACAAACTGAAGCAGAGG
>Ga0065711_1001583_pt1 | contig 45983 bp, 27 predicted proteins | sample Hoacrofraction12_FD_59098 | JGI IMG/M metagenome (GOLD analysis project Ga0065711, IMG submission 59098) | Hoatzin crop microbial communities from Cojedes, Venezuela - Epithelial fraction 12 v2 (version 2) | ecosystem: Host-associated > Birds > Digestive system > Esophagus > Crop | place... | reverse complement strand
TGAACAGCCCCAACTCCCTCAGCCTGTCCTCGTAGGAGAGGTGCTCCAGCCCTCGGATCATCTTCGTGGCCTCCTCTGGACCTGCTCCAACACATCCATGTCCTGCTTATGTTGGGGGCTCCAGAGCTGGACGCAGGACTCCAGGTGGGGTCTGACAAGAGTGGAGTAAAGGGGCAGAATCCCCTCCCTCGCCCTGCTGGCCACGCTGCTCTTGATGCAGCCCAGGATGCGGTTGGCTTTCTGGGCTGCAAGCACACATTGCTGGCTCATGTTGAGCTTTTCATCCACCAAATTCAGCATGAAGCAAACACTGGGGACCCCACGACTACCTGGGACTACCTCAAGCTGTTAATCAGTGAAAAAACCCTCCAACGCTTGGGAGTCCCATGGCAATGGGAGCCAGGAGGGATCTTCTGGCCACGGCAGGTGGGCTCAAGCTCCAAAACCCCCTGTGTACCTAAATCAGTGGGAGCATGGAGATACAATTCCTTGCTGAAACGGGGTGCTGACGCATAGGGAGAGGCTGCAGCTCCCAGATGTCATCCCCAGAGCCTGCCCACTCCCCCATGCCTACATGAAATTGGTGGGACTGGCCATACCCACTGAGGTCTCAGCAGCTGTTTCTTCGGAGAAAAAATGGGCGGTGAGCTCACATTCAAAATAAAAAGGTGAACTGCCATACTTCATGCGCTGCTGGGGACAAAGGGGACTGTCCTCTATTTTTGGAGAAGAACAGTAAAAGTTATTTACCTCAAAACCTGAAAGGGACATCTAACAGTTAATTCTGTTAAATCTTGCCAAAGTTACAACATGAACGTAAAATACGGTTTCATAAAAGGAAGTGTCAGGCTGCCTTGGCAATAGCTGACACTGCCAACCCCACCTCTAGCCTTTGGAGGCTGAATTTGTCTGCAAATACTTATACTACATTGAATTGTATGGAGAGTCAGCCTGGGATTTAACACATTTTAGATGCAAAATTAAATTGCATCATGGTAAAGCTTGCAGACTAGAAGTCAGTTTCAAAAACAGAATCTCCAGTTTCTTGGGGAGGTAAAAGTAGTTTGTGTCCTTGGAAACAGCTGCTACCTGCTGTTCTTTCCCCGAAGTGTGAATTTTGCCATGGCAGTTGAGGTTGCAGTCATCTGTTGCTCGTTATACAGAAATGGACTTTATTATGGGAGGTGGCATTTGGGCTCATCGTGTGCCTCCCTTTTTTGCTGGTGAGGCTGTTGGTCTGCTCTGCTGAATGAGTGTAGGAGTCTCACTGGATGTACTCCACTGTAGTATTTAAGGCTTTCAGGGCCATCCTGCTTCCGAGAACATCTCACTCTGTAAAAGCCAAACAGACTGTTGCTAAAAGCTGTAAAACCTCAGCATCCTCCAGAAGAATGCAACAGCATTGGGGTTTTCCTCCTAAGGTATACTTCAAAATTCCAAACGCGTCACCAGCAGACAGAAAGGTTCTCGGGCGACCCCCGCTCATGGCAAGCTGTTTGCTACAACCACAGGGTGCCAGGTGAGCCCAAGCAGAGCCCTGGCTGGACCGAGCTCGGGGGGTTGTTCTTGTGGGACGGTGCGTCGGTCACGCAGCCGTGAGTAGCGTGCTGGAAGGTTCAAACTGACCCAGCAGGTACAGCAGGATAAATATTTCTGTAAAGTCTGAATAGAATCCGGCTTGTTTGGTGTTGAAGCTGTAAGTTAAACAGAAATAATATTATTATAAACTTTAGCCATAAAGTGAATAAAATCTGACTGAAAAGCGAGCTGTGTGAACAATGTCACCGTGATAGCTTCTTCATTTCCTATGCACAGCCCCACAGAAAGTAAACCGACGCTTTCTGCAAATTTCTTTTGACCTCTTGCCCAAAATAGAAGTCTGGAAATAGGATTGATCACTATCTCCACAGTCAATCAGGGAGTCCTTATGGAAACAACAGCCCTTCTGGAGTGACTAGGTTGACTGTAGGTTTCCACCTGGGTCCTGCCAGAGGGCCCAGGTATCCTGGGTAGTACTGACTCCTCATTTTCTTTCCCACCGCCTTCCAGTATTTCCAGAATTCCTTACAGAAGCTTAGCGTTGCAAGTGGATGGGGCTTTTCTATAACGGGAGTTTGCTGGAAAGTCTGTCAAAAGTTTTTTTCTTATTAAAAAAAAAAGTAATCCTTGTCAAGTGCTCTGAACCTGTATGAAAGGTTCATTTAGTGGTGGGAAGGATGGTGCAGAGCTCTCTGAGCTGCAGGGCAGGCAAAAGTTTCACTGCTGTCGTTTTTCAAGGTTTGTATCAGCTGATTGGTTTAGCTGGTAATTCTAGACTGAAAAGTATGTCATCTCTCGTGTTTATTATTTCAGTAGGTCAGATTTTGAGGAGGATGCATTTTTTATTTTTGTGAGTGAGTGCTGTCATCGACCATTTTTTAGTTGCATTCTGATCTGGGAAGACAAAGAAAGAAATCACAGAATCCCAGCATGGCAGGGGTTGGAAGGGCCCTCTGTGGGTCACCCAGCCCAACCCCCTGCCGAAGCAGGGTCACCCAGAGCAGGCTGCACAGGACCGCATCCAGATGAGTCTGGAATATCTCTAGAGAAGGAGACTCCACAGCCTCCCTGGGCAGCCTGGGCCGAGGCTCCATCACCCTCAGAACATCCTTGCCAGTGCTCCGTGCGGGATTGCAGGGCAGAGTCACTTTACCTCTTCGTTACCGTACAGCTGGTCTTTTCTCTGCCTTACAGCTTTGATTTCACCATAGCGCTTAGTCTTGGATTTTCAGCTCTTTTGCATGGAAAGGTGTATAGAAGTGGCTGCTTCTGAAGCTGCTGGCATACTTCTGGAGAGTTTTGTGCTGTTGAAATGATCAGGCATTGACTCCAATGAGTGAAGCTCCTTATCTACAGCAGCTCTTTCTCAGCAATTACAATTTAGATGGCTTGGATGCTATAAAGGTGCCAGGTCCTCTACAAACTATGGCCAGCCTTTTTCTCCAATATTTACTCTTTTTTGCCTGGAGTATCTAATCATCTGTTAAAATTTAACCCGTGTTTTAATATATGTGACTAAATATCTTTTAGATGGTAAAAACTCACTAATAAAGCCTCACAACTACAAGTATAGGTCAGTTTGCAATCTGTGAACTGAAAGTCAAAGCCTTTGTGTATGATAGTAACTCACCCTCCCTTCCCACCACAAACATTTACTTATTTATTCATTTATTTTTGTGCAAATATGCATCACGGCATGACCTTTACCAGCAAAGGGATCTTTGGGAGCATTTATTTCTGCCAGCATTCGAAAGAGATGCTGAGCTATAAACATTTCTGCTCGGGAAATAGCTGAGCCCCGAAATTAAATGCGTATGTCAGAATATCCTTCCTTGACTTGCTGTGACACTGAACATAAACTCTTCAAGTGAGTGTTAGCACACAGTACTAAACTTCTGGAAAGCAAAATCTGCTTGTAAGTATTTCTATATGTTTTTATGTTATTTTTGGCTGATTGCTGGCATACTTCTGTTCTTTCTGATCACAGAATGGACAAGAGGTGATGGGCCACATGCTGTAGGGCCCGCTATCTGACAGTTGTTCAGCAGACATAAACCAGCATACTCAAGTTTCCCACATGAAACACATCTCCAAGCCTCCACTTTTTTTTTTGCTTTTATTAAGTGATGACTTCTGCAAAGAGCAAGACCCACATTATTTCTATCTGAGGCCAAGCTGTCCTGTTGCCATGTCATCTGTCAACTTTTATCCCGATAAGATTGCCTGTTTTTCTGAGCAGAGTAGCCCAGGTGTTAATCTGATACCTTGTCATTTGTTTTATATCGCCTGGAATTGGATTTTGAACCTATTACTCATGTTGTGTCTGTACTGGGATCGTTTCTGGAATAATGTGCTATTCGGTATGAGTAATAGTGTTGGAATTTGGCATCTCTTTGGAGCAAGAGCATATCTTTTACTTTCTCTTTTTTGTTGTAGACAGTAAAACAAAGAATAACGTTTCCTGTCATAAACCTAAACAAACAGGATTATTTATCATAATCTACAGAGGGCATCATAGGAGATGCCTGAAGGACGGAGACCCAAGGTTTTAATGTGCTTAAGGGCTTTTATATAAAAGTTTTCAATAATTCAATGCCATTTATTTTTATGCATCTCTAATAGCATTTTATCACTCCAAAGTTTTCTATTCACTGGGTTTTTCACAAATATGAAATATTCAAAAGATTAATTTTGCATTTCACTGGAATGTCATTTGACTTTGTCGATTGAAGTTTTCCAAAGCTGATCTATAAGCAAACATCTTGAGACTGCATAGGCAGAGCAAATATTTAGAAAATAATGCTGTATATTGCAGTAGCTATGAATTGAGAATTGATACCGATTTCATTTTGAGTGGTGGTGTTAAATTGAAGTGTCTGGGAGTCCCTGAGAGCACATACTAAAATTTGTATCAGATACATGCAGTCACACAGTTTTGTGCGTTACCCCAGTGCTGAGTTTAAGAGTAAAGGTCCTGGTACACTAGATAAAAGTGGTCCATATTTTGGTGTGTGGTACTCGTTTCGTTGGTAGTAACGTTAACTGATGCTTGCCAGATCAGCATCCAGTCCCAAGCATGGGCCATAACTTCATGGACATAAATCCGATGTCAGAAACCCCCACTTATTGTATCCCTGAGACCCTTATAAGCAAGAATGACATGAGGTGTAAGAGCTGGTAACTCCATTGATTTACATACTGATATAATTGTGGCTTTGATGAGTGAAGGAGAGCTATTTGTAAGTACAGTAGGTTTACTTTTTGAACTTCTCCGTGCTCTCCTTGCTGAATGAATGTCTCTCTAAGTAACCACTAAGAGGCATGTGTTCTTCCTATCTTCCTCCTTCCAGTGTGATGATGTATGTTTGGAATAAAACACTAATAATTTTCTTACTGCCACTGGTTGTGTCCTTCCAGAAATCTGAGCAACAACAAAATCAAGGAGATCCGAGAAGGCACATTTGATGGAGCTTCAGGAGTGCAGGAACTGATTCTGACAGAGAATCAACTGGAATCAGTGCATGGACGAATGTTTAGAGGCCTCACGGGGCTAAAGACATTGTAAGTACAAAGACCTGTCTGTCTTTGCTCCTCGGTGAGTTGAGTGGGAGTGCTCAAGTTCAGCAATGCCTGTTAAAATACCTGTGACTAGACAACAGGCTCTAAGGCAGAGTCTTGTATCACTGTCATAAAGTCCTCAGTATGTTTCTAGTCCTGGCTAGGTTTGAGATTTATCTGCTATTTCTGTGAAAAAGCAGATTTTCAAGAATTTCAGGAGTAAAATGGTGGTGAACCTGTCATGGGTCAAATTTGGGCACTTTTAATCATTTAATACTTTTACTATTTTTGTTGCTTCCTGTGGAAACAACGCCTGTAGGAACACGTTTGCTATCTATTAGTCCATCCTCCCACTGCACCTCCACCCAAATTGCAATTGTTGGTCTACTTAAACCAAACCTCAGAGTAGGCTAGGAGCCTGAAAGATTTTTAGGATCCTACAAACTATATGAAATCAGTATGTAGGGAGAGAAGAACAACTCGAGTTACTGCTGCCACCGAAACAGGCATAGCTAAGCCACTTTATGGCAGACGTAACCAAACTGTTACAGGTCCTGCTGACAGAAGATAGCTGACCACCCACTCTGCACCGGGTGTAGTAGCCCACGAGCACAAGCGTGGCCTTGGAGTAGCCACAAAGTGCTCTTTCTCGCCCTCACCGAGTACCATAATAGTTGCGTGTGGGTATACTATTGATGTGGTTGGGGAGAATGCGAAGGAGACATAGAGCCCAAATGCATGAGAAGTCAATTTGCTATTACTTTTGTGCTTAGACAACCTTTGTAATTTATTTCTGAGAACTAACACTTACACATAAACTCATAGCACCCAACGCTAATTTATTTTCATGTTAAAAGTTGTATTGGAAGAAAGATCACAGACAAGATGCCAAGATGGTGTCTGACCCAGCCCATCCACCATCCTGAGAGGCAGTCAGGGACGAGGCTTCTGGTGACAGCGAAGACTCGTGCCAGACAACACGTATGGTCTCTGTGTGAAAAACAACTCTCATGGTCCTCCCTGCTGTAGAAAGAAAGCACTTGACTAGGTGGATGCTGTCAGTAAATAGACTCTAGGAATCAAAATGCAATTTAAAATCTGCGACTTGTTCATTAGCAGCAAATACTTCTTACATTGCACAGTATCATGCCACAGTTCCTTCAGTCCTTACTCAAGTCTAAAACGAAAACCAAGTTTCACTTCAAGGACTTTGGCCCGTAATAACAAATCAGGAACTTTCCTTTCGCTGTTCCTTTAACATTTTTTTTCTGTAGTTACAGCCATCTGTTCTTTAATTTAATGTATGCACTTTACTAAGGGATTTGAAAATACTGTCCATACATACTAAATTATTTTTTATACTATAAAACAACCTGTGGCAGTGCTTCTAAACAAAATTCAGCATTTTTTAATAAAAAGATGGTTAACATTCAAGCTATCCTGCTGACCTGACCTGTATTTCCCCCTAGTTGATAAAGCAGTCTAAATATACACAGCATGATATGAATATCTGCAAGTATAAGTTTTCCTTCAGGAAGAGCACAGAGTGCATGGTGAACCATGATACGAAACCAAATGTTTTGGCTTGAGGGACATACATTTCTATCCGTTAACTGACTTTCTTTGAACATTAAAATTGTGATCTTTTATGAAGAGGCCACACTGGACAGGGTAATGGTCCAGTTTTTAAAAGACTCTGTGTTTCCTGAAATGTAATAAATCTCTGTGCAAGATATATCGGCGTCCAAATTCGGTCATCCCATCTTGCAGTACTACTGCTTGATGCTTTACGTAGGGAATTGAGGAAATGTTTCCTACCGCTACTAAGCCACTAAGGGCCTTTCTTCCTTTATTTACTACCCTATTTATTTTAGAGCTTGTGGTCTTGACCTGGCTTCCAGGCAGCTTAGCACTCCAGGCGTAAGGTGCGTGGCTCTGTGCCCTGTGACTCTCTGCCGCCGCAGCTTCACCCCAGTTGCGATACCAGAGCTGTGGAGACCGTAGTGCCTGTGGTGGTAACTCTGCGTAGAGAACAGCATATGCGAAAGCCATGTAATGTTCAGGTCTTCAATGCTGAGTGTTTGTGATTACACTGGGAATTTCCTCCCAGCCGTACCTAATCTCTCTTTGGTGTTTTTCAAGTGTCTGTTGATGTAGCATCCAAATGCCCGACTGGCGGATACCAAGCTGAGATTTAAATCCAGACTTCTCAGGGAGTCTGAATTTGCATTGTTCACTGCATGAACTTGGTACCAAGGAATTAACCCTTCTCAATCTGGACCATCAATTCACTGAACAGCAGCAGGAGCTGCGTCTATTTTGTAGATTTTTAGTAGTGTGCTTTAATTACTGAATAATTTTTCACCGAAGTACGAATATCTCAACTGTGTAGCGATGTTTACAGACCCAGGTGTTGATTGGTGTGCAGTAGAACAAATACACATGAGCCTTTTTTGCTATGGAGTGAAACAAGATACTACAGTCTTTCAGATTAATTGGGCTTTATCGTCGAGTTCATTGTTACCATAACAACTCAGTGAGATGTGTCTTCCAAAACACAGCACTGACTCATCTGGTACAAGCACTGAGCAAAGACCATTTTATAGGATGGTTACTGCTTTCTATCTTGTCAATTAATGATTATAATGACATTTCAGAGCTTGTGTTAGGTCTGGAAATCTTTCTTAAGCTGTTCTTTGACGTCTGCTGAGGATGCTGTTTCCTTCTATACTTCTGCAGCGTGGATTACAAAAAACATCCCCAATGGGAGTAGAAGTAGTGCAGCGAGATAGTTAGGCACACATTTCTGGCAGTCTTTCTCAATTGAGCTCTGAAATACATCTTCACTTACTCTCAGATATTTACTAAATGAAGACTTTAGTTTTTATTTATGTTTGCCACTAGTCATAATTTTAATTGCATGCTGCTTTCAGATGTGCAGCTCCCATCAGCCTCTGCTGTTACGTGGAAGAAATGCATTTTAAATTCATGAGACAATGTTTACATGGGTCTAGCCGTCCTATAACTGTGTTGTACTCCAGCAATCCTTAAAAATAGAGTACAGTGCTTGCCGAAGCACCTGTTGATGCCCTAGATAAAGAACCTCCTATCCTGGCATTATCCCCCCTCCCAGTAGTTCCTAATTCCCTGTTTTAATCCTTGCAGGATGCTGAGGAGCAACTCTATCAGCTGTATAAACAACGACACCTTTGCTGGACTGAGCTCGGTGAGGCTTCTTTCCCTGTATGACAATCACATCAGCACTGTCACACCTGGAGCCTTCAGCACATTAGTCTCTCTGTCTACAATGTAAGTTATCTTCTTACAGTGCGAACGTGTCATGATGCTGTTATTCCATGCTTTCCTTTCAAGAAGGTGATGTTTGGGGTTCATAATTAAACTACTTATTTTTCGTGTATGGAAAACCTCATTTAGGGAAAGAAAATCCGATCCTACTGAAACTGCGGATTTAGAGGATTGAGGGTGTGATTTAGAAAAACATTTGAATTGCTTCAGCTGGAGTGGCTAAAAACGCTTGGAGGCTGCCAGCCTCAGGCAGGATGACTGCGTGTTTTGCCGTGTCACAGCCTAGTGCAGTGCACAGTAGAGGTTCACATAAAGCAGTCTCTGCAGCTTCAGAAGTGCATAGTTTATCATACACTTGAACTCCCTGAAGCTGCTTTAGTTTCAGCAGAGTCTAATTTTGTAAGAATAGCTTTCTTGGATTTCAGTTAAATTAGTTAAATATTAGAAGAAACCTACTAGATAGTGCTTGGATTTTCAGAAGGGCCTAACAGGACAAAATACTCAGGTCCTACTGAATGTGCATTTGAATTTCTCAGTCCTTCTGTGAAGTATTTCCCTTGCTTCCTACATACATTTACAAGCTTCTTGTAGTGTGTTCATTTGAATAAAGTACAGACTGATAAATATGGAGAGAAGGTCTGCTCTTTGTTTCCAGCTGTGAATGGGGACCCTGATGCTGCTGTTAATGGAAGTCATCTGCTTAATTCCCTTCGCACTGCGGTGAAAATACATCCTAATTGTCCAGTCAAAACAAACTATTGGTGCTGTTGCATTTCAGGCTTTGAAAGCATTCACCATCATGTTTGGGGGAAGCAAGAAAGTGTTGAATCTCAGCTGTTTTGTTGCTCACACTTTTATTTTGCTGTTACAACTTCTTACCAGCAAATCAGTTATCACCCTGGGAATTAGCTCCATGCAGGATGAAGAACCCAGACTTTTCTTCCATTCACTTTGTCGTCCCAAAAGCCTCCTTGAAATCGGTGGTCAAAGAGGGAAACACAACCAGATTATTTTTATTGGCAGTTTTTGAGTCATAGAGGTCACAGCGAGTGGTACTTGCTGAAAACTTGCTCTGGCGGCGCTGCGAGCAATGCCTGCCTGCTTCTTGCGCAATGCTCTCCATGCTGCCTTCTGTGGATCCCTTGATAGCTGCGGCACTCTGAATCGGTCCATAAAGTCCCGACCTTGTCGGCATAGAAGCGTCTCTGTCATGTTTTGTGTGAAGATAGCCCATTTTCTTCTTTTTTTCAGCTGTGGATAAAGATGATTACAATTTCTAGCAACAGCAATTACAGCTGCTGCTAATGAGAATGCTTTGCTTTGGCACTGACTTATACTCATGTTGGTCCTGGAAGGTTCCTAGCTGTGTCTTGATGAAAAAGTTTGTTCTTTGGCGCATTTTCACTCTCTGCTTGTTTCATAGACAGAAGGTGGTGTGCTTTTGACTTCTTTAGACATTGGTTTAAGGCCATAGTGGTATTTCACCTATAAATGCAAAATTCAGATGTGTTCATTTCCTAACAGCACTCCACTGTAGGTGGATGTATTGGATGACAACACTACTGGAGATAGATTCTATGACTGCTTTTCCTGTCCAACCCACACTTTGTGAGTTAATCAAGTATTGTAATGACTTAATTTTGCATCTATTAATGTGAGCCAGATATTCATACAAAGTCGAACATTTCCATTTTTGTCTTGGCATATTTACAGCACTGAAAATGTTGCTCCTTTTGTCATTGCTCTTTGTGAGTCAGCTTCATTGATATTATCAAAACACGGACAGCTCTGAAAATGATGTCCTGACTAATGGTTTTCAATAGAAGAAGAACATTTATTTTTGAAGGTATTGGTAAAAAAGCAGCAAATTTTATTTGTTACTAGTCAAACTAGGTACTGTAGCATCCTAATTTAAATTGTGCTTGCCCTGCTCATTACAGAGAGTTCAGTCATGTCTTTCAGTCCTTACACAGTCACGTGGGCATATTTACAAGCAGAACGGGTCTTCCATGAATTGTTAGTATAATATCTGCGTGGATTTAATGCCAGAATGATAACTGATTCATCAGAATGACATGCAACTACTCTAGTATAAACTTAACCTGAGTTACGGGATATATTTTCAACCTACTTTCAAAAACATCCAGATGCATTTCAGCAGGTTTTTCTAACAGGTCACTCGAATCTGTTTAAATAGTTAACAGTCTGTGGCTACTTTGCAATTTTTAAGAAACACTTGCAGTAGGATATGCATATTTCATTCCTCCAGACTGCTGTTCCCCCTTGACTTTAAAAAGATGTCTGTGTCCTTGAGTAAACACTTCTGCATTTAATGTTAGTATGACATCTTTGCTAAAAGCTTGATTGCTTTGTTTCTGAGTGGTTAAATCGCTTTCTTACTTGTGGGAACTCTTGATTACTAATCATGAATTTTTATAACAGTTTGTCTGCCCAACATTCTGTTTGCGATTCGAGAACTCCACTGGAATAGCCAGATTCCAAAATAAAGCTTTTGCAAATAATTGGCCTTTCCAGACTTTCAATTGCATTTCAAGTGAAGTAGGGAATCTCATCCCACATGATATTTCCTAGAGAACCTTGATTTTACATTTTTTTCCAAAAGTTGCCTCACATTCTTGCCATGGAAAGAACTTGTGTGTAGGCACATGTATGAACTTCATACTTCATTAAAGCAAAAAATCACTGCTCTGCAGTTGGACAAAGGATGAAATTTAGGTGTTGCTAATGTGCCTCTCTGCATGTCAAAATGTCCTTTATGTTCAGAGCTGCTGGTTTTCCAGAGGCCTGATTATATACACCTGCTGTTTGTTTCCAATTGCGGATTATTTCATTCTAAGGATTTGTGTCACGGAAAATGTTCTGTCAATATGATCTCACTCTCCTCCATCAGTGGAAGAAATGGCCTTTGAAGCATTGGTTCACTTAGCGTTGGCGGTTTAAACACTCTGTTCACGCCAAAGTATGTCAGTATGGAAAATATACAAGGCATCCTGCATGTGGTCCCATTATGGATTAAAGAAAATGGAAAACAATTCAGAAGGAAAGTAGCCAGCGTTAGAGTAATGCTTTCAGTGCTCTTCTGCACATTCTATCTGGAAGCTCCTATGTAACCTGTTCATTTTCTCACCTTTATGCAACAAGTAAGCCTTGCCTTGGAATCCTAGCAACTAGGTTGAGTAGTTTTTATTACTGAACATTGTGCTGAGTTTTCTCCTCCCCCAGTTCTTCCCCTACACAACGTACAATAGTCTGTGCCAGACCCACATGTGATCACACACCCAGAGCTCCAGGCTAGTGCAGTGATTGAAGCAGGCTTTTTCACAATGCAGAGGGCAGCTGTAAATCATACTGTGGGTATATGAGGTTGGCCTAGAACCTATAGAATTTAGGAATTGGTTTGGGTTTGTTTTCTTGCTGCCACGTCTCCACTGTGCCATATGTTTTTGTCTTCAGCACAATTGTTTTCTGAAGGAAATGCTTGGCTGAAAACCTAATGCGATTTTGACTACGTGTTTAGGTTTGTGGAAGTATGTTGCAAGTGAAGACTTACAAGGTCTTCCGCTACTACACCTGCGTTTGCAGTTCTTGTTTCTTTAGAGTCTTAAAAATTTTATCTTTAAGATATGCTATGCTTTAGAGAAATGTCATTATCATCTTTTTTTCTGTTCTACCAAAATAATAACTCTCAGACATATTTACCCATGATGTGAGAATTCCATCAGTGTTAGTTTAGGTGCTTCATTTTCCATACGCGGGGCTCTGGCAGCTCATTTTTCTTTGATGAGGCAACCTCGGACTGAGGCTATTGATTCTCCTCGTCTTTGTACATAAGACAGTCAGCCTGCTTTTTTTACCAGGGATATCCGCCTCTTTCCTTCATCTGAAGCCGAGTCATAAAAAAGCTTACACACAAATTATGGATAGGTGTTTCAGTACAGGACTCCAGTAAAAAGTTTTTTTCCAAGGTTCTCAGCACTAATTCCAGTTAGCCTAGGAAGACAGTTGCTTAAAATAACTGTCACCTTACACTCCTTTCATTCAAAGGATCACAGCCTATTAAGAAATAGAAGTGAATAATATCTTTTCTATACTATCTACGTTACAGATGCTCCAGTGACCAATTGCTATACATCTGTGTTTTCAGGGCTTGACAGCAGGATGGATAGGGCTTTCCTGCTTTAATCGCTGCTACGTTAAGAATCCACCCCTCTCACAGAGGCTGTCAAATGGTTGCTTTGGGTGCTGCACACCAGAGTGCCGCAGCTAGGCTGCAGCTGTGTTCCAAAGATATTATGGGAGCCGTAGCAAGGTTTGATGCAAACCTCACGAAGTCCACAAGGCAGTGGAGCAGCTTTCACTACAGATATGCTGACCTTAGAAAGCCTCATAAGAAGTGGCTCAAGCTGACAGCGCTGCCTCATATATGTATATCTGTACATACAGAGTGCTATCCTTACTATTTCAGTAGGAAACCCAAGTGCAGGTTGCCAGTGACTCCCACCTGGCACTGGTTGGTATGGGCAGTAGCGCAGACGGGTGGAAAGCACGAGCGTACCGGGCCAAGGGGCAGCGTGCTGAGGCAGCTTGGCTGTGCACACAGGCAGTGGTACGTGTAGGGCTGTGCTAGGGACCAGCAGTGCTAAACTTTTCCATGGCGTTACCCAACGTGGTGACGTTGAAGATCACGCGTGCGTGGGTGCAGTGTGTGAGATGAGTTTAGACATGGGTGTAATCTGTACCTGGGGTTGAAATCCACTATAAATACAGCCCTGGTAGTGATGTAAGTATGTCTAATAACTGTAGCAGTAAGTACTTTGCTTTGTAAACATATGTATATGCGCATATATATATATTTTAATTACAACCATAGTCCTAGTATAAAACCTGCACAGAACTTCCCTGATCTGTAGAACAGAGGAGGATCTCATGGACATAGATGACAGGAAGGAGCTTGGACTTGGAACCCATCATCTTTCTGTAGTTATTTCAGTATTTCTGTGTGTTCATGTTTGATGCAATTATGTCTTGTTCCATTTCAGTAATTTGCTGGCTAACTCCTTTAATTGTAACTGCCACTTGGCCTGGCTGGGAAAATGGTTGAGGAAGAAGAGAATTGTCAGTGGAAATCCACGCTGCTTGAAACCCTTTTTCCTGAAGGATATTCCGATCCAAGATGTAGATGTCCAGGACTTCACCTGCGATGGTAAGAAAATCCAACGCGATTTGACATTGATGCTGATGTTGGTCCCTCTGCGAGGACTTCGCTTCCTACCAACCAGTACTGCCCAGTGAATGTTTCAGTTTAGCGGTGAGGAAGACAGCCATCTAGAGCTGAAGATCGTTGCTCCCTGTCAGGAGTTTATTTTTATTCTTGATTTCCAGTTGCTGAATTTCTACTATCTGTAGACAAATTTCTATTATCTATAGATGAAGCTAAATATAAGAATGAATTTATTATAGACAAATTCTCTGCTTTGTATAATTCTGGCCCTTCCTGTCACTTCCTTATTCGTATACTTAGTTAACACTGACACCAGTGGGCACAGCGCTTGCTTGGAAAATCTTTTAGTTTTGGATGATGTTCAGTTTCACCAGTAACAAGTATGAATACAGGGAAATAAAAACCTTTAGATATTATTTGAAATGACTCAGTGGTGCTTAATGCTTTGCTGGGTCCATATAGTGTTTGTTTGTTTTGGTTTTTTTAAATATCCTGACATTTCTTTCATTCTCCAGGGAGTTATTTGTCTTCTGTTCAAGCAGATTTTACAGAAAATAGTAAGGAGAAAAACTGACTGATGACTGCACTGCTAACTTGACTTGTAGGCTGTGATTGCCTGCTGAGACCAGATATGCCGGAGCTGCAGTTCGGCGTACCTCTGAACAGACCAGAAGTGTGATAGAATTTTCCTGCTTAGAGTAGAAATTAATTCCTGTCCTAGTTGAGCAGTCTGGCAACAGGCCCAGGTGCTTGGGCTCAGAGCTCACGGGGCCCAAGTTTAGTCATTAAAGAATAATTTGCTTTCAGTTTGGGAGGAAATAAACAAATGTGATCCCCAAAATAACATTCCACGCTTGGGAGCTTTCTCTGTCGTGCAGTCACTCGGGCAGTCGTGGTCAACGGCAGGTAGATGGGGCAGGGTGTAAAACACAGGACATAGGGGAGAAGTGAATATGCTGAAGAAACAGGCTTTTTCTGCAGGTTTATGAAAGACTTTGAATTTTGTTTCCAGTCATTAAGCTCATTAAGCTCAGCTGAGGAGAAAAAGAAAAAAGTCTTCCCTATTCTTCTGTCGGCTGCTGGTGCTTCTCCATCCCTCTGAATACAAACGATTCCCTACCCGTACATTTACGGATAATTTTGTTATCTTCTATCAGGACTTCCAGTCTTATTCTTTAATCTCAGTGCTCATGGGTACATCCCGCAGAGAGAAGAAACAGATCCGTCTCAATTAGTCCTTGAATCGGTTTAAAAAAAAACCAAAAGGCGGCAGCACGTAATGGCAGCTGGCTGTGTGCTCTTGGATTGCAGCACTGTGTCTCCGGGCCGGTCAACTCGGGCTGCCCGGACTCACAGACAGTTGCGTGGTTCCTCTCACTGTCATCTAGAGAATGTGCCGCTAAGCGTTTCCTTGCGTATACGTCGTGATCCCGTGGCATGCATTTGCCTTATGTTTTGCAAAGCCTGTTGCTTTGGGGGAAAATCCATGCTTTCATGTTCCTGACTTCAAAGAGCTGGTTTCTTCTGCAGAAACCCTATTGTTCTTCAGTTACAAGATTTAATCTGCTGTTTATGGAGCTTTGAAACCGTTTTTGGAGAAAGTAGATATTTTTATGCGTGCACAGATGGATCGCCAGCAGTTGGAAGTGTGCTGCTCAGTTTGTTTGCCTGGTTATCCTTGTCAAAAACGATGAGGTTTTACAATTCAGATGATAAATGAAGTGCCAGGCTGACTTTCAGCAGTAAAAAAATTAACATCTAAAAGCTGAATTTGAAAAAAAAGTCTTCCTAAAGCAGAGTAGATCGTGACTATCATCTGTCTAGGTGAATTTAAGGGCAACGTTCTGGCCAAGTTCTCCACTTCAGCTAGTTCATTGAGGGTGGGGGGAGGGCTTGGGATACACATAACTGATTTTACCATCATTTGCAAAATTACAGAGAAGCAGATACTCCTTAGAAAAAATTATGTATTTTAAGATACTGTTATTCAGTATTTGAACTGTTGTTCATGTTGCTTAAAGAACCTGTATGAATGCAAGTTGATCCCAAGCACTGGATCTACTTTAAAGTACTGTGATGGTTACCATGGGTTCAGGGATGTCCCGCCGTGGTCCTTGCAAGAAGTTCTCTTCCAAGCGCACAACGGGGCTGCAGAGCTCACTTCCTACTACTTTGTTTCTCTCCCTCTGCAGGTAACGATGAAAGCAGCTGCTTGCTGTCACCTCCTTGTCCTTCCCAGTGTACCTGCGTGGACTCGGTGGTCCGTTGCAGCAACAAAGGGCTGCGGATATTGCCCAAAGGAATTCCCAAGGACGTGACTGAGCTGTAAGTTACCTTTTACGTAGCTCCTTTCAGGAGAAGTTCATGAAATTGCGTCATAGGGAGGCTTTGTAGGTCCTTGGGGGTTTTGCCTTTGACTTCAGTGACTGGTGGTTTGTGCTTTGGCGCTTTCCATATGTTTTGACCGTTATTTTTATGCTTATTTGTCCCTTGACTGAATGCATTGCTGTGTAATGGGAACAGAGTTTATCTATCCTTGTACCCATTAATCTTGTGTGTAGAGAACAAATGCATATATTAGTATCAAATGATCCTGCAGTGCTGCTGAGAAGCCTAAGCCCACAACAGGCCATTTGAAAGGATGATGAAAATATGTTCCTGACTTACGCAGCTGTGAGCTAATTATCCTCTGAGGAGATGAAAAAAAAGAAAAAGAAAGCCAGTGGTGGAAACAAACGATGAATTCTTTTCTCCAAACCTCATGAAATGGCTAAAATAACAGATAATTAGATTAAATTGTAAAGTGAGTTCATCCTAATTGAGAACCATCTTTCTAGTCATCTTTTCATCTACCCCTTGCTATGACTTTAGACCTGATTTTGGTTCTTTCCATGGAAATACACTGGTGGAACACCTTGACTTAAACAATTGGCAATAGAAATACTGAGCTTTTTCCGTTTAGGTCCTTATTCAAATCTATCCCAGGTGAGTCGTTACTGAAACTTGTTACAATCTCATCAACATTTCTATGCAAGAGTAATTGAGTTAGTTGGTATGTTCAGTGAATTTTATAATGAATTAAAATCCAATTCTGCTATTTTTTAGTACCTAGTATTATTTTGACTGTTTAGTAACAAGGAGCTGATGAACGAGATACACATCGTTTTACTCCCCTCGCGGTGGGAGAATGGGGTTTGCACTGGTTTTACTAGAGCTGTAGTCTAATACAACACTTTGCTGCTGAACGAGGAGTGTACTGAGAGTGTATGTGGTAACTCACATTAACAAGGAACTTTTGCATTAATGAATACGTCCTCGAAACACTGTTAACCAGGGCATAGTTAACAGTGGTTTGAATTAAAAGCAAAGTCCTGGCCTGTATTCCCTTACAGATTGCCATCAGTGGTAAAAAGTCTGCAAGGTGGTTTCAGCTCTGTTCTTGGTCAGGTTTCATTGCACTCAAATATGACTTGCCAACAACAAGATATCACAGATGTTACTTTGCTTTCCACTGCCACACTGAGGAATTTTTATGTCTACATTTTGCATTTTGAGTTTTCCTGATACTATCTGATACACTGATGACATACCTTTCACAAAAAGAGTGAAATTAATCTCACATTCTTGAAAACTGCTATATTTCTTAAGCTGTTTCTTGGCAAATGAGGCAATAGCCTGGAACGGAGCAGTTTGAGTTCACAGGAGTTTATGTGACTGTCTTCTTCAGTAGGAGCCCCTTGGCCGTGCAAGCCTCTAGTTTGGCTTTCTGCTTTCAGTCCAGGAATGTCAGCAGAACACAGTCAGCCATGGACGGGCTGGCTCTAAATATTTGATGTTCTGCAAATAAAACCTAGAGTCTGTCCCAACTGTCTCAAAATTCAATCCTGATCTCACTCTCCTCTCAACCAACATAAACGGAGCTCCTTATTTGTATCTGTACCGAAAGATGAGCTGCAGGTACTGAAGGTAAAAATGTCGTGTGTTTGTGGAAACTGTGGCAAGAATGAAGCAAATAAATTAAAAAAACCAGTCTTGCTTGTCTTCCTTCTGCTTCTAGACTGAGACAAAGATGTTGCCCATAATCTAGAAGGGACTATATAATCTGGGTCCCAAATTGCTATTGGGAACTTAAGTATTTTTATTGTTCTGTGTTTGAGAATTGCCACCATGGTAAGTAGTATCTCCTGTGGAACCCCCCCTCTTGCCTGATTTTTGAGGACAGCTAAAAGTTGACAGAGAGAACTCAACAGCTTTCTGGGCACAGGGTGAAAGAGATTTATCTTGTTCAATCTATTTACGCTTCTCACACCAAAATGGCCCCATTTCCCTAGGGCAGTCCTAGATCCCTTGAACTGTGTCCTAAGGCTGGAGTATTTCTTCAGTCTTGAAACTGGAAAGCTCCCAAGTTCTGCTGCTGCAGAAGGTACCACAGCTTTTGCGTGGCTAGAGAGAGCCACAGCAGGCTCCAGGGCAGGGGTGCCTCCACCTTTCTCACTGGTACAGCGGTCACAGGTGCTCAGATGGATTAAAAACCCTTACGCCGTGTTACCACAACCCACGCTGCCTTTCTCCCCATCCACGCTCTCGTGTCAGAGACCCCTGGGCAGTGTGACGGGCTCTCCGTGCTCCCACCAGGCACTCGCACCAACCCACGGTCGCGGAGGTCAGAGGCGATGCCAAGGAGAGGACGAGGGTGCAGAGCCGCTTGTCCTGGCAGCTCCCAGCTCCCTGCGGGAGGCCTGAACAGTGATGCAATGCAGGGGAGCAAGTTCGAGGAATTTTTATGGCTGCACGAGTCTGACATTTACAAACTTCCATTGTTAACATATTCATTTGCAAGGCACGCTAGCGGCAGTGCTTTTTATTGAACTGCAGTGTGTTTCTTTGCAACGTGATTTAAGAAAAGGAACAGCCATGTATCTAGATAAATCAGTCTGTTATGGCTGAATATAGCCTTCTCAGAAGTTCTTTTAAATTCATTTAGAGATCTTAAAATAGCCTTAAAACCGAAATTCTTTCGTTGTCACAGGTATTCAATAGCAATGTGCAAAAATGGACATACCTCTTGCACAGGCACGCGGGGACAACGTTACCCTTTGCCAGGTCAAATTTCACTGCACCTAAGCTCCGCAAAAAAGATCACCAGCAGTGTTGTAGGACGTGATGGACTGGGGACGTAGGCTTGCTCCTTCCGACTTTCTTCCTGAGTTTCTGTTTTGGATGTGTATATAGACAAAGCATGTGAAAACCATGATCTCCTTCACATTTAGAGCTTGGAATGACAGGATACATCCCTGTGTTTGGTTTGTACCACCCTTGGGAGGAGGGATTACCCTGGCGGTGAAGGCTTCCATCTAGAATAGAGTTGAGAAGATCGCTAAGACTCCTGGATTTTTAGAGGGATGATGATGCAGATTTCTATCCCCCAGCGATTCCTTCACAAAACCCCATCGTCATGGGCAAGCCTTCTTTCAGCTTCCTGGGAATAGGGAAATATGAAGTTGTTTCTTGTAAATTCCTTTGCTCTATATTTACTTACTGCCTACGTTATTTTCCCACTGTTTGCTTGCTCTGAAGAGCAGCCGTGTTTTTTTTTAACATGCTCACTTTTCTAGTCCAGATGTTCGGAAGTAAAATGTTCATGCAATGAGCTAGTTTGGAACTTGGCCTCACTGCTGCTTAGTGTTTTAGGCTTTCGTTTTCTCCTTTTTGTTTTTTCCCCAAATCTATTTGAACGAAGTTTCCCATGCTCTTTTTCCTTTTGCATATTACCTCAGTGTGTGAACAATATTTTTTTCTTTCTTTCACGAAAGTATAGTTGATTTCTAATAGAGTCTTGTCTGACAGCATCCAGCTGCTTTTATGGACCTACAGCAACTAATATTTTGCACTGGGGAAAAACATTGGAGGCAATTATGTGGATGGCGCGTGCATAAGCTGTAACATAATGAGCGTGGTATATTTTAGAATAAATATGTGCTAATCATGTCATCTCTAGACTCCAAATGTTGTCATGACACTGAGCTGTGTGATAGCACTGATGGGATTGTTAGGAAAACTGCATCCATACATCACTGTTAGTGACTATTTTTCTTCCCATTTCTATTAATACATATTCATATCTGCTTTTGCCATTTCTCTTTCTCTCCTCACACACATTCTCTCTCCTGTTTGTGTTTTTTTGCTCTTGCAGGTTCATTTAGCCTGCAAGCTTACTCAGTCCTTGGCATGACAGTGTTCACAAGGGGCTGACCTGCTTACTAGCAGGGGAAGCCTGTTGAACTGTCTTTTAGCTCTTTATTCCCCACCTTGAGTTTGCTGCCTCTTGCTGCCTTGGCCTTAGCGCGGCACCTTTCTGCAGCCGAATCTCCAGTCGCCAGGACGATTGTGACAGTCGCTTGCCATACGTTTGCTGCCACATCTACTTGGAGGTGTTTACCACCAGTCACAACCCTCCTTTCCACCATCCAGGGCACCTGTGATTTCTCTTGACTTGTGACTAAAAACAGGGGCTCGCACCTGGGCCGTGCAAATGGTTGCAATAAATATTCCTTAAGCAGTTAGTTATGATATATGTGGAATATTGTAACAATTTAGCGCCATTTTTCAGTATGCTTATATTGCTGTTGATCAAAGGGATATCTGTGAAGTGAGATATCTGATGAAAATCATCTGCTTGAGAATGCAAATGCTTTTGCTTGTCTGGCAATCTGCGCTTTTTTATACACTGACCCTTAACACAGACTTCAGTGGATTTTCCTTTGATAATAAAGGAGAGCAACAGTTTAGATCAAAGCTTAGGCTTACATAGTTCTGTGTCATAAAAGGCTTTACAGCCTGCTTAATTCGCTGCGGAGGAAAACTCTCCCATGGAGAGTATGGAGAGCTCTGTAGGAGGAAATTTCAGTTACAGCTGAAACAGAGGACTTCGATCCGCATTTCAAATCTGACCATTTAGAGAAAGTAAAGAGTATCCGGACTATCAAATAGTGTGTTCAGTGACTGCTGAAGCTTCAGTACGGATCGGAAAGGGGACTTTAGCACTAATAGAGGTAAGTTTAACTGTAGGGCCTTCACTTTTCTCTCAAACACGGTCATCCTTGTGTGTCAAACCTGCAGATTGTGGTCTGACATACAAATGGAGCAAAATCCAGAGTCCAAATTGGCCAGAACTTCAGAAAGTTTAAGATCCAGGTTTGTACCTAGAGCCATACTTGAATTCTGTTTCTTCTCAAGAAAATGGCATTGAGGCTCTTAAAATTAATGCTTTGTGGATATGTTTCATCTTTCACAGTCCAATTCTCTTCTAGACCACCATTTTTAGGAAATGAAACTTGTCTCAAAATTCTAGGATATCGGATATCTGCATTAAAAATCTTAGATTATAACTTGATTTTGAAGCTGCATCAAATTGTCAAGTGTCATCTTTTTTTTGTAATGTAACATTCTATAGGAAATATTTAAAGAAGTTAAAGGAAAGGCTTTGTGCCTTTTCAGTTTCAGCCTGAGAACTGACTTCTCTCTCCAGTTTCTGCTCTTAGCACAGATTGCCGCTGTGAGCTTGACTTTATGGCTGAGTAGACACTTGAGTACAAAAAGGGTTCCAAGCGATTCAAATCATTACATGATGCTTTGGCACCTCGTGCTGGTTGTATCACCTCCAGTCCGAGTGGTTCCAGTATAAAAATAGACAAGCTGGAAAAAGAAGAGCTGTCATCTTTTACGCATAGTTTTAAATTTTTTGGATGTAATGTTGTGTGTGTGGAAGAGGCTGCTGCAGGCCCTGGGCTCCGAGAGGTTGGAGCAGGCACGGAGCGAGGCATGGCCGTGCGTCGCAGTGCCAGCCAGCCCGGCCAAGCCGCTGCCTGTCTCCGGCACCCAGTCGTGTTTTTGAAGAAGCCTTTCCTGGTAGGTGGGTGCCATCTGATGAGAACGTGAACATGTGCTTTGGGCTTTTTTTTCAATTTTGGCTCTGGTAATTGCTTATTGGTTGCAAGTCATTACTGAGACTTCAAGATTCCCAGCAGCATTCATGGGGTGAAAAGCAATTTCCAATCTGATATATTAAACTACAGAGTCTAGAGAGTTTCGGAAGCAAATGAGGCTGTTTTGGATACTAGTCAGTATGTCTGTATTAAGGCAGCTGACACCCACTCTTGTATATTAATAACTTGACTCTGAGCATTAAAATTAGATATACATTTTTTTCATTCATGCCAGAATTTATTTGCGTACCAGATGCCATGTACATCGTCTTACTTTGGCTAAGGAATGAGAAGAATCAAAAATACAAGTTTCCCTCCACATCATTCTGTTACCGTTTGGTTTGGGTAGGGGGTCTGTAGCTTCATCCATGGTTTTTTATTTATATATATGTATACATAAATATGCAAAGTTTTATAACTGAGCTCTGCCCCTTCGGCCTCAGGAATAGTTCTGTTATTCGCTGTGTCCAGCTTCCAGGCCTCCCGCAGCCGCCATCCGTCACCTGCAGCGCAGCGAGGTGCCGAGCTGCTGTCCCCGCACCCCCTCCCTGCTCTGCCGGGGGCCTGGCCCGCGGCGGGCAGCAGCTCACCTGCAGCACTGCGGTTCTTCCAACGCTGCAGCTCGGGTCCTCCTGACTCTGGCGTGCTTTTATGCCCTGAAAGCTCTGGTTATTCCAAAGTCGTTGCGCTTAAATGTGCTTTCAAAATGAATGCCTTTTGCTTTGAAAATATTGCCATTCTTTGTATAACGTGGTGAAAGGTTTAACAGTGGTTAATTGTTCTTATGCATGAATGAAAAGTAAATAATCCGTGATTTTTCAGTGTAAAATTGTGTTTGTTCAGAAATTATACCACTGGTATAAGTGTTGCAGCTTTCTGCTGGCACGTTTATATAACCATCAAATTGCTCGCAGTACAAATCCAAAGCTATTCAAAGCAGATCTTCTGTAGGGGTTGAACTCCAGGGGTCTGCATGTCTGTGTTAGTCTGAGTAATGAAGCACCGGATTAAACTGTGCATCCTTGAGCTTTGATTGCACCAGAAAGCAAAACATGGGGGAAAAAGCTGGGCGAGCCATCATCAGTTTGTTCAGAATGCAGGCTGTTTCCTATTGGATCAGCAAGAGAATATCCTGAAAATATATTTTGAAAGATTTCAACACATTGCAAGAGTTGAGTCTCCTTTCCTAAAGGAAAATCGTATATAGCTTCCAAATACATAATACATGACCTGCTTTTGATTTCCTTTGGAAATCCTTCGGATTTTACATTTGGAATAAAGACTGGAACCTTAACTCACTCTCGTGCTTGGGTTTAAGATTTGTGACTTTCTGGGACGCAAGAGAAGGCGCAGGCGCCCAGCGGCTTGCCGAGCCCAGAGCAGACCGTGGCTGGGGAAACGAGACGCGGTTTGCCCTCTTAAACAGTAACATGTGGTTGGATTCTGAGGATCTTCTGTGTAACAATTTATGGTGTGAATTCTCCAAGGAACTCCATTTTCAGAATAATTTGTACCAAATTTAGTCCAAATGAATCAAGTGACTTTACACTTGCTGGTTATGAATGCCCCTGGGAGGTGTAAATGTGGTGTAACTAACCCACGATAATCTGCGTCAGCAGAGCAGCTGTCACTGCGTTGCAAGGGCGAACTGGTTACTGTACGACACTGTCGCTCGATGCTGGTGATCTTTGTGAATGGAGAGATTAATTTATTCAATAGGTTTTTTTCATTAAGGAAGGATTTTTCTTTTGCTTAAAAACTGAAAAAAACCTGTAGTCCTGCTTGTCCAGCCTAATCCTAGCAGGAGCTGGGTCAGCTCCGCCGCATACTCTAAGGTAACTCAGGTTTGATGGGATCCTGTGCACAGGCCGACGGCTAACCGTGAGGCTGGGGCAGTTTGGTTGGAGTGGTTTAGTTGAAAAGAGAGCTGAAGCAGCAGAAAATGGTGAGGGCATTACACTGAAATAGAAGTGGGAGGGGAAATCAAATATGACAGTTACAAAATGCATTACGTAAGAAATTCCGTTAGTGTTTATAGATTTTATTTTTAAATGAGGTAAAAATAAAGTTTGTGGGAAAATTTTCTTGGATTTAGTTTACACAAATATCTCTGTGTTGTTACAGTTAGTGTAGAGAGGGTACATACAGCACAGTAATAATCTATTATTGTTGTTTGCTATAGTAAATGCAGAATAAAGACGCCTGTTGCCAAAGAAAAGGAAATGGTGTGTGTGGGATAAAAATCCTTAACGTGATTATTGGACTATATTTTCAGCGGCAGAGGCAGCACATTGCGTGCTCTGGTGTCTGTGGGCTGCATTTCCTGGCGACGCTTGATGATCTTTCAAAACATACCGCATCGATTGCATTGCCCCACGTCTGCCTTGGGAAGAATCTCCCAAAGCATCTTGTAGGGGAAGGGAAATCCCATTCTGTCTTCTGTCCTCAACTGTGTGGGGAGAAATGCCTTCCTCCCACACCGTGCTTTGAGAACCTTGGATTTGTTTCCCAGGTAGAGAAGGCTTCTGGCAGACGTCTGGAGGATCACTTTGACAGTCTCAGGGCACCACAGTGCTCAGTTTCCATGGGAGCATTATTGCTTTGGTGTCTTCCAGGGATGCAGTTTCAGCCAAACACCAAGTTTAAGGAAAAGAGCTCCAGCTCTGTCTGTATTATTTTGTAATAAACAGGTTAAGCCCCACATCCCATTGCTACCACAGGTCAGTTGTGGAGTCTTGAGTACCCATGCTCTCTTCTGGGCAAACTTTTGGAAAGTATTATATTTGTTCAGAGTTTTGCCCCTGGTTGCTGAACGTTCATGTTTCTTCAGTGGAGAAGAACTGCAGAATACAGGCACTATATGCCAGGAAAACGAGGACATAGGATTATCCAAAAAGGCTCTAGCTCTGCTCTACGTGTGTCTGAATTCACACGTTCAGTGGTGTGTCGAACAACTTCCAGCCTGGAAACACGAGCTGTTTTATTAATACACTTAGTGCTTGTAGAAGGAGCCTGTATTCGAAGAGAATTTGGTCTTTCTCCTTCAATTTGTACCAAGTTTTCCTCCTGTACCAGCGTACTTTGAAAAGGAAGGGTGAGGAAGGTGTATACACCGTAGCAGGAATTTCTGTAATGGATGTGGCCTCAAACTGGTGGCTGTTTGTGTCGACACTGGAATAAGGAGAGCTTTTGCAGCGCAGAGACCTGCCAGAGCAGCTCCTCTTCCAGTTCTGGCTGCACAAAGAACTCACATGCACAAGGCAAAAGCATTCCTGACCAGGTCAGTCAGCACTCAGTGTTCTTCTAGAAACTTGTTACAGGTCACTTTAAACTCGGAGCACAAGCCATACAATTTTTCTCCCCCTCTTCAGTTGCTGTCGTAGAACCACCAGATGGTCATTTCTGTTTGCTGTAGGCCAGAGATGCTTTATTCGCTTCTAAGTCTTAAAAAAAATAATCAATAAGCTACTGTGAAACTTTGCATGTCGGATAATTCACTTGTAGAGGAGAAAGTGTTATAGTTTCAAAGCAATGAATCAAAGATCTTTTCCTTAGTGACTGACTTTTATTTTCCTCTTTCGTGGTGCAGATTGAGGGACAGGAGTTCTTGTTAACAGGTTTGTGTAATTGTCCAATCTGACTTTTTTCAGGTACCTGGAAGGAAACCATCTGACTGCTGTGCCAAAGGGGCTCTCCACCTTCAGACACCTGACACTGATGTAAGAAACACATGGTTTCCATGTCAAGAAAGTTACGTGACTCTTTCCGCACTGTATTGTAGGTGGAACATAAATAATTAGTATTTGAGGGGGAAAAAAAACCCACAAAAGCCTTCTGTAATTCAAATTTGAAAAGAATTTCGCTGTGGCCGCCGTTGCCACTAAGTGCTCATGAAGAGGGGAGAAAGAGCGGGGGGACTGAGAGCGCCGGAGACCCTTCCTCCGCAGGAGCTTCCAGCCTCCACGAGAGGACCGAGCTCTCGTGCAGGCTGCTGCAGCTGCGCTTGGCAGATTGATCTCTGCAAAGCTGTCAAGGTCATTAACAGAGGAGATGGCATCAATTAGTTCTAGGTGAGGTAGTATTTATGATGCTAAGGCAATGAAAATTTGCATAGCTGTTTCTGCTAGGAGCGGTCGCACAGATAGAGACACAACCAGAGTTTGTTCGCTATGTTGCTCCTTGAAGTACGCAGCAGTGAAATTTCTTGGCTGAACTGTTGATCAGAAATTTTCAAAAGCTGTTTGCATCAGCTGTAGACACTTCAGTCAAATGGGCAGCACAACCTCAGGCAACAGGAGCGTGGAGGGCGAACTGGAATCCTCTGGTTTAAAACAGTGTTTTATTTGGAAGCATCTCTGATTTTGGTTTTCAAGGGAGAGCAACAGCAAAACAAAATGTTCTTTGCGAGCCTGAAATACTGTTTTAAAATGGAAAATGAAATTTTGTCCTAGTAGCTGTCAATGTGAAGAGCAGATGGAAATGGTATGCCCGTTATAAATTGCAAAGGAAGCTGGTACAGGAAATATTCACCCGTGCTTGTATCCTCTGTTAATTTATCCTTCTTCAAAAATTTTGCTTGTATTCTCCGATGTTTTTTGGAATGCCATATGATGGAAATATGCCTTAATATTTCTGAGGCTTTTTAGGGGGGTCTGATGTGCTTTGCTTTTCGAGCTTATTCAAAGTTGGTTAGATAATATTGTATCAATTGATAGGATGTGACTTTTCAATTGCTTCAAGCGTTTTGCTGTGCAGATATCATGTAAACTTTGAAAAAAGACATTTTTCAATTCATACATGTAAAAGGATATTTTCTCTGTGTGTTTCTTCAGTGATCTGAGCAACAATAGCATCAGCATATTGGCCAACTACACCTTCAGCAACATGACTCAGTTATCAACGCTGTAAGTAGTCCAGAGGTTTGAGAACAGTTTTAATTGCTTTTCAGGCACCATCTTTGGTGTTGAACAATGAGTATATGTCTTGTTACTTAAGCATGTGGCTTTCCATGCTTCTTTGTGGTTGAATTAGGAGTGAAATAATCAAAGAAAACACAATGTGGTAACTCTGTTCTCTCATTCTCCCAGCATCTTGAGCTACAACAGGCTCCGGTGCATTCCAGTCCACGCGTTCGATGGGCTCAGGTCTCTTCGAGTGCTGTAAGTACCACTTCTCTGAGGCAGCTGAGCTGCAGCTTATTAGAATGCTGTTGGTGGCAAGGAGGTTTTGAATGAGCAGATGGTTCACTTGATCCAGTAGTCATAACTATTTTCACACAATTAGCTTCAATGTACTTGTGCTTAGGTGCAATATGTCCGGTAATGACTAGAGCAGGTGAATGTTAAACTTTGAAAAGAAGCAATTATATATTTGCAGGTTGAATGACTTTTCTCTGAGAGTTCAGGGACAAGAACTATCAGAGAAACAGGCCTCCAGGAGACTGCCTAGAGTCTGCTCACCTCTTCTACTTGAGCAATGTTTGGGTGCCCCACCTGAAAGGACTTTTCTCTTGGTCTGGAAGAACTTGATCGTATTTCAGAGTGTACGTTTCCATTGGATGCTTCAGCAAGAGTGTCTTTACCGAAAATTTGTGCATTTTTAGATATTTTCTATTAATTTAGATTTCTACGGGCAAGTTTTTATATAAAAGAATGCAATCTGAAGGGAAGTAAATTAGAAGTCCCCACACTAAAACAATGAGGAAGTCAAGCCAGGGGCTGAGCAGGCCTGTCTCTGATGTCTTAAGGTTTTGAATAAAATTTCATTTCATGTTGGCACACTCTGAGAGGTCCACATCCCCACGGCCCAGCAGCACGAGTGGGTTAGCCTTACTTAGAGTTAGATGTCATTCACTTACAGAAGTGTCTGTGGTTTTAAAGAGCGATGCTTGCTGTGCACTGACTCCAGAAGTGTGGAATTCAGGTGTCGACAAGGGCAGTGCTGCATCTGTGGAAGCAATCAAGCGATGCTGTTTGCCCGAGCTCTTCCACTGTGGTTTGAGTGGTAAAATAGATCTCTAGGTTTCAACCTCCTGCCTTACAAGACAGCTTTAGATTCCCAGTTTTCATTATTAAAACCAAGAAATAAACGTGATTTGGATCTGTTGTTTTAAGTTTGGCTTGGGACTGATTTCTAGCGCACTAGGATGGTCACATCTGAGCTGTTACTTGAGGCCTGAAGTGCAGCCACAGCTGAACATATTCATGGCCAAATAAATTATTCCATATGGAGCTGTCTTCTGGCCTGCTTCTAATATGCAAGCTAGCTTGATTAAAGCTAGTTTGGGACCCTCTAACCCGAATTACAGTGTTGATATACAATGCCTCCCTCTTTCCAATAGCTACAATTTGTCTTCTCACTTCTGTTCTTGCAGGCCACATATGGACAGAAACAAAGGGCAATATTTTAATAACAACTGTTATCTTTTGGCTTTTTTAAATGATCTGCTAATCAAATTGAAAAAATACCTTCCTCCTGCAAGGGAGAAGCCTTCCCTGACTTGCACAGAGCCGCATGAGTGAAATGAAGCCTAAATGGGAATCTCTGCCTCTGCTCCACGCATCTGGAAGCCTCCAGATTGATTTGATTTATTATGGCCCACAAAACTCTGGTATCAGCTACAACTTTTGCCACATGTCATCTATGCTGTTATTAAAAACCAATTCTCCAGAGAGAAAATGGCTTCCGAGTGACAATGTGCAATCTGTTATTGTCAGTTATTTATTATCCATATTCTCAGGGGAATTTAAAAGAGAAAACATCAGCAACACATTTTCCACATTTTTTTTGGTAAAAGAATATAGAGATCTCATTACTTTTGGCTGTGCATGCCATTGAAGGTAGCAGACCCTCCTCATACAGGCTTCTATCTCCCAAATTCCTTATGCTTTCTTTACTTTTTGCCTCTCTATAGTAAATAAATTAAATATGTATTTGAAAATCTGAATAATCATGGATGTATGATGAAGGTGATCATTGACAGATATCTGGTTCTGTCCTGTCTCTCTCACTTTTCTGAGCACTAGCCCAACTGCGAAAACTGCAGAGTCAGCATGTTTACGTTTAAGCCTGAATATATACCAGTGGTTACGCAAGCAGGCCGTTAGTCTTCCGTCTTCACATGGCGTGTCCATAACGGCAGCCAAAGGGGGCTGGGGAGCAATTTCAACAGCGAGTCTTAAGAATTTTTTTAATAAGCAAAAGTCGATATTGGTAGGTTTTTGCACCAAAGCTATTGCAGTGAAAAATTGTGCGTTTGGTTTTTGTTTTGGTTTGGGGGTTTTTTTGTCCAAAGCTAGGTTTTTTAGAAGCTAGTGTAAAGAGATTAAAAAAGCTGAGATTGAGACAAAGTGATAATAAATCAGAACTCTGTGGTAGACCCACACTGATTGTTTTAAAGATTATTTTTATTGTGTGACAACTTTGTAACTTCCGACATTTTGTCCTGATTTAATTGAGGCGAAGTCCAGAAATAAAAACACTTTCTCAGATCACTAAACAATTTTCCATTTTATGTTTATGAAAAAGATGACAAAATGAGCTACAGAATAGTATACTAACATGAGATGGTCTTATTTTACTGAAAACTGCAGTTCAAAGCTCACGCAAACATAGTAATATGTGTGATGATAAAGCTACCACAAATACTCTGCAGGCACAACCTTGGAACCAATTTTTGCAATATATTTTCATTGTTGGTTGCTGTACTGAATTGACCTCACAGCAACATGATTTTACAGAATCACAGAGCAGTAGGGGTTGGAAGGGACCTCTGTGGGTCACCCAGCCCAACCCCCTGCCGAAGCAGGGTCACCCAGAGCAGGCTGCACAGGACCTTGTCCAGGAGGGTCTGGAATATCTCCAGAGTCTTTGTTTTGGTATTTTTTTTAATTGCAGAATGACTGGCTGTACTTACCCAGTAAATCTGTAAAAGGCACTGTTTGTACGAGCATTGAACAGTGACACAGTGGCTGCCCACTTCCTCTGACACCTGAGCGGTGCTGGTCGCTGTGTGCTTTGGCATCCTTCGGGGCTCGCTGTAGGTGTTTGCCCTTGGTGGGATGGGGGTCTGTAAGCTCAGCCAAGGCTTTAGCCTCATTGCTGTCTTTACGGGGCAGATCATCGTTTACTCAAAACGCGTCCCCTTTGCGTCTGTAGCAACCTAACGTTACGAGACAATAGGTTAGGAGGCAGGACTTGGGGACAGTTCATAAAAGAAAAGACAATCAAAAAAAACCCAACCCAAAAGGATATGTTTAGTTCATTTCCTTACCTGAAGACAAAGAAATAAGTTAGTAGAGATTATATGTAGAAGAAAGTTTTTATTTCAAGAATTCAAGGGTTTTGTTGCTGTCTGCTCTGAGAGGAGATGCCCAGCACTTTAAATTCCTCCCCGTAGACAAGAGAATACTGAGAAGAGGATACCAAGGAGTTGTGTTTTTGAGGGAGAGCACACATATCAATGTGTGTACTTTAACTGTCCAAATGTTTAAGATTTTATTTGATGATTTGCTTCTAAGGGATCTGGTATAAAAATATGTTCCTGTTGATGATCCAGGAGGAGAAAGATTTTATTGCGTTGTTGAATTCTCTTGCCACTATTTATTGTTGCGGGTTTTAAGTTTTTCAGCATTTATCGTCTCGGTTTAGTTGCACGGGCGATGATATTGCTGATATGACTTTTTCATTAAGATGAAGGCATCTGCATCCATGAAACACACCCCAGTGTTTGAGACATGTAGTCAAGCCATTCATTGCAAATGGTTTTATATTTTTGATGTTTTTACCTTCTTACAGATAAATTTCTTTGTCATTCTTCAGCTTCTCTTGGAAGATGTTTCCAAGACACCTAGGAAAGAAAATACATCCCTTCGCAGAACAAACAACTGATATGACATAAAGATAAATAGAAGTTCTGTGACGGTTCAGAGGGAACCATCTTGCACATCTTTAAGTAGTCTGAAAGATCAGAATATGATCTTAGTATGAGTTTCTGCTTGTTTAAATATGCTCATTTCACTGAAGGAGGGAGCATTTTGGTGGCAAGATGTTGACCAGACCTGATACTGCATTCTCATACCAACAAAAATACTCCGTATTTAATAGCTGTGGGGTATGTCTCAGTCAGCTGGTCGTTCTGCATAGAATTAGTGAGCGTGCTTTATCTGGAGTTACTGTGTGGGAGCTCAGATCCTTCCTGTTCCTGTTTGCCTTAACTGCTCGGAGATCCATCCTTATACGTGCCAAGTATTATTATTTATAGCCAAAACCTAGGTATGCTTTAAAGAAAATCTCAGAATCGGGATGCTGGAAGGGCAAGTTTGTGGTATACTGGTGTCAAGAGCCGGAGAGAGCTGCCAGCAGGAGAACTCTGCTGTAGTTTTTGTGGTTTCGTGCTCTGTAGAAAATCTGTGCAGTACAATAGAGAAAAACTGCAGCTGCGATGAGCAGCTGCGAAACGTGATCACGGTAACGTTGCTTCTGCTCCCGTGGTTCCCAGCCCCACCGCAGGGCCCGGGCTCACGGGACACAGGACAAGGTGGATCTGCCTCTGGCAAGTTCGGCTCCCCTGGCTGTGTGTGTGCTGGCGTGAGGCAGTGTGTACAGGCAGAACTCGTAAGAGTTATAAGGCATCATGTAGATCATGGTGAAGCTTATGGTGCTGTTAGGGCAGAAAAAGGGAAGAAAGGATGCAAAAAGAGATGCTTTTATTTTCATCTGGGGCTGTTGTGTATTTCCATGGGCCCGGGTGTTTGGTTTGTTTTAAGCAATGCGCACCGTTTCAAGCATCTGTACAGCCAGAGAAATAAAAAAATAAGACATGATTGCTGTGTTCTGCAAATCACCGGGTAAATTAGAAAATAAATGACTCGAGGGAAAGAGCTGCTACAGAGCTGACACGCAGCAGGTTTCTGGTTTCCACCCTCCTCTGCCGCCTCTGGAGCACTGACAGTAATTCCTGGACCTGGGACTGAGGACATAAACAATGCAGCAGTTTGCCAATACTGAGCCAGCTCAGGGGAGAAGTGCAAAAGAAAATACAATTTTAAAATATTGACGTCCCATTCCTTTGCAAGTTTTCTACCAACTTTTGTTTAAGAAGCAGCTAGTGAGATGCAGCAAATCGGCTCCTGTTGGCTCCTTACAAGTTCTTGCTGTCTGTTACTGTGTGAATTAGTCTTCAGCGACATGCAAACTAGAAAAGTTAGAATAAACTATAAATATTTGTGTCTCTGCTATTTTTTGCCAGAGAATTATCTAGTGAGGCAGAGGATGCAGCAGCTGAATAGCTGATTTTATTTCTTTACTGGGGAAGAGTGGCTGGAATGCTACCTGGCAGAAAAGGAGCTTGGGGTGCTGGGCAACAGCCGGCTGAACAGGAGCCAGCAGTGTGCCCAGGTGGCCAAGAAGGCCAACGGCATCCTGGCTTGTGTCAGGAATGGTGTGGCCAGCAGGGCCAGGGCGGTGGTGGTCCCCCTGTACTCGGCACTGGTGAGGCTGCACCTCGAGTGCTGTGTTCAGTTTTGGGCCCCTCACTACAAGAAGGACATTGAGGGGCTGGAGCGTGTCCTGAGAAGGGCATAGAGGCTGGTGAGGGGTCTGGAGAACAAGTCTGATGAGGAGCAGTTGAGCGAACTGGGGCTGTTCAGTCTGGAGAAGAGGAGGCTGCAGGTTGTAGTGAGGTGGGGGTCGGTCTCTTCTCCCAAGTAGCAAGCAATAGGACGAAAGGAAATGGCCTCAAGTTGTGCCAGGGGAGGTTTAGATTGGATGTTAGGAAAAATTTCTTCACCAAAGAAACTGTCAAGCACTGGCCCAGGCTGCCCAGGGCAGCGGTGGAGTCACCATCCCTGGAGGGGTTCAAAAAAAGAGTAGGTGTGGCACTTCGGGACATGGTTTAGCAGGCACGGTGGTGTTTGCCTCTCACAGCTGCTGGTGAGGCTGCCCGACTTTGTAGCAGGGCCTTCAGCTGCAATTGCAATGAAAACCACAAGTAATCACAGATAATGATTTTTACTCTTGTGTCTGGCACTTTGAGTACAAGTATTGTGCCCTACAAGCTGCAAGAAAAATCCTTCCGTTTGTGCTTGCCTGTGTAACACACACACAAATGTTATTTCTTAGAAAAGAGAGAGAGTGGCTGCTTAAATTGTCCTGGAAACAGTGGAGAACCCCTTCACAAGGATCCTGCAAACCCTGCTTGAAAAGTGTTAGTTTCTTTGAGCAGGGTGAATAATGCCCTAAAACAACTGATTTAAAGTGTTTTCCCTGGTAGCATAAATGTATTTGTCAATTAGATTTTAAAAGTACCAACCAAAGAGGTATTTCCCACTGTAAGAATGGGAAACTGGCATGTGAAAATGCAGATCTATTTGCCCTCATGGACCCTTGCTCTCTTCTAGCTCTCTCTGCAATCAATACTTAATTTAACTTTCACAGTTCCTATTTCCCCCGTTCTGTTTTTTCTGTGTTTCCAGCTAGTGGGATTCTGCAGAAGCGTACAGGTCTCTGTGTGAGGGTCTGCTTGTCTTCAGTACACTTTTAATAGCATAAGTAGTATGGCACCTTTTTAATTTAAAATGTTAGTGACCACTAATTCCGATCGTATCATTATTTTAAATGTCAGCATCTAGAAGTCGAAGTAATAAAGCATGGAAGCTCATGAGTTGTGGAGCTCATAGAAACTCTGGAAACAAAATTAAATATCCTTCTTAAGCACGAGTTGCTTCACTTGTGGAGAGCAGACAGAATACTGTGGTTTGATACCTTCCTGCTTCTCCCCTCTTCCAGGACGCTCCACGGAAATGATATTTCCAGTGTTCCTGAAGGTTCTTTCAACGACCTGGTATCCCTGTCCCATCTGTAAGTACTTCTGTCGGGGTTCATCTCTGATTGATGGTTTCAGATTTGTAAAACAGCACATGTTATTACAAATGTGAGTTGTATAGCTTGTCTGGTTTTCCTGCTCCCTTTCCTTGTTCTGCTCTGGATATTCATGGTGCATTTGTTCAAAGGAAATAAAAAAATACTAGAACCTGTTGTTATTAGTTACCAAAATATTTCCTTAAGGAAAACCAAATGAGCGAATGTGACAGTCTCCCCTTCTGTGGACTCTGTGTTTAAGACTTTCTTTCAGCGTTGTCTGTGTGAAATGCAGGGTGTGTTATGGTCTGGGAGTGAGGCAGGAAGCCTCCCACAAAGAGCAAATATTAAGCAAATGCGAATTCTTTGCTTAATAAGTGTCATATGTTTTGCATACAGAAACGTTGTCAGTATATGAACTTGTTGATGAATCACTGCTTCAGACACATATATTTAATCATATGGAAACCGGTCATTTCACATCATTAATACTTCATTCCATCATTTGCAAAAATTATTAGACATTTCAGATATTTCAGGAAATTACTGTTGTATTGGTGGAGGCCCAGGATATTTTTAAATGCAGTTCAGTCGATGAAAGAACAGTAAAGACAAATAGTTGCAGTTGTTACAAAATAAATCTGAAGTGTAACAGTTGGTGCCAAAAGAGTGAACAGAAAATGTTTTTCCACTGAGATAATGCGTGACACTGCACATCGTTCGACAACAGATGTAAAGGAAAAGTCGTTTTGTGTAGCGCGTTTCTTGGTTACTGTCCTCGAGCAAGCAGAGGGTTGGCTGTGTCTTGGTCCTTTTGTGAAGTGACTGGTTTCGTGAGCTGATGCAGAGATTTTCTGCGCCGACGGTGCCCTCACGGGTGTGAGCTGAAGTTGAGGTATACGCACATCAAGACATACCAACAGATACGTGTGCATTTAACATGGATTTTCTATATCTGTTTCTCTCTTGGCAACCTTAAACGTGCCCTCCAGATCACCTACCTGAACAGAAGGCTTAGTTCGTAGTTACATATTTTCTGGATAGCAGATATGTCCTCTGATTATATCTGTGTAACAGCTTTCTATCTCAGTTTCTCTCTGGACAATATAAAATAAAGATAGATTGGTAGGGACAGAAATCGCATGCTTAGGCAATTCCAGCTTCAGCTGAGAAATAACCTCCTCTGTTTCAGGCTTACACCTTGGTGCAGAAGTCAGAGAAAATACTTGTTTTGCGCATTGTGTATTTCTTCGTCATGTTCCCAGTATGGTCAGGTCATTTTTTGTGTTGTTTTGGAAGGGAAGTCTGAGTGGGCTGAAGCCCTGTACCTGCTTTTGGAAGCTCAGTGGCATCTTCCATACCGGGAATCTGGCTTCCGAGGGGATTTTTAGAACTCGGGAGATAAACATATCATGCCCCATTTGTTTGGAGTTTCCTCAGGGTTTACTTTAAATGAAGTGCAGATACAATTTTCCTGGGTAAACCGTTCACCTTAGGGAGCGATAGAACCCCCTTTGGCCCAGCACAATCACTGCAGTCTATCTGTTTAGATGTATGCGCTGCCAGAAATGTAAAATACACAAAGCTCAAATGAGCAGTAATAAATAGGATCCATAAAATAAATAAGACCTGTCTGGGGTGTAATTTGCACAGTTGAGCAATTGAATTTTACAGTGCAGTTGTGCTCTCCAATTTCTTAAAGAGAACTCTGAAACTTTTAGCAACCGCAATGATTTTGCTCTTCACATGCCAGAAAAAGCTGTGCTTATTCAAACAAGTCACACGTAATTGAAAATAGACTCATTTTGAGCTCTTCCTGATATATAGGTCTTCAAGGAGAAAGCATGCACTAGGAATAGTTTTGAAAATGATACTAGGGGCTGCTACTCAAACTCATAAGGCATGGGAGAATGAAATTTTATGTTAAATTTACAAGCTGTGTGGCGAAGAGTAGGATAGGTGTTACGGCTGGGGAACGCTGACTACCAAGGTGTTGAGCAGGGCACTCAGCCGGGGCCTTCTGCATCCGCACAGTCTGGGGGTGGGAGGGTATCAGGGTAACCTTTAGAATTGCAAGAAATATTTGCAGAGCATAGACAAAACTATTGCTTTGAGTCAGACTCTTTTGTAACAGCTTGAAACTAGTCTGTAATTGGAAGAACAAAACCGATCTCTAGATACTTCCATTGCTTTTTGATAGCTCTTGAAAGCCTACAAGAAAATGTTCACCAAATTTCCTTTACATTGTAAATATCATATTGTTGTAATGTAACTGTTATAACAAACTGTGTAGTTGATGTACCTCGCTAAAGACAGAGGAAGGTTTGTAGATGGTATACACACACTGGTTTTGTTTACTATTTATTACTTTAATTAAGAAATATAATCGTTTAATTGTAACATATAAATATATAAATATATAAAATAAATATTTATATGCTAATACATAACTATACAATATATATTATTATATATTAGATGTTAGATATTATATATAACATATACAATATATTGTACGTAATATATAAATATATATACAATATATAAAAAACTTAAAATATAAATCATTTATTTAATCGTAATATAATCATTTATGTAAACCTTGTTGTACTTCCCAATCCTGTTGAATCGTCTCATCTTTACTCAAATGTGTTAGTCATCTGTAAAAATAAGCTGTCCCCTCCGCTGTTTCTCCACATCATCATGGCTAGACTTACTTGAATTTATTCTAAGTTGCCTCAAAAAAAAAAGAAGTGTCTGAACAGAAATATCTGCACAACATTTTGAAAATGCTGGTGGTGGTATTGCGTTACAGCACAAGATATTTTTACCTTCTGGAAATATTTTGCTATAACGGGCAAAGAAATAGAAAGAGTATGTTAGAAATCATGAATGAAATACAAGAATTCACTGCAGTTCCTAGAAATGAAGAAAACCCACAAACAAAAGAACGGAAAGATACATGTGATAATTTCTGCAGTTGTACAACAATGTTGTTGGTAATTATTTCTAGTGTCTGTAGAGCAGCTTTATTCCTGATGTAGTTCAAAAAGATTAATTAGCACAGCAATTCGCTTTCCGTTGTCCTCCCACTCCCATTTTATATATGGCAGTGGCTCAAGGCAGAAGTTCATTTCTGGGTCCAGCTTTCACTGCTGCATTTTGTTTGACCTTGGACAAGTGAGCCAGTTGATCACAGTTACAGAGTCAAAAAGTCAACCTGGTAGGTTTTTTCCATTGTAAGCAATGGATTTACAGAAGGAATGGGTGGATATTTTTTAATGCTGGGCTGCAGTACACATTTAATTTTGATGAATGAGCCCTAGACAGGGTTTGAACCTATGAACTCTCATTATGAATCTGTCTAGGGCACAGTGGGTTCATTAGTCACTCCAATAGAAATGTATCAACAAATTCACGGAGGTTTCTGTCTTAATATCCTGTCTGATGTGTTTTTATTTGAAAGAAGCTGGAGTTTGAAATACCATCTTAAAAATAGTTTAAAACATGCGGAAATAGTAAAGTGTAAGACCCAGTTTGAGTGACTCATTTCTTTAGTGTATCTTCCCTGTGCTAATCTTTATTGAGTTAATTTTCTTCCCGCGGTAATGGAGGCATTGTACAGCTAATGCCCTACATTTACTTTCAGCAAAATAAATTCAGACTTCCAATACGCATTTCTTCACACTTGTGAAGTGTGAAAGAAAGAAGAAAATTGTTTTTAAACTGACTTTTCTGAAGTCTGGTCTTTGTGATTGACTGGTTGCCTGAAAAGACACTTTCTTTTAGAGAAAAAATAGTAAAAATGAGTCAAGGCAGCACCTAAATTTAAGGTAAAAAGGTTTGTTTTCTTTTGGAAAGATGTCCAGGAGTAATGAAAAAATTCTGTGGGTTGTAATTACATGAAGTGACTGCATCTACTTCAACCATATGACTTAAGCTATGGGTTAACCAGCAAATCCGTTTTGGAAGCTATAAACAAGCATAGCAGGCACCAGGTTGCAGGTCTGACAACAGGGGTATCCTCTGTGCGTGTCCTTCCTCCAGTGAGGAGGCCGTGACGTGAGTCATCGGGTCCAAGCTCAATTACACCATTCACCGTTAGAATACGCTCAGGAAGGCCAAAGACTTCAATAAAAGAAACCAGTGTGATAAATCTGAGGAAAGCAAGATGTCTGGAGACATTGCTCACGCACAATTGTTTGGCAAGGTGATTTATTGTTTGAAAAAGTGATTTGTTGTTAGGTATTTATACAGCCTTCCTAACTGATGATGGGAAGAAGGAGTGGGAAGACTGGAGGAGATAAATCTAAAAGACTCGGAAGATCTTTCCCACATTCTGAAGTAAAGCATTCCTGTAAAAGTGCAGAATAAAATGTGCCTCAGTGAGATCAGGGATGTTTTCTTTGCTTGCAAGCCAAAATAACCACTGTTAATGGTTTTACACCGCCAGGGCTCTAGGAACCAACCCTTTGCACTGCGACTGCAACCTCCGCTGGCTCTCCGAGTGGGTGAAGGCTGGGTACAAGGAGCCAGGCATAGCCCGCTGCAGCGGGCCGGACGCCATGGTGGACAGGCTGCTGCTCACCACGCCGACCCACCACTTCCAGTGCAAAGGTAGGAGCAAGCTGGGCAGCGCTCTGTTCTGTCCTGCTGCTTCTCCTCCTCCACAGTGCTTTACTTTTAAGCTCTTTGGTTATGAAGTGAGTTGGGGGGGCAGCTGGGTCTGGCTTTCGTTTTCTGAACCGTCACGTTACATTCAAGTTGCATTTTCAAGTGTTCTTCCACCAAGTGCAGTTAACTGCACCACTGGAAGGCAAACCTCAGAGGAGCTGGTATTCCCGGCGCTCGCACCGGATTATATGACGGCAAGTTAGCATATAGGATGTTGTTGGAACTTATATGAGCAAATAAATTGGTTTTGGCCTTCTACCTACCCCAGAAAACTTTGGTTAAATAAGGGTTATTTTAAAAATATAGAGCGCTCTAGTTATTATGTGCATTTACTTGAAAACTGAGAAACTGAGAATTCTTCTGGGAAGCAAATGTTTACCAAAAGTACATTTTCATTTGAAAACCTGCAAACGGTCCCCATCAGCTCTGTATCAGAAACTGCAGATTATGGAAAATGTTTCATGTCTGAATAGGGCGCACGTCCATTCAGGAGAGCATTGAGGTGCAGCTATTAACGCTGGGCGCAGTCGGTGGTAGGAGCCTGCTACATTCGAAAGCAGTGAGACAAGTGATAAGGAGCACGCTTTTTTGTGGATAAAGTAGCTTATTATTGAACAGATCAGGATATACCTGCACGTTCTTATTGTAAGAGAAGTTTTGGAGGTTTGCTTAGGTTACCAACAAGTACATGAAGATGGAGCTATATTTATGGTGGAAAAGATGGGTCAGTCGCCTCTTAGAAATGGAAGTGAGGGCATAAAGCCTGGTTTTATGTCTCTCAGAGCGCCTTGTACTTTACAGCGCTGCCTGGCAGCGTGATTTTGTAGAGGCTGGGGTTGAAGTGCTGAACAAGCAAATGATGGTGTTGCAGTGGGTTTAGAACACAAGTTCCCAAGCCTGAGCTGAATCTTCTGTCCTTTCAAATATATTTTTAATAACTGTAAGCTTATGATTTAATTACTTTGAAATGTCAGTCTCAAAACTATCAGAACTCTGACTATAATTGTCAGAACCACAGACTTTATAGTAGTCTCTCGAATATGAAGTACAAATACACCCTAAATACTAAAAATACCAAATAATGTACTTGTTCACACAGAGAGAAACAAAGAAAATGATTGTATTTACTTATTAAACAGGGTCTGAAAATTAATCCAGAAAGAGAAGCTAGATGATTTCTTCATTCTGAAACTATATCAATAGTTATGCTCACTTGCTTTCAAGACTAAGCAAGCAACTCTTAGACAAGAGATTAGTAAGCCTGTGATCCAGACTGTTAAAAACAGCTGTATGTTTTTAATGTAAATGTTAGTTTGGCCCATTAGAAAGCTGGTGGGCTTCCTATGATCCCAACTGCCTCCATGGCTCGCTTTATCTGCATAGAAAAGGAGAAGAAAGTGTTGATTCGGAGGTGGTCTTTGGACAAGCAGAAACTGCTGATGGTCTGGACGAGCGGCAGCGTACCCCAAGAAGCTCCAGGCCCTAGCAAAATTCACCTTTTCTCCTCACAATACCTATGTTTTGAAAACAAGGCAAGACTTGGTAGTCTGACTGGACCCATTTCCCACGTGCAAACTTAAGCTCCAACACCCCGTGATGTTCCGTCTGCACAGCGGTGATGCTTTTTTAGGGTGAAGTGACAGGATTTATTCCAAAGCCAAGCGCAGTTTTCCCCTCGGGCTGGAGCCACGCGCGTGGCCTGCGACAGGGTACGGTGCAGCCTCAGTTTGTCTGGCCGCCGCATGGCCCTCGTCGCTGGGCTGTGGCTGGGAGGTGTGCCCGTCAGCAGCAGAGCGAGACTGTCCGGGGGTGACATGGAGAGCCCAGGGATCTGTCTGTGCGTCTGTCGGTGCAGGCTCGGTCCTCTGCTAGCACAGAGCTCGGGGTGGGCTGAGCCCCCCGTCCCCTGAAAAGCCTGGGTCGTTGCTGCAGAAGTCAGCCCATGCTGTGCTTGGGACTTTGAGATGCTCGTGTAGAGGTAGTGCACAGATGTCCTCTGTGACCTCCAGTAACTTTGGCATTGAAAAAAAATAAGTAGAGTCTAACAACTTGTTAAAATTATGTTTTTAGCCTGAGCAGAAGGTTATGTCCCAGCAGAGCCAAGAAAATAAAAGTATGCAGTGTGCAAGTCATGCAAACTCAGCTCTGCTTTTTATTAAATTGCCCTCCTACTTATGCAGTAGAGGAAAGGAATGTGCTAGGCTGAGGGCATTTTGCTATATGGATTTATAAATCAAACCCACAAGGGCAAACTAATGAACTACTTAGCTGCTAGGAACTAACACTGTTCTTATTAGCTCCTACATTGATTAGCTTTGATCTATGCCATAGGAACAAAGGGAAAATGAACGTGTGTGTATTATGAAATAAATAAATAATAGAACAAATTCTGACTTAGTGACCTCTAAATCTAGAAGAGCAACACTGCTGCCTGTCTCATCCGCTCTCCGAGGAGCTACCTTAGTATATTCTGCGTATATTCTACCTTCGAGACACAAATAGCTCGGATATGTTGCATTCCACCCCGTCAGTGCCAGAAATTCAGATGTTATTTCCTCTTGCTGTTCTAACTCCAAGTTGAAAACATGCATGGCATTGAGTTAGACATAAATGCAAGGATAGAAGAGGACAACTTGACGTGTATTTTTTCCTTGTTATTCCATGTCGCACTCTGAAGTCAGTGCGGGGTCAGGATATGGCCTTTGCATCACAGGCACTTAGCAGCTGAGACTCCTTGGTACCCATTTCTGGGTGCTCTTACCCTCTGTTGGTGCTGTGCAAGTGTGCAAAGTTAATAATGAAGGTTTGTGTCTCGTACAGGACAGTCTCAAGCAAATCCTGGGCTGGAAGGGATTTTTTTCATCCCTACTTTTGGTAACCTTCTACAGCTCCACCTACTCTCTAACATCAAGTATAAGCGTCTTTTCTTCACTTCTGGGATAGTTCACAATTGACTCCTCCTTATCATTTATCATGCAGTAATAGAAGCTCTGTGCCCACTTCTGACTAGCGCAGAACCAATTTTGAGTTATTTTAAAGTGTATTTCCTTAAAAATGAAATAAAATTATTTTAGAGTCTTTACTGCCTAATTGAAGCCCTTTGAAAGTGTTAGGTTTTATTTTCTACATGTAAAAGCCATTAACTCATTAATATTTGAAATTTAGCCACTTCAAAATCACCAGTTGTTTAACTGTAAATATAACAGTCTAAATCAGCTTTCTGCAATATCTTGACAATAAAATATTGGTTGACTTGGTACCCCAAATGTAGTGTTAGTATTCTTTTGATCTGTGTTAACTTTCCTGCTCACCCCCAAACATCACTACTTCTCTGGAAGAGTTTTGTTGAAAAATGTGGTTTATTAAATGGTTTAAATGTGGCCATGTATATTTATCTGCATTCATTTACCTCTTTGCATCTTTGTCTTTGTTGCGTTTTGCCGAGATAGCTGAATGTCGATAATCATTCTTCTGGCCAGAACAGGAAGAAAACAAGTTTTGAACTCGGTTAAAATTCAGGATGGTAGAACACTTTGCACCTAAATATTCCCATAAGCCTCTAACTAAATCTTTCTTATGCATGTTTTTCATTTCTGCTGTTGCATCTGCACTCTCATTCTCGTTACCAGCCGTAGAAATGTCATGTTATGGTTCCCTAGGGATTGCTGTTGCAGAATTCCCAGCACTGAGAGAAGGAAAAATTGCTGAAAGCCATATATATATAAGCCCACTCTCTGGAGATTCCCAAGATGTTTTTTCAGAGCTGATGTTTGCATGTCCGGGAGAATATAAGAATCATTGAGACTTGCCTAGAACTTAAGTACTTAAAATCTCTCTAATCCCTGGGAATCCCATGCTGTTGTGTAAGGTTGCACCCACAGCATGTGCGTGTGTGCCAATGCGAGGTGAATACTGCATTAGGGAAAAACATATGTGTGAGCACGGGAAGTATTAGTTCTGTAATCCAGTTTGCTATTAATACACTGTGTTTTGCATTTCCAGAGCCGGTAGATATCAGTGTTGCATCCAAGTGTAACCCCTGCCTCTCCAATCCGTGCAAGAACAACGGGACGTGCAGCAATGATCCAGTGGAGTTTTATCAATGCACTTGTCCTTTTGGCTTCAAGGTATGATGACAAATGAACTACATGAAAAGCAATGAAGTGTTCCCCACCCCTTCTGCTTTCTTAATTGTTGTACCACGAGTAGCCAATTTTACAGGCAGCTGAGCTCAAAAGATCCCTTACTCCAGCAGATTGTGTGTGGCCTTTCAACTGCGCCCCGCAACAGATCTCATCCCGTGCAATAGGAACGGCATTTCTTTCTCTCTGTGCCGTGACCATACAGATCACTCTCAGCAGCTTGCTCTACCNNACCCTACTTTGAGCNGGGTAGTTGGACTGGGANATCTCCAGAGGTCGCCTCCAGCCTTGGGCATGCTCTGATACTGTGATGGAGACATCCCTAGGAAATGGCAAGCTGATTTTATCTTCCTTTTAATTTCTTTTCTTTTGCCGGCAACAAGGTAACCATTTGTAGGCTGCCAGGCCAAAGGGGAGGCAATTCAGATGAGAATTAAGGGCCAGTTTAGTCCGCAGTGACAGAATGTTGACACTTGCTAGCTTACATCCATCTCACACAGACCGATTAGCAGAAAGGTGGTGACTGATTAGACACAACCACTAGCTCAGCTGTCTCCAGCTTCTGAGCACTGATGTCCATCGAGTGATCTGCAGATGTGAGATCCTGTAGCTGCCAAGCACTGCGAGCATGCAGTTTCTTGATAACGCCTTTGAAAATCGGGTCATCGAGGAATGCAATTTCTTCAGTGTAACTCCTCTTGTTAACGCCGCATCATCAGAGCTTAAGGCTACCAAGACTTAGTTGCAGAGCTGATAGGACTGGAAGTATCAGCTGTCAGTAGCTGAAGGATTAAGTATGAGTAATAAAAGAGGCATAGGAGCTGTTCACAGCCAGGGGCGGGAATCGGATGTTGTGGCCAAAGAAGTAGGCTGCATCCTGTAGACTGTGGTTTTATTTGCCTCATTGGATATTTCTTACAGAGTCTCGGTCAGTTGAAGCAGATGCTCATAAAACACAGAGTAATACAAACTACAGGGAAAAAAANCAAGGGCAAAACCAGACATAAGTGTGGGAAGTGAGCACAAGTATCCATGTCTTACATTTCAGGTAGGATTTAGGAATTAGTTGGTTCTGCTGAGATCACCGTTTCCCTGTGTTCTCTGCTTGCCTGGGATACATCCCAGCAGTAACACAGTAATTGTAGTAGATCCCTGAAACACTGGAAAAGGGAAGATGTAAAGCTCATTTCTTCTATTTCACTCCAGTGTCCCAATGCTTGGTACTCAAGAATAATGACAATTCTCCTAAATAATTGAAAAAGCCATTGGAAATGTTGTCTTGTTAAAAATCCTTCTACCCGTTGGCATATCAACCAGCAACTTTTCCAGGATCTTAAAAGACCACGTTGTCACAAATTCATTCAACTGAATCTAACTGCTTGATAACAATTGATTTGTCTTTGCTGTGCTGTTTATCTCCTCAGGTTAATAGAACAGTCAGTTTAATTCAATGTTTAGCATAAACTAGGCTGAATTCTTCAGATGGGACTAGGTGACTGTGAGGATAATTTGAAAAGTAAAAGCTTTCAACTCTAGCAGGAAAATACATAAATCTTTGTGTATGCCTTACTCTGTAAAGGCATGTGTAGTGGAACAGATATCCAGGTAGTTCAAAGTAGAAATGTGTTGGTCATGAGCATATTTTTGTTTGCCCTTGCTTTTTTCTTTATTTTTTTTTATATAGTATTTCTATATTAGCAAATGTACTTGTATAGATGCATTTATACCGCTAGAAGACATGTCTACAAAGGGAGGATTTATTAACAAGAACAATCAAGAATAATCCTCTCGTCGTATTAGCAATCACTTTCCAGGGTACGTTAGACCTTGGTATGCATCGTTTTACTTAGAAAAGTTTTGATAAACTCTGGAAGTGACTCAGTTTAAACATCTCATGGAGCACCCAGCTTTTCTCCTCTCACACGCTTTCTCAGGTGACACTCAGTGTGTGAATGTAAAACCGAAAACCGCTTGTCTGCTTGTAAGCACCAAGCTGTCATCCAAGCATGGCAAAGAGCAAACGGACCCCCGCGTGGCACTTAGAGCAGAGTTTAAAAATACCGACTGGAGAACAGTACAGGGAGAACTGGTGGAAATTTAATAAGCAAAAAGAACTGTGTGCCTTTACCACAGGTTTTTGAATAAAAATGGAATTTGACAGGTCCAAATGCAAACCATATGAAAGGAGCACTCTATCTACCACGCAGTTCTCCACCAGAGATTCATGCTAATTCAATAACAATACCTTGCTTCCTTCTCACCAGCCAGCACCAAACAGCTCTCTCCATCTGGAAGCTATTTCCCAGACCTTGATAAATTGCCCTAAATCTGCCCTCTCAGCATTTGTTTTTCCTTGTTTGATGTAGATTTTGAAGAAATCCTCTGTGGAAGAGTGCATCAAGAAAGTGAAAAACCCACCCTTATTTCGAGCGTAAGCTCATTCAAATGAGCTGACGGCTTTATAATATTCCCTGGGAAGGGACAGACAGTTACGAAGCGCTTTCTGGGGTTCCTATGCTCCTCCTAGCCTGCAAGGAAAAAAACAGTAGGTTAACTAGCAGAAAGCCACCTAAGTTACCAGTTGCCAGACTGGTACCTGATGGAATCGGGAAGTTTTACTAGTTAACTGCAGTCGCAAAAGCCTATAATTTTATTTTTTACTACCACATTGATGACGGCTCAATCTCTTCTTTTTCATAAACACAAAAATGTTTTTGCTATTGAATGCACACCTTGTGGGGCTTTTAGCAATGTTTAATGCTGCCCATGATGGGGATGAGTAAACTTCAAAGCGAGGTTACTCAGGGACCACCTGAGCTGAGACCGATGGGCCGGGCCGTTCTGTTTGGTGACAGAACTGCAGATTGCTCACTCAGGAATGGGGACGGCTCTGTGCTGATCGCCAGCTGTGCTGCTGCTCCTGCCTTAAAACGGACGATGAGTGTGTTTGCTGTATTTAAGCCATAGTTGAAACAGTGTTTTTTCGGTTGTTCTTTGGGGACAAAGCCCCAAAGACAGTGGGAGGCGATGTGAGAGGGCGGCTGGCAGGCTGGACAAGCCTGAGCTCCGGGGTGCCAGCAGTGCTGTCAGGACACGTCTCTTCATGTTCTGAAACTTGTGTTTGCATATTAAACACAGGCATAGGTGTAATTATCCAACTTTTTTTTTCTTCTCTCTTCTCCATAGCAGTCTTTGAAAGATTATTTGAATAATATGTGTGGTTTAGTTTCTGAAGTATGATTACAAGTAGAGAAATGAAGCTTTCTTCTGCTTTAAATGCTGCTGGCCACCTGCAGTGCAAGCATGTGTGAGTGCAGCTGGTGGCTGGTGAATAGATAACGCTCCCCTACTAATTCATTAATCCTGCAGAGCATGTGACTTGTAGGTATTCCCATTGATATTGTAAAATTGTGTCTATGTGTGTTAGAATTCAAGAGAATAATCAAACTTGCAATCAATAAGCCATCGAGAATCATAGAATCATAGAATGGTTTGGGTTGGTAGGGATCCTAAAGACCATCTGGTTCCACCCCCCGTGCCATGAGCAGGGACATCTTCCACAAGCCCAGGGTGCTCAGAGCTCCATCCAACCTGGCCTTGAACCCTGCCAGGGAGGGGGCAGCCACAGCTTCTCTGGGCAACCTGGGCCAGTGTTTCACCACCCTCATGGTGAAGAAT
>Ga0065711_1001249_pt1 | contig 45983 bp, 19 predicted proteins | sample Hoacrofraction12_FD_59098 | JGI IMG/M metagenome (GOLD analysis project Ga0065711, IMG submission 59098) | Hoatzin crop microbial communities from Cojedes, Venezuela - Epithelial fraction 12 v2 (version 2) | ecosystem: Host-associated > Birds > Digestive system > Esophagus > Crop | place... | reverse complement strand
CAGGACAAGGGGCAACGGGCACAAACTGAGGCACAGGAAGTTCCGTCTGAACATGAGGAAGAACTTCTTCCCTCTGAGGGTGACGGAGCACTGGAACAGGCTGCCCAGGGAGGTTGTGGAGTCTCCTTCTGTGGAGATATTCAAGACCTGCCTGGACATGGTTCTGTGCAGCCTGCTGTAGGTGACCCTGCTTCGGCAGGAGGGTTGGACTAGATGACCCACAGAGGTCCCTTCCAACCCTACTATTCTATGATTCTGTGATTCTGTGACCTATTGAAAAATCTGCAATTAACTCTTAGCAATATCTTTATTGATGGGCAAAGGAAGTGCCCCTGCCTGAAATTTTACATGACAAACAGAACTTTGATACTGTGGAAAAAGAGGAAAAACATAAAATTTAAAATTTGAAAATTTGAAAATAGACCTGAAGTAGAATGACTTTCAGAACTCAAAGTCCACCACTGGCAGCACCCTACAAACAACACAAATATGGCTGCCCAGTGCAGGAGCACTGAAGGAGCTGTGTTGGAATATGCCACTAGGAAGACTCTGCAAACTTCAGGAAAGTCGATGAACAGAAGAATGCTTCCTAGCAGTCCAAGAGAGCCTTGGAATAAAAGATAACTGGATTATTAACTGCAAATACATGGAATACTCAGTTATCCAATGTTGAATGCTGATGCACAAATTAGTATAGTGCTGGAAGTGCTGACAGTATCTCAGAAGGAAAAGCAGCAGATAATAACAGGTAACCAGGAACAGGGTTTTCAAGGTGGCACCCTTCTCCCACAAGAGGACAGCTAAATAACAAATGGAAAAGAGAACACCTGCAGTGCTGCTGGGGAAAAGTATCCTGATAGGGCTAATATCTGTTATATCTTTTCTTCTATGTAAACTATCCTTCCTCCAGAAGAGGCTTCAGGTGGCCTCTAGCAGCATGGCAGTCCAAGAGACCTCTGCCCCCCTGTGCTCTGTGGGTGCCGTGGGTGCCTGCCACATCAGCCCCATTTGTTTCGCACATCTGTGAGCTCCTCTGTGCAGCACAAAGCAATTCTTCTCCATCAGTTGTCTCCAAACATCACTGAGTAACTCTACTGGGAATTTTTTTTATTCTTGTTGTCTATAATGTGGAATGAAGCCACGTCAAGAGATGTTTATTAGAACTAGCAAGAACTGGCAGACTGGCATTAGGCATGCTGACTTGTGTCAAGTGTACTGGGAAGAAATGCTGAGTTTTTCTTTTTCAGTTGTGCATGCACTGAATGTGCCAGAACTTTGCAAGAGGCATGAGTCAAACATAAAACCTAACATGATAAGCCTCATTTAGTTTGAGAGCTCTTGAAACAAAGCAGTGGTCTCTTTTATTGAGAAATACTGTCTTTAAAGTCTCTCTGTGAAACCTCTTTTGTTATTTATCATTGCACTTAGCTGTACACCATTCAGGTATCAACAAGGAAAGACATACAGTAGATCTCTGAGGCTGTACAGCTGTGTTAAATATTCACCTTTTTTTCTCAAAGAACAGGGATTTATTTAGCTGTAGCAAGTGTAATGTTTTTTTTTGCTTTATGAAAGCTAGAATGTCAGAGGAATCTCTGATCCACCTCATGAAACCTTAGAAACCATCCATATGAAGCAACTTTATGTCTAATACTTAAAACACAGATAGATTTGCAGTACGTAAAATTAATTCCATGCAGTTTTCTGTGATTTATGCATTTTGTAATGATTCTGTTCCCGAAATCTTTTCTACCCAAGAAGATTTTAAGAATAAAAATGTTTCGGAGAAGTTCACCTTCTTCAGGGTGAGTGCTTCACCTTCACTTTTCTTCAAATTAAAATTTTTAAGAGTTAGTTCAGTGGATGATGCATATTATAACCACTGAGTGTTTTCGAAAGTCCTATCATACAGAAGATGTTGCATTTTTCATAAGAGTAAAGATATGTCTTGGTCCATAACAAGCTCTGCTTGCTACTAGAATTATGCCCTAATTTCCAGCTTACTCACTCAAAAAGGCTTCATTATTATTTTATTGTAGAGGGTTTTGGAAGAAAGGATACTATAAATATGTAGTGTAGATATTTTAAAGCAACAGATTAAATATTTATTTCTAATAACATATGAGTGTTATAGAATAACATACTCTACTCCTTTGTCTCAGTATAGCCAACTGAGGCAAATAAAAACAGGGCATAAAATTTTTGACCTGAAATGGGAGCTAGATAAGGCCCTTCAGCTGGAATATTTTGAATTTTTATGTCTTACAGGACTAAGAGAAAAAAATCTAAAGAAACTTTCTTTCTAATTGTTGCTTTTTAAAAAAGAGATTGAAGTAGTTTCTAATACTAAATCTCCTCTTTAGCCTGCTGCAAAACTTAGTAGCTTCAATCATATTTGCTAGATTTATTGCGTAACATTTTTCCCCTCTCCAGAGAAGTGATGAAGCTGCACATTTGGCAGGACTGGATCTAGCCTAAATACTCCCCATTCACAAAACAGAACCACGGTGGGGTGTGGCTCTGCTTTACTCAATGTAACTGGGCTAGACAGCACTATTCTTCTCCTCCTTCCACACTCCCCCAACAGCACCCTTTAGCACTTGCCTCAATGACTGAAGATAGCTCCTGGATCACAGGTGTGGCTGGATGAGTGGGAATTTTTTATTCAATGGTGGACTATTCCAGGCCATACTGCTCAAAGCTCTTCACATTCATCTGGTTCCTGACTTTTTGTTTCCCTTTCCTGCACTAATGATGTTTGTGGGACCTCACCACTAACCACGTATGTCATCCAGTTTCAACCAAATAACAGGTCAAACTTTCAAAGACAATCTCAAAGACAGAAAATGAACCCAAATGCAAGGAAAAAAACACAGCAGCCAAGAGAAGGACAGAGGTCCTACTGAAGCCCTTGTGGAGCAAGGATTTGTAAGCTTGGCCTTTACTGGCCGACACAGACTTTGTATAAACACCCACTGCTGGAAGAGTTGCTGTGACAGCTCACTGAGAAGGTCCTCAGAGACAACTGGTGTGTCTCAGTACAATTTGGGCTTATATATGCAGAGCTTGTTCCCAGGCTTCCCTTGTTCCCCATCTTCTTACAGGTCTTACAGCAAGGTCCTACTTTCAAAGAGAGGTTGGGACAGAAGTCAATGCTCAAGTCACTAAACAATTGAATGGCTGGGAGAGGGGAAGTTGTGGCGAAGGTGGAGCTGCGGACAGCTGGATGTGCCAGCTGTGCTGTACCCATACTTCTTTTTAATCCACTTAATGCTGGGGATTTAACATACAGTTGACAGGATGCCCAGGGCTCTTGTACAGATCTTTTAGATTATTAAAACTTTACTTTGTCCTCTGACCATTATAGACATAATTTTTCTAAAATTCAGCAAGAAAACTACCTAAGTATATTTCACTGGCTAGAGGAAATACAGCTCTTTATGCAAAGCTCTCTAATTTTTAACATTGTGAAATGGATAAAAGGATGCTGATGAACTTCCCTTATGGAGCCTGTGTGGCAGTAAACAAGGACATCAGACAGGCTGCACTGCCAGTGAGCAGAGCTTTTATAGAAAGAGGGGTGATAGACCAGACATCCACATCAAGCTTCACTCAGTAATCCGTGAAGACAGTGTTCCAAGAGGTCTTGTCTGCTCATCTTCAGGGATCTATTTATCTAAATTGAATTGGTTCACTCTACCCCATTGCGTACTCAAGTGGAAGAGCTACTTTAAAGCCTTGCTGTACAGTAACATAGCTGATGATTGCAAATCTGTGCTAATGCTCAGCATAAGAGTAGAGAGCTTGTAAATGTACAGATCGGACTAGACACAACACTTTCATACCAAAATTTGCATGTTTCTAGAGATTTCAAAGTTTTCAAGTTTTCACACAATATTTTCAGTCGCTTATGTCTTAGTGGTAGATTTTTTAATACTGGTACAATAAATAAACTTGGATTATGATAAAACATTAAATTTATATTATGGAAAAGTAATTTCAAGTTCCATCCTTTAAACTTTATAAAAATGAGGTGTTAAAAATAGACCTTTTATATAAGACTTTTTTCTAATTCACTTATAAGTGGTCTTCAAAAGGTTTTTCTGCCTTTGGAAGTATTTTGCTCTTTTCTGGGCAGCAAATGACTTGCAACTTTTTTCTCTTCTTAAGCTTTGAAACAAATGCAATAGTACCACAGCCTTCCCTAAGCACATACTGCTTCAAGTATACAATCATAGAAAGAAAGGTGGGAACAAACTGACTTCTGGAATATTATGTACTATTGGTGCATGTCCTCCAAATTCAAATATCATTTCCTGGGAGGAAAAATGGTGGATTCTTTCCACGCAAATTTGTACTTAGCATTTTGTAGAAATGCTAAAACAGTAAACTCACATGCTTGATATGTTTAGGAAAAAAAAAAAGGAAGAAAAACTGCTGTATTGATTTTTTCCATTCTGAAAGAATATGTAAGTTTTCCACAGTTCCATAACTGTCAGATTCTGCAGGAAGACATAATGTATTCTTTTCTGTTTTCTGTTGGTGAATGTGAAGGAATACATGCACAGCTTGCTATGTAAATATGTTTACTGGGATGGTGTGAAATCTGTGCCTTTAAAACTGACAGACTGAAAAACGACCATGGAAGAAGAAAGCAGAGAAGAAATCATAACTATTTTTTTTTTTCTTTCTCTGACCCTCCATACATCCCTTCCAATGCACAACATGCTAATTAGCTTTAGGGACTCCTCACACTAGTTTCAAAACATCTCAGTCCTCTGCATCAGTGTGGTATTTTGGGAATCTCTATGTACCTAGAGATACCACTTTGACTATGTTCAGAGGAGAGAGACTACGCTACAAGTGTCCACTACCTGATGTTATAAAGTACCAACAGCCACATAAATTTGCAGTAGTCAGAAAGGGAACTGCGAGTAGCTCTGGAGAAACCCATTCTTCCAGGCAAGCTAACAAACAAGACGATACTGAGGATTCAGGCAGCTGAGGTAGGTGCTCAGGTGATGAGGTATACCAAGGAGGCTGCAGCTTTCTACATGGAAATCCTTACAGCAAGAGAAGGGATAAAACACGGACAAGGGAAAGGCAAGAAAACCTACTTTCTCTCACTGAAAAGACAGTGAGTAAGTTCTAGAAAGCTCTTGTAATGGCAAGGGGAATTAACCTGGAATTCTGTTTTTTTTTCTCTCCACGAAGCTCTTTTTATTTCCTGTGCTGCCTAGTGGTTTTGACAGATGAGTCTTGCTGCAGCAGCATCAGACACACATCTGCCTGCTGTATTGCTCTGCAGGCTATTGGTTTCACAGCAGAGCTGACAGACATCTAGTCCAGGGAAAGGCAGTGACCTCAGGGAGTAGGAAGGAAAGCAGGCCATGGGAAGGGAACTGAGCGAAGACACTGGTGCAAATCAGGAGGAGGCAGATGGTCCCATGAAAGTCTGTCGCTCCACTATCGGCTGCATGCGTCCTGTGCCATTGCACTGGGTTGTTGCAGGTGAAAGCAAATCAAAGCTCAAAAAAACACAGTGTGATCATTTTTAAAAACTTTGTGATGCTTTTTTTCTGCTGTCAGGGAATCTTAGAAGAAAATGTAAAAGCTTTTCAAGCCACATAGCTTCTCACCTCTCTGACACTCGCTCTAATTTCTTTCTCCAAAATGGTTCTAATCCAAGATTTAGTCAGGTAAATCCATGTCTTCTGTCTTCCACATTTGCTTGTTGTCTTCCCATTTTCCTACTCTTATCAGCTGCCCTTTTATTTCATGCCAGTTTTTCCTGGTAACTTGCTGAATAGCAGAAAGGGATAGCTCCTCCCAATGACTGTCCTGTGCCATGGTCAGTGGCTCCCACCTCTCTCCACACTGGTGAAGCCCCAGCCAGGTCTCAAAACCAGCAGTGAGGGACATGGGGCAGGGAGAGTACCAGTTCCAGGGATGTGACAAAGCCTTGAGGAAGCGTGTGGCCACGGTGCTCACTATGGCACATCCACAAACCATTCTGATACTAAAGAAAAGGGCCACATTCATTTTATAACTGGGGATCCCTCTCATGTGACACAGCGTGAAGGCCATGAAGCTTGGTAGCGGCAGATGGAAGAGTGAGAGTCGCTGCACAGGACATGGGACTAACAGGTAGACAAAGCAGCATCTAATGCAGAACAAGCAGGTATGGTGAAAGAGTCAGACCACTGGAAATGCGGGATTTCAGACAATAAACCTGCTCCAAGCATAGGAACAATAGCTGCTTCTGTAAAAAGACATGAGAAAATGAAGGTAAAGCTTTGTTATGATGTGGGGAGGAGAAAGGGGAGATGGAAAGAGACTAAGACATTGATGTCAAGAATAGTCCCTGAAACACAGAAACAGCAGATACCAAGCAACAGAAAAAAAGGAAGAGGTTTATTTTGTCTTATTTCTTTTTAAGCTAACATCTAGGAGCACAGAGGGAAGAGACTTACACGACAAGAAGACTAGCATGAGAACTTACGAGAAACTTAGTAATTTTGGAAATTGCTCAAGATTCCATAATTTAAAAACACACAACTTGGGGAAGAGTTGATTACAATTTGTAGCAAAGATTTGGGTGGGGATAGTAGATTTCATCCTAAAGCTACAGTCTGAAACATTCATGGCAGCAGAAGCATGCAGGGAATAATTAATATATATGCCTAACATGAAAATTAATGATCTGTATAACCCTGATAAAAGTATGGCAGTTAAACAGAAAGACAGGCTAAGAAAATTGCAGACAAACCTGGAAGAAGTCAAGAACAAGCCTGTTTGCTTTTAGTTATATGAACGTCTGTTAGACCACATCCTAAAACTGAGTTGGCAATCTGGAAGATACTTAGGCAAAACTATGATTACAAGGTCATTCTTTTCGAAGTACCTGATGCTTTATGCTCTTATTATATGCAACAATATTACCGCACCCATGGCATAGTGCTAGTCCTGGTACCAGTGAGCAAAAATTATCTTTACCGATAGTGAACAATAGAAAGATCTTGTCAGCAGTAAAGATAACCAAGAGATTGACAGAGGATAAAGAATGGATGGAAAGGAATCCCTCCCATGTCATGCTGAATCATCCCTTGTACCTTATCAGGTGCTAATTGTAGCCCTGCACTAACTGACAGGTAAAGACCTGCATAATAAAGTCAAACATATAGTGAAATGCTTAGTGTGAGACAGACATCATTATAGGAATGCTAAGGAATAAAAGCACAAATCTGAACCTGCTATGCCGGTGAACAGATGGCCACCCACAGCATAGGCAAGAAACCAAAATCCCAAGCTGACGTGGACTGTGGGTTACTTAAAGCAGCTACAGGTTGGGGTGAGAGCAGAGGAGAGGAGACCAAAGGCAACTGTGGAGTAGTAGTAGAAAGTGTCATATGCTGACATACACAACCCAGGGAAACTCTTGAAAACCCACAGCTACCAGCTTAGGAGGAAGTCAGAAGTGACAAGATAAATGTGTTGTCTGGAGTTAGCAGCAAGGTAAATGAGCAGAGAAATAGCAAGGTGGAAGGAAGAACTTTCCTACAGCACAGTGCACTAGAGAGAGTCAAGGCTTTAAATTAACTGCTATCGATCCAAATGCAAGCATGGTGGGAAAGTAAACATCCCTTGCACAGAGTAGACACTGGTCTCCTCTTGCTTCCTCAGACCAGCAAGCATTAACATTAACTGGAGGAGCAGAAATACCAGGAACTTACTGTGAGTTTAAAAGAAGTGGCATAGCTTGTGGGAGGGAAGTGGAGATTCATTACTGACAGGTATGCGCCCAGTCTGACCACTGTCTGTCAAGGGTGAACATTCATTTAGTTCTATGGTCATGAAGTTCATAGATATTGTAATGTGAGCAGAGCGTGGTACCGGGGCAATCACTGCTCCTGCCTTTCTTATTGGAAGTGGCTTGTGTTTAGATCAAGCCTATCCGCATGGAGTGCTTGGATTCACCTTCTCCCACTGTTCCAAGCCATCCAGAAGGACCCTAAGCCTGGTGGGTTTTGGGGGGTGTTTTTGGTTGATGGAGTTATTTTGTTTATTTTTTTTTACTTTTGAGGGTGGCTGAGGAAAGGAATGCTGGAACATCCAGAGATCCTGTCAGAGGATACCTTCAGAAGTCAATCAGTGAAACTAAAATCAGTGTGGTGACCAAATATCCAGCTATTTCAAAAACCCTTTTTGAAGCTACTTCTGTCCAAATTTGCAACTTCTATTTCCAGAAGGCATTTGAAAAAATAAAGTGCCTCAGAAGTAGAAGATGCAAGTCTTCATTTTACAATAAAGTATGTAGATTTGTCACTTCAAAGACTAGAACCACGTCCAAAGTGGTTTCAGAAAAACTGTTCTTACAATAAAACAATTTTCCTACACTTTCTTTTGTTTTTCATCCTGTAGTAGCATGTGACCCATAAGCAAAAGTTGTGTGCATTTATTTGATTAAATGATGCTATTTCTGCAGATGAAAATTTGCTAGGATGGTCTTACGTGCAGAAAAAGTAGTTCGCCAGCATTAAAGCTTGTTTGGTACTTGAATTGTGCTTGTAAAGATTTTTACCCTATTAGCTACAAATTCTTGTGCTGGTCCTATAATTTTTTCGTAAATTTCTGCTGAAATTTGTACAGAATCTGTGCAGTTCACATAACCCCCAAATGACATCTGGCTTTTTACACAAAGAAATGGCTTTAAGCACAGGGAAACTTATTTAGAAATTACAGTGCTAATGCATGCAGTAAAGCTCTCTATGTTCTCAAGAGTCTTCTTAGTGTCCTCTTTATGGTGAATGTCATGAACTTTAACAGACACTTCTTTAACTTTCCAGCAATATCTCAAGACCTATATTTCCCCTCTGTGAGGAAAGTATCTTTTCAGCTTTTTAAAGTGTAGTAGCTTCATGTGTCTAAGTCAGCTGCAGCCTCATGCCAGCCACAACGAATAGGTAGATACATGTAGTGTAAAATGGGATTCTCAGATTTTTCTCAAACACACACAAATAAAAACAATATGCTTAAAAAAGATAAAAGGTTTCCTGATGAGTTTTACATTTTGCTTTTTTTTAAAATATTCCTGAAGACTGTAGAGTGCTCTTAATCATAATTTTAGAACAGCTCCTTAAAAACCACATGCAGGCATCTCAACCTTTTCAATAATGCGTTACTGTCAGGCTTAATGTTTTGTTACTGAGCAGTAATGTTTGATTCAGAAGTACAAATGCATATCTACTTGGTGATGCAGAGGTTTAAGCAGGGCTTCCTCAGGATACGAAGCTCACTGTAAAATAATAAAAAGAAATCTCAGACATCCTTTATGAGCACAGAAGCTGTCTGGCAAAGTCATAAAAAGAATATTACTGTACACAAGGCAAGGATTTTATAATGTTCGGCCAAATTGCACAGTTTCAGTTTTAAATGAATATTCACATTGCAGTGTTCTAGCGTAATAACATGCTTAATGACTGAACACTTTCTGCCAAGTGTCGACACAATTTCTTTTTCTTCCGATTCCATCAATGGACAGAATGTTCACTTATGACCTTCTCGGGGTTTTCTCTGAAAGACTAGAAAGAGACAAATATCTCCAGAGCAGAAGACCTGGCAGGAGAAAGATGTCTGTATGGTAAAGGTGTACATGTCTTGAAAATATTTCCTGAGTTGCAGTAACTAATAGAAGAGCAAGATGTTTTGCTGTAGACCCTCAAGTCTTCAGTTTCCTAAAAGAAAACTTCAGTGGGTACAATAACCTGTTCTGTGAGCCAAAAAGTATTCAAAACATACAATTTCAAAAGTTACCACCAAAAGGTGGTCTGCCATTTATACAATAATGATAGTGGGGTGTCTTGGGCACTTCAAGCTACTTCAGGGAAATAAACTCCCTCCATGGTTCTGCCACCTTGGTAATCAGTATGGGACCATCACAGTTAAAAGCAATGGTTCATACAGCTTGATCAGCAGGCTTTTAAAATTACAAGCAATAGTATATGCATGCCCTTTATTGGCTGGACTCAGCATGTAGAATACAGAATCTGTGCAATGGGTTGTATGGCACATCAACATTGGGCATCTATGCAATGTGAAGATCTAGTTACAAATACATGGGTCAATTTCTGTTTGGATTCAGATCTTACTCTTCACAGTTTTTAGAACTTAGATGTGGTGCAAAATATAGTTTTTGAAGAACGCACAAAAGCAAATCTGTTAAAATTTGGAGTTACATTCAAATTTTTACAAGACTACTGTTAACCAGAATAGCTTTTAGGAATTGCATTTTACGTTGATCTTTCCTTCCAAAAACACAAATTCTTAAAAATGCAAACATTTCAAACTTTCCATGCTGCTGCATCTAATTGAAGTTTTCCATGTAGGCTATATTTAAATCAGTTAAGATGCAGTTAAGGTTCTATTGTTGCCAATAGCTTCTAATTGTTCTGTAACAGACTACAGATACATTGAAATAAGTAAATGGAGCACAAGATAACTCAGTTACACTTCTTCTTCTGGTAGGCTTCTTCTCTATTACTTTACATGAATTTATTTGTGAAATACTGAATGGCTTTCAGGACTCAGTGACAAAAAACAAAATGTACCTGCTTCCAGTTTTCTTCTGGGCAGAGTGACTAGTATGAATGCCATTGCTCTAGGAGGAATGTATAAGTGGTCAGCAGCACTTAAAAGGGTGACCACGGCTCTGCTGTCTTGATTTCACTACTCACTCAGCATTGAGAGGGGTTTATGAAAATATTTATAGCTCAGAGAGATCTGATAAAACATCTTGGTTGGTCTTCATTTAGCTTGTGGTACTTTTCTAGATGAATGAAGACAGCATAAATAAAAGAACAGTGTTCTGTTAGGGATGTCTTTGCAGTACAAAAAAAGCACGTGCATCTGTGAGATTATTTAACTGGCAGGTGCATCCAAGCTGTGTTGCACTGTTCTGGTACACCAGTAAGTCTTTCCTTAAGAAAACTATGGCTTTAAAAGAGATAGCATATCACAGATCGTTAGAAGTAACATAGTATGGCATTCTCTGAAGGGTTTTGCTCAGTGTTTGGAGCTAAAAAGACATCTTATATATTAAAAATTCAATAAGGCACCTAACTCCTCTGAAAAAAAAAATAGTATTTTAGGGATATCTCTGTTACTCTCCCATTGACTGTTTTAGGAAACTAAAACCCAAGCAACCAATCAAAATCCTGTAAAGATCACTCCAATTATGCTGAAACAACTCATTAAAAAATTCAAGAAAGTGTTAATGTAAGTCTGTTCTTATAAATGTTGACAATTTCCAAATATGTGGAAAATCTAAAATGATAGTTGGAAGTCTTGAATCCACAGTATGCAAAGCCTTCCTCAGTGTACGTTTCATTTCTTACAGTTAAGCCTGAATGGAGTCTTAAATGGATAGTGTTTGCCTTAATGTTCAGTGCTTGAAGGCTATCAACATCCCAAACTTAAAACCAACTCTTGTTAGGAATCCATGTACCAAGCGAATGCCAGTTAAGACAGTGAAAACATGAAGTGTGGTTGAGAGCAACAGAGTCACATTTGGGGCTGGTATAAGCTGGTATAATGTTTAAATTTATGTAAGCTACACAGTTGAGGCTTTGGTCCTTTATTGGCAAACTTAAAGGAAGCAAAGCAATGCAGAAGAGCTGATGTGATAAAAAAAGTATTTTAAGGGCTAAGTTTCTTGCCTGCAGGGTAAATCACCCTCGAAATCCTTAAGTCTTTGACTGCTCCTTTCTGATGCAAGGTGATCTTTCTTGCCTATTGCAGAAGTTTGAAAAAAGACAGATTGCTCTAGCTGATTCTGCTCCAATTCTGCCCTGAAAGCTAAGCTATTATGTGTCCTGCTGCAACAAAAGACATAATGCCACTTGCCCGCTGCATAAAACGATGGTGAGTTTTATCCGCACGCTTATATGAAATCTCTCTTTCAAAACAGCCATTAGGATATGGCTCCCGAAGATACAATAAAAAATTCTCAATCCCTAATGGAGTTTCAAGATGTTTCTATGACTTCCTAGCACATGGGCTTCTCTGGGGAACACCCTCTTAACCATGAGAGGGGGACAGAAATGGTTATAGGAGGGTCATGTGCCAGGGGAAGCTCCAAAATGAGCAGAGGGACTGGATGGGACAGTGCCAAAAGTTCAGATAATTTGCGGGGCTGTAATGACAGTCTTTTGAGGCTGAGGGGAGATGGGGCAGAGGCACAAAATAAAAAAAGCTTGCTTTTCCTTCATCAGAGTACAGGCATCAATAGAGCCACTGAAATGACTGAAATGATGCAGCCTGTGTTTTGTGCCGTATCAAATGCCTTGGGAATTTTGGGGAAAGCACCTAAAACCTTAGCACAAGTCTTGCAGGAGGTGAACAGTCAGGGAGGTGCAACTGTTCAGAAATTACCTTCTTTTCATCTTCTAGAGGCACTCTGTGGAATCTGAAATGACTGTAGTCAGTATTCAGTAGGGCTGCCCAGGTATTAATGTAATAAACCAAATGATTCCTCCATCAGTTATCCCTTTTTGAGCTCTCTTCCCAAGACACTTCTCTGCGCACAAGGGGATTTCTGTAATAATTACCCCTAAGTACCCAGTGGAATAAGTGGCAATTATACTGCCTAAACATAGAAATAGATTCTGTGCCATTGGTTCCAACACTGACAGGAAGCCTTACTCCAAATTTCTAAGGGTTTTTGAGTTTTCAGATTCTTCTAGCACTGCAAGATTGAAGATGCATGCAGCGCTGCACAGACTTTCTTGTTCTGTGGCTTATATGAACAGCCTGTCTCGTAACTTGTATAATAAACAGTTGCTGTACCCTTGGGTTCCTTTCCTCAGCTGCAGAGTAGGGACAGCAGATGTTCTGCAAAATTAAATCCTTGGTGATTACGGGATTGCTCAGAAGGCCATAATACCTACCCACCCCCAAGAGAATGAGTCAGTCAAGCAAACTACAATACTATTCCTATTTCCTATCAGCAAAAATGGAAATCGTAATGCTGTTAGTAAACCATGCCACCAAATGGAGGCAAAGAACCAGATGCAAAACTGGCAGAAGAGACTTATATCTGTCTTGTGATGGTCTGAGAGATCATATAGAGTACCAAGGAGAAAAATTATTTCATCAGACAAAGGCCCGCCTTCACCACCCGTTTTTTTTGCCAAGCTAGAGGGTCTCAGGAAGAAGGAAAATGTTGAAAAAGCTAAAAGGCAAACTGAGATCTTGGAGACAGTGTGTCCAATTTGCACCACTACCCTAGAACGTCTGCTCAGTATCAGTTCACAACATTCTACTCCTTCACGATTATGTACTAACTTACAGACTTAATTATAGAAAAATAATTTATCTCATCAGACCGACTTGCTGAATTAAAGATTCTAGATTTCTTTTTTGTGCCTTGGACCAAGGCACCAAATATAAACCCTCTGTCTACAGTTCAGTCTCTAAATATTGCTATTAAGATATTCCTGCTTCTGCATCCTAAAAAATCTAATGGAATCAATTACAGTTTTGCGTAGACGACATCTAGTATTTGCAAATACAACACGAAACACAGAATTTAACCAAAATAAGCATGAAACTAAAGTTTCCACCCATTCTACTTCATTCTCAGTAAAATATTATTGTTTTGCATCACATGGTGGATTTTTCATATTTCTTAGAGACTTCAGCTTAGATGCTCTCCAAGAGAGTGTAACACAAACAGAAGAAAAGGGCTGATAACTTTGACTTCAGCCAGTGGTTAAGCCAGATGAGTGAATATCTTTCATGTATTCACTGAGAACACTGTCCCACTGCTTGGATTTTCAGTGCTTTTATTGACCAGTGTGCCAGTCATGCCAAGCTAAATAACAGTTTGCACTCTCAGATACAGAAAGATTCGGAGAGAACACCAGCATCAGCTGTGGAAAGGACAGAATCTGAAATGGATTAAATACAGCTCTGCGCCACTGTGCCAGTAAGATCTTTGCCCATTATATTTGGAAGCTAAGGATAGTGCCACTGCACAGTATCTGTGTTATCAACCCATTTCAGAATATACCCCCTTGCAGCACTCTGCTAGCATTAGAATAAAAGTTTTATCCTCAAGTAGCCAAACATACTGTAACAGGGCTAGAATGCAAACCATCCCTGGATGTAAGTACACAGGATTTTGACGGGCCTGGCATTTTTTTCTTTCTTTTTTTTTTTTTTTTTCTTTCAAATACAGCCTAAATATATAAATGTAACTGTACCTGTAACCAAGGACTGCCCTCTTCTGGCTCCAAATAATGCATGGTCAGGAAGAGGATAGGTCATGTCCCTCTCCATACTCCAGAACAGAGTCAGAGCATAGCAAAGCAAGCAGACCCATGCTAAAGACTGGCTAGCCTGTGGGCTCTGAGCAGCCTTGGAGGAAACCATGCCTCTTGAAATGCTCTAGAATGAAGACCCATGTTTCCTCACAACCCTTGTTGCTACCATGTACTGCCAGTCTTGCAAACCTCTGAAACATTTGGCCATGGCAATCCACATAGTAAGGAGAATTTTCAGTAGTAGAGGTTGCTGGGCAGGGTTGAGGATGTGAACCATTCCTGTGAAACCACACTTCTGACTCTGCCCCCCGGACAAGCCATGTGCTGTGTGTTGAGGATTGCTGTTGCAGATTTTACCTCTCTGCAGCTGCACAACTCCCATCGGTTCCACTGTCGATTCCTGCCAGCGCAAGCCGGGGCAGAAGGAAGAGGTCCCCATGCTCCCCTTGCCTGTCTGATGTTCTGTTTCCTCACATGCTCTGGCCCAAGTGCTTACATCTTCCCAAGGTGAACGAGACTGGGACTTGAACCCAGTTAAAACTAATTTTTTTTTTTCTTTCCCCTTTGGATTAATTTTAAATCACGCCTACACTTTTATCCAATTCACCAAGTACCTGCACAAATGCTGCTGCCAGCACAGAGAAGGGCACAGCTCAGCTGAGGGAATGAGTGACTGTGAGCTGCACAGGATAAAAGAGAGACAGACATTTATTTCAGTGGCAGCGGCAGCTTGTGCTCTGTTAAAGTTATTGTGAAAATACAGCAGAGTCACCACCTGCCATCGTCGTGTCTGAATGGATAACCTTCACCATGCCCCCCTGTATTTATCGTGCAATAGATTCTAGCTGTAGTATGTTTTACATATAGCTAAAATGGTGTAAGAAGTGCATGACTTTAGGTACACAGGTGGAATGCATGGGATGTTTTCATTCCAAGATTACAGCCCTCCAAATACCTAAATATGGGTAATTTCACTGGTTTCTGAACCAATAAATTTTGTGGTTTTATACAGATGTTTCTAGAATCTCTGTCTGTTTTACAAGAAACAAACATTCCCTGTGAAAACATCTTTCTTTAATTCCTTTAACCATAGTCATTGCATTTGCTAAAGCAAGTACCATTCACAGCATGACACAGCTATCTGTGAAATAATTTCACTGCATCATGCGCAGTCAGCAGCTCCATACCATCCCTCACTGAGTTACAAATGATGCTGCAACACTTTTCCTTTCCTTCCCATGTATCATAAAAACATGGGCAGTTTTTCAGTCGTGTAAAAGTATCCCTTGTTAACAATACATGTTTACATCTGATAGAAAAATTGGTGTGGTTTTTTTTTAGTATGTCATTTTAATCTTCAAGAGTTCAGCAAATACAAACCATAAGAAGTAATATCAATAGCATAAGCAGGTGCCCTCACCACAAGTAGTTAAATGGTTCTTCATTGTTTAATTTGACCAAACACTTCAGAAATTACTTGATTCTACTCAGTGATGGTGTACATGGAAAAGTTAGCTATGCAAGATGGTGAAATAACCACCAACGTTGAGTTTTGCAGCATGAGTTCGAGTCCTGTAGTGTCGTTGCTACATGTTGTTGGGTGTAAAATGTCTATAAGGACACTATAACAGAAGGTGTTCAGGAGTTCTAGAAACCACGTAAATGCAAACTCTCACAGCTGCTGCTTGAATACATGTAGCTGAAGATCACATCTCTTGGTTGGCTGTGCATGGTGTGTCCAGGTGGCAAATCAATCAGCGCCTGCCTTTGCCCAGCACTCCTGGCTGCAGCACGATGCCGTGGGGGTGTGGAGCATGGCGCCTGATGCTCACCCCAGGCCGTCTTCTACCCGCTTCTGTTTTAAACTGGGGTCCTCAACAGAGCAATCTGTTTGTACTTTTTCAAAGCAAAAGTAGTAAATTTATTCTAATTTATATATGCTTGTAATAGCCACCACTCTGAGAAACTCACAGTCATTGTACTAAGAAGATGTGAACCATTAGAAAGATACTGACATCTAAAACTTCCTAAATAACATAACTTAGCAATAAATGTTTTAACTTCTTTCAAAAAGTAAGTAATGCATGGAATATTACTTCCAGATGAATACGGCAAGTCACTGGAAAAAAAAATATCTTGGCCTAATAAAACCTAGGAAAGATGGGCAACGACCAAGAGAAGCCTTCTGTGACCAGAAAATAGTCCCGAAGTTGGAAAAGTATTTCGAAAATACATATTTATTACTCATTTTATTTACAGACCATAACTCTTAAGCAGCAAACCTCCCAGTTACGACACTGATAATACTCTCGGCTCTTAACAGACAGCTATTAGTGTCCGTGATATAATACCACTTATATCATTTTCATTGGTACAGCATTAACAAGAGAAGTCAAAAATTTTGGAAGATCAGTTTCCATCTCATGTTTAAAGTGAAAAACCTTCCCGCTGTATTTTTAGTACAATGGAAAGAGCTGTGATAGTCATATGGTAAGGAACAATTCAGTCTCTATGAAGTGCTACACAAGCTGTGTAGCTTGCTGTTCAAAACGGTAATAAACAGTCCTTTTAGTCTGGCCAAAGCGATAAGAATAGATGTGATTCAACAGCACGGTAGTGTAAGTGCATCGCTAAAATGCGGTCTTCTGGAAACTGCTTTGAACACAATAGAACTATTACTTGGCCGGCACAGTTGATGGCCACGTGCTTTTGTTGCCACGAGCTGTGAGAATCAGTAGAATCAGAGATTGCTATAGAAATGTGAATGTACTTTATGATGGTCTGTAGTAATTCTGTACATCTCTTATGTCTGTGTTCTTATAGCCACTTGGGCACTGAAGTAGCTGAAATGAGAAAGAGGCAGCAGTCACAAAATGAAGGAACATCAGCTGTGTCTCAAGCACCTGGAAACCAAAGGCCCAACAACACATGTTGCTTTTGTTGGTGCTGTTGCTGCAGCTGTTCATGGTATGTCTTGTAGTATATTTGGTTTGATACTCACCACTGGTAAATGATGAGAATGGAAAGTGCCAAGCATGGGGAACATGCAGACTTCTGGGAGAGGATTGCTGCCAAGAGGCACAATTTAACATTTCACTTAAAAATTTGATTAAACAATTCCCTGATTTGGTTGGGCATCTTGTGAGGAGAAAGAATGGAGAACAGTAAATTCAAGCTATATTTCCTAGTTAAACCACAACTAATAGAAGAAATTTCAGTTGTAAAACTAGTATGTGGGAATGAGAGGCTTGATATTGAACATTGTATAATTTGCATTCAAAACAATATTTTTTCTCCTTGTACTCTTGATATTGCAGTTCTCTGCATTCAGGAGGGTAAAAGGGAGATGGTCATAAATGTGAATATGTGGTGACCTGTTTTACTGCTTCATTGTTGAATAACATATATTCTGTAAACCTGAAAACACAAGCCTTAAATTCCGCTTTATCTTTTAACTGGTGTGGCATAATTTCAGTGGAAAAAAGGCTCAAAAATTGTGGCTGCTTGTCTCTTCCTAAACGAAGAGTTCACTTCGAAAGTCAAAGAATTAAAGCCAGTTTCAGAAATAGCTTTAAATTCTTAGTGTCTTGAGATGCATCAGGTCTTTATTTCTTATTTTCATGAACACAGTTAGTGTTGAAACACAAAGTAATTGACATGCAGTACTGTTTGGAGCCTGTGCATCCTGTTACATGCACAGTGCAGTCTTTTTGGAGTGACCATTCCTCTGTGTATCTGTATTATTTTCACTTGAATCAGCCATCTGGCCCCAGTCTAAAATCTGAGGCCATTTGCCCCAATATATTTAAAAATACATACCAGCATGTACGCACCAGGCATCAAATGTGACAGCTTTTTCCAAGCTGCCACATCCTGGAGGCACTGCCAGGGTGGACTTGCCTCGGCTGTTGTTTCCAATTTCACCTGGAGGCAGAGGATATCTGGAGCAAGGATGAGTGAGAGCTCATGTTTTACAAAGTTCCTCTGCAATGTGTTCAGTCTGTACAGCAAAAAGGTAGAAAGAAGTGTATTAAATGGGAAGAAAAGGGAAGATGTTTTGCCACTGTTGTCTCTGCTTTGTGACGAGGGCACAATGTAAGAACAGCTACGCTGTTACAGACCAGAGGTTCATTTAGCTCAGGGTCCTCTTTCAGGAAGTGACCTGTGGCAGAGGCCACAAGGAAGGGATAAAACAAGTGGACATGCATCTCCTCAACCTACCCACAGCAAAACTCCTCACAACTTCTGGCAATCTGCAACTTAGGGACTTCCTGGCCCAGAGGTTATTTCTGTTTTATAGCCCTTGATGGAATTTTCTTTCATTAATTTGTCAAACCATTTTCTGAAGCAGCTTTCTGAACTCACCTAAACTTTTGACATCCAGAGTCTCCTGTAACTATAAATTCTACAACACACCTACGAGTTCTGTGAACTATTACTCTCTTTTATTTGTTGTAACCTACAAGATGTTAATTTCATTTGATGCCTCCTTGTTCTTATGATTGTGAAGTGCAGTGAATAATTGTTCCCAGGACGATCAAGATTTTATAGAGCTCTCTCATGTCCCCCTTCAACTGTCTTTTCTTCCATAATCTTCTCTGTTTTAATCTCTGTGATACAGAAATTGACCCAGACCATGATTTATACCTATCTCCCTTCTATCTGTCCACCTACCTTGTGTCTCTCTATGTACCTTTCCTATTCTACTGTCTCCTGTCTGAGACGTGTGACTAGATCTGTTGCAGTAGTCAAGACATGGGTGCACCATGTTTTGTGATTGCTCTTGATCTTTTGTTATTAATTCCGAGCACTCTGCTTGCTTTTTAACAACCCCTGAGATGATGTTTTCATAGAATTATCCACCATGATTACAACATCTCTTTACTGAATGGAAATAAAGCCCATCATCATGCATGTACAGCTAGCATTGACTTTTGCCTTGCATACTGGAACATGAATGGCCATAAAAGTATCAGTCTAATTTCTAAAACTTAAAGACAACCAATCTTATTTTTTAAGTATGCTATATCTCAAGAATCTTATTTGACAACTATATTTTGAAGCTTTCATGAGCTTTGTGACCCTTGGAGTGACTCCATCCTTTAGAATGCAATACCATTATATATTTGAACAGCTGATGCATATTAAATCTAAATTAGAGCAAGTATTGCTTTAAAATATGGGATGTCCCTTTAACTGCTTTAATCGTTGTTTTTCCTGTTAATATCCTGTCTTTCCGGTGTTGAGGATCTTTTTTTGGCTGACGTGGATTTGATTGAGCATGGAGAAATCCTGTCAATGAAAGCTAGTTTTCAGGATTAAGTCAAAGAAAGGGTCAAAAGGGATAGCGACATCACTTGCATTTTCTAAAATGCAAAAGGTAGAACAGATGATGTAATAAGTCTTTCCTAGCTCTATCTTCTGTGATTCCATAGTGGAAAATTCATTAGAGGAGAGGTGGGGAAAAACTTTGAAAAAGGTAATATGAAATGTTTCAGAACCTCAGTTAAAATTAAGTAATTGGTTTTGGTGCCAAATTTGTTTGGTCAATTTGAACTGTCCAGGCAGAGTACAGGTTTCGGTTCTTGCCTCAGTTGTGTACCCTAAAAAACTAAAAAAAATAATTTAAAAAAAGTAGCAAACTATACTGGTCACTCATGATATAGTGGATTCTAGGTAGCTAATTCTCTAGGGTACTTTTCTGTAATAGGAAAAGCCTAATGATAATTTTAACAGGTTCTCTGGACCTAATGCAGTTGCATGCTTTCCCTAGTTCCACAGGTCTTTGTACTTGAGTAATGTGCATTTCTCAAGAGATACTTGTCTGGAAATGTTGCTGGGTTCATTAAAGATGCTAACAATGCTTTAACTGTCAATATCAAGATTAGGAGACTTTTCTTCTGTTTTTCCACCAGCCTGTGTGACCGAGGACAGATCTTATATTGCTAACCTCTTAGTACCTCAACTTCCTCATCATTCATAGAAAGAGGTGGGCGGGTGTGTGTGCAGCTTTTAGTAAGAAGCTTTCACTTGTATCTGTTTGAAGAGTTAGTTCAATAGTTCATATATCCAAACAAATCATTAGAATTCTAAAAATATCTTTTGTGAATCATGTGATGTTTATTTTCTTCTGTTCCACCCTGTGTTAAAATCAGAATAGGCATTAAGTCTTCTGTTTGCATAACAGCATAGACAAATATTCACACCTTTGTTTGGGGAAATAGTACCTTGCCTAACAGACATTTGTTAACAACAAAATCTTAGATCCAAAAATTATTCAGTACATCTTACAATGAACTTTTTTGTTCCTCTGATAATTTCTTCTTAAAAGTAACAAATACTTGGAACACTTCTCCATGGTTGTGGGTGAACTCCAATAGGCAGCTCAGCCCCACCCAGCCGCTCGCTCACTCCTGCCCAGAGGGATGGGGAAAAAGATTTGGAAGGGTGAAAGTGAGAAAACTCATGGGCTGAGATAAAGACACCCTAATATATAAAGCAAAGCTGTGTGCACAAGCAAAGCAAAAGAAGGAATTAATTCACTGCTTCTCATCAGCAGACAGGTGCTTAGCCATTTCCAGGAAAGCAGGGCTCCATCATGCATAACGGTTACTTGGGAAGACAGACACTACAACTCTGAACCTCCCCCCTTCCTCCTTTTTCCCCAGCTCTTATTGCTGAGCACGATGTGATATGGTGTGGAATATCCGTTTGGTCAGTTTGGGGTTAGCTGTCAGGGCAGTATGAGAAACAAAGAAAACCTTGATGCTGTGCAAGCAGTGTTCAGCAACAGCTAAAACATTGATGTGCTATCAACACTGTTTTGGTCACAAATCCAAAACACAGCACCATAGGGACTGCTACGAAGAAAATTAACTCCATCCCAGCCAGACCTGTTACATCTATTGGCACTGATAACTGTCAAGACAGTAAATTGCTCAGTTTACAAGGACAAAGCAGATCTGATTACCAAGGTTTGTTCAGATTGGAAAAGGTGGAGATAAACAGCCTCCTGAAGTTGGCCGTTTTATTGTAATAGGTATGGTCAGGATGTTGTCCAGCTAGCTTAAGCCCTGAACAGGTGCCTGAGGATCAGTAGTGAAGGAAGCCGTCCTCCTTAGTGGAGAAAATAAAGTGTTTCTGAAGTCCCCAACAGGAAAATCTTGTCCATTTACCACAGAGGCAGATAATATATCCCTCTGCGGATCTTCTGTGGTATCTTCCTCAACTGGCCAGATATAAATCTTAGGCTTTTCCTTCAGGAAGACACTGCACTAAAGCATCTAACAGATAAGTATCAGTCAGGTACCAAAGGTGCTGGACTGAATTTCACCCCGTGTCTTAAGCCTCCACAAAGCACCATTCCCATAGAGGACAGAAGAAAAGGCTTCCTTACTAGCTGTAATTTCAGTGGCTTGGGTAGCCTGAGAGTTGCAAAATTTGCAGTAAGTCTTCTAACATGACAGTCTGTAATTTCCTCAATTACGCTTTCTCCAGAGAACTATGCATTTAGTATTCAGTGCTGTGACTTCACAGTTTTGATCTCAGCCTGGTGAGGTAAGGGCAGAAGCCTGCTATTTCACCTCCCCAACCTTATATAGCAATCCATTACTCCAGCTTCCTGAGCAGACATGAAGCCAGTCATTCTCATGCAAACACTTGCTCAAAAAAAGTCTCAAGTCGCTAGCACAGGGAGATTGGCTATTCCTCCATTTTCATTTTGCTTCCTCTTTTGTCTCCCACCCAGAGCAGGAGTCACACCTTTTTATCCTCTCTTCCTTTCATAAGGTGCTCAGTGAATTTTAAAGCTGTGGGACACTGATGCCTGATAATTCCTCTCTTTTTACCACACACAGAAGGCTCAGAAGGCATTTAACATCTGCCCTGCAGGAAACCTTAGTAGTACAGGAGTCTGGGGGACAGGAAAAGGCTTCATGGGGAGAAGTGAAGATGATCACACAACTTCACTTGGTTCTGTAGTTCAGTTCAAACGTGCAAGCTGGAAGGTCTTTACCTTAAAGGCAACCATTAAAACAACTCTTGAAGACTCTGGTGGAAAAGGGAAAGGGTCCAGCAGCTCCAAGCTCTGCCCTGTGCAAAAGCTATGCTTCCCATTTGATTTCTTCTGACCCTTCCATGACTAGTTTCCCACACCCAAGAGATGCCAAGGAAGATAGGGTATTTGCCAGCTTGGCAGAAAACAAGAGTTGCTCTTGGCAAGAAACCTCTCTCCTCCAGTTCTTATAACTTGCCTATGACAGCTGTGAGTTATGTCTGAAACTTCTTCCTGATGACATTGTCACACAAATATTTTTCTTTATTAAAGGGAACATTTTCCTTGCATGGGTTTAGCAGTTGACTTGGGCCTGCAAGAAGATATTTCTGTCAGTTGTGCTATGAATATGAGATGACAGATACAGTTCTAAGGACAATTTAAATTATATTAGTATTTTTTCTCTACAGGGTTCAACATTTTCCTCCTCCTTACAAACAGAGAGCGTGTATCGTACTCTAAATGAAAAAAAAAAACCCAGAAACCCACTTTTTTTGCACTTCACACCTCTCTAGTATTTTGAGATGAATAATTTTTTTTTGGCACATTCAGTCTTAGTTTGCCATCAAAAAATTGTGTCTAAGCTTTGCATGACTCTACACAAGATAATCCCTGAGGGTCATAGTCACGGCTGCTTTCTCTTATTTAACTATAGTAGAAAGTTTGGAGGAGAGGGAAACAAAGAAAGAATGGAAACAAAAAACAATTTGATGCAATAAATTATAGCCACATGTTCTCGAATATGTGGAAAACAAAATCCATATTCTACTTCCCATAGCTGTCTGCAGCAGAACTTTTAAATTAGAAGTAGACTAGAGGTGGGCTGGTACAAAAAGAGTCACCCAGGCTCCAGGATTTTGTTAAGGTTTTATCAAGGAAAGAAAATCTTTATCTTTGAAACAAAAGCACTCATTTTGAAAAATGTTTTTAGCTTTCTTATTTTTTTTCTTTTTAGAAACCTAATTTTTAAATTATTTTCCTCCCTGAACAGATAGGACAACACGTCTGAAACAGATGTACTCAGCTCTCTGCATTTTAGCTTTTCAAAACATCACACCTGAGAAAAGCATATATGGAAAAGTGCATCGGAAAATATTGTACTCTAGTCCAGAATACAGAAGTGCAGGCTACCGTACTGCATTTTACTGAAATAGAAGGTGATATTTTAAAAACTATTTAATGGGAAAAGATGTTCCATTCTAAGCCTTTTTATACTTTTAAAAAATCACAGGACTTGTTGCATTTTTATCATTTGCTGTTGAGGTCAAAGATCAAAACATTCCATCTCTTTTCTGGAGAATAATTTATTCTGAGGGACAGTAGGCTTAGCTAGCATGGGAACTCGTGCTTTGTGCATCTGTGGGACAGTATCATCTGCTTTGCCGCAGGTCATCACAGTGCAACAGGCAGCACTGGTGCTCTCTTAGGAAAGGAGCAGCAGTTCTTCTGACAGGTAGAACTTAAAGCTGGATAAAATCCATTATATGACCTGTCACACATGCTACTGAATGTGATATTCTAGAAAATCAGTCTTAAATCACCTTGTCTTTAAGGCCACGTATACTCAGTGCTGAGGCCATGAGAGAAATCTGCCTGGCCGACATTCCAGTTGTCACTGGAATGCACCATGGGGTGAGTGTGGGGCAAGGATTTATATACTTAGTCTTCAGAACGGGCCTCTCAAGGTTCTCTGAGCTACTTAAAATAAGAAATTTGAATTCTCAGCATTTGGAAAAACAAGCAGAAGACACTCTAAAAATAAATAGCTTGTCAAGGGGTTTTTTTCATACTTTTGTAAGTTATGTTAACAGTACTTATTAAATAATATCCAAGTAAAGCTTTTCTTTTCCCTTTAAACCAAAAGAAAGGGATGATCTCTAAAGTTAAAAAATCGGAGGGGAGAAGCATGTCTTCCTAATAGCTATGATATTTCACAGGCTTCCTCTGCTTTATAATTCAGAGAGGGCAAGAGATTTTGCTGGAGTTTTATGGATGTTTGTGTCCTCAGGGCAGGCTGGGGACAGGTGGCTCTGTGCATGCTTGTTTACACAACTCTCCCAGGGCATCACAGCCTGACTTGCCAACCTCTGGGCTTGCGCTCTTCTGTGGCACTGGGCCAGGCTGTCAGTGCTAGCCTAATAATTCCTGGAAGTCTTCTCTCTCCTTGAGCCACAACACAAATATACCTGAAATGTGATCCAATACAGGGCTGATCCCAGAGCTCCAGAGGTGGCGAGTCAAGGTAGCTTTGACCACTTGCTGCACCTCCCTGTGAAGCAGATGTGAAACCCCACAATACAAAAGAGGAGAGCATATTTCTTCTGCATAAATGGTGCCACAAAATGCAAAGCTATACTAGATGAGGTCTCAGGTATACTGCAGCGAGCTACTTCTCCGTAATTTTTCCTGCATCTGCTTCTAAAGAGTAAGATATGAATGCAGGAAATCAAAACCTTACCGGCAAGCTAAAAGGATTTTTTAAATAAAAATTACAAAAAGCAAAATTTAGTGTAAAAACAACTAAAGGAAGCTTAAATTAAACCTGTTAAATCTCATGAGAGCCTGCCTTGGTCAATGTGGAGCCCTGTTCTAAATTAATCAAATACATCTAATCTCCCCTAGTCCAAAAGCAGCCCAGAAATCCCTATTTCCAAGCTCATCCACCATCCCTTATCTTCCTTCTTTCTTCTGCTTAGCCCCCTGCCACCTACCTTGAAAGCCCTGTGGAAGTACGAGGTCTTGCATAGCCTTGGAGCAGGGGCAGGAACTGTGAGCCACCAGCTCCCACATCAGCAATGGGTTTCCACAGGTTATTTGCCATGCAGAAGAGGCTTTGGTGCAAGTCATTGCCTCGTGGGACATGCAAAGTATATTGAAATAACGCAGTTCTTTGGGAGAAAGCTGTAAGCTACACACTGCAGTTATTTTGGCAAGTGTCTGCAAAGGGGTAGTCACTAAGGCGCTGCTGGCCTACCATGAAATCATGGTGGAAGCACAAATATACACAAGATACTACACAGAAGTTCAGCATATATAAATTATTTTAAATTAATTTGCAACCAATAACTCTGGTTTGAAAAAATCTTTAATACTGTAAACTGAATCTAACTCCATGTAAACTGATAAATGTTTCTATTTTCAAAGGTATGAGGTAAACTTGTTGCTCCTCGTAATAAAATAGAAGTCTAATGCAAAGAGTGGAGCAATAGCTTCTTATACACAACAAAACCAGCCTTGGGTTCTCCTGGCCAAGCTTTCCTAGTGTCAAGATTTTATCCTTAATGTTTTAAACTTTGAAAGTTCATTTCATTTTGAGGAACAGATGGAGGCTCATGTATTTACCTACATTTTTACCCACCTGTGATAACACAAGCAGGTTAGAGAATGGGCAAAACATAAATATAATATATTAGCAAATTTTTAATAAATGTTTCTGAAGTTTCACAAACCAAATGCATAGATTCCTATGTGTATAATACTACTAAGATAAGAACACCTCATCAGTCTAACTGCAGAAAATAGCCCTATATCAAGCAAACAATTCTGTAAAGAAAATTGGAATGCAAAAAAAAAAAAAAATCAGAACTGCAATCCTCCTAAATTGAAGAATAAATACATGCTCAGAGGGGATTTGGGATTACACAAAGTTCATTCTAATTCAGCTGTGCATAAGATACTGACAGTAGCTCCTCGGAAGGAGACAGCAGACTAAATCTAGTTAACTTCAGAAAATGATCTTGATTCTGCCCTGGCGCAGCACAGAGAGTGTATTCAGGGACAGCTGTTCTTGAGGAGACTAGAGGGAGAGAAAGCAATGGCAGAATCACCTCCACTGGGGTAAAGCAGCTTGATGTCTCCTCAGAGGCTGTTTAAGAGATGGATTGCTTCAGAGCATCAGCATCTTGGCTCTCCCTCGCCACTCATGCCTGTTTCCCACCTGCCTGTGCCAAAATGCTATTCAGCTTGGTGTCTGCAGAGCAGTGGCTGAAGGAAGATTCGTAATGTCATGACAGATTTTCTGTCACCAGCTCACAGCTTGACTGTTGCTGTGGAAAAAAAGAAAAAGCAAGAAACCAAGAGTGCTGAAGATGCTTGAGTCCAGTTTATGCTGTGATTTTCAGCTGCTAGGAATTTGGAGCCTTTGAAATCTTCCCTGAGAGGGTTTGGGCTGTTTTTTTGTTTCCTTATTGCAAATTTGACAATTACGTATTTGCACAAAGATGCATTAACTCAGGAGTCTGTGGAAAACCACAGAAATACAGAAGCATGTGAAAGGCCAAAACGAGGCTGAGATCAAAATATAAGCTGAAGTAAGGCATGTTGATAGATGGTGTCATTTTAAAGGTGCCAAGGCGGCCTTGCAAATCCTCCAAACTTTCTTCATCATGGATTATAATAAAAACTTAAATGTTTAACATTCAAAAACAACAACAAAAAATCTTATCCAAGTTAAACACACTGGCTGTGTCTATACTAGTAAACCAAGCAGGGCCAGGGTCTGTTATGTGCCCAAGCAATCAGCTGTACAGTTAAATTGTTAGCAAGTGTTAACTCCCTGGAAGAGTTTTGGCCAGTGCCAAAGTGCACAGTCTCAGGCAATGACCTGTTGCAGGTGCAGAAACCCTGTTTTGAGTTTGGGCTTTACCAGCTGGGGCTACATGGTGCCAGTCAGCCTCAGGGCCAGAGAACTCTTCCAGCCCATTTTATCTGCAAGAATAAATGCAGTCTATACTTCCAAGCCAAAAGTGAAAAAAAATAGGCTACTTAAATCTGTTAGCAGCAATATTTCCATCTTAGAAAAGTTTATTTTTTAACTATGTATCATTCCAAATCAGTTTAAAATGTCAGTTAAAACAGGAATAAATGTCTAGCGCTTTTAAGAGAAAAAATGAGAGAATGTATCATGGAAATGAGTCTGCATCCCTAGTAGATAACTCTTATAAGATGGAGATCCTCTCGCTAGAAAAGTGGGTCAAACATTCATTGTGTGAGGCAGAAAGGCAAAGGAGATGCGAATCTTGTCTAGTCACCCTTAATAATTTCATAGCACATATATTTGTCTACATGGCAACTCTGGCTCTTCTGAAGTAGCTGACTGAGGGCCTGATAACAGCAGATGCTGAGCACCCATCATGGAGCAATGGATATCTCCAGTTCCTGTTGACATCCATGTCGAAATTGCTTCCCAGCTCAGGACCTTGTCTAACAGAAAATCTGGAAACCAGCCATTAACAACCACCAGAACAGATGCCTGCAGTGTACACAGACTGGCATGGCGGTTCTCAAGCTTGTTTGTTAGCTGTACAGATGTTAAGTGGAAGATCCTCCATCTTATTTGATTGCAATGTGGATAAGTGTAAACTAGTCTGACCCAGGCTAATTTCAAAAAGTATGGTGTTCATAAACATCATGGTAGGAATTATACTTTAAAAATACATAAAGCTCTCTTTAACTGAAGAACTTTACAACACTTTCTGAAAAGAAAAAACGTGATTTTAGTATGAATGTTCCCAGGCACCTCTTCCCATTCGGAAACTGCAACTAAATCTATGGAGTCAAGGGAGGAAGCCTAATCAGGCTCAATTCTTTACTGTTGCTGCTATTTTTATCTCTGCAAATCTAGAATAATAAAAAAAGGCACTACGGAAATTGAGACTAGGTCCATTTCTCAGAATTAATTGAGACCATTAGGCTTGCATGCTAGTGAATTGGAGGGCTTTATTTCATCCAGTCATCCTTTCAAAGAACACAATTTCTATTTCTTTGAACACTAGACAACTGCCACTTTTAATTGTCTCAAATATATGAAGGAATTGCTTGCAAAATAGCTGTATCCAGGAGTAAGGACACTGCGGATTGTCTAGTAATTAGATGTATCCATTGTACAAGATGCAATATGAATGGCAATATTATTCTGAAGAAGGAATGAAGCTGACAGCCAGACTAGTGATCTGTTGGGTGACCTGACAAGAGAAATACACCCTTGAGTTGAATCTTGCCTAAAGCAGAAACCAGCTCTACAGTAATCAAATAAAGCTAGAGTAACTTCATTAGGAATCATTGGCAAGAAAACTTTGGCTTTCTTACCTACATAGAAATTATATTCCACATCTGAGAACAAAAATCTCAAAAATTTATCCTAGAAAGGACAAAAAGTTTCCAAAAGTTCTGGTGTGGCTATCATTATGTAAAAGTAACATAATCTCTTTAAAGTAGAATCTGGTAGAAAGCATATTTTCTTAGAGATTTTCAGAAGAATGAAATACATTTGAGAAAAAGGAGAATTTAGGAAAGACAGATTGCTTTGAATCACTAGTTGTTTCCTCCCTTGCACAGTTACAACTTTTGCTCCGTGCTAATGTGAGGGAGATACTGTTCTTTATTTCAATAGTTCAGGTACGGTGCACACTGGTAGTTTGCATCTGACTTTGGATGCCTGCTGAGCTGCAATATCTGCAGCTAGGTAGTTTACATCAGTCACACAAGAACAGAGAAAGCCAGTTCAGCAAGGCTGTCCATTAAAAGGACCATTCCACAGACCTTTAAGCCTGCATTGACCTTAAGAGCATTTCCCTCCTTCACCTTGAAGTCATCCTGAAGTGTAAATATAATTACATTTTTTTAAGTAGCCCCCAAAAATATTCTTCAATCACAGCCTTTCTTTACATTTGAATGTAGTGAATGTGTTGGTTGTGGCACTGGTGGCCACACCTGAAGTACTGTGTCTAGTTCTGGGCTCTTCATTGCAAGAGACCTGAACATACTGGGGACAGTCCAGCAAAGGGCCACTAAAACGATTAGGGGACTGGAACATGTCTCCTGTAAGGAAAAGCTGAGAGAGCTGGGACTGTTCCACCTGGAGAAAAAGAAGGCTCGGGGTGGGGAGGGTCTTATCACTGTGTATAAATACCTGAAGGGAGGGTGAAAAGAGGGTGGAGCCAGGCTCTTCTCAGTGGTGCCCAGTGACAGGACCAGAGGCAGTGGGCACAAACTGAAACACAGGAGGTTCCCTCTCCACATCAGGAAACACTTTTCTGCTGTGAAGGTGACTGAGCATTTGCACAGGTTTCCCAGAGAGGCCTGTGGAGTCTCCGTCCTTGGAGATACTCAAAACCCACCTGGACATGATCCTAGGCAGCCTGCTGTAGGTGGCTCTGCTTGAGCAGGGGCGTAGACAAGATGGCCTCCAGAGCTCTGTCCATTCCAGCCTCAACCATTCTGTGATTCTGTGTTTTCTATCATTCTGTGTTCAATTTGGCAAAGGCTAAACTCAGATCTAAATGTTTGCAAAATATTTCTGGATATATTTGTGGGTATCTTAGGACAATGTCCCTTTTGTGTGGGGGTTTCCAGCAGGTTACTTTTTCCACTGCCAGTCCACTTCTGAACATTTTCTAGAAGAAGAAAGAATCAGTATAAAAAGTACATCAAAGACCACATTGCAGATAGCAGTCTATGATGGAAGATGCATTGACACGTGGATTTTTGATTCTACAAGGCTTTGCTTTCAAATTCTTCATGGGGTCCAAAAGGAAAATGCAGAGTTTGGACACATTTGAAAGCTTGCCTGCCAAATGTATACTGAATTTTACTTTTATGGAAAATACNGAAGGAGAATAAAACTCACGGCTTTAAAAAGAGACTGTTAGTCTGACTGTCCTGTATGAACAGAAAAGATTACCAGATTTTAGATCTATTCCATTTTAAATCTTTACATATACAGGAAAGGGAATAGAGTGGAACACTGCAGATTTTCTAAAACCTTTTTTGGTACTTGATTTACTGAGCACATCCCTCTATGACTTACTTTAGCTCAGCATTCATACTTCAGTAAGGATGATCTACCTTCACAGTGGCATGTGGGATGCAATTTAATAACCTTATATAATGATCTTACATAAACTCCAAAATCTTGGCCAAGACTTCCCATTAGCAAAGAGATGATTATACGCTTAAGCACTAGATCACTGGGGTTCAATTCTGCTTTTACTCAAGCTGAGGAGTAGCACAACATAAGACTATCAGGACAGAGCTAAATGTCTTAACTGACTATACCTTAATAGACTGAGATGCTCTAGATATGTTAAACATTAAATTCCACCAATCTCCTTTTTCTTTTATGGTTTATAGTTGAATCTGTAATGACTTTGACCAGTTATGCTGAATCCAGCACAGTATTAATAAAGTATTGCAATTGAAGAGCAGTAAGAAATTCAGCTTCCTCTCCTCCACCTTCAAAATATGGCAGGTTTTGCCATAGCCCAGGTTTTCACAAGGAAGAAAGGTACACTTTCACACTTCAAAACGCTTCATCATAGTGGTTTGAAGTGTATTTGCTTATAAACTCTCAAATATCTCACAGGCCTAAAAGCTTCACACGGAAAAGTCTACACAGCACTGCAAGAACAGTACTATGGAAGAAAGACAGGAGAATTGTCAGTGACTCCTTCAGTCACCCCTGGATTGCTGCTATAGTGTAGGTGTCAGAAATAGAGCAGTGAACAGGCCAAGATACTTACATGTAGGGATAGGGGGTTTTGACCACATCTCTGTATTCGCATGTCCACACGCTCCATAGCCATACTGTCAATGCCACTCTTCTAGAAATCTCAAGACTGATTTAGGGAAGCAAGGATACTTCAAAATAACCCAAAAAACAAGTGCAGGTTTTGCTGTGCTTTAGGATTTTGATGCTGTAAGGCATTGCTCTTCAAGCTTCTCTCCACAGTTCTTAGCACAAATGTGATTCTGAGTGAAAAGTAGGGCTGCTAACTGTTTGCAGGACTCTGAGAGATAAGGTTCTAATAAACTCCAGGAATCATGAAGTTAAGAGTTATAGCTGCTGGATTTCCTGATGAACTGTGTTCTCATTAGAAAATCTCTTTTCTTTTAATCGGAAAGCTTACTGGGAAAAACATCTACTATGACAGAATGTAATTTTTCTAAAGAACTTTTTACAGTTAAGCACAATACTTCATTTAAATCTATTATTTGATCACATTGACTAGAATTACTTACAAAAGACTAGTTAGAATAATGGTTACTAACAATGAATGAAACCAAGACAACTGATTATTTAATTTTAAAATGTAATGATAATTATTTTTAAAACCATAAAAACATATTATGAAATTTCATTCATCTTAAACTTTTCCACAAACACTATTTTGTGGAAAATCCAATTCAGAAGTAAATTATATTTAACTGTCATATCGCTGCGGAACACAAACTCCGTTCCAGTCAGCTGGATTCTCTACAAAACCCCAGTGGAAAGGCCTGTGAAACAGCTTCTGCACCCATCCTGGGTAGCAAAAGTCAGACCAGAAAATTTCCACCTTGAGCTCCCCCTTGGCGCACAGGATTTATGTATGCAGAAAGGTGCATATGGGAGCCAGAAGTCTGCCTGCATTTACTGTTACTAGATCCTGAGCAGGCACCAAGCTTTTCAGTTGAAAGCACATTCACGGCATACACAAGCGCCCAACCGTCTGTTACAGACTGTTTCTTAGTTGTATGCTTTTCAAACAAAGAGATGGACAAAAGGGAAAAAATCTGAAGTACACACCACTACAACGTAGCAAATTGAATCGAGGGGAAAAAAATACCACCAAGGAAAACTGGAAAGGAAGGAATCAAATGTGTTCTAGTCATTGGAAGAGACAGGGCATCTGGTTTTATCATTTGTTTAATTTTTATTTTACCTTTTGTGACCTATGAGAAGAAAAAAAAAGGCCAGTTATCACTGTGGCTTTTATGGTTAGAGGTCAACATGATGGGACCACAGTGCAAGCTGAACAAAGAGCTGGGAGGTTTGTGACTACACATCTCTTCCCCCATCTAAACCTTTGAAATACTGGAGGGATTTTAGCTCTAATACAAAATCTCCAGGATGGTAACCTTGCACATACTTGCATTATTAAAAAAAAAAAACAAAAAAACCCCAAAGATATTTGGTTGGGTTTTTTTCTTACATGAGGTAAAGCTTGCAGAATCAGACCTCAAGTTTATAAATTCTTCTTGCAAACACATATTTCTTTCACTCTACAACTGCTGAGTCCAAGGTAGAAATTATGTTTGTTTGTTTCTTTCTTTTAAAAATAATTTGGATTATACATATGTCTTGCACCATCTTTTCACCTAAGGCAAATGTAACTCTGGCACTCAGGAAACTTCGCACCACGGGTACCTGGGCTTTTTGAAAGGAGTTTATAGTTTCTGTGGACACTGCCAAGTAGGCTGATTACAGCCTTATGGTAAGTGTTGGCTTTTCCCCAACAGGCTGCTTTCCTGTGTCAGTCTCCTCAACACAATCTCCATCATTTAGTTTCAAGCACAGGACAAGTAAATTCCTCAGAGAAGGATGCAGCTATTTTCCACTAAAATTCTATCTTGCATTCAGTGTAAAATTTAACATCCTACATTTCTTTACTGAATTCAGTGAAGATCTGTAAATCTTATTTCTTTAAAGGACTAGGAAGGACACTAATTAAAAAAGAAAAAACTTCACATTTTTTTATCTGCCTCTTCTTTGGAACAAAGCTTATCATGTTGTGCTGACTCAGCTAAGACCAGATTCTGATCAATTTAAATAAATGATTCCACAGTCTCCTGACCACTGTTGCCCTCCAAAGTTTCTCACAGACGATGAATGCAGATGTACAGAAGTTTGCAATTTTTACTGTTTTGTGTTTTTCTGTGGATGAACTGCACGTCACTTATGCTGGCCTTGCAGACCTCCAGGTGTCCGTGCTAGCCTCCGCTCTAGAATTCATTTAGTGCCACTAATTTGGCTGAAGTTTGCTCTGCACTTCTATTCTTTGCATACACTGGTATTCTTACAACAGTCTAAGTGCTTTGGTTTGTCTAGCTGTTCTTACAAGGAGATAAATTCTCAGAGGTCAGAGATAAGAGACCACAAGGTATGGGTTTGATGGCTGATGCATCCCCTTTCTTTCTAACACAGACAGGGGCATGAAGGATCTAATGCATGTTTACCCGAGCCTATGAAAATATCTAGTGCAAGGCATCACTCCTTCCTAAAAATCATGGCTCTAGCTCTAGTTTTTCTCAGAATAATTATTCTGGATGTTATTAATTTATTGTGACAAAAAGTGAACTCTTGTCTTAACTTTGACGGAAGCTTTTTTTTTATCCTTTACTCATCTGAAAAAAAAAAAAAGTAGTATTGTTCATGTAAAATTTCATTCTCATGGATGTCTATTTTTGTGCCATTAAAAAGGAGATAGAAAATAGCATTACTGACTAGACTCTAAGTGATTTTGAGATTAACATAGCTGTATTGTTCTTTATGAATGGATCATGATAATATTGCAGTTATTTTTCATTATTACTGCTCTGTACAATATAGCAAAATCATCATGCTCTGCTGTCCATAAACAAACACAGCCCTGACTAATTTTCACTGCCGACAGGCTTAAATCTTCCAGCTCTCAGAAAAACAAGGTGTCAGAAAATACTTTTATCTTCAGTTTCATAAAAGAAATTAAAGAGTGCCAGTATAGTTGTCTGTTGCATTGCCATACAGCATAAGGGGACCGCATCCGTCTCCGACTTCTACCAGAGCCTGCCTCAGCATGTAGGAGTGAACTTGTGAACGGAGCTGTGCAAACAATTGATTTTGCAGTGACTGACACTCCGATCAGACCGAACCACAATCAAAAATGAAAAAAATACTGGCATGTACTTTTTCTGAATCCAAATTAAACCCAGGAATAATATGTTTCTGCTCATATAGCATGTTTTATGCCAGAGACTTATAATAAAATTCAAGAGATCAAAGACCTTGGAGACAGGCAGGGGCACAACCACTTTGTGTTGAAGAGTGAAGGTATTTACCCGGCTCGTGAAAGATCTAGGCTTGGTGGCCATCTTTGTCTAAGAGTTTTCAAAACCTCCTTTCCCTCACTTCAGGAAAATGCACTAATCATATGTTCTTGTTTTCAGGCTCTCCCCTCAATGATGTATAAAATACTGTACTTTGCATAAAATACTTAAGTATTCATTACACAATGATTTGCCATTAAGTTCAGAGTCTCTTGTTTCTTTCTTGTGTAATGACTATTCTGTTATTTTTACAAAAGTGGAATAGCCTCAGCAGAAAACCTTGAAGGACATCCACCTCACCGCAGTCCCACAGGAAGGGTGTTTCAAATCCTGAATGAGTGCACTAACCTGCTTGTTTAAAGGAAATATATCCTAACTGAATCTATTTGGTAAATTCAGCTTGTGTTTGTCAACATTTTAGGTGAATGGTCAGATTACATCATCTACCAGTGGAATTTTAAAATCGCAATTAAATCTTGACCTCTTGTGCTTTTGGGGGGGGGGGAGTTGTGTTTTTTTCAAAAGAGCCTCCATTTAATCTACACCTACTAAATCAACGTTATTTAAGTTATGGCAGTCCTGCCTGTAGCTCGCTTGTACTGACAGCCGGACTCAAGCATCAAAACAATCCTTCTTGGCTTTTGGATCTATAAAACATTTTCTCTCTTCATCTGATGATAATAGAAATTTGTAGGAGTAGGGCAGGGTGAAGAGTAGTGCCAGTGAGATATACTCTTTCAGTGGGTAAATCAGTGAAAGAAACGGGTCAGAACATTTGTTATCCAGGGGCTTTTAAATGAATATTGCTTTTCATCTGAAGAACAAATTCTGCCTTTAGATTAAGCACGTGCAACTGACTTCATGTGTCCTTTGGGCTGGAATAAGGATGCCAAGCAACTTTGAAAAAAGGCTAAAACCACTAGCTGGAAACACCTGGAAGAAGAGTCAGTGAGATTTTTGCTCTTAAATTAGTCCAAATCTCTTGATGATTTTATGCAATTAGCTTGGATTTTTTTACCTTACCATGCACCCATGGCCTGCAATACTGGTGTAGCAAAATAATTACTCAACACAACAAATATTTAATTGTTGAACATGAATGTTAACAGCTGAATAACAGTAGCTAAAGAAATAAAGATTGGCCTTCTGAATCCCAGTAACTCCTCCAAAAACACATCAGCTAGGCACCTGGACCAGTTTAACCTGATATGTGGTGATTTATTCAATTTGTATGCTTCTTCAAGCAGTCCCTGGTTGTTAATATTTTTACTTATAGTTTGTGAAGTTGCAAAATAGAAATGCACTCACTCCAAACAGAAATTGCTCGTAATAATACTGTTGCAGTAGTTAAAGAAACTATTGTTTTTGTAGAAGTCAGGAACCCAAGATAAGTTTGAAAGGTACATCGAGGTCAGGCCACTTGGGCTTACTGAAGTACTTTTTACCATACTCTTCAGAGCAACAAAATCAGCAGAAAAATGGGCAGAACAAACCTTCCATAGGAACAGGAAAAAAACCCAGTGCTTGTTCTTTCAACTTAAGTTCTGACTTTAGACACCCCAAACTCTCTCTTTTTAAGGCATTAATAGTTTTGTTGACCTTTTATCATGGGTAATTTGCATCTCTAAATTTTAAAGATATCTGCTGGATGTACTCCAACTAATACATAATAATGGCACCATATATGTCAATTTACATCAGATGTCTCTCTAGAACACCTCCATTTTATTTAACTATGTGTTGGTAAGGCATATCAGCAATTTCCTCTTCTTAAAGCCTTAACTAAGTGAGATCATTTTGTTAATCTTTATCCTGTTACTTTTACTCTGTTTAGTTTTACACTATACAGCATAATTCTTCTGACATAATCAGATAGCTTCCATGATGGAATAATGTACCAAGGACACCAGCTCAAGGTATGCGGGGTGCCTTTGCTGCTGAGGACTGCTTGAATTCCACAGAGAAACGTGAACAGATAGGGTATTTTCAACTGAAGATAGCAACACAGCAAATAGCAATGCAGTGTTGTCATTTTGAGGTAAAAGGTAGCAATCTGTTATTGTGATCAGAGTTCTTTAAAGGCTGCTTTCAAATTAGCTTTGCAGTCACAAATGTGTAAATATTTAATTTTTTTTCTAAGCAAACATGAACCATTTCCTTGAGTAAAAACAGAATGTGTCTCAACTTAGTGTACTTCTATATAAAAACGATGGCTTCTTTCTCAGGAAAAACATATCAAAAGTAATGTATCTGACGGAACTACAGCCTTGACAGATGTAGATAAATAAAAGTTGAAATCTAGTGCTAGTACTTGTCACTGGAAACATAATGTAGAATTTAGGCCAAGATGTATTATAAATTTAGCACAGCTTTAAATACAATATCCAAACTTTAGAAATTGCTCCAACCAAGTGTAGCACTTCTTTCTTTAGAGTCTTCCCTGTTTTGCAATGCTGCCTAACTTCAGCCATTGAACTCCAGCTATGAATGGTGAGATGAAGGAATTAGGGCCAAGTGTGTACCTCGGATTCTCACTCTGGTGTAGATACCAGAAAACTGCACGCTACATTCTGGGCCCACCATCTGAACTTTTTACCGAGATGTAGTCTTGTAGAAAGTCAAAATGCATAGGGCCTATTCATTAGTCCTTTGATAAAAAAGTGCAATGAAGTCAACATGAATTTCTTGTCTGTTTTCTTCTTTCTCTTTCTTACTCACCACTCACTACTTGTACCCCACCTTCATCAGCCCATGTTGGTTTTCCAAAGTTTAGCAGAGATTTTGCATGAGCAAAACAACAATATTTGATCCTAGAAATCAAATTAAATTAGGCGTGTTGATTAACTGCTCTCAGGTGAGTCATCTTCTACTTCCAGTAAGACTCTACATCCAAACCTTGGAATAAGCCTACTGCCCAACAAGTAAATTATCTCAGTACAGCTTAGCTGCTGCTCATGTGATGGAGGAAAGAAAACAGGCAACTTCATTCTCTTTCGGACAGACTCAGATGAACACCCTGTTACATTGCCAACCTACACAAACTGTTTCCTCCTTCCATGGTGTTACTCTTTTATGGAACCAAAGGTCACTCACTTCTCTGTACTCAGCAGAGAAGACAAATGCAGCTCTAGCTATGGACTGCAAAGGAGGGAGGGATGGAGGGAGAGAGAGAAGCTTTGTGCCTTTCCTGCTTCTCCCTCACCCCACCTTTTGCTCTGGCCAGATGCAAGGTGACCCTCAGCAGTTACATGTGTGGACTTAAAGATTACAAGACAGAAAGTGGATGGTCCCTTTTTTTTCTCCTCCTACGTATGGAACTCCCATTGGCTTTCCTGGGTGCTCCCTCTATAGACTGATGAGCAACAGGTCAGAGGAGATGGAAAAGCTTTTTACCTGCCAACCCCAGAGTTCAGGATGTGTTGTTTCTCCTGCAGCAGTTGATGACACCCTAACACCTTAGCAGCACTGGAGCTGCATTCCTACGCTGTAACAGGGGAAGCAGGACCAAGGGCCTGAACTAAGGTCTTGGCAGGTAAGTGAAGGAGCAACCAGTATCAAACAGCTTCGTTTGAAAGTGTATGTCTTTGTAATGTTTAAGTCTTAATATGTGCTCTGCTTTACCTGGGAGCTTAAACTTCCACTTTTCAGAAGAGTATCTGATTATCAACAATTAACTTTGTCAAATGCTTGAAAAAGTGTTGATGAAACTCATAAATGCAGAGGGGCTAGAAAGAAAGGTTGTTGATACTAAAAATGTCTCAAAGCTGGGATTTCTTCTTAGAGCTGAGCAGAAGTTATTCAGATTAGTAGGGGAAGGAGATGCTTTATGCTACCAACATATTTTTGTTTATCGCCACTTAGGATGACTGAGAGCATCATCGTGTGGTGAATACTCAATATTCAAAATGTGAGCGCTGTTGGGACTGGGAGGGGGTATTTTTTGCTTGGTTTCTTGTTTCCTCTCAGCTGGACATGTAGGGAATACCTGATGAAGGGAAATCTCCATCTCCTTACTATGTTCCACTTCCTAAACTTAATTATTGGAACTAGATCTCCTATATGAATACTTACGTCATTCAAAACAGGTTTTATTTCAGTAGTTACCAGGAAATGTATTTTCAATACCATGTTCCAGAAGATGCATAGAGAGCACACACAGAAGAAGTCGCTAGCACTAAAGCAAATCCAATTAAAAAAATATTTACATATTTACATATATGTGATGTTAGTTACCAGCTTGAAAGAGAATAATAAAAAAAAAATAAACCATCTTTATATAAAGGAAGTCTTTCTTTTCCTTACTTCTGGTAATATGTTGGTAATGGATGCCTTTCTGTTGAGAGGCCATTAAGTTTTACTTTTAGGAATGAAAAACAAATTTGGGTCAGAGAAGGAAATCATAACGAGCTGCCACATGCTAAGTTCTGTACCCGAGCCATCTACTGCCACCATATCCTGGAGAGAAAAAAGGGAACATTCATAAAGAATGAACAACCATCCAGAACTGATGGCGCACCAAAGCCTCATCAATGTCCAGTTCAGATATTGCTATCCCCCCCTACCCTTACTGTTACTAATAGTCTCAATTTACTAAGTGAAATCACTCCAAAAGTGACCTCTAAGCTCATGTCTATCTTTCAGGGGATTAACTGCGAGCTTGTAAAAAATAACACATGCTAATAGCAACTGTTAATTAACATTCATCAGAGTTAAGGAAAAAAGTCATCATCAAAAATTTCTCTCCAAAGTGTGGTGTAAATTTTAGGGGCAAGAGTGAAAAATGGCACTTTACATAGGTTTATATTTTTTAAAAGTTTGCATTACTATAGTCATTGTTTTAAATTAACTTCCTCTAGACAAAATAAAGTGTTGTACTACATTGCAGCCTCACTGTTAGGAATGAAGATAGAGGAGACAATGCAGGAAGGCCAACACATACAACCAAAATGGAGAGTATCCAGGTCATAGAAGAATGGTAAGTTGATCAAACTGTCATCTAGTAAACATTTTTAATTTGCCTATAACTAAAGATTTGCCTTGGGTTTTATGCTTTAGGAATGTCCTTTTAATTACTTTTCCTCCACAAATTTCAGTACAAAACAAAGCAAAATCTGTCCTGACCATGAAATGCCAACAGAGACATTCATAAGTCAGGTTTACTTATGGTTTCTTTTTTGTGGGGGAAGAACGGTGGGGAGGAATCAGAGGTGCATGCATGGTTCCATAGATCTATGGTCTCTGTAGGAAGCCTCTGCTACCTGAGGGATCATTTTCTTCTCTTTACTCAGACAAGAAGAAAAACTAATGGGCAAAAGTGCACTTCACCATCAGATTTTTAATATGGCTACCTTTTGTAAAACACCTTGGACTATGGTGTCACCTGAATTAGCGAAGGAAACACATGCCTTGAAAAAAGGCTAACATACACTGAAAGTCTGAGCTTCTATTTCTGTCTAAAGCTTGGGCCCACATTTATTGTGTTGGGAAAAATGCTAACCTATCAGTCCCATAAAAAGTAAATTGAAACTTATCTGTAGAGGATATGGTTGATGTTAAAAGAAACCCAAACAACTCAATGTCTTCATTGCTATCATGGTCATTTATGAGAGGACAATGTTGGAAATTTCCACAAAATACTATAGTGAAGAGAACTTCCCAATAGACAACGAGGGAGCACAGGTCAGCTCCATCCACCTCAGAAGGTTCTCTTCAGTCTCCTAAGATTTTTAACCTTCAAATCTTTAAGTTTATACTTTTTGGTTCAGATAACAATTATTTTGGTGGATAGTTTCAATCTTAAACAGTTTCTCATTTATTAGATCTTTTGGTCTGCCAAAAAGCTATCACAGATAGCTTCCCATCATCCAGTCTGCCTTGTGTGCAGAGTAGGAGTTGATGAATGGACTTGAAGAGAAATTATATGGATAAATGTCACTAATTGTGCAACATGATTACACAGAAGCTATTAAGACCAGCTAGTAAAGTTCTTTTTTTGGATCCTGTCAGGAAGGGAAGAGTGAGCACTCAGAATTAATTTTGAAACCATATTTAATTGTTGTTAAGTAGCATGGAGTATTACATTCTCAAGCTATTCATTTGCACATTAATGGATTAGTGACACAAGTTAGTTTTCTGATAACTTATCCAGTGTGTCCACTGTTACAAGCCACAAATCGTTTCCTTCAGAAAATGGGAATAAGGCCTTTTTCCCATTCCTTCTCTGTCCAGTTTTGCCAGCAACATCTATCACATCTTGTGCCAATATATCATCATTCAGGTCAATAGCACCAAACAGAGGGAAGCTTAGCAACCCTTAGGTACAAGCACAGAGAAATATGCTAATTTAAAAGCTCTCTGAATTACTATTTTGTTGGGCTTCATTAGTATGCTCTTGGCTGCCAAGAGCCTTTTGTTTTTCTTGTCCTTCCTGAACCAAATAGTGTGGCAGCCAGTGATTGGCCAAACACCATCAGAAGCAGGCAGGGACATCAGGTGTCATCTAAACCCCTCACGAAAGAAAGTCTATTGCCAGCTCCCTGAAATCACATCTCCTTTAACTGCAGAGGCAGGAATTCAGTGCTGTTGTGGAATTTTTTATTTGAATCTGATGGCTAACAACACTAGCAGAAAACTTGTAGAAAGCCAAGTGCATGTCTCATAACATTAAACACATTTAGTGGCCTATTGACATAATGAATGCACAAGTGAAGAGTGAACAAAATTCCCCTGTCATGGCTGAAGCCTTGTTGCTTCCAGTTTTCACTCTGGACTAAAGCGCAGTTGTAAGGAGAATTTTTGGCCAAATGTATGCAAACACTGTTACAAATATAGAAGCATATTTGTAATGATACTTTGCTTTTGCAGCCAAAACCCTACTGCAGATGAAATTTTGTCTTGGGCTCAGAATTTTGACAAGATGATGAAAACACCAGCTGGGAGGAACCTTTTCCGAGAGTTTCTTCGAACAGAGTATAGTGAGGAGAACCTGCTTTTCTGGCTTGCATGTGAAGATCTAAAGAAGGAACAGAACAAGAAAGTTATTGAAGAAAAAGCAAGACTTATATATGAAGATTACATTTCTATACTATCACCAAAAGAGGTAAAGCTGTAAATGTTATATTTGCATTTTCTGTTGTTCCAGAGCAGAAATGTTATACCCTGGATTGCCAGATGGGGGTTGTAAGTCTGCCTGATCTGTCAGATGAAAGTCAGTGTGGACGTTAAATCAGGAAAGGAAGGGACAGAAAAAGTAGAGACCCACGTGCTGAGCCACTTAGCATCACTGGCCACAACATCTCAGAGCTCTCTATAAAATGGGAATAAACGAGAAACTCCAGAAACAGAAGGGTGAGAAATGGGTATGCGTCTTCAGTAATGCCATGTGCCTGCCAGAGAGAGGAAGTGAGTAATGCAAATGAACTTCTGGAGAAAAGGCACCAAAATTAAAGAATTTAAATCAGAATCATTATAGATTTATCTGCTGGAACAGCTGGCTGGGAGAAAAATACAAATTTGCACTGGTTGTTCTTATGTGAGATCAACTAGTCCAGGAATGGAGATCACGTATTTTCTCTAATGAAAGGTACGATAATATCTAGGAACTTAAATAAAATTGTCTTCCATCTTCAAACTGAATTAGACAAATTCTGAAATTGTCTTCACCTGGAGTAAAGAAAAAGCATCCCCTATCAAAGCATTTTTTGGAATAGAGAGCTATATATAGATACAAGCGCTCTAGCATAATCTTAGACCACATCATGTACCTTTAGCTCCTTTGACTTGTCTCTGTGCATTGTATCTGACTTTCTGCTCAATGGCTTTATGCTAATTTATGTTCACTGTGGACCCTGCTTGCTACATTTTGCTTCCGCACTGCTTTCAGTAACAGTTTGCAACTTCATTCATATGAATGAAGCCAACAGCAATTTATAGCTCCATTATCTTCTCTTGTGCCATAGAGTATGCTTCTGCTTAGGAGTGAGATAGCTGCCAGTATAGCAAGCTAACAGCTAACAATGTGTATTTCTTAAAGTATATATATGTATCTCTAGTAGACATATATGCACTGAATGCTCCATTGTCTTTCTAAGCCAACATGCACCAGCAGTTAAAATTCAAACCATAGCTAAGTGTTGTTGGATGTAGGGGTTAACATAAACTGCTCACAAACTCGATACATTGGACAGATGCAAATGTCATCAATCCAATTGCTCCTGCTCCTACTGGAAATCTTGAGGGAAGCAAGGACTGTCTGCAATGCTTTAGAGCAGCATGGGAGCTGAAAAGTTCTTGTTTGTCCCAACATCCCGTTCCAGATGTTACCTTTGGCACAGGAGTTGAAGTATTTAGCATCACTTGTTCAGTGATGAAGTTACTGAGGCAGGAGGTTTTTGTGTTCTAAACAAATACCTTGCATGTATCTGTTTAACAAGGAAATAAATTCAGTAATTCCAACTTGTTTTGCCATTTGCCTTTAGTGAGTCACTGAAAAACTGCAATGTGAATTAACAGAACCATAATTAATTTTTTTTCCATTCTATAGCTGCAACTAACTTTTACTACATTCAGTGGCCAATAAAAGCCCCTCCATCCTACCAAATTTGAGATTTTTATCCCAGCCATTATATTTGATAGTGAACAATCAATTAGGTAGGTGGATAAACTGGTTTTGCTAAGGGACATGCCTGTGTCTATGCACGTGCATGTGTGTCAGGGGAATTGCCTATATCATTAGTGTGTCATTTCTGTGCTACAGAAATGCAATGATCTAAGACTGAAATCTATTCAAGTAAATTCCAAAGACACGTGGCTTGCAACACTGCTTATCAAAACTACCACAACGCTGCACCCCTGCACGCTCTTTTGTCTAAAAGCTGGTAGTCGCTGGCCGAGCAGCCCCGTCAGTCTGTTCATTCCTGCTGTGCAGCCCAGCCTGCTTGCACAGCTTCGTTAGCTGGGCAAGGAGTTCAACCAGAAGAATGCCTGGGTTGAAAAACAGCCCAGAAAAGACATGCAACTTCGAGGCGGATTGAGTAGTTAGCGTAGCTAGCTGTGAGGCTGCCCAGACAGCCCTGCCAGCGCTGGACAGGGCAGGGGAGGCCACTCGTGGCAGCTGCAGCAGGACTCCTGCCCTTGTGGCAGCTGCAGCAGGACCCCTGCCCACGCGAAGGGCCGGCATGCAGCACGGGCCACGTGCAGGCGAAGCACCAGCACTCAGCTGCAGAGTGTGCATCAAGCAGGCGAGATGGACATTCTGCAGTGATAGCTCACTTGAGCAATAGGTGCGGTTCGCTAGCAGGCAGCAGGCAACAGTTTACTCACAGTTAGGCTGCATGGCAGTTGTGCCTTGTGGCCAACAACCGAGTAACAGCGTATCTTGCAGGAGAAAGAGCTTGGCTGCTGTGGCAGTAACATACTCCGTGTGCCAACAAACCAGAAATGCCGGATTCTACAGTTGGTACTGAAGATGTAATGAAAATGTGTATTTACCCCTCACTACCACACCGTACCATACCATGCCGGGCCATAGCACTGTATTTCAAAGACTTTGTTTCACCACATATGCAAATACACAAGCTCACACATCCGCACACGTTCTGAGTTTTCATGTCTGTTAGCATCCTTCACCTATCACGGTACGTGGAGCTTTCCAGAGTTGAACTCCATCCTTCAGACACTATGAATATCTGTTTATGTGGTTGCAGAGTTGTCGGGTCAGACTGCAACCTGGTGTAAATCACAGTGGCTTAACTGATCTATACTTGGTATTCTTTATTCAGTGTTTTAGCATTTTTCTTCTCAGCTGAGTAAACCCTTGCTGGCCCCAGTGGGCTTCCCTGCTACTGCCATTTCATCTAATCCAGAAGGCATTAATTTTACTGTTTTTAGAGCACTTTGTGGATAAGCTGGACATTCACTCAAACTTCTAAATGATATTCTAAAATCATCTGTGCATTCATCCCAAGCATAATATGCCCTTTTCTGCCTAGGCACAGGAGTTCCTTACAAATGGAAAGTAAACGAGAAGCTAAAATTGGAATTTGCTAACAATTTCAGTGTGGACATATGATATCCTGAAAATCACCAGCTGTTAAAGGGTCTTGAAAAGAAGAACAAATCTGAAATAGTTAATACTAACAGGGAGATTAACATGATAAAAATGACAAAAAATTCTGGTGCAAGTAACAAGTGTAGTGTCAGAAAAAAATAGGGAAAAAATCTGTAGGGCAGCCAGATGAAAATGCTGAATAGAAAGCTTCTAAAGATTTAACCACAAATGGCCGGGGGTGGGGGGAGGAAGTTTCAGCTCTCTGAATGAGAGTAAGTCAACATTAATTTGAAAGAAATAATTTTAAATAAGTAATTTTTTCTAAGGTAAAAGAGCCTATTTTGAGAAATCCAGGTTAATGCAGAGCTTTATTTATTTGCATTGTATTTATTCTGTTATACAGCTGCACTTCATCTTACAGATCTTAAGATGGATGCAAAGACCAAGTCAAAACTGAAACAGAGTCGATCGTCTCAGTCTGTTAATTGTGTGGTGGCTCTGAAAGAAACTGATAAACTTGGCATGTTCTGTGGAGCCTTGTGAAATAAAGACACGCATACGCAGCCTTTCTGATATTGCTGTTTAATATTAGTCTGTTCTCATCTTCTTCAGGTTAGTCTCGATTCCCGGGTGAGAGAAGTGATCAACAGAAACTTGTTGGATCCCAGCCCTCACATGTATGAAGATGCCCAACTCCAGATATACACCCTAATGCACAGAGACTCTTTTCCAAGGTTTTTGAACTCTCAGATTTATAAGTCTCTCGTTGAAAGTATTACAGGCTCTACTTCTGAAACTTAGTTTCAATTCTCAGACAAAAAAAATTGACTTTTTTGGGGTGGGTGGGATGGAAGAAAAGTAGTTTAATAACATCTGGAGCTGGGTTCCTGGAGAACTACAGTTTAGCACTACTCAGGCTACTGTGAAGAAAACAAATACATATTATGGTCTCTGTCTACATTTTTACCAAGGTCCTCCTTGCTCGAGATGGCGTGGGAGGGGAACAATGGATTTGCCAAAATACATTTGTTTCACACTCCTTTCACTCTACTGCAGTCAAGATTGCAATGATGTACCTGTAGTTTTATGAACAGTCTCCTTGTGTATCCTCACACTGCATGTGCAAGGTAAAACTGCTTCACTTACCACTTAGTTGTGGCAATATTTAATCCAATAACATAAATTATATCTGTATTTAAGAATTTTTTTCGTGCAATACAGTCTTATGGTACATAGAAACAATTGCAGCAAACCAGAAAGAGGCTTGCATTTTTTAACATCACTAACTGAAAAAAGCCAATTTTTAAGGTGTAGCATTACTCAACATGCTCTACTGAGTACAATACACTGACTTTTTGAAGCCAATATTTCTGTACAGAAAAAAAGAGCTATTTATCACTGTTTATTTAAAATAAATCAAGCGGAGGATTCCTCTGGTTGTTCACTGCCAAAACTGTGGCATTTTCATTACAGAGTTTGCAATGTCAAAAAAAAAAAAAGAAGGGAAAAAAAAAGCACAAACCACTTAAAGGGATCTGTATCTGGGTGACACAATCTATGCGCTGATATTGTTTAATTGTTAAAAGAACAAAGATTTTCAATGTACATTTCAGATGTCAGATACTGTAATTGATTTATTAAAGACTGGCTATCCAGTTCTAACACTGTTGTATAATGTTATGTACTTCAGCAAAAAAAAAAAAAAAAAAAAAAAAAA
>Ga0065711_1027792_pt1 | contig 45986 bp, 43 predicted proteins | sample Hoacrofraction12_FD_59098 | JGI IMG/M metagenome (GOLD analysis project Ga0065711, IMG submission 59098) | Hoatzin crop microbial communities from Cojedes, Venezuela - Epithelial fraction 12 v2 (version 2) | ecosystem: Host-associated > Birds > Digestive system > Esophagus > Crop | place... | reverse complement strand
TTTTTTTTTTTTTTTTTTTTTTTTTTTGCTTTTGACATGTTGAATATTGTGGTGGTGGTGTTTTTATTTGAAAGGTGAAGCGTGTTCTAAGAGCAGGTTCTGTCATCAAAATCGCAGTGCCGAGGCAGTTTGAAGTCAGTGGAGGATCACAGAATCACAGAATGTTTGGGGTTAGAAGGGACCTCTGTGGGTCATCTAGTCCAACCCCCCTGCTGAAGCATGGTCACCTACAGCAGGCTGCACAGGACTGCGTCCAGGCGGATCTTGACTATCTCCAGAGAAGGAGACTCCACAGCCCCTCTGGGCAGCCTGGGCCAGTGCTCCGTCACCCTTAGAGGGAAGAAGTTCTTCCTCATGTTCAACTGGAACTTCCTCTGCTCCAGTTTGTGCCCATTGACCCTTGTCCTGTCACTGGGCACCATTGAAAAGAGTCTGGCCCCGTCCTATTGACCTCCACCCTTAAGATATTTATCGGCATTTCTAAGGTCCCCTCTCAGCCTTCTTTTCTTCAGGCTGAATAAGCCCAGCTCCCTCAGCCTTTCCTCATAGGAGAGATGCTCCAGTCCCCTCCTCGTCCTCTTAGCCCTCCTCTGGACTCTCTCCAGTAGCTCCTCATTTTTCTTGAACTGGGGAGCCCAGAATTGGACACAGTACTGCAGATGGGGCTTCACTAGGGCAGAGTAGAGGGGAAGGAGAACCTCCCTCAACCTGCTGGCCATCAGATGCTCAAGATTTATGAGAACTCTGCAATTTTATTTACAGAAGTAGAAAATAAATCTTGAATCTTGGAAAAATATTTACTTCTTTCAGCTACTCTTCCTAAAGGAGGCTTGAATTAACTATCTGAAAACGATGGAGACCTGCCATTCCTGTATAATGAGCCAACGCTTCTCTGTGAATTGAGGTGATGTTGATCTTGACCAGTGGAGGGGTGGAGTGGGAGAACAGTACTCCTTATGGAGGAATTTGCATCAGATTGATCTGCCCAACGTTTGGAAACTGCTCTCTGGGGGTTTGGCATCAGAAGCTGCTGGTGAGATGTATTCCATGTTGAGCAGCAGAGAAGTGAACTGCAGCGGTTGACTAAAATGCTGGATGTGTATGTCTGGATCTAGCTGGGATCAGTAGGCAACGGAGGAACTTGAAACAATGAGCAGTGTCCCAGAAAGGAATGCGTAGAAATGGCTGTGTGGCTATATCCTAATACCATTAAAAATATTTCGTGGAGTCCTTAAAGTGAGGCTTTTCTCCGCAGCGTTGCTGTTATCTGAGAATGGTGACTGGCCGGAGGAGGCTGGTGGGCTGGCTTTGAGGGGGAATTCACAATGCAAGGGACTGCTTGTGGAGACCACGTGTAAGTGGATTAAAGAGGTGTTAATGGGTGCTTGATCTTGCTTAAGCTGGCAAAGTGGCTTTGATTTGATTGTAGGTTATTTTAAGCCAATTTCCCACTAAAAATGTTTGTTGCTAAAACAGTCTTTGCGTTCTAGAGCAGGTCTTTTAAAAAAGGAGAAAAAAAGGAAAAGGGAAGGAAGGAAGAGGAAAGGTAGGATGAAGTTCAGTATTCCTCTGTGAAGTAATTGAGAATGTCTGGTGTCCTACGGAGCATCCATTTCCAGTTGTCTGGAGAGCAGAGCTGAGTTTATCTTCCCACGCTGTTGAGTTGAGCGGTCGGTTCTCCTGGGGGCTTAATCCAACCCCGGGCTGCTTGAGGAGGGTCTCCTGCTGCCTGGCCCTGTGGTGGTCCTTGGGTAGGCTGCTGTGCCTGGAAATGGGAACTCGCAGGAGCCTGTAGTGTTTCTGCAAGTTGTCTCACCTCGCTTGCTCATTTCCTCGCAGAAGACTGCCAGTTGTGAGTTTTGTTTCTGGTTTTATTTTTGTGAGGCAGAACTTTCAGTTTTCTTTAATGGTTTACTTTGTTTCTGTGCAGAGGAAGGTCGGGGCTTGAATCTTCGTGCATTTATTATTGATAGTATGCGTTGGAAACATCAGAGGAGTGAGTGATGGCATGGTCTGTACTGTAGCAGCACTGGTTTCTGAGGCAATCCATTATCAAGCTTAGACCGTAAGGGAAGCGCGGCGCCGCGGGAGAGGCGAAGCGCGGTGGTGAGCTGTTACTAGAATAAAATCATCCCAGCTCCGGAGAGCTGCGAAACTTCAGTGACCTTGCAACGCCTGTGCGCTGATGCTGAGAATTATTTTTAGGACTTATAAACACTGAGCTATAACTGATAAATCCCAATAATAAAAGCTATATTTGGGGGCGGGGGGGATGTTCTTGAATCAAATTGCTGAATACTGGTATATGGCTTTTCAAAGTGCTGGAAATTTCTCAGTCTTTCAGGCCGCTGCTTCCCGGGCCCTGTCGGTGTTGCCGGTGGCAGTGTGGCATCGAGGCATCGTAGGAGTGGGTGTCAGGAGTCCGCTCAAAGTTCACACTCCCCGTGCTGGCGCTGTATTTATTATCTCTCAGCAGCCGAAAGCATCTTCACTGGAGCTAGCTGTCTTTGTGGGAGTTATGTGACGAGGACGAGCTGTCTTAAAGTTATGAAATGCCACCAAAAATAAAGGCAACTTCTCATATTGTTTTCTTTAGTGAATGGAGCTGAGGAAATGGTCCTGCGTGTCCAAAGCTTTCACTTACAGTGGACAAATCTTGTTTCTGCCAATGAATGGTTTAAATTCCAGATTATTTTGCCCTCCACTTGGACTTTGTGCTCTTGATGGTTTTTTAGGTGCATCTCTGACATGAATGGGTGGCAGTCACTCGGCCTCCCGAGTACAAGTCGGAGTGGAAGTGGTTTTAACTCTTTCCTTTAAATGTTGTTCCCAGGCATCTGAAGAGGCCTCGCTACGGGCTTTGGAGAGTCTAATGACAGAGTTTTTCCACAATTGCACAACGAATGAGCGGAAACGCGAGATAGGTGAGTTCCTGCATTTCCAAAGGCTGGTCCCCTTTGCTGTCTGCTGCCTGCAGGCCTTAGCAGAGGCGACTTGGTCATGTTAAACAAATATAGCAAATGAAGTGCTCTGTCTGATACCAGGCTGGCATCTTAGCCTCCCCTGCTTATGAATGAACTTGAAGTAAAGGCTTACGTAGTTTGGGTTTTGGAGATCCCATGGCAGATCCTATAGATAATTGATGTGTGGGTAGATGTCTACTGCAGTGAGCAAGAGTAGTAAGTTGGTTAGGGAAGAAGGATGTTGCATTTTCCTCTGCCTGTACGTGGTTGAATTGCATGTCCTGGAAAACCTCTACCCTCTGCCTAGAGATGAAGCATGGACTTAGATTTTTTTTTTTTTTTTTTTTTTTTTTCCCCCCAGCATTAAGAAGGGAAAGCGGAAGACTGCCCTAGTTAATGTGAAATGACAAATAGGAATAAACAGTGAGGTTTCATTTTGGCTGGTGCCATTAAATAGTCCTCCTGCAAACCAGCAGAGATCTTATAGGTGCTCTAGATTAGCTGCTTGCATCCGTGGTTCATGGCTGTACATAGGCAGTTTGCTTTTGTTCTCAAACTTTTGCCATCTCTAACTTCAGTGCCAGGAGGATGATCAGCATGAAAGACTTCTCCCAGAAATCTGGTAAAATAAAGAATAAGCAACTAGGCAGCCTTTTTTTTTTTCCCTTTTGTGGTGATCTCCTGCTGTGGAAAAGGTAAAAGTCTTCAGCATCTCCCCTTTTCCTGATTAAGTTGCAGGCAAGAAGCCAAGTGATTAAGGCCTAAATTTGATTAGCCTGTGAAACAGCCCTTTTAGCTTTTGCCTTTGCCACACGTGGTACCTAGTCACTTGATGCGAGATGGCCAAATCCTGTACCTGAGTGTTTGGAGAGGTTTTTGATATGCTGACCTACAACAAAGTCAATAGCTCTTGAAGCCAGTGCCTTAAAGCAGGGGTGTTTTGTAACGCTGTGTGAGATCTGAAGGACTGCTAGTCTTTCACAGTCACCTGGTGTCCCAGTATTTGGCTTCCATAGATAAAATGGTAATGCTCGTAATGTAATTTTTGTGTGATTTGGTTTAATATTCAGCTATTAGTCTGGTGTGGTATTTATGTCAAAACTGTATTCTGAAATGACATATCTGTTTTGTTTTCATTAAAGCCCATTGTTAGATTGCTTTTAGTACTTTGGAGTGTGACACTATTTCCCCTCCTCCAGGTCGTTTGAGTCATTCCCTCAACATGGGGTTTCTTCCATGTTCAGTGTGTTATTGTGCTGTCAGTATCACTTTTTATCAGTATGCACTTTTGTTTACGGCTTAGGAATTTTAATGTAGTTTTTAAATACTTTCTTTTTTCAGAGGAGCTTTTAAATAACTTTGCCCAGCAGATAGGAGCCTGGAGATTCTGCCTCTATTTCCTGTCAAGTACAAGAAATGACTATGTAATGATGTACAGTTTGACTGTGTTTGAGGTAAGCTGTGTACTGTTGCCTGCTTAGTGCATTTTCTGTCTGGTACAGTTTTATATGGCAATCGATTTTATTGAAAATGTTTGTCTAAAATCGCAGCCCTAGTCAGTACGGTGATAAAGGAGGCTTTTATTGCTCTCTCCTAGAGAGGCGGCTTAATGGCAGGCGAAGAGTAGGAGAATATGAATCTTTGTACACAAATTGAAGAATTAATTTCCTGGCATCTCTCAGTACAAATTGCCTTCAGTTTCAGAGGCTGCTTGAGTTTTCTGCACAATGCTTTTAAGAGTATTATTGCTTTTGTATTCTTTTTATGGTCAGAAATATGTGCATGATTACCTGATACTAGCTACTGCAAACTTCAGTGCTAAAAGGGAAGACACCAGCTGCGTTTCTTTTTCTGACATCTCGTAGTTGTGGTTGGTGCTCTTGAACTGCCATCCCACAAGCTTATGTGCTAGTTGTAGAGGTAAGGTCTCTTTTAGAAGACCACATCCCACTGTTCAGCTATTTATAAAAGAGCAAAGTTATGGTTAAAAGCCCACATATTGATTTGTGTATCTACTGGAAGAAACAGAAGTATTCTGTGAACAGCTCTGTTCTGTCAGCTGATTTCGCAGTGACCAGTGCAGTGCCTTTCCCTAAGGATGTTCTGGGGCTTGGTCAATGTCCTGTCTTGCCCTGGTCCGTTTGTGGCCTCTGAGTTGTGTTCCTGGCTGGGCTGACAGTCTGAGCTACACTCCTGAATCCGAGGGGCTTTATACCCTTTGCAGCGGGCCACCTTTTAGATAGAGCAAACAACTCTGTTCTTAAAAGTTGTGTTTTTCTGCTAAATTATCCACGTTGTTGTTGACTTCTTTGCTTAAAATGTTCCCTTTATTTATCTGGAGCTGCATAGGGAGTCTGGAGTCGATCTGCAAACCAAATCTGGTTTGCCTACCTCTCAGAAAGGGGTGATCATGACAAATGTTATGGGAGTTGTTCCCTGGTCTGGGGGTGGCTGTCACCCAGCAGCAGTCTGCAATAATTCAACTGATTTTCAGGAAGAGGAAAGCATGTTTGATTACTGAGCCTCTGCTTCTCGAGTGGGAGGGGTCAGGGGGAGAAGTATTGCTGAAAAAATGACTGTGCCCAGAGCTGAGCAGAACAAAGAAATGACTGTCGAAGCGTAAAGTGAGGGACAGGAGTCCACAGCTCAGCTGAGAGATTAGGATCTCTCCATCGAGGAGCTTGAGTTTCCAAAGTTAACTACTGTAGTGCTGCACACTCGACTGGTCTTCGTAGCCATAGTCTGTTGTGGTCTGCAACGTCATCAGTCTTCAACTGTCTGTGAGTACTGGAAGTCAATAAAAGTGTGTGTAGGATCATTCCCCAAACTTCCCAAGAACGTTGTATTTTCTACAATATCTGGGAAGTTAAAAGTGGATCTGGAATAAAAATCTTCATGGCCCCCTTCCAGGTGAACCATTTTCATTCTTGCTTTTGGAAAAGACATCGTCTTCCCAAACGTATTTCACAGGTGGAGAAAGCTGCTGCTTTCAGGTCAAATGAGTAGGGCAAAACTCAGTGGACATTAAAGCATAAATATTAAAGGTAAAGCATTTTTGAGTTTTACTGGGGCTTCTGAAATGCTCATTCTGGATTTGCATCGAGCAACTCATTTGGTTGGGTTTTTAAGCAATGCTTCTAGATCTTCTCTTCGAAAAAACCCAAAAAGCAACCTCTTTGAGGCACTTAATGTATAAATAGACCTCTGTACCTGTACACTGTGAACTGATAGCTCTGCACAGTATGTCTTTGACCATAAAAAATCTTCCATTTTCTGCAACAAACCACTTGGCAGTATTGCTGTCTTCCGGGTTCTCCACACTATATGCCTGCAGATGGGTCCAGACATTGCCTCGGTAGCAGACCTCCTCCATAAGTTATCCTGAGAGCCGCAGCTCTAATGCTGCAGAGCCCCTGAATGGGATCGTGACGTGGCAGGAAAGCACTTTGCAACTCTTCCACCTTATGGATTTTGTCTGGTTTCAAGTGGACTAAAACCTTTCTGTTAAATGGTGCCCTGTCACAGCAAGGCAGTCGCTCCGACAGTGACCTTCCAGCTGAGCTTCAGGAGACGCAGGGTGGCTTCAGTCATCTAAAACCGAACTTCCTTCCCCTCTTTTTTTTCCTGCTTCAAACAAGGCTATGCTTCCCCCTTTAAAGGGGAAAATCTAGGTGTCCAGGGTTAAAAGGTAGTGGAAATACTTTATATGCATGCCAACTAGTTCTGCTTGACCCAAAATCAATTAAAATGGTAACGTGCTGGCTGCTGTCACTTGTCAGTTGATAGAAATGGTGGTGTATTCCAAGAGATATTGGTAGCAATTTCTGGGGCATGGAAACCCATCTTCTGTGAAACTCTGATGTTGGTGGGCTGCTACAAATCCGATATGCTTGTGGTGGGGGTAGGCCTTCGAGTTTTTGTTAAGAGCTCATCCCTATGTACTGTGTGGCTTGTAAGAGCCAAGCTCAGTGAGTTTTTGTTCAGCAGCTTGAGCCACCACTGCCTTTGGTTGCCCAAGTACTCTGTTAGGTAGCAGAGCTTATTCCAGGTTGGTTAGGGGTGCAGGGTTTCCCCCCCCCGAGCTCTGTTTGTTCCACCTAGCTTAGTTCGCACACACTCACTTCTGCATGTTGTTAAAGATGTCAGGGTTGGTACTGGACTGCTGAGCAGCTGAAGCATCTGAAATACCGGCTCTGCCCAGCTTGAATAAAAGAGAAACATCTTCTGTTTAACTTGGTCTGTTTCTTTTCCAGAACCTAATCAATAAGATGTGGCTTGGGGTCCCGTCTCAAGACAAAATGGAGATCCGCAGCTGCCTGCCCAAGCTCCTTCTAGCTCACCATAAAACTCTGCCTTACTTCATCAGGAACAAACTCTGCAAAGTCATTGTGGATATTGGCCGGCAAGACTGGCCAATGTTCTACCATGACTTTTTCACTAACATCTTGCAGGTAAGCAGTTGCTAAGGGGAATACTTGGTTTCATTCAGGGATGTCATTTTGCTCCAGTGAGTAGTGATTTCCCTTGATGAAAACTAAATAATTACGTTAAAAACTAAGTTGCTTTTTGAATTCCTTTTCCTTTAACTGTGCAAATAACCCCTAGCTTCCTACATGTTACATTTCTTTTTAGTGTTATGAGTTTTTTGACAAAGCAACAAGTATCAACAGCACTTTGAGTTTTAAATACTTAGGAGTGGTTGTTGGAAATGTAGGGCTGTGGGTTTTTATTTAAACAAAAAAGTCAGTAAAACTCCGGGTGCATCACTGGATGATTCTCAGAGGTGAAGCTTCTGAATGTGGCTGTTGATTTTTGACCTGATAGCTAAAGATACCCTGTAATCTTTGGCACCTCCTGATGTAAAGTCACTGATGGAACGTTGTTGGGCTGTTTCAGAGGGTTCTTGCAGGAGGACTGGCGTATGTGTTTGAGGATCCTGGCTGAAACAGTGCCATGAGTTTCAATGTTGGTTGTAATTCTGCATCTTCCCAGCGAAGCCTGAGCCAGGCTACCAGCTCGCTGCTGCTGGAGCCCGACTAGGCTAGTGCAAACCTCCTTTTTTGGTTTGAGTACTTTGTTTCCTGTTCTCTTTAAATTGTTCATAATTGGCTTAAAGAGGCTGAGTGTAAACTAAATGCTGCACAGTCTTTTTCTGCTGGCATAATGACATGATTTGAATGCAGCTATGCCCACAGACAAGCTGCAAGGCAGTTATTTAAAATAATCAAAGTCCCTGAGTGTCAGGAGTTTAAGACAAACGGATCTAGTATTAATTGCAAAATTTAAAAAATGCTGACTTGGCCTACAGAGCTACTAACTGGTGTAATCTCTTTGCAGATAGCTTGCTGTTATATAGTGCAACATGCTGCGATTTTTTTCCCGAATTGTCAGTTTGACAATAAGTACTCTGAGGCAGCTGTCTAGACTTACAGTTTTGCCTTTCATTTCACCTGGATCCACAACAGAATTACTGAACTTCTACTTGCCTTTCTAGCACTTTGGAGGTTATCTTAAGTGATTGCAGAGTCCACTTCGGGTATCTATTTTTCCTTAAGCCTCTCCTTGTGAACTCAGCTTCAGAGGGATATGTTCCCGTAAATGAATTTCTGTTGCAGACACCTTCCAAAAATATTCAGAGAAAGTGGAAGAAAAACGCTAATACTGAACTTCAAGACCTCAAAATAAAGAGTAGCAGCACAGGAGCAGAATGACTTGCTTTTTAGAGTTGCAGGTCATTCCTCTCTCAAGACTTGCTTCTGAGATAATTCAAGGCAACTGTTTGATTCTTTCACGTTAACATGTATCCAAGTGCTCTCTGTAGTCTCTAAAACTTTCACTGAACCGTTGGAGGGGTGGAGAAGAAAAGTAACGTGGACTATTGTATTGTTGCTATGCAAAACCAATAATTTTACGTAGAAAGTGCTACTCCTTTAAGAGGTATGAAATTTAGAGTCATAGAATGGTAAGGGTTGGAAGGGACCTTAAAGATCACCTGGTTCCAACCCCCCCGCCATGGGCAGGGACATCTTCCGCTAGACCATGTTGCTCAGAGCTCCATCCAACCTGGCCTTGAACACTGCCAGAGAGGGGACATCCACAGCTTCTCTGGGCAACCTGTGCCAGTGTTTCAGCATACTCATGGTGAAGAATTTCTTCCTAATATCTCATCTAAGTCTGCCCTCTTTTAGTTTAGAGACATTCCTCCAGGTCCTATCACTACACACCCTTGTGAAAAGTCCTGCTCCATCCTTCCTGTCGGCCCTTTCAGGTACTGGCAGGCTGCTGTAAGGTCACCCTGGAGCCTTCTCTGCTCCAGGCTGAACAGCCCCAACTCCCTTAGCCTGTCGTTATAGGAGAGGAACTCTGGCCCTCTGGTCATCTTCGTGTCCCTCCTCTGGACCTGCTCCAACACATCCATGTCCTTCTTATGTTGGGGGCTCCAGAGCTGGATGCAGGACTCCAGGTGGGGTGTCATGAGAGCGGAGTAAAGGGGCAGAATCCCCTCCCTCGCCCTGCTGGCCACGCTGCTCTGGATGCAGCCCAGGATAAGGTTGGCTTTCTGGGCTGCAAGCGCACATTGCCGGCTCATGTTGAGTTTCTCACCCACCAGTACCCCCAAGTCCTTCTCCTCAGGGCTGCTCTTGAGCCACTCTCTGCCCAGTCTGTACTTGTGCCTGTGCGTGGTATTACTGCGCTCCCTGGTATTGTCAGAAAATATTCTGAGAGATGTTAAGTCTCTTTGCAAGCTATAACAAGTTGTGTATTTTTTTTAGTTTTCTTTTTTCAGCTCCCTGCTCCTGTGCCATCATGCTTGCTTTCTTTCTGAAAGCCAACGTACATGCAGACTAAAAGCTTTTAGATGGGCTTTTTCCCCCACATATTTCGCCAAACTGTGTAGCCTGAGCAGTGTTAACTCAGTGTGTCTCTGGTTTGGTGGGTCAAGGAGATTAGGACCGAGGTCAGCCTGTGTTGGAAAATTTATGACATCAAGGATTACTTGTAGTAATTGTGACTGGCTTTAGGCTTTCTCTTCCGGAGGGAGCAGCGCATAAATTGTGTTGGATGTTTCAGGTCAACAGAGAGCAGCATTGAATTTCAGCTGAAAATAAAACTTTGTCTCACTTGAATGTGTCTTTAATATCCCAGTGGCTAATGAAGGCAAAAATCATTGCTTTCTCTGGTCCTATTCATGCACGTTCTGTCCGTGATGGAAGTCACTCTTTATAGGGTAAATGTGATTTCTAGTTTGAGATGCGATACAGATGCAAGGAGAGGTTGGATCTCTTAGCTGTGTTCTGGTGTCATCCGATATTGGCTGCAGCTCTTCTTATGGGAAGGGGTGGGCTTTTTAATGGGAAACCACTTGGGTAATGGTGCAGGCTCCTGACCTGAGCATGGCTGCAATGGCAGGCCTGTGACAGGGCAAAACCGCTGGTGCTAAGGCAATTCTGAGAAGTGATGATGTCAGCAGAAGGCAGTAAACAGAAGGAACAAACTATTACCGGTAAACGTGCTGGAACAGAGGATGTGTGCAATGACATTAGGAAAGGTCTGTTGAAACATGCAGCGCTGCAAACTGTGGGAACTGCTACTCCCTCCATCTTGAAGCACTTGTAAACTGCTAGTAGTGTTACTAACCCCCTGTTTGTCTGCTGATAGCTCTGCGGAATGTTATCATCATATGTTGTGCTCGTGTGTTTTCCTCTCAGTTAATTCAGTCTCCTGTGACCACTCCTTTGGGACTGATCATGTTGAAAACTACTTCGGAAGAGCTGGCATGTCCGCGGGAAGATCTTAGTGTAGCCCGCAAAGAAGAGCTGCGCAAGCTTCTCCTAGACCAGGTGCAAACAGTGCTTGGGCTCCTCACAGGTACGACTTACTGCACTCGCAGCGTTGAAACAAATCTCCTCCTTCACCATCCCTCAGATGCTAACGAGCTTGCACATTCTGGGTTCAGTGAAGCACTGTGTGGGTGATGTAGTGGCTGCTCCTGTAGTTTGAGCACTCAACTGTACCCTTAGGCATTTGGGTCAGCTTACTGTAAGACAAGCTTGTGTGGCAGAGCAGCTGTATAGAGACGTATGTCCCCCTCTTTACGAAGAGGGATGGAGATTGTGTGTATAAGCGCTAGGTAATTTCTTTGGGCTCACTAAGAGAAGACAATGTTCCTTGTCAAGGCACTAAAGATGTGTTCTACAAAGATCTCCTGCAGTCTCCTGTATGTTTGTTCGATCAATCTGTCTTTTGGCAGGCTGTTCTGAAAAATCTCTCTTTGGCCAGGTATTTTGGAGAGCATCTGGGACAAGCACAGCGTTACTGCTGCCACTCCACCACCATCCCCGACGTCAGGAGACAGTGGTAAGGATGGCTAAAGCTACAAGATGATATTTCCATGTACTTAAACTTGCAATAACAGACATGGCTTCCTTCCTCTTGTAATAACCCTTTCCAAGAGCTGCTCATAGACCGACAGATTTCTGGTTGGAACGACAAACCTTACATGAAGAAGCAGTTTCCTCTGCAGGTTATGCCCCACCAAAAATGCCACCTCATTGAAAAGTGCACGTATAGCTTCTTGTTGTCCTTGGCTGGCCAAAAGCTTGCTGGAGTGTCTGCAAAATGCTCTGATGTCAGTGAGTTGGCATTGTCCTCTATGAACTTCAGCTGTAAGCTGAAATGCAAAAGCTAGAATGGAACAAAACTGAAGCCATTAGGTGGCTAGGACTTTGTGTATAGATATTGTGAAAGTTTGTTTTCTACCAATTTCTGTTAGTCTTGTGTGTGGGTGTTTATCTGATCTAAACTAAATTACATATATATTTCTTAGTTACCTTCAAAATAGAGAATATATTTCTGTGTCCTGGTACTTGGCGCACATTTCACTTACCCTGTTAAGGCTGAATAGGGGTAGAGATACAGGGTCCCCTCAGGCACAATGCTTGTATGGATGACTGCCAGTTTCTCTGGTGCCTTGATGTAACGTGGGTGGTTGTTGCATTCGGCTTGCCCAAGCATTGTCCAGCAGCATGTGGTGTCTTTGCTCCTGCTTCTGGGAAAACAAAGCAAGAAAAAATACCATGATGCAGTGAAATCAATATTTTGTTTCAAGGCTCTGATTTTTGCTCTGTCTGCTTTTAACAAGAAAAAAGAAGGGCTTAGGGTCTGGAAACCTGTAATAACCGGTTATGTGCAGGGAGAAGATGAATCCCTTGTGGATCTGATACTTGTTTCTCCAGGGTCACACTGATGTTGAGTTGTGCTTGGTGCAGTGTGTTCTGTGAGCTACCACAGTTGTATCAGGTACCTTTGTCTCAGCTTTGGGCCCTGAAACAGTTAATTGAGAGCTGCAGATCACTTCCTTGTGGCCAGATTGCACTAGTCAGCTGAAGACAGCTGCCTGTGATAAGCTTTTGTTAATGTTTTGGTTAGTGTTAAAACTTCCACGATGAAGTTTGAGTTGCAGCAAAATTTCAAGTGCTGCTCTCCTGTAGAAGAGCTTAAGACACTTTTGTATTTATATACAGAACATAAACTTAAATGGGAAGAAATATTTCCTTGGGTTTAGGGGAGAGGTGGATTTTGCTGTAGCTAGCAAAGGTCTGGAGAGAAAAAAAAATGATAACAGGAAAAAACAAAGCTTGTAGTATAACTTGGCAAGAATGAACAAGCCGCATGGAGAGGGCGGGAGTGCCGGCTTCACCCACCCTGGCAGCAAGAGCCTCAGTACTTCAAGGTGACGTTGAGTAAGACTGGGGTATTCCACCGTAACAAGCTGGTTTATGTTAGTAGCAAGTGCCTCGGTGGCCAAGAGCGATGCTGCATTGGTACAGAAGAGCTTGACTTTATGGGGGAGCCCGTGTGCGTGCTAGCAGACGCTGGTTAATGCAGGCACATCCGAGGCCGTGCCTGCGGGAGAGGGCACTGTGCGGTGAACAGCAGGTTCCAGAATTATCTTGGGACGAAAAGTTAACACTGCTTTGTTCTGAGGTGCTAGCAACTTAAACTGATACAACCCAGAAAATCTATTTTGTTGTCTTGAATTGTCATAAATAAAAACTAACCAGTGGAACAAATTCTGGGCTGTCAGTGGAAGCCTGTTGGAGGTGTCCTCAGAGTGCCTCGGTGAGTTGCTGGGTGGTGCTTATGCTGAGGCAGCTTTTCGTCCACCTGTGCCATCCCCTCATGGTGACTTTAGATCATATGTCTCAAAGTGCAAGTGTGCTGTGTTTCTGTGCCAGGTCTTTCCTTGCTCCCCTTCCAGGGAAAACAAACCAACCAACTCCTTACACAGCGTATTTTCAAGATAATTGCCAGTAATGAACACAACACTGACAGTTGCTTTAGAAGTTCAGGCTTAATTTCATTGGGTCCTGCCTGTGCAAAGTTGTTTATTTGAAACTTTCTCTTTTTTTTTTCTATGCTCTGCCTTAACTACTCTCTCTATGCTAAAACTGGTTGTGCTTCAAGTTCTGGAAGTCCAAAAGGAAGAGCACTGAGTGCTACTCTCTTGCCCACTGCTTGCTTACTTTCTGTATTTTGTGACGGACTCTTTCTTTATTAACTGAATGTCCCTTCGGTCACTGTTTGGTGATCCGATCGGTCAGAGGATTCACAGAGTGGAGTAAGAGCACTGATGGGGTTGCTGACATGGAGAACCTGTGGGGCTGAAAGCTGGACACGCAAGACAGTAGCAGCAAGTGGTGGTCGTGGTGTTGCACGTCTCCTGCTCTGTATTTGCAGGCAGAGGTGAATGTGTGATTGGATGGTGAACTATGGGACAAACAGGAGTTTGGTGAAACTCTGCCATTAAATTTGACACTGGAGATGTTAATTGTCGTTCTGTCCTTAAGGTTTGTGAAATCTCTGAACTGACCCAATCTTTTTACCCATGTAGTGTTATATTTGAGTCTTATTCATGCAGCAAAGAATTCCTGTTTACTGGTAACACTTAAACTTTTTTTGTTGCTTAGATGAGGCCACCACCTTCTTCTCTTTACATTCAGGTGAAATGAAAGGTGTTCCAGAAGGCAAAATAAGCTTCAGAGTCCCTATAAATGTTTAATATCTTCCATCAGAGCCAAAATCTCTTTAGGAACTTGGAAAGTCTGTGCTTCCTTTTTTTGCACAAGGAAGCAGAGTGAAATGGTTACTTGCGAGTCATGCGTAGTTTTTAAATAGCTCTTGAAGACAATGCTAAGCTCATTTCTCCTAGCACTTTGGCAAAGCAACTCTCATAATGCCCTATGTTGGGAAACATTTGAGTTATTGCATCAGTGTGGAATTTACTCAGCAGTAATCTCTCAGCCTCCAAATGTTGTCTTTGCATGATTTATAGCTCTTTACTTGATGAATCCCTTCCTTAGGCATATTCACTCACGTATGGTAAACAAATGAGTAATGTAAATGTTTGCTGATGCTTACTTCTGCAGAACTAGCCTGATCCCAGCCCCTCCCCAGGAGTTTTCTCCTTGTGCATGAAAGCAGTTGATCCTGTAAATTTATCGCTTGTTTGCAAAGAACCCAAAATTCCTTAAACTCTGAGATTCAGTAATTTAACTCGGTGCAAAGCACTCAGACCAACTGCTGTGAATTACAGAGACCTGATTTACAGTTTCTGGTGTTGATGGATTAAAAGATGAGAACCTTTGATACTCATTGATTTTTGTGGAGTTTGCTGGACTGGCGATTTGGAAGAAGCGTGTCTGCTTCTGTGAAAGCGCAATGCAAGCAGCTCTTGCACGATAGTATATGTATCATGAATGTTACCATGGGGGCTGTTCTAATACGAAGACTAAGTGCAGGGTTCTCCCATTCAGCTGAAGTAGCATGATGCCTTAAATTTCTGGAGCGAAGGAGAAAGAAATAACGATAAGGGTATGGCAAGGAGTTATGAATTTAGTGATGTAAGGCATCAGTCTGGCTGAAAAATGGCGATTTAAGAGGAATCTGTTAACCATATATGCTTTTGAGTACTTTGAAAATAGCTCAGCAAATCATTTCTGTTATTTTCATACTGCTAGTGTCTTGGGTCATTTCACTTTCATAAAGAAAAAAAAAAAGAAAAAACACAACTACTCAGGTTTTCTGGGGAGGACTCTAAATTCTGTAAAACAGCAAGTGCCTGTGGATTTCTAAAGGTGAAGAGATTATTTGTACTTAAGGAAGAGAAGTGTATTGAGTAACCTGGGGAAGGTGAATAGGTTTTCAGCATGTGGTCTGTGGAAGCCTGCGAGTTAGTGGGCAGCTTCTGTGGGAAGGGTAGCCTAGCTGGTGGCGTCTGCTTGGGTTTCCATAAAGCTTTCAAGAAGGCTTCTCGCTAAAAGCTTTTGAGAAAGCGAAGCCATCAGGGATAAGGGGAGTCTCTGCATTGCTGAAAAATAGATTAGAAGGTAGGAGGTAACAGATAAGTGGAAATGGCCCCTTCTTGGCGTGAGGGGGGAGGTCACCTGGGGGATACTGCTTGGGACTCTGCTCACGGACATACTTGCTAGAGACCTGGGAAAAGGGCTCAGTAGAGAGTCAAGGAGGCTTGCCGGCAATGCCAAGACGGTGAGAATAGTGGAAAGGAGGTGTGACTAAAGACTTGGAGGAAGATCTTGCATGTCTCTGGGCAAATGGGAGGTGAAACGCAATGCAGACAAGTATAACCTGCACTTGGGCAGGCAGAGCAATACTCATCTGATGCCAAATTATGGGCTCCAAAGTCGCCTTCAGGATGCAGGATCAACTTCTGAGTGTTAGGCCAGATCATGCTATAAAAAATTGGACTGGTTGTAGTCAGAACCAGGTAACTGCTGTGGTGCTGTATGGAATTAAGGTTCATGTGCACTTGAATAGTGGCTGCGGTTCCGGTCTTTCTGCATCAAGTAGAAATGAAAGCTTTGTAGAAAGGTAGTAAAGATAATGGAGGGTATTGAATGGCTTCCATGTAAGTAACAAGAAAAGTAGTACTCTTCATTCTCTCGAAGAAATTGAGAGCGAGGAGCTGCAATAGAAAGCTATTGAGTGACATGCAGAAGGTGAATGGAAAGAGATTCTTTTCCCTGTTTGGGTACAGGAGGTAGGAAGTGAAACTAGCAGCTGACAGGCCCCACACCATCTTTACACAACATATAGTTAAGCTGTGGAACTCTGCCACAGGCTGTTCCAAGTATTAAGTTTAGCCTTTTTTAAGGCTTTGGTTGGAGACTGGATAAATTCATGGAAGATGAATCCTGAGGCTGTGCAGAATTCCTTGAACCCCACCTGGCTCAGGAAGCCTTTGTAATATGAGTGATGGGAAGCTGAGGAGTGTGATCTGTGCCCACTGTGGGCTTTTGGTCACTGGGAAAAGGTACCGTACTTCCTACAGTCTGACTCAGTACATCTGCTTTTACGTCATCCACAAGCTGTCCTATGCACGCAGAAGCAGCTCTGCCAATGTTCATCATAACGTGCCTGTGCCAGCGGACTGGTGCAAGCTTACATCAAGGATGGTCAGCCTCATGGGGAGTGAATTGTATAATAAATTTGTAAAATACACCCCTTGGCATTGCTGTTGTCATCTGAATGAAATTCAGAAAGTTCCAAGATACAAAAGTCGTCAGTTCACCTCGGATAAATCTTTGTACGCGAACTTGCTGAGGGCCAGAGGCTCTGGCAGCTTTGCTTTATAGCTGGGGCTGGCAGCTGCAGCATTTGAAGGTAATCGCCCCGATTTCTGATGCCAGTGTGTGCTTTGTTTCTTAGGTGACCTGTTAAGTAGCCTGTTGCAGAGTCCCAGTGTGGCCAAATTACTGAACCAGCCAATCCCCATCCTGGATACAGAAAGTGAATATATATGTGCCCTGGCACTGGAGTGCCTGGCACACCTCTTCAGCTGGATCCCCTTGTCTACTAGCATCACCCCGTCCCTCCTCACCACCATTTTCCACTTTGCTCGCTTTGGCTGCGACACCCGCATTCGGAAGATGTCTTCTGTCAACGGCAGCAGCCAGAACTCAGTGTTGGGACAGGAGCGTGGCCGACTTGGCATCTTGGCTATGTCTTGCATCAATGAACTGATGTCTAAGAACTGCGTGCCTATGGAGTTTGAAGAGTATTTGCTGCGGATGTTCCAGCAGACTTTCTACCTCCTGCAGAAGATTACCAAGGAGAACAATGCCCATATGGTGAAGAGCCGGCTAGAGGAACTGGATGAAAGGTAAGAGCAATCGAACAGCTGAGTAGCTGTGCTAGGGCCTCTTGCTTTCTAAAGGACTGTCTTTATTATTTTGCGGTCATGCATGGTGTGTCTAATCGCCTTTTTTTCAGAGTACTGTGCTGGGGGAGACAGGCAGAAAGGTAGGTGCCCGCAGGTAAGGTTCTGGTAAGGGGCTGAGTTTGCTAAGGGACCGTGGTGGCACAGGTTTGTATTCTTTCCTGTCCTCTTCCTCCCCTTTCCCCTGTTCGTTACTGTCTGACTGCAGGTCTGAGGTGGCACAAGAGCTGAACCTGCCCTTCATTCAGTTGTAACAGAAAACAGAAGAGGCTCAGTGAGGTAAAGGCATTGCAGTATTCCCTTTCCTGGTCGGTATCTGCCTTCTCTGCTTAAACTCAAACATACAAAGAGTGGGTAGATATTCTGTGAGTCATGACTTGAAAGAAATAGAAGTAGTTTCCTACCCTTCATTGAGTTGTGACGGTTTCTGATTGCTTTTTCTTATTTTTACCTTTTTTTTATTTTTAAACAACACCAAAAGACAGCTGGGGGAACTGCATTCGCAGCAGCGGTGAGTGGCTCCACCGCAGAGGCTGTCAGGCGTGCTTGGCTGGTGGCAGTGGGGGAGTGGCAGCGCCTTGGGAGGCTGCGTATTGCCGTTGTCCACAACGTCGCTGCCATCCTTCTTGCTGAAAACAGCTCGACTCTTTTGTATCGGATATCCCTCCTTGTAGGAGAGGAAGTGAGGCTTTTCTCACTGTCGCGTTGAGTGGCTGAATCCGTGTGTTGGCAGGGTGGTGGAAGAGGTGACAGCTTGCTGCTGGCTCGCGGCGTGGGCCCGCTGTGCGAGTGTGTGCCATGGCAAGGCGGGCAGGCTGGTGCTAATGTCGGCAAATAGGCGCTTAGTGCCTTGCTACAGATACTGGATGATGAAATCAATTTCTGGTGCTGCTGTATAAAATATTTCTATTCCCAGATGGCTATCAGGAAGGCTTTTGAGCTTTTGGGTTTTTTGTTGTTGTTCTTTGATGCCACGTGGGAGAAAAAACAAATTTAGGAAAAAAAAACTATGGGTCCGTTTGTAGAGACAATGGGCAGGTTTCTCCGTAAAATTCCCTTTTTCCATATCTTTAGGTAAACATGTAATTTTGGGATAGTAGATCTCGATCAATTGTGACTTCTGTTTAACAGTGAATTCTACTTGCTCGTTTTTGACCAACTCGCTCCGACTTCAGTATCACTCACTTCCTAAAAATAAGACGTGTTCTAGTACGGTAGAGATCTGTCACCGTTTCAGACAAGATATGTGCACAGAGAGCCAGGGGTTACGCTCTGGATTTCAGAAAAGCTCTCCTGGAAACCCATAACCCCTTGTTTAACTTTGTTCTGGCTTCTACAGAAAACATCAGCAAGCAGCCTTCCCTGGCGAGGCTGTGGAGGGTCTGTAGTCATGTTGGCCTCCACAGAGACGGTGTTGCCATAGCCTTATGTTCCGCTCTTTAGGCATGTTACCCACAGAGACTGATGGTGTCTGTGATTGTGAGACCCCCTCTTATTCCTTGCTAAGGTCTGAAATAGGGATGTAACTAGGATTTTCTGGAGACTGCAGAGATCTAGCTGGCTTCTGGAGGAGTGGAGCTTTCTGAGCTGACTCTGTCCTCTCCATGGAAAAGGATGTCAGGATTTTCCTTTTGTCAAGTAACGGCATAGCTATACTTTTATGTCCAAAACTAAAGAACTTGCCACATGAAGTGTCATCCTAGCTTGGACTAACAAAATCCTAAGCAAAATTGGCACTGAAGAAACTATCTTCTGCAGATTGCCATCTTCGCAACCTGATCGCCCTGGGGTTGTCCTTTCCCCTCCTCTGGTGGTGCTGGTTATTTTTTGTTCTGTTACAAAGCTGGAGTGGTTTGGAATGGTTGGTGGTCCAGAAGGAGTAAGCTTAAACTGTCTTTTGCTTTATTTGTGTTTGGCTTTAGCTTGAAGATCCCAAAATGTGAGGTATGGCTAGTAAGGACACAAGCAACAGCGCGGTGGTTGCTGGAGGGGTTTTGGGACTGGCAGAGCTAGGGGCCAAGCAAGAATTTCACTTGTCTCAGATCAGAGCCTCTTTAGAAAAGAAAAATGAAAAAAATGGAAGGCAGTGTTTGGGTCTGGACCCTATATTTTTTTGCTAGCTGTACTTTTCAAGTGTTTGGTCACTGATCAGATGTTTTTAGTGATGACTTGCAAAGTAGGCAGTGCCAGGTAAAAAGGAAATGTAATCTTTTTGCATATTCAAAGCATTGTGTGGTTTTTGTAGGCTTGTAATAACTAACAGTGCTGCAGCTCTTTCTTAGCTGGCAATGCTTCTGGTCTGGAGTTAGTTCTCATTAGAAAGCGTGTGGGGTTTCCTTCCTCTCCACCCCCAAAAAAATCAAGAGTTTGCAGAGGGGGAGAGCAAGGCAGCGTGGTAAAACCAGACTGTTGAAGCATGTCAAACTTTGCCAAGCCTAACTTCTTCTTTAAAAGAAAAACGTGAAGTGCTTTTACACTTCAGAGCTCTTGCCATATGGGAAGGATGGGCTTCTCTGCACACATGCACCCCCCCACACACCTTGTCACTGGGTTGCCGGAGCTCTTGCTGGTTGTGTGTGATGTTGGAGTGTAAATCCTGTATACTGATGGAATATTTAACACTATTCTGTATAGGTAGATATGAAGATGATTTCTAACCTCGATGAAGCTCACGGTGCATAGGGCGTGATCTTATTCCACAATAAAAGCTTACTCCTCCATGGTCTCTGTAATTTTTTCTCCAGTCACATACTCAAGAACCCACCAGTGCTTGCACCGAGGTCGTGCTCTTGCTGGACTCCCTGAAATCTTGGTAGCAGGCTCCTTTTTGGATCTTCGCTTTGTACAGTCCCAAGCATTGAGTGGTCCCATGCTTTGGAGGAAGATTTGTCTTCATAGTCGATTTCAGTCACAAAAGCCTGGGCTCAGTTCAGAACTCTTTAGATAGTTGATCTGCACTGCAGAAGAAACCGTCCTTTCCAGCTCTCAACTGGCTCTCCCGCTACCCCGTGTACAGCTTTAACATGTGTATTGCTAACTCCTACATTAACTTCTTGCTTCCAGCTGAATTCCTCAGTGGTACAGTTTATTTCACTAATCCTATCTGCATCAGTAAGATGACCCTTGTTATTGTTATACTTATTTCTCTAGGGTGGGCGGGATCGTGCATATTTGCAGGCCTGATTGAACTTGGTTATATTTATCTGAATATTAAAGTTGCTTTTGACTAGACTGTCTTTTCTGCTGTTTCAGGTATTAATGGAATGAAGGGTTGCCCGTCCTGTAGGTAATTGTTGCAGGGCTTTTGATTTTAATTGTTCTGCTGGCTGTTAATTGTAACGTTCTTTTTAATGAAAGGATTTTGAGTGAATTTTATCACTGTTTAAATGAAATTGCTTTCCCTTGTGGCATCCTTCGTGTTTTCTCAGTCGTGTTTTCTTCTCTCCCTTGTAGCTACATTGAGAAGTTTACGGACTTTCTCCGTCTCTTTGTGAGCGTCCACCTGCGAAGAATTGAATCCTACTCCCAGTTCCCAGTGGTTGAATTTCTGGCACTGTTGTTCAAATACACTTTTCATCAGGTACAGCCTGCAACGTTATTTTTTTCCTCTGTTCTCTCTGTTCTGTTGTCTCGAACAGCAGGGGTAGCTTGTTCTCCCCAGTGAAGTGGATACCTAAAGTCAGCCCAGAAAAAAGCAATTATCCTGTCTTGCTGGCTCTTCCCTGGTAGTGCTGGGGACCTGGAAATGTCTTAATGTGCTCTTGGATTTAGTTGGGGACAGCGGTCACATGTAGTTACCTTGCAAGAACAACTGCTCTGGTGTCTAACTTTGCTTCTGCTTTTATTTTGTTGCTAGTGCTTGGAACGGACGATGTTGTCTGGAAAAATTTCTCTAGCTTGCTTGGTTTCTGTTTTTTCTCCTGAGTTTCCTGCTTTTACTGTATCTGAGGCTTTCCTTGTAACGTTTAGGTTCAGTATTTAAAAAAAACCCAACCCTGTGGCTTTTGGTACGTGTTGCCTTGCTGTAGAAGCTGTCACAATGCAGCTCAGCCCTATTTACCACCATAGGTGAAGAATGGCAAGGAAGCAGATTTATAAAATGCAAGAAGTAGATGCAGCAAGCCATGGGGTGTGTTAATACTGAGACCACCCTTGCAATTGCTGGCTTCCCACCCTTGTGGAAAAGCTCTTGCTCACCTTTTGACAGCTATGAATTGCTCCAGTGACTGCCTAGAAATTTTTCAATAACGCAAGAAATTCTTCCCATAGGTGGAAGTGCGTGCTAACTTATATTGTCATTGTGTGAAATCAATCTTGCTATCGCTCATGATATTCATTGTGAATTTTGGTGTATTGCAGCCTAGCCATGAAGGTTACTTTTCCTGCTTAGACATCTGGACGCTCTTCTTGGACTACCTGACTAGCAAAATTAAAAGTCGTCTGGCAGACAAAGAAGCAGTACTCAACAGGTAAGCAGTGGAGAAGCTGTCAGGGTGTGACAGCTGCAGAGACTTCATGGCCACCATGGACGGACTGTGAAAAACAAGCTGTTTACTCCGAGTTCACATGTGGTTGAGTCCTTTCTGTTTCTAAAGTAGAGTACAAGTAGTGTAAACTTAAGTGTTTCATGCACATTCATTCAAAAGAATTCAAATGGAGCAAACTAGGGCAAAAAAGTGTCATTTATGTTGTGTGTGAATCTAGCAGTCAGAGGAATAAAGCTTTGCAGTCTGAAATAGAGCTGTAACACACTTTAGTGAATTGTGGAGGACATTTCAGCACATACTAGAGGAGGACACCGCAGAGTAACTTGCCTAGTAAGTGTTCACACAGCTCATACAACTAATTAATGAATTAGGACATTTTTTATTTAATTAGGATTTTAAAATTCCTGTTTAAATGAAGGATGTATTTCTGAGAAATAGTGGTGAAGCTCTGTTTGGAAGTTAAAAGTTCCACTTGCTTACCTCTGATGCTGGTTGTGTGTATCAGTTGCAACAGTGGCTGGCAGCTCTTCCTTCGTAGGTGCTGGCTCTTGACACGGGTGGCTCTCCTTTGATAAAAGTCTCTTTGCTGCATTTTGAAAATCTGGTGAATATATTGGTATCTTGAGGCTTGTGCCATATTACGTTCCACTAAGCGCAGAAGGAAGCTGCTTTCCTTAGACCACACTAAATATAAGTGGTTGGTTTTTGAAAGACAGCCTGGCATCGTAACCGCAAAGAACAGATGTGTAACTAGCTTACACCAGACAGCACTCTTCCTTTCAGCTTGGGAACTGTGGGATTTTTCATTTCTCAAGCAGTAGGTGTTTGCATCTGACCTTTGTTAGAATTTGTTCCTTATTTGCTGCTCTGCCTAATGCTGTTGAACTCTGCCTTGGCGTTCTGCTCTTTCTTCATCTGGCTGATGTGTGTGTAACGTGTGTGGTCTTCTGTCAAATAGTTTGTTATGGGGAAAATTGAAGCAAACAATAACTGTCTCAATTGCAGATGTGTCAGACTATAAACAAACAACCAAAAAAATCATGTAAGGGCTTGAAGCTTGTACTGTTTTGGCAGAACTACTTGTCGTTGGTGACAGCTTCTATAGCTACAACTTCCTGCGTGCTCTTGGATCTGTAAACACTGCAGCTTGACAGTCTGGGAGGGGTTGCGCCACAACAGCCCAGATGAAGTTTCCTGTTCTGTGGTTTAGAAACTTTGCATGTTGTACACAGTACAACTTTTACTACAGGATAAATTGCCAAAATGCAGAGTTGTGTCATGTGAAAACGGAAAAGATGGTACTTCGGCCACCTTGCACAGACAGCTTTCAGCTGCTGAGCTGGTGACACAGCTGACTGGTCTGACACTTGGATTGCATCACGCTCTGCATCTTTGTTGGTGTATGCTAATGCCTAATTTTCCAGCCTGGTCTAACCTAGGAAAGAGCATGACTTCTTGCATCGGACCCCAGCTGTTTTGAGAGGAGGTTTTTAAAACAAACTGTCAAACCAAACCGCCTTGGAAATCCCAGATTTTGGTGTTGTGTCACCAGGAATGATGGCATGCTCCGGTGGCTCTGGGCTGATTTTGCAACTTGGCGTTATTCTTAGGTGTTCAATGAGGAGGATGGTCTTCTGTGCTCTGTAGCAGCTTCGTAGCTCCGAGAGGCGAAAAGATACTTTTCAGTGACATGCCTTTAGTGTTACAGTACAAGTAGAAGTGCTGGCTTTGTTTTGGAGGACAAGGGCCTGAATTATTTGGCCACCAGTGTAAGGAAAGAGGATAGCAGAACAAATAGCCTCAGGAGCGGTCCCCTTTTGAAGTAGGCAGGAATAACTGCACCATTGCATCTGTTCGTCATTCCCTGCCCAAAAAGCAGAGCATCAGACAAGCTGCTGAGGAGCAGTTTAGCAACAAGGAGCTCTTGGTGCCTCCTGTTCTTGTACATCTGCTGTTATTCCTGGCAAGCCACTCCTGCCTTTCCCGTTTTGAACTCTTGGGCTGCTTCTGTTGCTAACAGTTCTCCCTTTCCCTTTCAGAGGTAGAGGGATATCAGATATTACTATGGTTTTTCCCTGCAGGTAGCTTATGACCCAAAGCAACATGACACTCATAATCCCAGGATCTGCTTGGTGTTTCCTCAGCAAACCTGTGAAGCTGTGCTGCAGGCTCTTTGCAGCAGCTTGCTCTAAACTGTCATCTGTTTTACCTGTCTCCTTCGCTGGAAGGACTGGGGGTGCAGCAGTCTCTGCAGAACTGTTTTGTCAGACTCTTGCTCTGTTTTCTGCGTGGTCGTAGGTACGAAGACGCGTTGGTTCTGTTGCTGACAGAGGTGTTGAATCGGATCCAGTTCAGGTATAACCAGGCACAGCTGGAGGAGCTGGATGACGAGACACTGGATGATGATGTAAGGAGCAGAGTTGAACAAGGACAGCTGCAGGTCCAGATATTAACTCTTGAACTGGTAACACCTAGATTGTCTTTCCCAGAGCTTGTACAGGCTAGACAACTGCTTCCTCACTCCATTCTGCGCGGGGTTTGAGGTTTAAAGCAGCGTGAAATGCTATTAACAAAAATGTGTTTAAAGTCACACTGAAAGGATATGACCTTTGTTTTTAACTTTGTTCGGGGCGGGGGGGGGTGTGGAATATAGATACTTATGATTATCAGAGGCATTAGGTGTCCATGTCTGGTTGCTTTGGAATTTAGATGCTGAAATATCTCTGAGACAAAAGCTTTAAGCTGTCTGTATTGTTGGTGTTTTTGTTTAAGCTTCTATTTCCGAAGTCGGTATTGGTAAACATAATCGCGCTGCTGATAAATGTAAAAGTGGAGTAGATGGCCGAAATGGATGAGGAAGGGCAGGTTTTTCTGCATAACCGGTGCTTGCCTTCTGAGCAGCAGCTGTGCTTTAGGAGCTCGTGCTTTCTTGCTCCAGGGAAACATGCTTGCACACACAAAGCATGAGTTGGTAGAATTACTCTCTGTCAGATGTCTAGCAGCATATGAGAATTGTAAGAGCAGTAGCTCTTCAGTATCCATGTGCCTGCAAAAGCCAGGCTTTGGAAAGAAGCTAGCTAGTCCCAAGCGTCAATTAAAACCTCTTAGTCTACAAAAAGCCATCTGTTTCCCTCTGGAAGTGCTGTGCTTACCTTGGTGTTTCTTCCCATAGCAGCAGACCGAGTGGCAGCGGTACTTGCGCCAGAGCTTGGAAGTGGTTGCGAAAGTCATGGAGCTCTTGCCAACTCATGCCTTCTCCACACTAGTAAGTTGTTATCCAGACCAAAAGCACAATGTGAAATGAGCACCAACTGCTGGAGTTTGGTATAAGCTGTTTGACAGAGGCCAAAGCGCCAAACAGGTAGGGAGATTTGGGTTTGGATGCAAAAAGTTGGCAAGGAGGAGACCAGAAATAGAAGGAAAAAGCTTGGGTTTTGGCTTTGTCAGTTTTCTTGGTGTGTATTAAAGAGGGTACTTCAGTGAGCATCTGAGTCCTACTTGCTGGACACTAAGTTCTTTAGAAGTTCCCGCCTTTCAAAGTGTAAATATTTGGCAGCAATCCTTCATTGCTGTTTATCTTGGCCTTCTGTTAGGAGGCAGCGCTGTGAATTGGGCAGATGAGTGTCACTAGCAGGGTTTTAAGGAGAGTGAAAGCTTTGTTTAAATGAAAGGGTGGATACAGATGCTGAAAAGAGCGCCTTGGACAGCTGGTAATTTTATCTGATAAACAGAGAAGTGCTTCTCTCCAGCTAGTGCCACTGCTGTTGCTAGAATCAGTGCTGTAAAAGTTGCTTGGGTTTGTAGTGCTAATGTTTTTTTTTGAGGAGGAGATCCTGAGGCTGTAAGCCAGTGGAGCCCAAAATTCAGAGCAGTTGGTGCCTTTTCTTTGGGTGAGAAGTGCTAGTATAGCAGTGGGATCTCAAAGCAAGTCTGTTAATCTTGCTGGAGATACTGCATACCTTGGGACCATATTCCCAAGAAGCAGAGAAAATTGAGCTGCTGCAGAGACAGAAGATACCTGACCTGCTTTTTTGATTGATATTTTTATTTATTTTATTGATAGGACAAGGGGTAATGGTTTAAAACTAAAAAAAGGGTAGATTCAGACTAGATATAAGGAGATATTTTTTACGAGGGTGGTGAAACACTGCAGTGGGTTGCTCAGAGAGGTGATTGATGCCCCATACCTGTTAACATTCCAGGCCAGGTTGGACAGGGCTCTGAGCAATCTGAACTGGTTGAAGATGGCTCTGCTTGCTGCAGGGGGGGTGGGCTAGATGGCCTTTGAAGGTCCCTTCCAACCCAAGGCATTCTATGATTGTATTTAAAAAACGTTATGGCTGAACTAAGTGCTAAAGCATATGACTCAAAACCCTGAAGTAGTGAACAAAACAGTCTTTACACAAAAGTAGAAGTTCCTCTGCAGAGTGATGACATGGCGTGAGTCAGCAAGAGGCACGCAAACGCAGCAGCTGTTTCAGTGAGCGCGGTGAGCATATGGGTCATATGGTGAAGAGCGTGTGGCTTCCTTAAAGTAACACATTAACATGAGGAAGACTATCTGTTTTTTTTAAATAGTTCTCCTCCTGCAGTTATACGAAGGCGTTCAACTGTTAATCAGGCGCAGCCTGTTAGAAACTTGACAGCGAGTACTTTCCTTGAGCCCTGTGTTGGTCCGTTTTTGTATGCTGGATAATCTGGGAGGTGCTCCAGCAGTTTCGCGTGCTGTTCACAGCAGTCTGCAGTGCTGTTGAATGCAGTGGCTGGTCTGTCAGTAGCAAATAATGAAAACAATGTACAGTAGCTGCCATGACTCTGTCCCATGCTGGAAAATGAAAGGCTGCATTCCGCATGCTGGTGTTCTGGGTGCAGCCTGCAGCTTGCCGGCAGAGTGCTGCAGTACTTCCCTTCTGTACTCTGTTGGAGGCACCCAGCTCAGCTTCTTTGGTTGAGGAATCTTTTTGATAGCTGCACTTTGAGAAGCTGATGCTTACGGGTGAGGTGGATGCAGCACAGGCTTCCTGCGCTACAGGCTCTGCCTTTCTCCTGCGCGGTTTGCTCTGGGTTATACACCCATCTGCGTATTCGTACTGGTGGCATGCTGTGCCATCACTGATACTTGACAGACCATTATCTTGTTAGGCTGATTGCTGGTATTTGTGGGAAAAGAACTACCACAGAGAAGTGCCTTCAGGGTGGTGATCTTTATTGTTTTCATGACAGCTGTCAAGACATGAGAAGCTATGGCACACAGGATCAGCCCAGAACTTAGCAACTTGCCTGTTCTCCAAATCTCTCTTTGAAGGCACTAGAGAGAAATAAGAGAGCTGTGCTCTGAGTAATTAGTAGTTGGGTATTAACTGTCTGACAAGCCCCAAATTCATGCTTATTTCTTGTCTCTTCTAGTTTCCAGTTCTACAGGATAACTTGGAAGTGTATCTGGGACTCCAGCAGTTTGTGGTCACTTCAGGGACAGGTAATAACCGCCAGCCAGCACTGCAGTCCTCACTGTTTGAGTAGCTAGTAAAAAAAGAAAAGCTCCACTACTCTAGATTGCAAAAACATTCTACTCTAGGCCTGCTTTGGTGTTGCTTCTTCCATATTCCATTGAGGAGCTCAACAGATATATGTTGCCCAATGGCTCAGTAGGCAAACTGCCATAGCAGACAAAAATCTAATAATGTGATTTATTTTTTTTGTTGGTGTGATTCTTCCCTTGTTCTGGTACTTGAAGATACCATATGTGTTAAGAACAGGTATGCAGCATCAAATACTACAGTAACATGCATGGAGAATGGTTACTTTTTTTCTCACACTGAAACTTATTTCAAGAAAGATTGCGCTCCTGTTTGCTTTGGACTTAAGTCTGGTGCGAAGTTGTCCACCATGGGAGCATTTTTATTTAGGCTTCAATTAAAACAATTACGAGTGGATGAGAAGATGAAGTATTTAGGACATAGTAGTAGTTTCTGAAGACTTACCTAGCTGGTGTTTCAGGAGCTTTCATGTCTAAAGTAGTTTACAAAGATACCAGTACTCTCAACTGAATAAAAAGCATAAGCTTTTTTGTTGCTCCTTCCTGAGAAACAAGGAAAGTAGTAATAGTGAGATCTGTATGAGAGAAGATTGTAGCTAAGGTTATACTTAAGCTGTCTGGTATGACCAGTAAAGGAATCTGTTACATCTTCAATACTGCTATACATGGCAGAATGCCGACTGGTGTATAGACAGTTCAGGAAAAAATAATTCCAATTTTGGGATCACTTCAGGCCTAGGATAAGCAATGTAAAGGGTTTTAATGCTGTAGCAACAGTCCATGTTGGAAGCTGTCATGTGGACGGGCTGTTTAGCTGGTGGGTCAGAAGTAGCTCAATGCAACTTGGGCTTCAGAACTGGATGATAGTGTGCTGGTGCCAATGGTACAAAATGGCAAGCTAGTTGACGATAACTCAATCCAAGATTTAGTATAGGCAGTGGAAAGAAAAACAGATTTTTCTTTGAAATGTTGCATTACAGAACATATTTGCTTTTTTAGTAAAAGATCTGGAGACCAGGTATACCCAACCGAGCGGTGTGGCAATTGCACAGGTAATAAGGCTGGCAAATCTAGTTATCGGTATATTTCTTGTATCTGAGAAATATGAAAGTAAATAACCACACTTCACATCAAAAGCAAATACACTCTTGTTCCAAATATGCTTCTGCTGCTGGAACCCTGCTTGCACTGTAGCCAGCAGAGGGAGTAGCGACCTTCTCCACAGAGCTGGGATGGCTGTTCGGGGCCAGCGGATAACCAGAAAGGTTGCTGTTTATATAGGTATCAGTACCGAACAGAAGGAAATAAATGAGTAAAAGGTTGAAATAGTCGGTAACATCTGTTTCAGCCTTGAAAGAGGAATTTGAAGTGTGGCGGTCAGAACAGTTGAACTTGTCTTACTCAGTTTGAGTATTTCAGTCACTGGGACAGTGCTCCGATTTGAACTGTGCCCCACTGCTGAGCTAATTTAAGAAGAATGCTTGTAATGTAATTAGAATAAACTTTGCATTTCCTGTAGCTTTGTAATTAGGTTTCCTGTCCCAAAGAGCTGTATTTATTAGTTACAAAATTACGTGGCTTTTCTTGCACAAGGTTTTTAAAGTCTGAGTTTTCAGACTACTAGGCTTTTAGTCAGTGGCTGTTGGCACAAGTGATTAGTGACACTTTGGTCTCTTGGCTTCGTTGCTAATGAACCACAATGTCATTTCAGGTCACAGGCTGAACATCACTGCGGAGAACGATTGCCGCCGGTTGCACTGCTCCTTGAGGGACCTGAGCTCCTTGCTGCAGGCCGTTGGCCGTTTAGCAGAATACTTCATAGGGGATGTGTTTGCTGCCAGGTTCAATGATGCTCTTACAGTGGTGGAGAGGTAAGTGGGGGGGCAGTGTGCTGGGACAAGGAGCAATTGTCACCCCTGCAGTGAGTGTGAAAACCAAGGTTTCTTTCTGCCTCCCCTTGTTAGGATTAAATTGAGATATGAAGAACTCAATGGCCAGACCTTAATTGTTACATTCATCAGTGCTAAGCTTCCCAGATGGCTTTCTAAATCTTTAACCAAAGAAATAACTAATAGGAGAGATTAAATAAAATCAGTCACTTTAAAAGACTGAGGTACTTATTTTCCAGCATCTGCGTTTGTGATGCAAGGAAATGTCATGTAGAGTCTGATTACTTCAGAGTTGTAGCTGTCAAAGCTAAATCACCACAATCTCTTTTCTTAAATGAAAAGCTGGGTAAAAACTGAAAGGCAAATGTCATTTGATTCTTCCCGTCCAAGAAACTTAATCAGCCCGTAGTTGCAAATTACAGGATTTCAGGGCTTTATACTGCTGCTTCGGTTATGTTTTTTCATTTCCACGCAGGAACACCGTACTTGTTCCCTCTTATCACAAACAGTGAAATAGGCTCTGAATTATTTTCAACTAAATGGTCTAAATCTTGTCTACGTATTAGCTAAGTATTGGCACAGACTTGCCGAGAGCTGCGTTCGGATAAGATGTTTGAGCAGATTTGTACATGTGTATATGCATCTCACAGTCCCGTTACCATATACGTGTTTGCTTCCAGGTTGGTAAAAGTAACGCTATACGGATCCCAGATTAAACTGTACAACATCGAAACTGCAGTACCGTCTGTATTGAAACCTGACCTTATCGATGTGTGAGTATCATCTGTATATACGCTGCAAATGCCTGTATCCAGATTCAGTATGTGCACGGGGCGGTGGAAGCATTAGATCTCCTGGATCTGGCGCTCTAACCACTTGCCTGGCAAATGTTCTGAAGAGCACATCTCTCCAGGGATTGCCAGCTAACCGGGAGGGCGCTTTCTTTGAACTGTTGAAGGTTGAGGCTGCTGCCAGCATGCTGGGCCACTGTTTCCTCAAATTGACGTACTGTGAGATTATTTAAAGAAAAATAAAATTGTGGTGAGAAGTAAAAGTGCTAGTTATATTAGCTCTGAAAGCAAACTGTTATTTTGCCCTGTACTAATGGCTGTAAAAGCTTAGTTCTTTTGCAGTATAATTAAAAGGTAAAATAAGTGTTACAAGAGTGGTATTTTAAGAAATGGATCCACTGTCGGTATGTAGTTCCACTTTATGGATTTCTTGCTGACAAAGTCAGATCTATGGCTCAGGTAATAGGTTTGGTTTTTTTTTCCCTAGAACAGGGTTTTGAGTCCTTGGCTTCCAAGACAAATGTATGCCTTCCAGCTATACAGGCTGCTTCTGAAACAAATGAATGCCTTCGATCCAGACGTTGACATTAAGTGTGAAATCTTGATGCTGCTAGTAATAGAATAGCACTCTGACAGCCTTTTAGAGACCTTCCATTCTTAATGGCTGTGTAGTACAAGCCTGTTTCCTGCCAGCTGGCGTTGTGTGAGCAGAATTTAAGGTTATGCTTTTCAATGCATCAGGCTCTGCTAGTTTGTGACTGCATGCGTAGCAGCTCCATGAAAACATGTACTAGATTTTTATCCTATAGGTCCCTAATAATCCCAAGTTACTAGCACTGAGTTTTGTGTAGATTATTTTAAACAAGAGAAGGGAAGAGACAATTAAAAGAACATAATCTGAGGCTTTTTCCATGATCTCTTAGTGAAGGCTTTTCACCCTTTTCTCTGTCACATGTTCCTGGAGAAACTTGTGATCTGTTTTCTAAGGCTGGCATGAAAAGGTACATTTGGAGAACACATGTCTATGTGATCCCAAAGAAATGTCCTGACTAAAAAATCTTGATACGACGCTGTGCCAAAAGTATAATTATGAAGTGTGATATAATGAACTGTTTGATTGATGAAAAAATTGACCTCATCAGCTTATATCTTTGAATTAATACTGTTGCTTAATAGATGAGTCCACTTAGAGCACACCTTTAAATGTGCCTCGAATGTACGGGGTTCAGGACAAAGAAAAAAATTTTAGGCTCTGTAGCTAACGTAATCTCAAGGAATTAACATGTTCTCAGTTAATGGAAGAGGGTGAAAGAGTTTAGGCAAGAAATATTCTAAGGGGGGAGCACAAAATATCAAGGCAAAGTGTTGATTCAAAAAAACCCTCTTTCAACCTGCTGTTAAAGGTGAGATTTTTTTTTTTTTTTAAATAGACTTCCTTATTTTTCCCACTGTGCATAAAGCCACTGCACTTGCTGACAGAAACAGAGGTGTTCAGGAGCTGGCTGATGCAGACCTGGGAGCTGCCTACTGTAGACGACTGAGATCTTGAATGCAGTCACTGTGGTGGGGGCATGTGCATGTGGGAGAACCTTTATTTTTGGAGAGAATGTCGGTGTTCATGGAGTACTCTTTTCAATAAAATCTGCAGAATAGGGCTTGGTTAGATAGCATCCTTGGGCAAGGTTTTATGGACGGACAACTGTGACTAGATCCCAGAAGATTTCTGTAAGGCAATTACCTTCCGTCCCCTGTTGCCTGTAATCAAGTGGCCCTGTGGAATGAATCTTGTGCTGCGAGACTGGGGAATACTAGAAGTGATTGTCATGGCACTTGCTGTTCTGCAGTCTTTCCAGCTGTGTGAATTTGGGATTGCCTTCCGTTTTTCTGCCTGTTTCAGCAGAGAGCTGAGATGTCGCAGAATCAGAATGCGACATTGCTTCTAGCTTTAATAACAGCACAAGACTTTAAACAGAGATTCCAGAGCTCTTCAGGTGCTGAAATACGATGTTAAAGAGATCTGAAAAGGGCTAAGGATGCTGTTTTGCAGTCTTTACCTAATGCTGTCTGGAACAACAGTCCTCTCAAGCTAGTGTAGTACAACTGTAAAGCTATCTTCTCATCACTGCCAGTGAAACTTGTGTTATGGTTAAGTTAGACTACTGAATGAGTTTTAAAGAAAATACCTGCCAGCTTTGAGAATGCCCGTGTTCTTTCCCAGGATGCTGCTGAAACCGCCCACCGTGCTCAGGACTTGTGCCCTTCTGCGGCTGTCCTGCTTTTTGACCTGCTTGACCTTTTGTCCCGTGTATGTATCTTACCCTTGCTCTGCTCCTCCGCAGCCACGCTCAGTCCCTGGCAGCGCTGCAAGCCTACGCGCACTGGCTCGCACAGTTCTACAGCGAAGTTCACCGGCAGAACCCGGAGCAGTTCATCTCTCTTGTCTCCACTGCTCTGGAGGCTATCACACCCCTCATCAGCTCTAAGGTATCTTTGTCAGTGCTGGGCTGAGGCTGGGCTTGCACCTAAAGCCTGAGGCTGCTGTTGTGTTCAGGTGTTTAATGGTCCGCTCTGGACCATGCTGTGGCTCCTAGTGTGAACTGGTTTGTGAGAGCTGGATGTCTGACTTCCAGAGCCACAGCAAACGTCTCGCGTAAGGTGAGACCGAGAACAATTCTAAATAGTAGGACTGTAGGACAAGCTAATATGAGAGTAAGCAACTTATAGGCATATAAACTCAGTCTAGTGGCTTGAAAATGGGGAAATTTCTCTCTTCCATAGTATTAAGGGAACTGACCGTGCTCTGGTTAGCAAATAAATACTAGAAACTGTCTTACTTGCACAAACCTGGTAGTGGCAGCTTGCTGTGCTGTCTGACAGTGGTGTTGCACCGCCTGGTTCTGTGTGGTGGTGTTACTGGACAGCCTGACCGCGGGCCCGCTCTGTTTCAGGTGCAGGAGAAGCTGCTACTGTCTGCATGCCACCTGCTTGTCTCTTTAGCCACCACCGTGCGACCAGTGTTCTTGATCAGCATCCCAGCAGTACAGAAAGTGTTCAACAGGATCACGGACACTTCCACGCAGCGGCTTCCTGATAAGGTGAGCTGTCTCAAATGTGATTTAATGTAGATTAGATGCTTGGGAAGCTGTGTCTCAGTTCTTAATGTGGCAAGATATAACCTGAAAGAAAAAAAAAAAAAGGGGGAGTGGGGGGCAAAGTTATCTCTGTACTGTGGATATTCAGGAGTCCCAGTGATACAGTTTGTCAGCAATGAGCTATTTCAAGCAACAGCATAAGGAAAAAAGACATGATTGCAACTCTTCAATCTTTGTCCTTTCTCATTTGCTGACACAGTCCCGGAGTCTGTGTTGTCTCTACAGTATTGACATCTTGGTTCTGACATACAGAAGGAGTTTTCTGTGAAACTTAGGTTAGCATTCCACATAACTCATTCCAAGTTAGTATTGATATCACAGAAGTACTGAAAAGCTACAGTGGCGGTTGGGATATGGTTGTATTGTGTGCTGGCATGGAGGCATAAAGTGCTGTACATGCATAGAAGCTTAGTGTGTAAACCAGACAAGGAGTAATGGAAGTGGTATCATCTTTGTTTTAGAGATGTGAAGAACAGAGATTTATTGTCACAGGGAAGGGCTGACAGAGCAGGGGGCTGGTTCCAGCCCTTCAGTGATGGAGCTTTGCTTGTCTCGCACCTTGCAGAGCTGCTAGATTTCGCTTGGGCTCACCTTCTGCTATTAAACTCTTCCCTCGAATAGTGAGCGCTGCTGGGCATTGTGCACAGCTGTAAGATGTCGCTCCAGGGTTGTGCACTCACATAGAGTGAATAGCAGCCACGGCAAAACTCTGTCTCTTTGCCTAACGACTCGTTGCTTCTAGGCCCAGGTGCTGGTGTGCAGAGCGCTGTCGAATGTGTTGTTGCTGCCCTGGCCAAATCTTCCGGAGAGCGAACAGCAGTGGGCAGTTCGCTCCACCAACCACGCCAGCCTGATCTCTGCCCTCACGAGAGAGTACCGCCAGCTGAAATCCAGCGCGATCTTGCCACAGAGGAAGGTGCAGCTGGAGGACAGTGAGTAGCAAGCCTCTCAGTGTGTGCCATCTTCTGACGGCTGCAGTGCAAACTGCTGATAGGCATAGTTAAGCTGGTTTTCTAATATTTTTTGGCTGAGAAACTGTATTTACTGTATGGGGGGACAGGAAGGAAAGGAGCAACTTATTTTTCTTTTTTTAGTGACCCTTCTTTTATGGATGTGTGAAGGGCACTCTCCCAGGTGCCTGTAAACTCTTCCACCAAAGTACTGTATTCCTCAGGCATGCAGGGAAGGTGGGATCGAGTTTGTGGTAAAACTTCGAATACCACCAATTGCGTTAGGAGTACTTAACAGCCTTGTGCTGGGACAGCCACGCTACGGTATTAGAAACATTGACTGGAGGCAGCGTCGATGAAGATTATAGTTATAAAAACTTCAAAGGGAAAATAAGAATTTCCTCCAGACTTGGGAAGCACTGCGGAGGGTGTATATATGTGAGAGGAGAACCCAGAACTGATGGGGTCCGGGGACCTTTGGAAGCTTCTGTGTATGTTTTGGGATTGCTTTTGGGTGTGTTTCTCTGTTTTCTGAGAACCACTTTAAAAATTGCTCGGAAGTATGCAGTGTCACAGCTTCTGGCAAACCTGATGTGAGGTCAGCTGTGTGCAGGGAGGGAGCAAGGGAGAGGGGGTTTGCTCCTCATGAGAAGAACATCAGCAGACTGCTCATGTGGGCTGAACAGAGCTGGCTGAGCTCTCCTCCCAACATTTGGGTTAGCTTACACAGTGATTGTGTATGATTCCAGTTGTTACTTTCAGAAATGGAAATCTGCAGTGTATTTTGCTGCCATAATGTGCTGCTTTTTTCTTGGCTGGTGTTTCTTTAGCATGAGCGTATTGCAGATAATATCATTTATGGCTTACCTCAGTCTATGCACCTTAGTAGTTGAGCAGTGGGTGCATCTGTAAGAAGGTAAACCTGTATAATTAGGAAAGTAAGTAGCCACAGTGACCTAACTGAACCTGTTTAAACATTTAAAACGTGAATATGCACTTGGGAACACTTTTTACTCCAGCCTGGGTTTAGCATATATGCCACCATGTCGGTTGTTTTAGTTACCATGTGTATGAACTTGACGTCTGTATTTCTTGCCTCTGATCAGTAGCTTTGACACACAGAGGAAGTATCACCTCTCTTATTTTGCAGCCAAAGTGATCATCCACCAGACACTCAGCGTTTTAGAAGATATTGTAGAAAGTATCTCTGGAGAATCCACCAAGTCTCGACAGATCTGTTATCAGTCGCTGCAAGAATCCGTGCAGGTCTCACTAGCCCTCTTCCCAGCTTTCATTCATCAGTCAGGTATAACCATAGGACAGGCTTTAATGCTGTGAGTAGCTTTATGACCTACAGATAACATCCCAAGTCCGTCAGCATAGGACCATGGTGGTGTTCATGTGAAGCGTGGGGGTTTGCAGTGCCTAAGTGTAATGTCAGTCTGTACTTCTGGGCGGGCTGGGCTGAATCAGAGCGGGAAAGGGAGCTCTTCTCTGCCATCTAGGATGCAGGCGTGAAGGTTTGTCACGGTTCCAGAAGAAGGAGATGCCTTGTGTTATGCTCAGTAGTGAAACAAGAATGGAGCTGATCCTGAGCACAAAAAAAAAGCATTAAAATGCCCTGTCTGGCCATGCTTGCTGTTTACATTCTCTCCAGAAGCTTGAAGACAAAGAGGAGCAGATCTCATCAGATTAGGTCAAATGATGTGGGTGGCTGGTTGTTGTTTTTTTTTTTCCCTGTAAAGAAAAGGCTCCTGAGATACAACCAGGACCGTTGCTTGGTAACCTTGTGGCCAGAGACTTACATTTTTTTATCACATCAGGGCAGCTCGAATGCCCAGGACTACAGCAGCTTGTCTCACGAAGAGCAAGGCATTCCAGGAAAACTTTTGTAGTTAGGTGGGATTTTCTCAGTGAAGCAGGTGTGGGGGAGGCAAAAGTAGGTTGAAATGCAGAGAAGATCCAAGACAGCAAGCTGATGCTGCGACTCCAGTGACCTGTTGTTTTCAGTACAGGCTAGCAGCCTCATGCAGTTGCTAATTTTTGGCAATAAAAGGCTGTATGAAGGAGGAGTTGAGCAGCTTCAGCTTACTGTGGTTCTTCAGTAGGGCACGTCGGGACTGATAAAGAATTAGCTGCGGTGCTGATCAGCTAACTGCACAACCACGCGCTGAGAATGACTTCTGAAGTCAGAAGGGTCTCTTCAGTTCCTGCCACAAAAAAAAAAAAGCAGCTATGTTCTGTCTCCTTGCCATCCCAAGCCGTGTAGCTGTTTTGGATTTCCTTGTTTCCTGTTAACCCTGTACAAGCAATGAGCAACTGGAAATCGGCCCAGACCGTCGCCAGAGCTTGCTCCAGACACTCCATGTAGGCAAACCAGGCTGAGGGCCTTCCCAGTAGCGTTGTATGTGTTCTGAGTTGTTTGATGCTGGCTGTGCTTGTTGTCCCTGGTGGTTTTCAGAAATGGATGAACAGTCTTTAAGCCCGGTAGTACTGTAGGCCGTTAGTTTCAGTTTCTAATGGCAGCCCCGCTGCTAAATTTCCAAGAATAAATGGGGTTCTCTGTACAGGAGGAGCAAATCTCACAAAAGACTTACTGATGCACTTGAATGTTACCTTAACATGTTCTTTTTACTTTTCTGTTCTTATCTTAGATGTGACAGATGAGATGCTGAGCTTCTTCCTCACTCTGTTTCAAGGACTGAGGGTGCAGATGGGAGTGCCTTTCACTGAGCAGATCATCCAGACCTTCCTAAACATGTTCACCAGGTATTGTCCCATGTTGGTCACTTCTGTCTTGTCCCTCGGGATGATTTATCTTCATAAACCGCTCACACAGCGGGTCCCTGCCCTAAAGAATGTAGTGTTTCCAACCCCTTGGTGTCTGGGCTTTTGTCATGTCCCAGGGCTAAATCTAAGGAAAATGCTTCCAGGTCTGGAGTCACCCAGCCCATGCCTATCAGTCATACAGGCCACTGGGCAACTTCAGCTCTCCACGGGCTTTCTGGAAGTGTGTGATACTGAATGGGAGCCTCACTTTGGCCTGTTGGCTCCTAGAGGGTACCCCAACAATCTCAAGCTTTTGTTGAGGACAGGGGGGTTCTGTCAAAACCTAGCTCCCTTCTGTGGCTTAATGTACTTGGTCTGTATTAGCCGAGCAAGTTTAGAGGCATTACCTGCTTTCCTTTAAATTAGGTAAACATGCAGATCTCTGGAAAGTTCCTGTATGATGACTCTGGTTTTGTTGTAGGGAGCAGTTGGCAGAGAGCATCCTCCATGAGGGCAGCACGGGCTGTCGGGTGGTGGAGAAGTTTCTGAAGATACTGCAGGTGGTGGTACAAGAGCCAGGCCAAGTATTCAAGCCTTTTCTACCCAGTGTCATCTCACTGTGCATGGAGCAGGTCTACCCCATCATTGCAGAGGTAGGGCTGCTCTCACACGAGGTGGAGGAAGGGGGGACGTGAAGGGAAGGCACTGCTGGGGGTGTGGGAGCAATTAAGCTTTTTGCTTTCCAAGAGCTGTAGATGTCAGTCCCTGTCCTGGGGAAACTGGGTGACCAGGCAGTGGGAATTGGAGGCAGCGTGGGTGGAGGCTTTTGTCAGGATTTGTCAGAGGCTAAAATTACAGACATGTTCAAAGCAGGAGGTAAAACTCGACAATGTGTTCTGAGCATGATCCAGCAGTTGCTGAGTTTGTGCCTTCCTTAGGAGGAAATACTTTGGTGCTCTGGTACCTTGGCTGCACAGCAGTGCCCTGGGTGCTTGCCCAGCAGGGTGCTGCTAGAGTGGGATCCAGGGGATGGGTGGGATTCCAGCACAGGAGCCTGCTTTTGAGTTATCTGTTCTCTTTTCCTCCTAGCGCTCATCTCCTGATGTGAAAGCAGAGTTGTTCGAGCTGCTTTTCCGGATCCTTCACCATAACTGGCGGTACTTCTTCAAATCTAGTGTGTTGGCTAGCGTCCAAAGAGGAGTAGCAGAAGAGCAGATGGAGAACGAAGCGCAGTTCAGTGCCATTATGCAGGTAACTCAGCTACTCCCGCAGTCGTCTAGAGCCCTTTCCGCGATGGAGCGTACGCTACTTGTGGCAGTCCGTTAAACGTGTGGCTGGTGGGGAGTAGACCGTGTCTTGAGTGATGTCTCGCCTTCATGAACTGCTGAAAATGAAAATGCTTGTAGAGCGGCCTTGCTGATGCCTCGCTGAGCGAGAGAGCAGGCGGTGAGGAAGGAACGTTAATTCCTTTTCATGCCTTATCCTGCATCTGGACCTAAAAATATATTACTGATGCTGACCCGTTTACTTGTGTTACAAGTCTTGTGGTTAGCACTAGGACAAACTGTCAGTGCAGGAAAGGTTTCCTGAGACCGGGATGTCTTCTGGTTTATATGGCCTTGTCCTGTGCTGCACTATCAGATCTGGTAGAGAAGGGTCAGTGGGGTTAATATCCTGTAGGCTTTGGCCTGGGGAATAGAGAAAGCAGAGGCAGTATTGCCAGCACGTACACAGAGCCAGCAAATTTTTAAGAATGGCAGACTGTATTCCACATGTTAGTTAGGTCAGAGCTGGCCAAATCCGTTCTCGTGCAGTCCCTAGATGTAAGAACTGCCCCCAAAACATGTAGTGCAACTCAAAGTCAGAAAAAAGAAAAAATCAGCCTCCTAATCTGTAATCAGAGTACCCGGTGTGGGGCCCTTCACCTTCAGCCCGTGTTGGTGTAACAGAAGCATGCTTGCACCATGTTCGGCAGCCTCAGAGTAGGGCTTGCTCCTCCTCCGAGGGCAGCGAGCGCTGGAGAGGAGGGCCATGTGCCTAGGCTTGAGGTGGGAGGACTTTCTCCAGAGCTGCCCCATCGTGGAGTGCTTGTGGAGACTGGGTCCCTTCTGGTACAGGAGTCAAGAGGGAGCTCTTGCGCGGATATAGACTGTATCTGTGTTTCTCTCTGGCCTTGCCTTTCCTAATCTTAACACCTTTTGGTGTGAATGAGGCCCGAGCTGGTCCCTGTGCAGGGCGGCTGTCCAAGTGTCTGTCTCACCTGTAGCAGTGGAACGCTCAGTGTCTTGGGGTTAGTTTTTTTTTTTGAATGCTCTCCATTATGAGAGCAGCCAATGATTTGTGTTGAGGATATTACTAGTTTGTGTGCTGGTTTCCACAGGAGATCCCAGTCCAGAACTGGCTCGGTCTTGAAGGGACTTTGGCTTTTTTTTTATCCATCCAACAATAAATGGCTGATGTGGGGAGATAAACTCCCGTTTGTGATGCCTTGGAGCACCACCTGGTATAATTCCGCTGCCTACCTCTGTACAGAGCTTGCCTACCTCATCTGTAGAGTATTTTGGAGGAGCTCAGGGTGTAAAAGGTGTTTTGTCACGAAGTCTGTGCAGCCTACCAGACCAGTTCAGTGGGGCCAGCAAGTATTCCTAGGCTCTTTCCTGCTTCTGTACAGCCCAGGTCAGCCTCCCAGCTCCCATCTCTTAGCATCTGTCTAATTTGGTGCAGTAACATGTTGAAATGCACCTGCCAGTCATCTTGGTCTCTTGGCTTATATTGAGAGCAAAACCCGTGCGCATTCTGGTTTTGTTCATGCTTGCTGTGCTACCTCAGGCAGCGTCCCTGAGAAACAGCCGAGTCCTTCACAAGCAAACTGCCTGCCAGGGGAGCTGTGCTCAGCAGCCGTGTTCCTCCCTGCTGCAAGCCTGGCCACATGTTCCCAACGGACCCAGCTGTTCTGCAAGGAGAAGAGTGTGTTTCCATCCTCTTCCTTCTTTCATTCTCCTTTCCGTGTTTCCATCTTCTTCATTCCTGTTGGCCTGGCAGCAGCACGATTGCCGTGAACAGCCGCCTCTCCTGTCTTGCTGCACTGAGAAGCAGCAGAGGCTCCCAGGAGTTTGTTCTGGTGTCAGAGTGAAAATGACGGTGTTCTGCCTGGCAGGTCTGATACTCACCATGATATCAATCCCTTTCCTTCAATTCTGCTTTGTTCATAGGCGTTTGGCCAGTCCTTCCTGCAACCTGACATTCACCTGTTCAAGCAGAATCTCTTCTACTTGGAGACGCTGAACACCAAGCAGAAGCTGTACCACAAGGTGAGTCCTAGCTGACTGGCGCACACTCTGTGCATGGCAGTATGCAGGTGCTCTTCTGAGACTGCTTTTAAACTGCTCAGAAACTGAAGGTCAGGATCTGGGGACACAACATTGCTGTGATCCTGATGGATATGCTGCCACAACATTGGTTGCTGTGATCCTGATGGATATGCTGCTGGTCAGAGTGGCGTTACCACCTCCCTGATACTGCTGCAGTGGGCACAGGAGAGATCCCAACTCCAATCAGTCGAAGCAAAGCCTTGGTGTGCCCTCCTGTGACAATGAGGGAAAGCAAAGCACATGCACAGTGGCAGTGCAGTTTGTCTGAGGAAGCAGAAATTGGGAAATTGGGATCATCAGTGGGACAGTGGCCGAGTCCCTCCATTGTTCTCATCCAGGTCAGCTGCAGGAGATCTGTTATTTACGGTCGGTCACTGCCAGGTGGTGTCCATCACTGTCAAGTAGGACCTGTTCTCCAGACCCTCTAATTTAGACCTGTCAGCTGCTGTCAAGAAGGATTAAAGTTGGAATCCAGGGTCTTGCCCTTCTGCTTAGCCTGTGAAAGCAGAGCTTTCGGGTTTGCATCTGTGGTCACAACTGAAGGACAGTCCATCGTGTTAACAGCTGCCTGTTGCAGGCAGTTAGCCAGATTCCCTGGCTTTCAGGAGTGCTGTGCCAGGCTAAAACTGGCTGGAGTTTGACTGGGACTTGATGCTGCTCGCTTAAAAGCCAATGCTTAAAACTTGGGTTGGGGGCATGATGTAAGTGTGGTCAAATTCCCTGATAGCTTTAAAGCCGATACTGGTCTAGCTTATTGTAGCCATTTGTGATCTTGGCTTAGAAAATTCTCTCTGTGCTGACGAGAGCTTGCAGACCTTGCTGACAGCTCCGGAGCTGCTGGTGTTGGAGTGGCCCTGTGGAGCCGTGCTCACTTCCCTGGTCCGAGCCCGATGCGTCTGTACTTCTGTGCTGGCTGCTGCGATCCCTCTTGCGGGAGGGCTGCTGGTGCCAAGACGCCTCACTGTGTGCTTCTCTCCCTCTGCAGAAGATCTTCCGGACAACCATGCTGTTCCAGTTTGTGAATGTGCTGCTCCAGGTGCTTGTCCACAAGTCGCATGACCTGTTGCAGGAGGAGATCGGCATCGCCACCTACAATATGGCTTCAGTGGACTTTGATGGCTTCTACTCAGCCTTTCTCCCCGAGTTCCTGGCCAGTTGTGATGGTGTGGACTCGAACCAGAAAAACGTGCTGGGAAGGAATTTCAAAATGGACAGGGTAAGAAGGGGAAACGCTGCAGCAGAATGCCGGTATTCCTGGGCTGTGTGGGCTTTTCTCCTAGGACGCGCTGGCAGGCATCCATGAGCTTCTCGGGGCAGTGTTTGGAGGCAGTACCTCTTGTTCCAAACGCTTCCATGCTCAGCAGTGCCCAGCCAAGGATCTTTCACTGTGGGTAGCAGAGCTGCCATCTCATCTCTCGGACTGCTGAATGCTGTGGGAGTTAGGGAATATGTCTCCTGGAGGAAGCTTTCATAGGGGTAGACTGACATTTTCTAGAGCGGGACATGCAGGTCCTTGCCAAAGCCTTGCTCCAGCTGCTGGCCAGATGTTTGAGGGTTACAGTGAAGACAACAGCGGAGTAGCTGCGAAAGCTCACAATTCTTTCAAACGCCTTGGATGAGTGTGAAGCAAACGGGAGTCTGTAACCTCTGTGCAGCAGGTTGTGGCTTCCATCTGCTGAAGCTTGCTTGTCCATTGAGTGCTGTTTCTCCTGTGGGAGATGGAGGGGATTTGGAACCAAGGTTGAGGGTAGGCAGGGAGCCTTGGGAGGATCACTGGATTCCAGAGGGCAATTGCTCTTCAGGAACACTGGCCCTTGCTGTGGGGTACGTGGTATGGTGCTGGCCCTTGCTGTGGGGTACGTGGCATGGTACATGGCACCCAGGAGCCTTGGCAGGAATGCAGTGAGCTGTTGCTGCTGCGGATGGCCATGTCGTGACCATTCGTGTGGTGCCTGACTGCCCACAGAGAAGCCGGTGCGTGAGCAGAGCCCAGAGCTCTGTAGTCAGCTCTCTGCATGGAGCAGCTCTGGAGCCGTCTCCGTTCCCGGTGCGTGGGCTGCAGAAACTTGGGTTTCCCGGGCACAGACTCTGGAGGAATGGGTCTGTTGTTCTGCTGTGTGAAAATACACGTGGGTGTTTGGCCCTCTCGGTTCCCCCCGTTCTCTGCTGTAAGACAGTGCTTGTAGGTGTTACTCTGTTTGCAGTACAGCCTGGTGTTTGATCTTTTCCAGGATCTGCCATCGTTTACCCAGAACGTGCACAGACTGGTGAATGACCTGCGTTACTACAGACTCTGCAATGACAGTTTGCCCCCTGGAACTGTGAAACTATAGTTGCTGCACTGGACTCGTGTTTTGATCACTGTAGGGAAAGGATCCATGTTTCGTTTTGCCACCACCTTCTCTCCTCCCTGGTTTTGTCAGTACTGCAGGGCGCGGCGTCTTGCACATGGGCACATCTCTTGGATTCACACACCACGCTTCCTTTTCTCCTCCCTCAACCCAAAGGCCCCCAGCTGGAGTCGGCGCTGTCTGCAGGATGTGTCTTAATGCCCAACCGCAGGGCATCTCGGCTGTACGGAAAGTCCTCTCGCTGGGGTTTTGTTCTACTAACGTAGCACTTTGTCGGCTCCAGAGAATTCTGTGGAGTTGTCTCAAGAGATCGTGTATGTATCAAACGTGAGGCAGAAGCGCCAAAGACTACTTCAGACATTCATACCTTCGTGTCATTCCACCTTCCTGCCCCTGCCCGGCTCTCAGAGGAGGAGACTCGTGATGTTGGGACTGTTTTGGCACTTCTGTCACTCCCTTTGTTTTTAAATTGCCTTGAAAACCTCCCTGCTGTTTGTGGGGATTAGAGACTTTTTTTGGTTTTTTTAAATGTTTTCTCATCATTCCATTGTGATACTAAAACAACATGCTTAATGGAAATAAAGTGCTTACTTTGTTGTTTTAAATAACTTGTAACTTGTTTTAGTTTCCTTGTAGGCCTGTCTGTTGCCGAGCTGTTCACTAGATCAAAATGATTTCGTGCCGCAGGCTGTGATCTGCAGCCTTTCCCCACAACCAGGCAAGAGGACTGGCAGCGGGCGGTGCGTTGCCCGTGCGGGTGCAGAAATGCCTTGTCCAGGCTTCCAGCAAGTCCAACAGTTCCTGCAAGATGCTGGGCCAAACTGGTGCTGATTGGTGGTGGTTTCTGCTGCCTGGTGCGGTGATCTGGTTGTTCCCTCCAGGAGATGTTGTCTGAACTGATGAAGAGCTTCCCCACGGAGGAAAATCTCCTGACATTCCTGGTGTTGCATTGTGGGGGAGCTGAGCTGAAGGCCAGTCACTGGCCAGAATGACCTGATCGTGGCATCTGGGCATGAGGTTAAAATCCTGTCCCCAGTCAGATAGGACCAGCTTTGGTGGAGCTTGAGAATGGCTGATGGTGCAGCTGGGAAAGATTTTCTCTGAAAGTTAGCTAGTGTGGAGCATTAAATCAGACTTAATTCTCTGCGGTTACGAGGGCAGCTGCAGTAAGAGCTGTGTGGTGGGGATGGCACCGGTCATTGTGGAGGGAGCAAGCCTGGAGGAGGTGTTCTCCCACAGACACGTTTGTAGACGTGGACTGGAGTGAGATGGCTGCACGTGGACAGCTGGGAGGTGTTGAGGGTGGGTTGGGGTGTGGGAGCACTTGCTCCATGGTTCCTTTCATTACAGTTTTGTGAAAAACATCCTGCGATGTGCGTGTTTGCTGTTTGGAGATGGTGTGCTGTTTGGATAACCTGTGTACAGACAGAGCCTTGCGTCCAGGCTCGCTGAACTGGGACCAGTTTGATGTTGGAGCTTCATACCCTGCAGGGAGCACCTTGACTTGACAGCCACACGTGAACCAGCATCCAGCATGCCGAGGATACACCTCACCCCTGCAACTGGGGGCTGTGGACCACAGTCTGCAGAGGTGACGGGGGTGTGAGGGCCAGTGTGAAGGCGAGTGATGATCTGCCACCAGACTGCAGAGCTCCTACCTCCCCAGAGAGCGAAGGGCATGGAGCTCCCTGCCAGCCAGAACCTGCACCGCTCTGGAGCAACTCGCTGTTGCTCTCTGCACTTGAAACCTTGAGTCCTCGTTTCTCCTGGTGACAATTAGGTGTATGAAAATGTGGTGCAGGCTCCAGACCCTGTCCATGGAGCATCTCCCCCCTCCTGAGCTGCCGCCCTGCTCGCTCTGAGCCGCAGTGGGGGACAGTGGTAGCTGTCTGTCACCCCCTCTGCCAAGCACCTCGCCTGTGGCTTCCCTCAGCCGTGGGCATCTCATATGCTGCTGGCACAGCTCCCCTTCCGGCACGGTGCCCTGGCCTGGTGCTGCTTCTGTTTCTTGCAAAACGTTTGGTTGACAGAGGGTGAAAGGGCATGGTTTTTGATCAAGGGCAGCAGCTGGAAGGTGGCCAAAGCCCAGGCTCCAACCTGCCAGCCCCTGTGCTGAAAGCTGTTTCTCTTTTCCCAGCCATCACCTGGACTGCAGGGCTGGGTGCAGCACCCTGGCCCTTGGGGTGAGCGGATGAATATCGAAGGGTACTGGGTTTGTGTCTGGGCTGCATTGACCTTCCCCAAAGAAGCCCCCTCCTCTGTACTGTCACCCCGGCGCAGCAGACAGTGGAGAGGGGCTGTTCCCACCCTCCAGCCCCCTCTTTGGGTGGGTGTCACCAGCTTCTGGCCAGCGAAAAGCGGGTTTCGCAAGAGCTCTTGGTCAATCTGTTTGCGCAGGGGCAAGCCATGTTGGATGGTTTTGCAGCACAGTGCATCCAGGCCCCCCCCTCCCAGCAGCTGGGGGCTCTGACCCCACTCCCCATGCCTTGGGGAGGGGGGAAGGAAACAGGGAAGGCGGTGGGGACCGAGGAGCCCAATACACGTTGGAGACAGGCTCTGGTCCAGCCTCCTCCCGGCCCAGTGATGGCTTTGTGTGCATCGGGATGTTTCTCGACTCACTCAAATTATCGCAGGTTTAGAAATCAGGCTTGAAGTAACCGGGCTTTTCCATAAACTTGCAGATAGTTTAATAGCAATATTCCCATTAAGCTGCTCTCCCAAGAAATGTCGTGGGCTTTTGGGCTGTATGGGAAGGTCACTAAAGCGCAGTTCCCAGTATGGGGTCTGGGATGGGGCTGTCTGCACAAACCAGGTCCTGGGGAATGAGCCCCCTCACGCCCACCTGCGGGGCTGTCCCTGTCCTTTGGGAGCAGCCGCGACTCGGGGATGAATTTCACCCAACCCAAAGGAGAAACGTTGCTCTGACGGGAGCATCCCCCTCCCCTACCCCCGGGGCTGTGCCCCTCGCTGCTCACAGGCTGGGGTCAAGGAAGGGGTGATGGTGCCTCTGTCCCCTCTGCCTGCGCAGGGCTCGTCCCCCTCCCTGCTTCCCTCAGCTCTCGGTGATGCTTTAAAGCAGAGGGGCTCCCGCTCGGGCAGTGCTGTGGGGGTGGGGGGTCTCGCACCCACCCCTGCACGTCCAGGGCAGCCCCGTGTCCCATGGGGAGGGTGCCGGCCTGGGTGCTCCCCACCGGGGCCCTTCCACAGCGCTGGGGGGCCGGTGCGGGGCTGGGGGTCCCCCGCAGCGTCGGGGTCACCCCGGCTCAGGCTGGCGTGGGCTGACCTGGGGGGTCACCCGTGCGGTGAGCACAGGCTCTGCGCCCACCGGGGCAGGGGGAGGGCTGGCTCCGGACCGGGGGATGCTCCGGATCGGGATGCCCCGTACCGGGGGATGCCCCGTGCAGGCGCGGTGCCCGCCCGGTCCCGGCGGCTGCTTTAAGGGGAGGGACGGAAACCCGAGCCGTCCCCGGGCTCGGCCGGGCTCTTAA